>APMI01025785.1_pt1 | contig 17070 bp, 21 predicted proteins | sample 667938 | NCBI WGS metagenome assembly APMI01 (sample SAMN01084076, study PRJNA167559) | wastewater metagenome | biome: Wastewater | place: Denmark: Ejby Moelle, Odense | collected 2011-11-28 | reverse complement strand
AACATCAAATCGACCGACATCACGCCCGGCGACGACTTCGGCATGATGAAGGAAGTGATGACCCGGCGCTTCTCCCGCCTGATGAAGGAAGAGGGCCTGCCCGACCGCACCGCCGACCAGAGCGCGGAGGCCGCGGACCTGCCCTTCCCGGCCTGGCCAGACGTCATTCTCATTGACGGCGGCCAGGGCCAGATGACGGCGGTGCGCGCCATCCTGGAAGAACTCGGCATCACCGACCAGGTCGTCGCCATCGGCGTCGCCAAGGGCGCAGACCGCGAGGCCGGGCGCGAACGCTTCTTCATGCGCGGCATTCCCGATTTCGCCCTGCCGCCGCGCGATCCCGTGCTCTATTTCGTGCAGCGCCTGCGCGATGAGGCGCACCGCTTCGCCATCGGTTCGCACCGGGCGCGGCGCAAGAAGGAAATGGTCAGGAACCCGCTCGACGAGATCGGCGGCATCGGCCCGACACGCAAGCGCGCCCTGCTCCAGCATTTCGGCACCGCAAAAGCGGTATCGCGTGCGGCGATGGCCGACCTGATGGCCGTTGCCGGCATTTCAGAAAGCGTCGCCCGCATCGTTTACAACCACTTCCACGACGATGCGGCGGGTTAGCTGGCGTATCGCCCGCGGCCGGTGCTAGGATAACCGGAAACGTTTTCCATCAGGAGGCCGCGATGACACTTTTCCCCGCAATCCCGCTTCTCGCCTCCGGCCTCACTCTCCTCGCGACCGGGGCGACCGCTCAGACCAAGCTGGGTGACGCGCAGATGCTCAGCGTAAAGGGACAGTGCGACGCTCTCGTCGTCGGGGACCGGAGTTTTACGGGAGATTGCGGCACGCAACTCCTCAATGTCTCCTATCCCGACGGCCGCGTCGGCTTCTATTTCGTTCTCGGTGATGGCCGCATCATCACCTTTTCCGGCATGGACGGCGAGAATCCGACGCCGGACACCGACGTCATCGCCCTCGACAAGGTCATCATGAGCCGCAAGGACACGCCCGACCAGCCGGATGTCTTCAAGGCGGAGGGCACTTGCGGCTTCGGCAATCCGATGAAGGGGCCGATGACCGTTTCCTGCGCGGGCACACTCTCCGACGGCAAGACCTTCTCGGCAGCCTTCACGACGGACGGCAAGCCGCCGACGTGAACCGGGCGCAACGCCAAAAGGCCAGCAATTTCCGTAATAAGGCCTGCTCCCGAGGCTTATTCACGGTTGCTCCGTAAATTCGCCAAGAATTGCCGGAAACAAGTGTTGACGGCACCGTCACAAAGACCTCATCTAGCCGGAAACGATCGAGACTGAAGAATCCATGGCTTCCCGCGCTTACAGTATCCCGAACCTCCTCACCTACGCCCGCATCGTGGCCGTTCCGCTGATCGTGCTCTGCTTCTTCATCGAAGGGCGGCTGGAATCGTCGGACTTCGCGCGCTGGACGGCGCTTGGCCTGTTCGCCGCCGCCTCGATCACGGACTATCTCGACGGCTACCTCGCCCGCATCTGGAACCAGACGTCGAATATCGGGCGCATGCTGGACCCGATCGCCGACAAGCTGCTGGTCGCTTCCGTGCTGCTTCTGATGGCCGCCGACGGCACCATCGCCGGCTGGACGATCTGGGCCGCGATCATCATCCTGTGCCGCGAAATCCTCGTTTCGGGCCTGCGCGAATACCTCGCCGACCTCAAGGTCAGCGTTCCCGTAACGCGCATCGCCAAGTGGAAGACGACGATCCAGATGCTCGCCATCGGCTTCCTGCTCGCCGGCCCGGCCGGTGAAAAGGTCCTGCCCTACACGACCGAGATCGGCATCGCGCTGCTCTGGGCCGCGGCGCTCATCACCATGTATTCCGGCTACGACTATTTCCGCGCCGGCCTGAAGCACATCGTGGACGAGTGAGATGACGAAGCTCGTCTACTTCGCCTGGGTGCGTGAACGGATCGGCAAGGGCGAAGAGGAAATCGAGCTGCCGGCGACGGTGAAGACCGGCGCCGACCTGCTTCGACACCTCAAGACGCTCGGCGACGAATATGCCCATGCGCTGGAGCATGAAAAGGTGATCCGCATCGCGATCAACCAGGAGCATGTCGAGCACGACGAGCCGATCGCCGGCGCGCGCGAGATCGCCCTCTTCCCGCCGATGACGGGGGGCTGAACCGTGGCCGGCGGCGTTTCGGCTCCGGTTATCGTTCGCGTCCAGAAGGATGATTTCGACGCCGCGACCGAGGCCGCACGCCTCACCGGCGGGCGCACCGATGCGGGCGCGGTCGTCAGCTTCGTCGGCCTTTGCCGCGATGAGGGCGGGAAACTCTCGGCGCTGGAGCTGGAACATTATCCTGGCATGGCCGAGGCCGAGATCGAGCGCATCTGCCGGCAGGCCATTGCCCGTTTCTCCCTCCTCGGTGTCACCGCCATCCACCGCGTCGGCAAGATCGCGCCGGGCGCCAATATCGTGCTCGTAATCGCTGTCGCGCCCCATCGCCATGCTGCCTTCGACGGCGCGTCCTTCGTCATGGACTACCTGAAAACCTCGGCGCCCTTCTGGAAGAAGGAGCATTTTTCCGATGGCCGCGAAGGCGGCTGGGTGGACGCCAAGGAAAGCGACGACCGGGCGCGGGAGAAGTGGACTTAACAACTCCATCCTTCACGGCACCGGCTTTTCCCGGCGAAAAACCACCAGCAGCAGAACCAGCGCGGAAAAGATCACGAGATCCCCCCAGAGGAAATCGCCATAGGCGCTCCAGAGCGTTTCGGCGAGGCCCATGGCCGCACCACCGAGGGCCGAGAGCAGCGGCGCCCCTGCCCCCCCGAGGGCCGCGATGAACAGCACCTTCACGCCGAAGACCAGTCCAGCGCCAAAATCCATGTTGCCGTAGTAGGAGACGGCGAGGATGCCGGTGAGGCAGGCGACGAGCGCCGCGCCGGCATAGGCGGCGAGATAGATGCCCGCCGCGTCGACGCCGCAGAGTTCGGCCGCCTGTCGGTCCTCGGACACCGCCCGCCAGCGCCGGCCCCAGGCGGTGCGGGCGAGGATCGTGTAGCCTATCGCCACGATGGCGAGCATGGCGGCGGTGTTGGCGAGCTGCATCACCGTGAGCACGACCGGAAAGGCCGGATCGTCCCAGAAGACGACGCGCGTGTTGAGGAAAGGCGGGAGCCAGAGGCTGCGCGTGCCGCGCCGTCTCCATCAGCACCAGCACCACGCCGAGCGCGGCGACGACGACCGTATTGTCGGAGGAGAAGGCGAGCGGGCGCATGATATGCCGCCCCACCACCAGCCCCGCCCCCACGCCGAAGAGCAGCGCCATGACGGCCCCGAAGGCAAGCGCGGCCGGCAGCACCAGCCAGAGATGGCTCCAGCCAAAGCCTGAAAACAGCACGAACATCTGCGCCGAGAAGGCGAAGAGCGCGCCATAGCCGATATCCGCCCGGCGCGTGACGGCAAAGGCGATGGAATAACCGAAGGCGAGCGCCGCATAAAGCGCCGCGACCGGCACGGCATTGGCGATCTGCTGGAGGAAATAGGCCATGGCGGCTCCGGGTGACGTCCCATAAATTATAACTGGCAAAAATCCTTTTACCAGTTAGAATGTCGCCATGACGTTCTCCTGGACCCCACATCGTTTTGCCGGCGGCGCTCTGGCCCTCGATGTTGCCAATTCCGTCGTGATGCGCGCCTATCCTGAACGGCGCATCGACCGCTTCGCCGACCCCGCCACCATGGACGCCTTCCCAGCCGGCGCGAACCGGCATGGAGCGGAGCGCGCGCTGTTCGGCACGCTTGAACCGACAGAGGAAACGGCGCGGACGGGCCTGATAAGGCTGCGCGAAGCAATCGACAGGCATTTTCGCGCGGAAACCATCGGCTCCGGCGGGCCGGCGCTCCTGGCCGATCTGCTCGAAGCCATCGCCTCGACGCTACGCGTTTCCGGCGAACGACCGCAGGCGCTCGATACCGCCACGGCCCGCTCCGCGCTGATGCTGCTTGCTCTTCCCGAGCCGGAGCGGCTGAAAATCTGTCCGAACTGCGAATGGCTCTTCCTTGACCGCAGCCGCAACCGCTCCCGCGCTTGGTGCGATATGGCGGTCTGCGGCAACCGGGTTAAGGCCAGCCGCCACTATCGGCGCAACCGCGAGGAGGCACGTCCGTGAAGCGAGCCCTTCTCATCGCCATCCTGCCGCTCGTCCTTCTCCTCGCCGCCTGCCAGCGCGAGACCGGACCCGACCCGCTGAAGCTGACGGGCAAGATGTTCGTCTTCAACTACCGCCTCGCCTATGCGACCTATCTGGTGACGCTGGAGCAGACCGAACCGCTGCCCGAGGGCTCGATGGTCAAGGCTGAATTCGAGAACCCGGCTGGCGGCGCGGCGCTGACGCTGGAGCGCAAGATTTTCCCCAATCTGCCGCGCGTCGTGCTGGAAAGCCCCGACGTGACCTGCGTGAAGAAGAACCGGCCCTACAAGGTCGTCGTCTCCCTGCTCGGCCCCGCCGGCGAGCAGCTGCAGGTTTTGGAAACGCAGGTGACGTCCAATCTCGACCAGAGCATCCTGCCGGAAAAGGCCCTCGTCGTCGGCCCCGCCTATGAGAAAAACCCCGAGGTCTTCAAAGATGGCAAGGCCCCGGCGCACTTCGAAACGGCCAAGTGTGCCGCCGGCTGACGAATTTTCGGCCGCGCTGAGGCGTTTCCTTCCAAACGGGTTTTCCGGGAGGATGTTCGCATGCGTTTCCTGCCTGCCCTGGCCCTCGGCTTTTCCCTGTTTGCCGCAACGGCACATGCCGAGGATGCCGCCGCCTGCCCCGCGAAAGCGACGATCCTTTCCCTTTCGGATATCGTTCTGGCGGACAGGGACAAGCTGCCGCGGTTGAAAGCGCGCGGTTACGGGGCGGAGGCCGCTTATCTGAAAATCCGATATGGTGCGCTTCCCATGGAGAGGGCGGCCGATCTCGCCCACGGCCTGCGCGATGCCGGCGTGCGCGAAGCGCTCGACCTCGCTGGTGCCATCGATGCGACACGCGGCGGCCTCGACGCCCTCGACATCACCGATCCGGCGCAGCTGAACGGGCAGATCTCCACCCTGCGAGCAATCCTTCTGCATGGAGACGGCGAGAAACTGGTGCTTTCGGCCATCGCCGCCCTGCCGCCTGAGCGGCAGACCCCGCTCGTCGAACGCATCGTTCCCGCCATCGTCGACTGGTCGGATGAGGACAAGGCGAAACTTGCGGCGGCGGCGGGCAAACACAAAATGTACTTCCTTCAGGCCGGGCTGGTCGCCAGCCAGCGCGATGCCAAGGCCTGGCCGGTCTTCGTCGCAGGCCTTCCCGCGCAGGATAAACTCGAGGACCTGACGCGGGTCTGGAGCTGGGCGCCGGCGCTTGCCGGCAACCCCGCCTTGCCGCGCCTTCCGCTGCCGGATGCGCAGATGCAGGCGCAGCGCGACAGCATTCACGCCCTATGGATCTTGGCGGTGCAGGAACCCGACCGCGATTTCCTGATGACCTATCTGAACCAGACCGGCGACATCCCCATCGTTGAAAAAGCCGGACAAGCGATGATGGCCGGGATCAAGGCGGGAGAGATCAAGCCCGAGGGCCTGCTCGACCCCGCCTGGCTCGTGGCATACCGGTCGCTGCGCGCCGCAGCGCCCGATGCCAGCGTGGTCGATACGATGCTGCAAACCATTTCCCTCAACACACGCCGCGTCACAGGTCCAAGCAGCAATGTCTCGGTGCGGGACGTGCTCGACCGGATCGTCGCAGTCGATGCGCTGACGCCCTACCTTACCGGCAAGGCCAACGAGCTGCCGGCCATGCCGGCGGATATCAGCGTGAAATTCCAGGCGGACTGGCCGGTGTGGACGGAGCTTGCCGCCTCGCTGAAATCAGCGCCGCTGACGCCCCTCGCGAAGGACGCGGCCAAGGCCCCCATCGTGACGGACCTGCTGTTTGCGGCGGGAGACCATGCCCGGCTTGCCGATTTCGTGCTCGCTGTGGAGCCGGCGGAAACGAAGCTAGCGATCGCCACGGACTTCGCGATGCGGCTGGACCGGATCTGCGTTAGCTACATGCACCATCCCGCCGAGGCGCTGATGCTGTCCGGCCAGCCAATCTTCCGTTTCGACCCCGCAAAATGAAGAAACCGGAGCCTTACGGCCCCGGTTCCAGAATCATTTCAATGGCTTCCGGCCTCAACCGGAAGATTTGATTCAGCCGACGATTTCGGTGTCGGAGAACCAGTACTTGATTTCCTGGGCAGCGGTTTCCGGAGCGTCGGAGCCGTGAACCGAGTTTTCGCCGATCGACAGGGCGTGCGTCTTGCGGATCGTGCCTTCGTCGGCGTTTGCCGGGTTGGTGGCGCCCATGATTTCGCGGTTCTTGAGGATCGCATTCTCGCCTTCGAGAACCTGAACGATCGTCGGGCCGGAGGTCATGCCTTCAACGAGTTCGCCGAAGAACGGACGTTCCTTGTGAACGGCGTAGAAGCCTTCGGCTTCGCGCTTGCTCATCCAGACGCGCTTGGAAGCAACGACGCGCAGGCCCGCGTCTTCGAGCATCTTGGTGATGGCGCCGGTCAGGTTGCGCTTCGTCGCGTCCGGCTTGATCATCGAAAAGGTGCGTTCAATCGCCATTTTCCCGTTTCCCTTTGGTTTTCCGGTGAAAGTGGCGGTTCCATAGCCGCCAACGCCCCGCAAAACAAGGGGGTGGCGGCTTTTGCGCTTCTCGGCGGCAAAGTTTCATGCCGCCGTCACACGATGGCCGATGCCGCCGTGCAGATCGAGGCAGCGGGCGAACCACAGCGCGACCGGGTCGTCCTCCTCCAGCACCCTGGTGCCCGCCGTGGTCCGCAGCCATTGCAGCGCGCCGAAGACGATATAATCTGGGAAAAGCGGGCTTTCCCCGCCGATGAAGGGCTGGGTCTTCAGCATGTTGCGCAGTGGCTGGAGTCGATCTCCGCCTTTCCGGCCGCCGCGATCTCCTTCAGCGAGGCGCCGAGGCGCTCCTCGCGGCTGCGGCGGAAATAGGCCTGGTCGGCCGGGCCGAGCAGGTCGTGAATATCGAGGATGGCGATGCGGGTCACGGCCATGTGCAGGGTCGATTGCGACCAGTTCTCGATGAAACGCGCCATCGCCTTGCCGCCCTCCCCACCGAACAGCGTGGGCCGGTCGGGATAGGCCTCGTCGAGATAGAGCGCGATGGAGAAACTATCCTGCACCAGCCTGTCGCCATCGCGCAAAAGCGGCACCGTCGCCGTACTGCCGTTCTCTATGGCCGGGATATCGGTGAAGCCGACCGGCACCGTCTCGTAATCGAGGCCCTTGTGCGCCAGCGACATCACGGTCTTCCACACATGGGGTGAAAACTGCCGGGCCTTGTCGGTGCCGGCAAGGGCGTAGAGCAAGCGGGTCATGAAATCCTCATCTTCGGTTTGGGCGCATTGGAACGCGGCGCGCGCGCCAGCGCAAATCAGATAATTTCATGGGTCGCATTCATGCCGCGCATGAGCGCCTGCGCTATAGTCCGCCCCAAATCACGGAGACCGCCATGCTCGACCACTACCGCATGTTCGCCGCCTACAATGCCTGGGCCAACCGCACGCTCTACGAGGCCGTCGGCAAGCTCGACGATGCCGCCTACCGCAAGAATCTCGGCGCCTTCTTCGGCTCCCTGCACGGCACGCTGAACCACCTGCTTGCCGCCGACCGCATCTGGCTGAAACGCTTTACCGGTACGGGCGAAGCCCCGACCAGCCTCGACGCGATCCTTCACGAGGACTTCGCCGGCCTCAGCGCCGCACGGGTGGCGGAAGATGCCCGCCTCGCGGCCTTCATCGACACGCTGACAGAAGACCAAATCGCCGGTGACTTCACCTATACGCCCGTGACTAACCCCAACCCCGTCAGCCACCCGCTCGGCCCCGCCCTCACCCACGTCTTCAACCATCAGACACACCATCGCGGCCAGTGCCATGCGATGTTGACGATGGTCGGCGGGCCGAGCCTTTCGCTCGATCAAGTCTATTTCGTGCGCACGGACGGCATCGGCTTTCTGCGGACGGCGGGCTGAACGCTCGTGTCATCTTACTGCAATAGTAGTGAAACAGTCCGGCACTATTGGATCGTCAGGCATCGATTTGGAGAGGCGCCCGAAGCTGTCACCCAGGTGACAGGCACTGGCAGCCGACGGTGACATAGTCGCTGCCATTGGAGGTGACGCCGAACGGCGCGCCTCACCTAGAGAGGGATGAAAGATGGCAAGAAGCAACGAAGAATGGGCAGGCCTGCTGGGCAGCACGCTTTGCAAGATGGCGCGCGTTTACGGCACCGATGCCCCCAACGCCTATCTGCCGGAGGAATGCTATCCGGTAATCGAGAAGACCTTCGAGGTAGCGTTGCGCGAAGCGCGCGCCGAAGGCTACGCCGCCGCCGTGCGCGAGATGCAGCAGGCCCGCCCGGCCCGCGTCAACATCCAGCGTTTCGCGCTGATCGGCCAGGCCATCATGCGCTCGTTCCCGATACCGCGGCGCTTTGCCTGAGGCCGACGGCTTCCAAGGCTGGCCCCCTGCCACCCTTGGAAGCCGACGCAACTGCGCATTGTCAATTTCAACCGAAATTCCCTTCAGCAAACGCAAAATTAACCGCGCAATCCGATAGTTACGCCAACTGATCTTCCCCGTGCGCAGGCGCTCGCCGCCGCGCCGCATCCGATGGCGTTCCATGAGCAGCAAAGTCGCCCCCGCCCCGAAGGACACCCAGCCGGCCGTTCCGCCGATCATGGCGCGCATCGCCCATGTCATGGCCAACCTCGGCATTGCCGGCCTGCCGCGCAATTACGAGCTGCTGTTCGAGGCGCTGAACGGCAATGCCAGCGTCGCGCGGGAAATCGCCGCACTCGGCAAGACGCCAGAACAGGCGGCGCTCGATTCCATCGCGCTGCGCCACTCCTTGCCGAGCCACAACGTGCTTGCCGCCGGCCAGGCCGCAGGCGAAGCCGTGCGTGTGCTCTCGGAAATCGCCGAGACCACCGAAACGAGCCGCCGCCAGCGCGCCGCCTCCATGCAGGAGCTGGAAGAGATCGCCGCCCGCATGCGCAAGGACCCGGTGCTCGGCATTTCGGATTTTTCCAGCGACACGGTGCGCCTCCTCTCCATCGTGCGCGACATTCTCGGCAACGACCGCAGCTGCGCCCAGCGCATCGAGGACCTGCAGGCGCATCTCGAGGGTCTGCGCTCCGGCCTTTCCGTCAGCCGCGAGGCGCTGACGCACGATCCGGTGACGGGTCTTGCCAACCATGCCGCGCTGCTCGGCCGCCTGAAGGCCTATTTCCAGACGGAGGCCGAGGGCAGCACCGCCGCCCTCCTGCTCTTCCGCGTCGAGCAATTGAAGGAATTCGCCGAGACGCATCCGGCGGGCGCGGCCGAAAAGACGCTGAAGCGGCTCGCCGCCATCTTCCGCCGCTCGGTCAAGAAGGACGATTTCGTGGCCCGCACCGGGCCAGACCTCTTCTGCATCCTGCTACCGGGCGTCAGCCGCGAGATCGCCGTCACCATCGCGCGGCGCATCGCCGGGCGCGTCGCCGAAAAGCCCTTCCCCTTCATGGACCGCGAGCTTCCCGCCGGCTTCCTGACGCTGACGGCCGGGGTCTCGATGACCGATTCGGCCAGGACACCGTCGATGCTCTACGACCAGGCCGACCAGGCGCTCGCCTATGCGGGGGAAACGGGCATCGCGCTGCGCATCTACTCCGCCGAGGTCGCCGACCGGACGAGCCGCGGCTACCGGACGGGTACGGCGGCCTGAGCCATCCTCTTGCCTTAGGCGGCCATGCCGCCCTATAGGTCCGGCATGATCACGATTTCCGGCCTCACCGCCCGCGTTGCCGGGCGTCTCCTCATCGATAACGCATCCCTGTCGCTGCCCAGCGGCGTGAAGGTGGGTCTTGTCGGCCGCAACGGCACCGGCAAGTCCACGCTCTTCCGCGTCATCACCGGCCAGCTCGCCTCGGAAGCCGGCACCATTTCGTTGCCGAAGAACGCGCGCATCGGCCAGGTGGCGCAGGAAGCGCCGGGCACGGACGAATCGCTGATCGAGATCGTGCTTGCCGCCGACAAGGAACGGGCCGCCCTCATCAAGGAAGCCGAGACGGCAAGCGACCCGCATCGCATCGCGGAAATCCAGACGCGACTCACGGATATCGGCGCCCATTCGGCGGAAGCCCGCGCGGCGAGCATTCTCGCCGGCCTCGGCTTCGACCACGAGGCGCAGCAACGCCCGGCAAAGAGCTTTTCCGGCGGCTGGCGCATGCGCGTGGCGCTGGCGGCCGTATTGTTCTCCGAGCCGGACCTGCTGCTGCTCGACGAACCGACGAACTATCTCGACCTCGAAGGCACGCTCTGGCTGGAAGACTACGTGCGGCGCTATCCGCACACGGTCATCATCATCAGCCACGACCGCGACCTGCTCAACACCGCCGTCAACGCCATCGTGCATCTCGACCAGCAGAAGCTGACCTTCTATCGCGGCTCCTACGACCAGTTCGAGCGCCAGAAGGCCGAGAACGACGAATTGCAGATGAAGGCCAAGGCGAAGAACGACGCCGCCCGCAAACATCTGCAGAGCTTCATCGACCGCTTCAAGGCCAAGGCGACCAAGGCCAAGCAGGCGCAGAGCCGCGTCAAGGCGCTGGAGCGCATGGGCACGGTCGCGGCCGTGGTCGAAACCCACGTCCAGCCGATCACCTTCCCCGAGCCGGAAAAGCAGCCGGCCTCTCCGATCATCGCCATCGAGGGCGGCGCGGTCGGCTATACGCCGGGCAAGCCGATCCTCAAGCAGATCAACCTGCGCATCGACAATGACGACCGCATCGCCCTGCTCGGCTCGAACGGCAACGGCAAGTCGACCTTCGCGAAATTCATCTCGGGACGGCTGGAGGCAGAAACGGGCGCGGTCAAGCGCGCGCCGGGCCTGAAGATCGGCTTCTTCGCACAGCACCAGCTCGACGACCTCATTCCCGACCAGTCGCCCGTCGAGCATGTGCGCCGACTGATGCCCGAGGCGCCCGAGGCCAAGGTGCGCGCCCGCGTCGCCCAGATGGGCCTTGCGACCGAGAAGATGTCGACCGCCGCCAAGGACCTTTCGGGCGGCGAGAAGGCCCGCCTGCTGATGGGCCTTGCCGCTTTCGACGCGCCGAACCTTCTCATCCTCGACGAACCGACGAACCATCTCGACATCGACAGCCGCCGCGCATTGATCGAGGCGCTGAACGACTATGAAGGCGCCGTCATCCTCATCTCGCACGACCGCCATCTCATCGAGGCGACCGTCGACCGGCTTTGGCTGGTCAACAACGGCACGGTGAAGACCTTCGACGGCGACATGGAGGAATACCGCGCCCTCATCGTCCAGTCTCCGAAGAAGGACGACAAGGAGAAGGCCTGGCGAGACGGCCAACAAGGCCGACCAGCGCAAGGCCAATGCCGACCGGCGCGCCCAGTTCGCTCCGCTGAAGAAAAAGATCAATGAAATCGAATCGCTGACGGCAAAGCTGCAGAAGCAGATTCAACTTCTTGACGCGGAGCTTGCGGACCCCGCGCTCTATGAAAAGACCCCGGCCAAGGCGGCCGAAAAGGCCAAGCTACGCTCCGCCACCGTCGACAAGCTGAACGAGGCCGAGGAACAATGGCTGGAGCTTTCGGCGGAATACGAGGAGGCGATGGCCGGGTGAACCCGAGCCTTACCTCCTCGATAAACGCTCAAAAAACAGGCAGATAGCCTGTTTTTACGCCTAAGACGAAAGTCGTAGTGCGTCCTTTCCCGATCTTCTCTTCCTTGGCTTGAAACGCCAAACCCGACATGGTTCACTCCCGCGTGATGATACGAGGGTGGAGAAGAGGAACTCCGCCCGCCATTGGGAGGAAACTATGGATCGTCGTTCATTCATCAAGAAAGCCGGTGTTGCCGGCGTGGGCGGTGCTGCCGCGACCATGCTTGCGGCGCCGGCAATTGCGCAGAGCAATCCGAAGATCACCTGGCGCCTGACGTCGTCGTTCCCCAAGGGGCTCGACACGATCTACGGCGGCGCCGTGACCTTTGCGAAATACCTTTCCGAAGCGACCGACGGCAATTTCGAAATCCAGCCCTTCGCCGCCGGTGAACTGGTTCCCGGCCTGCAGGCCGCCGATGCCGTTTCGGCCGGCACGGTCGAGGCCTGCCACACGGTCGCGTACTATTACTGGGGCAAGGACCCGACCTGGGCGCTGGCAGCCGCCGTTCCTTTCGCACTCAATGCGCGCGGCATGAACGCCTGGCACTATCATGGCGGCGGCATCGACCTGTGCAACGAATTCTTCGCCACACAGAACATCTATGCTCTTCCCGGTGGCAACACCGGTGTGCAGATGGGCGGCTGGTTCCGCAAGGAGATCAAGGCCGTCGAGGACCTCAAGGGCCTCAAGATGCGCATCGGGGGCTTTGCCGGCGCCATCGTCGCCAAGCTCGGCGTGATTCCGCAGCAGATCGCCGGCGGTGAAATCTACCAGGCGCTGGAAAAAGGCACGATCGACGCCGCAGAATGGGTCGGTCCCTATGACGACGAGAAACTCGGCTTCCAGAAGGTCGCGCCCTACTATTACTATCCGGGCTTCTGGGAAGGCGGCCCGACGGTGCACCTGATGTTCAATAAGGCCAAGTTCGAGGAACTGCCGAAGCACTATCAGTCGCTGATGCGCACAGCCGCCCAGGCAACCGACGCCAACATGCTGCAGAAGTACGACTATCTGAACCCGACGGCGATCAAGAAGCTCGTGGCCTCGGGTGCGCAGTTGCGTCCCTTCAGCCCGGAAATCCTGACCGCCTGCTTCGAGCAGTCGGAAAAGACCTATGCCGAGATTGAAGGCAGCAACGCCGCGTTCAAGAAGATCTGGGACTCCATCAAGGCCTTCCGCAAGGAAACCTTCCTCTGGCAACAGGTGGCGGAATACACCAACGACACCTTCATGATGCAGCTGCAGCGCGCCGGCAAGCTCTGAATTTGCATTCAAGCGGCGGGGTTCTCTATCCCGCCGCTCCTATTCCGGAGCAGCGAACTCCGGCACCGGACAATCCGTTCACTGAAAACGGAGGGAGGGGAACTTGGCTCTCGCTTTACGCATCACCGGCGTCATCGACGAAATCAGCCGGCGGATGGGGATCATCGCCATCTGGCTCGTGCTGTTTTCGTCGCTGATCGCCGCCTTCAACGCGGTCTTCCGCTATTCCACCGACACGATCCTGTGGCTGGAGCGAAATGTCGGCGGGGTCGGCATCTTCGAATTCATGCTCAACCTTTACCGCAACAACTCCAACACGTTGTCGGAGGCACAGTGGTACATGTTCGCAGGCATGGTCATGCTCGGCGGCGCCTGGACACTGAAGGTCAACGAGCATGTGCGCGTCGACCTCGTCTATGGTTCCGTCAGCGAACGTACACGCACATGGATCGACCTTCTCGGCGGCATCTTCTTCCTGCTGCCGATGTGCGCGCTGATGATCTATTTCACCTGGCCGTGGTTCGTCGATTCGTGGATCACCAATGAAGGATCGAACAATGCCGGCGGCCTGCCACGCTGGCCGGCCAAGCTGATGATCCCGCTCGGCTTCGCCCTCGTCGGCCTGCAAGGCCTTGCCGAAATCATCAAGTGCGTTCTCGTGTTCACCCACGGCTACGTCCGCGAATTCGCCTACGAGAAGCCGCTGCAATGATTGAATTCATCGTTCACTACATGGCGCCCTTGATGTTCCTGGGCCTCATCTTCTTCATGGTCATCGGGTATCCGGCCGCCTTCTCGCTTGCGGCTGTCGGCCTGTTCTTCGGCCTCGTGGCAATCGAACTCGGGGTGATCGCCCCCGATTTCCTCGGCAACCTAACCTACCAGCTGTTCTCCGTCCTTTCGAACGACCTGCTGCTCGCCATTCCGTTCTTCACCTTCATGGGCGTGATCTTGGAACGGTGCGGGCTGGCGGAAGACCTGCTCGACGGCTTCGGCCAGCTTTTCGGCGGCGTGCGCGGCGGCCTTTCCTATGCCGTCATCCTCGTCGGCGCGGTGCTGGGCGCCATTACCGGCACGGTCGCAGCCTCGGTCATCGCCATGGGCCTCATCTCGCTGCCCGTCATGACGCGTTATGGCTACAATATCCGCCATGCGACGGGCGTCATCGCGGCCTCGGGCACGATCACGCAGCTCATTCCGCCGTCTCTGGTGCTGATCGTTCTGGCCGACCAGCTGCAGAAATCGCCCGGCGACATGTATATCGGCGCGACGGGCGCCTCGATCGTGCAGGTCCTGCTGTTCATGGGCTGGGTTTTCGTGCTCAGCATCATCCGCCCGCAGGATGTGCCGGCGCTGCCGCCGGAAGCGCGCACGCTGCGCGGCTGGCCGCTCTACTGGAAGTGCATCCGCGGCATGGTGCCTTCGCTGGCGCTGATCTTCATCGTGCTCGGCACGATCTTCATGGGTCTCGCCACGCCGACGGAGGCTGGCGCCATGGGCGTCGTCGGCGCGATGTTGCTCGCCTGGATGAACGGCCGCCTGTCCTGGAAACTCATCTATCAGGGCATGGACATGACCATGAGGCTCACCGCCATGGTCGTGTTCATCCTGCTTGGCGCGCGCGTCTTCTCCCTGGTCTTCCAGGGTGTGGGCGGCAGCCACTGGATCGAGGGGATGCTGACCTCGCTGCCCGGCGGCGTGGTGGGCTTCCTCATCTTCGTCAACATCTTCATCTTCATCATCGCCTTCTTCCTCGATTTCTTCGAGATCGCCTTCATCATCGTGCCGCTCATCGCGCCCGCCGCGCAGGCCCTCGGTATCGACCTGATCTGGCTCGGCGTGATGATTTGCGCCAACATGCAGACGAGCTTCATGCATCCGCCCTTCGGCTTTGCATTGTTCTATCTGCGCGGCATAGCGCCGAAGACGGTGAAGACACGCGACATCTACATGGGCGCCATTCCGTGGCTGGTGTTGCAGCTGATCCTCGTCGGCCTGCTCATCGCCTTCCCGGAAATGGTGACCTATTTCCTCGACAAGGACGTGGCGCAGGATTTGGACAACATCCAGATCCTCGTCCCGGGCGCGGAAGGCGGCAGCGGGCTCGACAGCGCCCCGAGCTTCGGCCTCGATTCACCGCCGCAGTTCGGGCAGTAGAGCCCCCTCGCCTCGAAGCTAACAAACGGCGCCGCTTGCCAGCGGCGCCGTTTGTGTTAGAGGAGTAAATCATCATACAAATGAGGGTGGAGCCATGTCCCCGATCAATCTCGCAATCGTCGGCGTCGGCAAGATCGTGCGCGACCAGCATCTTCCGGCCATCGCAAAGAACAGCGACTACAAGCTGATCGCCGCCGCGAGCCGCCACGGCACGGTCGACGGTATCGACAATTTCAAGTCCATCGACGAGATGCTGGCGGCCGTTCCCACCATCCAGGCCGTTTCGCTGTGCATGCCGCCGCAATATCGCTACGAAGCCGCCGAAAAGGCGCTGTCTGCCGGCAAGCATGTCTTCCTCGAAAAGCCGCCGGGCGCGACGCTGTCCGAAGTCGCCGACCTCGAGGCCCTTGCGGCTTCCAAGGGCCTGTCGCTCTTTGCCAGCTTTCATTCGCGTTATGCGCCGGCCGTCGAAGCCGCCAAGACGTTCCTCGCCGGCACGACGATCCGCTCCATGCGGGTGATCTGGAAGGAAGACGTGCGCCACTGGCACCCGAACCAGGAATGGATCTGGCAGGCCGGCGGTCTCGGCGTGTTCGATCCCGGCATCAATGCGCTTTCCATCGTCACGCATATCCTGCCGCGCCCGGTCTTCATCACCGCCGCAACGCTGGAGTTTCCCGAGAACCGCGATGCTCCCATCGCCGCCGCGATGACCTTCTCCGACGCCAGGGGCCTCGACCTCCAGGCCGATTTCGACTGGCGCCAGACGGGCAAGCAGAGCTGGGACATCGTGGCGACGACCGATGCCGGCGAGATGGTGCTGTCGGAGGGCGGCGCGAAACTCTCCATCCACGGCAAGCTGGTTCACGAGGAGCCGGAGCAGGAATATCCAATGCTCTACCGGCGCTTCGCAGAAATCGTGAAGGCCGGCAAATCCGACGTGGACCTCGCCCCGCTGCGCCACGTCGCCGATGCCTTCATGCTCGGCCGGCGCAAGTTCGTAGAAGCGTTTCACGATTGAGATTAGAAAGAATGCCTCTCATCCGGCCTGCCGGCATCCTCCAGGCAGCTATCGCCTATGATTTAAGGGGGCGCCTCTAGCCCCTTCTTTCCCTCGAGGAGAAAGTCGCGGCAGCGGGATGAGAGGGTGGCGCAGACGGTAGACGTTGTGCCCGTTCCCCTTATCCGACCCTTCGGGCCACCTTCTCCTCCATGGGGGATAGCCGCGACGTCGCATTCCTATGCGATAGCCCTGCGGCCAGGGAGCAAATCCGTCGCGCTTGCGGTCCCCTTACGCCTTCTTTGCCCACCGCCCGTCGCTGTTCTGCTGCCAATAGGTGAGCTGGTGTCCCTCGCCCTTCAGGCGCTTCCAGTGCTCGCGCGCCCTCTCGACCTCCGCCTGGTCGTAGCCGTCGAACATGAAGATGACGCGCTCATAGGCATCGAGCGGCGGCGGGGCCGCGCCGGCGACGAGGAAGCGCACGGTCGCGGCATTGGCATTGTCCGGCGCGGTAGTAAGCAGCACGGGCTGCTCGGTGGGAAAGGCCTGCTCGTCCGTGCCGTGCGGCAGAAAACTGTCCTCGCGGAACGTCCAAAGATGCGCGTCGAGCGCATCGCGCCGTTCCGCGTCGCCGGTCTGCACGACGACGCGTCGCCGGTCTGCACGACGACGCGCCAGCCGCGCTCGAGGCTCTTGTCGAGGAGCGGCGGCAGCGCATCCTCGAGCTTCGATTCGGTCAGGTGGTAGAAGAGGACTTCGCTCACCCTCTCCTCAACCCTCGTAATTCGCGCGCACCAGCTCGTCGAGCAGGCGAACACCGAAGCCAGAAGCCCAGGACTGGTTGATCTCGTCGGTCGGCGAGCCCATGGCGGTGCCGGCGATGTCGAGATGCGCC
>APMI01001834.1_pt1 | contig 17071 bp, 12 predicted proteins | sample 667938 | NCBI WGS metagenome assembly APMI01 (sample SAMN01084076, study PRJNA167559) | wastewater metagenome | biome: Wastewater | place: Denmark: Ejby Moelle, Odense | collected 2011-11-28 | reverse complement strand
TTATGCTTTTCCGCGGGCACCATTGCCGGTGCTGCCGCTATTGCGGGTTTTGCTTTCAAGAAGCCGGTACCGGCCGAGAGTGCCGTGGAGGTGAAAGAGGGTGGCAAAATAGAATATAAATGGTACACGCCCGATCTGCCCAAGTCGCTGGACTTTTGTGGCGAGAAGGTACCGCTGAACCGCTGGGAAGTGCGTGAGCGCCTGGACCGCGACCTGATAGTGAACTATTACGCCCATGGCGGCACTTTATATATGCTCAAGAATGCCAACCGCTACTTCCCGATGATAGAGGAGAGGCTGAAGGCCAATGGTGTGCCCGATGACTTTAAATATGTATGCGCTGCGGAAAGTTCGTTGCAGCCTGCGGCCACATCGACAGTGGGTGCAGCCAGTATGTGGCAGTTCATGAAAGATACGGGCCCGCGCTACGGGCTGGAGATCAATGAGGATGTGGACGAGCGCTATAATGTTGCAAAAGCAACCGATGCCGCCTGCGCTTATTTCAAAGATTCCTATAAAAAATTCGGTAGCTGGACGGCCGCCGCAGCATCTTACAACTGCGGGCAGGGTGGCTACAACAACCAGGTAACCTTCCAGGGCGGTGCAACATTTTATGATATGGTCTTCCCCGAGGAGACCAACCGTTATATATTCCGGATACTATCCCTGAAGGTGATCATGTCGCAACCCAAGGCATGGGGCTTTATGCTCGACGCATCGGATGGCTACAAGCCAATAAAGACAAGGACAGTTACCGTGACCGAGACTGTTGCCAACCTGTCGGACTTTGCAAAGCAGAACGGCAGCAGCTATAAAATGCTGAAGCTGCTGAACCCATGGCTGCGCAGCCGCACACTACCTGTGAAGGCGGGTAAAAGGTATGAGATAGAGTTCCCGGTTGACGGACAGTAGATAGCCTTCGAAATGTAAATTCCTTTCATTAGCTTTATTTAAACAATCCGTTTGCTGATGCGCATGATGCGTGCTATAGTGCCGATACTGCTTACCATAATACTGGTGCTGGTATTGGATAATCCCCTCGGCAGCCTGCCTGCACTGGGCCGCCTGCTGGACCCTGTGAATGGCTGGGCTGCAAGTGCAGAGCGCACGGAAAGGGATTTTAACTTCACTATAGTGTCGCCTGCAGTAAAGGCACCGGTTACCATCTGGTTCGACGAATACATGATACCGCATGTGCATGCTGCCAATGAGCACGATGTATACTACGCGCAGGGCTATATACATGCCTACTTCAGGCTATGGCAAATGGACCTGCAAACCCGCGCTGCGGGTGGCCGTGTGAGCGAGGTGCTGGGAGATAAGGCCCTGAACTTCGACCGCACACAGCGCAGGAAAGGTATGGTGTACGCTGCCGAAAATTCGCTGAAGGCAATAGAGGAAGACCCGCGCAGCAAGGAAATGATGAATGCCTATACCGATGGCATCAATGAATACATACACACACTTAAATACCGGGCTTACCCCCTGGAGTATAAGCTGATGGGCTTTGCCCCCGAGGACTGGACGAACATAAAGACCGTGCTCATGCTCAAGTACATGGCCGATGACCTGACGGGATACACAGAAGATATAGAACTGACCTTACTAAGGGATATGCTGCCGGCAGATCAATTTGCCATGCTGTACCCCGAGCGCGACTACAGCAGCACACCCGTAATACCGGCCGGTACCTTGTTTGAACCCCCGCTACTGCAGAAGGTGCCTGTGCCTGCGGGCGACCTTTGGGCGCACTTGAAGCCTACAGATTTTGAAGCGGAGAAAGTAAGCAACGAAGGAAAGGGCAGTAATAACTGGGCAGTGAGCGGAGCGCACACAAAGAGCGGTGCACCCATACTTTGCGATGATCCCCACCTTGGCTTGAACCTGCCATCGCTATGGTACCAGATGCAGTTGCAAACGCCGGGCATGAATGTATATGGCGTATCGCTGCCGGGTGCACCGGGCATTGTAATAGGTTTCAACGACAGTATATCATGGGGCTTCACCAATAACTACCGCGATGTAAAGGACTTCTATGCTATAGAGCCTGCAGCGGGTAAGAAGGATGCCTACATGTTCAATGGTGTGGCTGTGCCATATACGGAACGCATAGAGCGCATAGGTATAAAAGGCAAAGGCACTTTTTACGATACGGTGAACTATACCATACATGGGCCGGTGGTATATGACGAGCGCTTCCCCGGGCCGGGTAAGCTGAAGAAGCCCCTGGCGCTCTGCTGGATGGCGCACAAGGCGTCGAACGAGATGCTGGCGCAGTACCTGAGCAACCATGCAAGGAACTATATGGAGTTTGTGGAAGCGATAATGAGCTTTCAGTGCCCTGCACAGAATATGGTATATGCCGATCGTGCAGGTAATATAGCCATGTGGGGGCAAGGGCAGTTCGTAAACAAATGGAAAGACCAGGGCAGGTATATAATGAATGGCAAGGACAGCAGTACCCTCTGGGGCAAGGTAATACCCATGCAGGAGAACCCGCATGTGCTGAACCCTGCGCAGGGCTATGTAAGCTCAGCTAATCAAACAGTTACTGACAGCACTTACCCCTATTGGTACAACGGCTACTTCTACCAGTTCCGCGCATGGCGTTTGAATTCTTTATTGAGCAAATTGAATGGCGCGACGGTGCAGGATATGTTTGCCATTCAGAACGATACTTATTCCATTCTTGCTGAGCATGCCCTGCCCATTATGCTGCGCTATGTGCAGGCGAAGGATGACAAATACCTGGGCGAATTAAAGAAGTGGAATAATGAGCTAAGTGCTGAAAGCCTTGCCGCTACTGTCTTCCAGGTATGGTGGGAATGCCTGTACAAAGAACTGTGGAAAGATATGCTGGCTAAAGATAAAGTGCCCATGAAGCCCCTGGTGGAGCGTACTATGGAACTAATGATGCTAAGTGACAGCGCTATTCAACAACATCAACAGCCGTTCCTTAGCAATTTAACAGCCGCAATAAACAGCGGGTATAAACTGGCACTGGACAGCTTAGCTAAACTTGACAAAGCCGGTAACCTGCAATGGTACAAGGCAAAGAATACAATGGTGCGGCATCTTACCAAAATACCCGCATTTAGCTATGATGAAAGAAAGCTAGGAGGCTGGGGTAATACCCTTAACGCTGCCAAGGGCGACCATGGACCATCATGGCGCATGGTGGTGCAGATGGGTAAAGAGATTGAAGCATATGGTGTATACCCCGGCGGACAAAGCGGCAACCCCGGCAGCAAATACTACGCGAGCTTCCTGGACAACTGGACCGAGGGTAAATATTATAAGCTCAACTTTTTCAATAACAGTGCAAAGCAAAAAGACAGCAGCAGTATAAAATATACATGGACCCTGCAAGCAAAATAATATGCGCTTCATCATCAACATATTTCTTACCGCATTACTGGCAGCGCTGGCCACATGGTACCTGCCATGGTGGACAGTAGCTATTGTATCTTTTATTGTTGCGCTGCTATTACCACAGAAGAACGGCAGAGCATTCTGGTCGGGCTTCCTGGGTATATTCCTGATGTGGCTGGTATTTTCGGTGTTCAGGGATATAAGCAATGAGCATATACTCTCTGCAAGAATGGCAAAGCTCTTTCACTTGCCGGGTTATGGCTTGTTCCTGGTTGTTGCTGCTATGGTAGGCGGGCTGGTTGGCGGGCTTGCAGCATGGAGTGGGGCTGCGCTGAGGGGTAGGTAACACCTAGTGTCCCAGAGAGACTATCGCTTTGTAGCAAGCCTATTACCAAAAAAAATGCTCCAGAGGAGCAATCCGTACAATATAAGGGCAGCCCTCAGGGGCAAAGCGAATGTTGGTTATGAAATTAACTACAAAGCGGTAGTCCCTCCGGGACATGTCGACAAGGCTGCAAAAGCCTTAACGCTCCTCGCAAGGACGGTTATTAACCCTTTTTCTTCTCCCTCATCTGCTTCATTGCCTCCGTCCATATAGCCAATTCTTTCAGCATTGTTTCAAGGCTCCTGTTAAGGATATCATCGGCAGTAAATTTTCCTTCGGCATCTATATGCTTTGTAAAGAAGGGGATGTTCACGGATTCTGCAAGCGGTACCATCTTAACCGAGCTAAGTACTTGCTTCAGTTGTTGTACAGCCCGTATGCCCCCGGAGAGGCCACCATAGCTTACGATACCTGCAGGCTTATAGCACCACTCGTTGTACAGGAAGTCAATGGCGTTCTTTAAGGTAGCAGGGTAACCATAGTTATACTCGCTGGTAACAATGATGTAAGCATCAGCAGCGTCTATGATGGCACTCCAGTCCTTGGTATGCTGTTGCGTATATTTTTGCAGGCGCGGGTGCTCTGCCTCGTCAAGGAGGGGCAGGTTTATCACTGCCAGGTCCACTATCTCGGTGTTGAACTCAGGATGTGTCTTCGCTACTTCGTAGACCCATTGGGTAATAGATGGGCCTTTCCTTCCGGGACGCGTACTGGCTATAATTATCTTTAGCTTGAACATTTCGTTTGGTTTAATTGCAAGGCAAAGATAGGGTAGGAAGCCATATCCTATTTGTACCGATCACGGCATTACTTGTCTATTTCATTTATCACATGCCCTATACAGCCGTTGGGCATCTGTATATGCAATAGCGAGGCTACTGTAGCCGCTATATCGGTCATATAAACCGTACGGTGTGTCTCGCCCTGGGGTATATGCCAGCCATACCATAGTAACGGTATATGCGTATCATAAGGGTTCCATGTGCCGTGCGTGGTCCCTGTGGCAGCATAGCCATCAAACCATCCGGGGTTTAATATTACCTGTATGCAGCCGCTACGTTTACTATTGTAGCCGTTCACGATCATAGTACGCAATGGCTCAGGTACTGCATTTGCATCCATGTGCTCCAGATCCACCACGTAAGATATTTGCGCTTGTTGTTTGAGCCATTGTATAGCCGATGCTTTTACATTGTCGCGGGATAGGCCGCTTGCCTTGATCTTACGCTCGTTCAGGTACACCTGGTAGTTGGTGTATGCGGAGATAAGCGAATCCTTACCAAATGCACTTTTCAACTGTGCCGTGAGCTCCTTCTGTAACATGGGTTCCGACTGGTTGCCTGCGGGCAAATTTATATCCTGGAGGTACTTTGGGTTGTGGGCGGCACCATGGTCGGCAGTAAGGAAGATCACATAGTTCCCTTTGCCTACATGCTCATCGATGTACCTGAGGAATGAGTCCAGTTCCCTGTCCAGCCTAAGGTATATATCCTCTGTTTCAACCGAGTTAGGTGTGAACATATGCCCCACATAGTCGGTGCTCGAGAGGCTTACACAGAGAAAGTCGGTGCTGCCGCGCTGTCCAAGCCCCTCACCGCCGATGCAGGCCTCTGCCATTTTAAATGTAAATGCATTACCCGCCGGCATTAGCCTGAGGGCACTGAAATCTTTTTTAGGCATATTGCCTGCATTATGCGGGAATACAGGTTCCTGCTCACCTTTCAAAGAACCTTCGTACGGATTCTTATCAGCCAGGCTTTGATCGTATGAGTTTGAATTGAGCAGCAGGTCCCATACTTCTTTAAGATAGGATGCAGGGTAGTGCTTGTTGTTAAAATCATTGAGCCATTGGGGCAGTTCTTTTGCATAATAGCTGCTGGTTATGAAATTACCGGTGCTGTCATCGAACCAATAAGTAGCATTTGCAAGATGGCCTGCGGGTAATATACTGCCACGGTCCTTCAAAGCGATACCATATACACGTGATTTGAAATTCGTAGCTAGGCGAAGTTCGTCGGTAACTGTGCTTGTGAGCATATTGCGCGGGCTCATCATGCCTGCTTTGCGGCTGCCGTTTATAGAACTTACCGTTGTGTCTTCCGCGCAATAGCAAGAGCGGCCCGTGCCTATGTCTATCCAGTCGTTCGCTGCAATGCCATGTATAGATGGGACAGAGCCTGTATATATGCAAGTATGTCCCGGGCCCGTAAATGATGGCAGGTAGTTGATCATTGTATTTTGGCAGTTGAAGCCATCGTCCATCAAGCGCTTAAAGCCGTTATTGGTATATAGGTTATAATATCGATACAGGTAGTCCCAGCGCATCTGGTCCACTACTATGCCCACTACCAGTTTAGGTCGTTCAATATTGCCGCGCTGTGCAAATGAGGTAAAACCAAGGAACAATGCTAAAAAAGATAGAATACGTCGCATGTATTTATTATGTATGATGATACAAAAATGCAATACAATATTGATTTGGGGTGTTATTTTTTTATAATTTCGCGCCAGTATTATTTTTGAAACGAAACAAAGACATATGGATATTTTTGCCAAATTTGAAAAGCGCCTCGGACCAATTGGAGATTATGCGGAAATGGCACCGGGTTACTTTGCATTCCCAAAGCTGGAAGGCGAGATAAGTAACAGGATGAATTTTCGCGGGAAGGAAAAAATAGTGTGGAGCCTGAACAATTACCTCGGCCTGGCAAACCATCCTGAAGTGCGCAAGGCAGATGCTGATGCAGCTGCAATGTACGGACTGGCTACGCCTATGGGTGCCCGAATGATGAGCGGCAATACCGACAATCATGAAAAGCTGGAAAAAGACCTTGCTGCTTTTATAGGCAAGCCTGATGCAATGCTCTTTAACTATGGTTACCAGGGTATGGTATCGGCAATAGATAGTTTATGTGGCCGCCACGATGTTGTGGTGTACGATGCTGAATCGCATGCATGTATCATCGATGGCCTGCGCCTGATACCAAGTCACCGTTATGTGTATAAGCACAATGACGTAGAAGATTGTGAAAAGCAACTGGCACGTGCCAACGAAATGATCAAGAAGACGGGTGGTGGCATACTGGTGATAACGGAAGGTGTGTTTGGTATGTCGGGCAACCAGGGTAAGATAAAGGAGATAGCTGCGCTGAAGTCTAAGTATGAGTTCCGCTTGTTCGTGGATGATGCGCATGGTTTTGGTACCATGGGCAAAACAGGTGCAGGCATAGGTGAGGAGCAGGATTGTATTGACGACATAGACGTTTACTTCTCTACTTTCGCAAAGTCTATGGCTAGCATAGGTGGTTTCCTTGCGGCCGATAAGAGGATACTTACTTACCTGCGTTACAACATGCGCTCACAGGTATTTGCCAAATCGCTGCCTATGCCTATCGTAGTGGGCAACCAAAAAAGGCTGGAGCTGCTGATAAGTAAGCCGGAACTGCGCGAAAAACTGTGGCATAATGTGAACAGGCTGCAAAATGGCCTTAGGGAAAGAGGCTTCAATATTGGCACTACTAATACACCTGTTACCCCGGTAGTAATGGCAGGTGGATTGTTCGATGCCACGCAGCTGATCTTTGACATGCGCGAGAACTATAATATTTTCTGTTCAGTTGTGGTATACCCAGTGGTGCCTAAAGGTGTGATCATACTGCGCCTGATACCTACTGCAGCACATACGGATGAAGATATAGATGTAACGCTGTCTACCTTCAGCCTGCTGCGTGATAAGCTGGAAAAGAAAATGTACCCGCAGGAGATGCCCTCTATAAAAGAGGCAGCCACAGCATCGGTATAATAATATTTACATAATTAACAAAAGCCATCCTGATATTAAGGATGGCTTTTGTATTTTAGCATGATAAGACGATCCGATACATGAGAGTATTTATAGCGGGAGCATCAGGACAAATAGGTGGTAATTGCATGAAACATTTCAGGGAGATGGGCTGGGAGGTGATAGGCTCCCATTTTTCATTTGCTACTGATGAGACTGTTTTCTATAACACACTGGACCCGCTGCACCCGGATAACTACGACATAGCATCGTTTATGCCAGATGTGATAGTACACTGCGGTGCGCTTACTCACGTTGACTATTGTGAGGCCCATGTTGAGGAGAGTTATGAGCATACAGTGCAAAGCACCCTTAATCTTATACTACTTGCTGAAAGCTGCAATGCCAAACTCGTATACTTGTCGACCGACTATGTCTTTGACGGAATGAACGGCCCCTACAGGGAGGATGCACCGGTGAACCCGCTAAGTGTATATGGTAAACATAAACTGGAGGCAGAGCAAACTGCGCTGAAGGAATTGCCCGACACATTGGTACTGCGTGTAACGAATGTATACGGCAACGAACTGCGCGGTAAGAACTTTGTTGCCCGTATAGTGGAGCAATGCAAGAACGGGCAGAGATTGACTTTGAAACTTCCATACGACCAATATGCATCACCATGCAACTCATGGGATATAGCACGTGCCATGTTCTTATTACTGCGCGATGGTAAGAGCGGTATATACCATATAGGCGGCACCGACTACATGAACAGGATAGAGCTTGCAATGAAAGTGTTGGAATATTTTCCCGAAGCTGAATACGATCTGATACCTGTAAGCACTGCTGAATTAAATCAACCGGCTGCTCGTCCCTTGCTTGGAGGATTTGTAAAAATGAAGTTCAGTAACGAGTATCCCGAATTTCTTTTTGGAAATGTAGACAGCTATATGATGGAGATACTTTACGATCCCGATGAATTTGCAGACGATGAATGATGTAAAGTAATTGTTTAGGTAGACTTGATGTGCACTTGTAGTTTAGTACCAACAAGGCAATAAAAAACCGTCCTGGCAATACGCCCGGACGGTAGGACTGTACTTACTAACCCATCGTAAGTATAGCAAATATCAGAAAAAGGTTTTGGAATTGAAAATAATATTTTTCGGCATTTGAGCTTTTTAGATGCTTTGTGGCTCCAGTCCAATCGCATAATTTTTATCCTCATAATTTTCTATTGTTTTAGTTTAAATAAATCAACTAAAATGATTGATTTATAGCCTATTATAGTATTTAATTGACAAAATGGCTGTTAAATTAGTTCATTTTTGACAAAATGTCGCATATTTCCAATTGGTACAGGGTTTGAATAGGTAGGGTAACCAAAAAAACTAAAACTTATTTTATGTACTACAAGAAATACGGCACAATGCCTAAGGCTTTCGGCGGAATTATCGACGATGTACTCCACAACGGATGGAGCAAATTTTTAGCAGACGACCATGGGGTGCAGACCTTTATCCCGGTAAACATTAAAGAAACCGATGCTGCGTATGAGTTGCATGTGGTAGCCCCTGGTCTCAGGAAAGAAGACTTTAAAATAAACCTGGAGCAGGACATTCTTACCATTTCGTTCGAGCACAAGGATGAAAAGAAAGAAGAAGGTACAGAAAAGCAAGAGGGCAAATGGCTACGTAATGAATATCACTTCCGTTCATTCAAAAGGAGCTTTACCCTGAATGATAAAGTAAATGCTGCAGGCATCAATGCAAAATATACCGATGGTGTATTGTTCATTACCCTGCCAAAGAAAGAAGCTGCTGAGCCAACAAGCCAGCAAATAAATGTGGCGTAAGGAAAATTGTGATGTTAAGGTTGACAGAGGGGAGTATGGTTTAGTGAAAAAGGTGGTGCATAAGCACCACCTTTATTTTTTTGTCTGTTTTATCCTTACGCGCCTGACCGTTTGAAGCGGTACTGACGCTGCATGTCTAACGAATATAGCCCAATATCTTCAGCATACTCTGGTAGGTTTGCTCTTTGGCATAGAGCCAGTCTTCCATTTTGCCGTTCTTATCTATCTCTACTACTACGTGCTTGGGCGAAGGTATCATACAGTGCTTGATGCCGCCATAGCCCGCTAGCTGGTCCTGGTAAGCACCGGTATGAAAGAAACCAATGTATAGCGGCTCGGCACCTTTCTCTTTCTCCAGTTTGGGCAGGAATACCGCGTTGATATGCTCTTCGGAAGTATAGAAATCGTGGCTGTCGCAGGTAAGGCCGCCAAGGTGCACCTCCTGGTATTCTTTATCCCATTTATTGATAGGCAGCATCAGGAATTTCTCCCCAATACCCCAGGTGTCCGGCAGTGTAGTGATGAAGGAGCTATCGATCATATACCAAATCTCTCGGTCGTTCTGCATCTTGTCATCCAGCACGCTGTATATCACCGCACCAGATTCGCCAACTGTAAATGAGCCAAACTCTGTATAAATGTCAGGTACATCTACCTTATTGCGTTTGCAAACTTTCTTAATGGTCGATACTATTTCGTTGACCATATAATTATAATCGTAATCGAAACCCAATGAGTGCTTGATAGGCAATCCGCCGCCTATGTTCAGGCCTTCCAGTTCGGGGCATATCTTCTTTAGCTGGCAATACAGGTTCAGCACCTTGTTCAGCTCACTCCAGTAATACACGTCATCCTTTATGCCTTTGTTCATAAAGAAGTGCAGCATCTTCAGGTTGAATTTATTACTGCCCTTTATCTTGTCAACATAGAACTCCAGTATATCACGGCTGCGAATACCAAGCCTCGACGTATAAAAATCGAAAGTGGGTTCTTCCTCGGTCGCTATACGCAGGCCAATGTTTACCGGGTCTTTAGAACGGATGAGGCGTTTGTAATCCTCAAACTCATTCGTGTTATCCAGCACCGGTATTACGTTCTTAAAGCCGTCATTGATCAGGCGGGCTATACTGCGGGTGTAGGCTTTTGTCTTAAAGCCATTGCAGATGATGTAAGTATCCTTGGTGATCTTACGCCTCCTGTACAGCTGCTTCACTATCTCGATATCATAGGCAAAGGACGTTTCCAGGTGCACACCGTGCTTCAGTGTCTCCTCGACTATAAAAGAGAAATGCGAGCTTTTGGTACAATAGCAGTACACATACTTGCCATCGTATCTATGCTTTTTGATAGCGTCGTTGAACATCTTTTTGGCCTTAGCTACCTGCATCCCTATCTTGGGCAGGTAGGTAAGCTTAAAAGGCGTACCATACTTTTCTATCAAAGCTTTAATATCCACCCCGTTAAACTCGAGGTAGTTATCATTTACATCAAAACCTTCCTGTGGAAAGTGAAACGTCTGGTGGACGAGATCCTTGTATGTATTATCCATTTACGTATTGACGAGGCGAAAAAGTCAACGATAAATTATGTATTTATAAAAAGCATACAAAAGTAGTTATTAGATTTAATGGAAAGTCATTTTTTTTCCGCAAAGCCTGTTAAATATTTCCACTGGTATCGCAGAGTTTAGTATAAGTTTGCCCGTAATTTCCGACCCATTGAAAAAAGCGCTCATCCAGATACATATTGCCGTGGTACTGTGGGGTTTCACAGGAGTGCTGGGCCGTGCTATTACGCTGGGGGCGCCCATGCTGGTATGGTACAGGATGTTGCTTACGGCCCTGTTCATAGCGGTAATTATCTCCTACCGCAAACAATGGGTACGCATAGCCCGCCGCGACATATGGCAACTGGCACTAATAGGCAGCCTGATGGGCCTGCACTGGGTGGCATTTTACGGGGCCATTAAATTTGCCAATACATCCATCGCCCTTGTCTGCCTGTCCACTGCCAGCATCTTCACCTCGCTGTTGGACCCAATAGTGAATAAGGGTAAGTACGACATAAAGGAATTATTGCTCGGCCTGCTTGCTCTGACAGGGGTATATTTCATCTACCGCTTCCAGCAAACCTTCGGCATAGGCATTGCCTTCGGGGTCACAGCCGCCATCCTCAGCTCTGTATTCACGGTGCTCAATAAACGCATCGCCAATAAGTACCCCACGCGCCCCATGGTATTCTACGAGATGGGTGCAGGCTGGCTCTTCATCACTTTACTAATGCCTTTGCAAATGATCTACGAGCCTGCAACGGTACTTGTGCCCCAGGGTATGGACTGGATATGGCTGGTGATCCTAAGCCTCTGCTGCACGGTATGGGCGCAGAGCCTTGCTTTAAGCGCATTGAAGTATATCAGCTCCTTCACGGCTACACTAAGCGTGAACCTGGAACCGGTCTACGGGATATTGCTGGCCTTTCTCTTTTACCATGAGAACAAGCAATTGGAAAGCGGCTTTTTCATAGGCATGGCCTTTATCTGCTTATCTGTATTGCTACAAATGCTCCGCATGATCCGGCCGAAGGACGCATCGGCAGGGTATATACGCGAGAAGGGTGGTATGGGTGATTGATATTGTTTTGTCGAAAAAAGCTTTCTAATTGGCCATGGCTGGTCCCGTTAGGGACGATATATCGGTAGTAAGAAAGAGGTTCCCAATCTTATCAGTCCCGTTAGGGACGATATATCGGTAGTAAGAAAGAGGTCCCCAATCTTATCAGTCCCGTTAGGGACGAAATATCGGTAGCCCGTTAGGGACGCCATATCGGTAGAAAAATAATTTTTGTAAATTGGCTAGTCCCTTAGGGACGAAATATCGATCGTACGCAGGGTGCTAAATGTAGATGACTATGCCAAACACCTATACGCAAATCCATATTCAGGCAGTGTTTGCCGTAAAAAACCGTGAGTGTATTATCTCTCCACGGTGGAAAGACGAGCTATATAAATATATAACCGGGATCGTTCAGGGTAATGGACACAAACTGCTTGCCATAAACGGGATGCCTGACCATGTGCATATTTTCTTTGGAATGAAACCCACGCAGTCCTTGTCAGACTTGTTGCAGGATATTAAAGGCAATTCGTCTAAATGGATAAATGAGAAAAAATTCACACAAGGAAAATTCTCCTGGCAAGAGGGCTATGGGGCATTCTCCTACGGAAAATCGCAGATTTCAAAGGTCATTGATTACATCGAAAGGCAAGAGGAACATCATAGTAAAAAGACCTTTATCGAGGAATATACCGGGTTTTTAGATGCATTTGGGGTGGCATATGATGAGCGGTATATTTTTAAGGCTGTGGAATATTGATTTGGAAATATGTCGTCCCTAGGGGACTATCAGCTTAAACCATTACATTTCTACCGATATTATGTCCCTAAGGGACTGCAGACAAGATGTGCCATCTTGAATTTTCTGCCAATATTAGCTGCGTCGAAACTTTAACTTTGTCCATTAAAGACAGGAATGATGATATTTTTATGATTTCGACATCTTTTTGTACCTTAAACCTCCCAAGCTATTACCTTTGTACTAATTGATATTATAGCGATTTAATTTATGTTGCAGCAAGCTACAACCACACAAGAAGCGAGGCTATCGTTCGAGGAATTTAAGCAGGAAGTGCTGGAAGACTACCATATGGCGGTCGCCAGTCGTGAAGCCAGCCTGATGGGCCGCCGCGAGGTACTCACCGGCAAGGCCAAGTTTGGCATCTTTGGCGATGGCAAGGAGCTGGCTCAGATAGCTGCTGCCAAATGCTTTAAACCCGGCGATATACGCGCGGGTTATTACCGCGATCAAACCTTCATGTTCGCAACGGGCATGAGCGATATAGAAAAATTCTTCTCACAGCTTTATGCCAACCCCGATGTGGCTAGCGAACCTTCCACCGCAGGGCGCATGATGAACGGGCACTACGGTACCCGCTGGCTGGATGAGCATGGTGATTGGAAAGACCTTACAAAAGGTCCCCAGTCATCGAGCGACATTTCGCCCACTGCCGGGCAAATGGTGCGTGCCTTAGGATTGGCATTCGCATCCAAGATGTTCCGCAATGTGCAGGAGCTGCAGCACGGTTTCGAGAAGTTTTCAGACAAAGGCAACGAAGTAATATTCTGCACCATAGGCGATGCCTCTACATCCGAAGGGCTGTTTTGGGAAAGCGTAAATGCCGCAGGCGTATTACAGGTGCCATTGGCCATATTTATCTGGGACGATGGTTACGGCATCTCCGTACCGCGCAAGTACCAGACCACCAAAAGCTCCATATCGGAAGCGCTGGCAGGTATGCAGTGGAACGAACGTAAAGGCGGCATAAACATTTACACTGCCAAAGGCTGGGATTATGCAGGCCTTGTGGAAACAATAAACAGGGGCATAGACCGTGTGCGCGAAACGCATATACCGGCTATATTCCACATACAGGAAGTCACACAGCCGCAGGGCCACTCCACATCGGGCTCGCATGAGCGTTACAAGACCAGGGAGCGCCTGGACTGGGAAAAAGAAATGGACTGTGTTACCCGCATGCGCGAGTTCATAGTAGCCAACGAGATAGCAGGCGAGGCCGAAGTGAACGAAATAGAAGAGCGCGCTAAGGAAGAAGCGCGTGCTGCAAAACAGCGTGCATGGGAAGCATTCATAAGCCCTATCCGCGAGCAGGTACAGCAGGCGGGCACCATGTGCAACCAGGTAGTGTATGAAGGCGGCGAGCATGCTGCAACCATAGGTACAATAGTACAGGAACTGAATGCAATTAAGGAGCCCATACGCAAAGACGTGATGCAGGCAGTACGCAAAGTGCTGCACCTGGCAACCGGCGACTCAGACGCTGTGCGTGCACTACGCAATTTTTATGACTACCTAAAACAGGACAATAAAGATAAATTCTCATCGCACCTGCACTCGGAATCGAGGCACAGTGCTATGAAGGTGACCGAGGTACCTGCTATGTACATACCCGATGCGCCCAGCGTGAACGGATATGAAGTGCTGAACAAATTCTTCGACCATACATTTGGTACCAACCCCGCAGTATTTGCTTTCGGTGAGGACCTTGGCAAGATAGGCGATGTGAACCAGGGCTTTGCAGGCCTGCAGGAAAAGTATGGCGAGCTGCGTATATTCGATACAGGCATACGAGAAGCGTCTATCATAGGGCAGGGTATAGGAATGGCCATGCGTGGCCTGCGCCCCATAGCCGAGATACAATATTTAGATTACCTGCTTTACGCACTGCAGCCCCTCAGCGATGATGTGGCCACGTTGCAATACCGCACACGCGGCGGACAGAAATGCCCGCTCATAGTGCGCACACGCGGCCACAGGCTCGAGGGCATATGGCATAGCGGTTCGCCCATGGGCATGATCATCAACAGCATTCGCGGTATGTACTTATGTGTGCCCCGCAATATGACCCAGGCTGTCGGTATGTACAATAGTCTGCTGCAAAGCGATGAGCCCGGCATAGTGGTGGAGTGCCTGAACGGTTATCGCCTCAAGGAGCAATTGCCATCTAACCTTGGGCGCTATACAGTGCCATTTGGTATACCCGAAGTAATACGCGAGGGTAGCGATATAACCATCGTTTCATACGGTTCTACATTGCGTGTAATAGAAGAGGCCATTGTAAACTATCTTGAACCGCAGGGCATATCCTGCGAGGTGATAGATGTACGTACGCTGCTGCCTTTCGATGTCAACCATATGATCGTTGAATCATTAAAGAAGACCAACCGCATTGTGTTTGTAGATGAGGACGTGCCCGGCGGAGCAAGTGCATATATGTTCCAGCAGGTGATGGAGCACCAGGGCGGTTTCCGATGGCTCGATGTTACACCACGCACCATAAGCGCACAGGCACACCGCCCCGCATATGCTACCGATGGCGACTACTTCTCAAAACCAAATGCGGAAGATATAGCACAGGTGATCGAGGAGATGATGAGTGAGTAAACTTAGTTGGCAATATACTTGTGAAAAGCCCCGAGAGGGGCTTTTTTTTAATGTAACTAACCCTCATTGCCAGAAGCCAGAGCCTTTGTGCCTAGCTGCGCCAGCCTGTCCCGATGTATATCGGGAAAGCAATCTTCCCCTGAAAATATTTGTTCCGCTGAAGAGTATTATATGGATAGAGCCGGATAATGTCCCGGAGGGACTACCGCTTTGTAGCCAGCAGAAATTATTACAACGCACATTGCCCCTGAGGGGCTACCCCCTGTACTGTGCAAGGGTTTGTTCGTTCTCCGGCGGATGTTGGTCAACATTTCCCGCATCACGTAGAGACGCAAGATCTTGTGTCTCTACTCGCGTAGGATCAGAACACAGTCCTTAATGCACCCACTGGCACGAGTTTGTAGCGAAGCCTTTGGGTCGGCAAACTCGTGTCCGGTTAATTCGGCCGGTGTGCAACCGGAATTCTTCCTTCCTCAGCTAAATAAAACTTCGAACATCTGTTATCTGTACACTGTTCACTGTTATCTGAAAAACCAATGTGTCTAGCGTGTGGATATGATTATTTGTATCGCATTTATTCCCCAATGTACCTTTGTGCCGCTAAAGACCCATTCGTGGGTTATCTCTAAACATCCCGATGCACTCCCTTTAGGGAGCCGGAGGGTAAAACTATCATTATGAAGCCATACGACAAGGCCTACAACCTCTTTTTCAACTCCAACCTTACCCAGCAGCAAATAGCGGAGCAAGCAGGCGTTAGCCCCCGTACCATTTACGAATGGATGAAGAACGGCAACTGGAAGACCCTCAAAGCCACTTCGCGCCTCATGCCTGCGCAGATAGTCGATGATCTGTACAACCATATCTCGCACCTCAACTACAAAATAAAGTCCCGCGATTTCGAGGAACGATATCCATCGAAGGAAGAAGCCGAGACATTGCGCAAGCTCATTTCGTCCATACCCAAAGTAAAGCTCAACGTCTCCAAAGGCGAAAGCGCGCAGTCCATGATGAACTTTGTAAGCTGGCTGCAACATCACAATAACGATGCGGCTATATACGTAGCACAGTACGTCGACGATTACCTCCATGCCGATCGGAAGCAAGGCATGGACCCCTACGAATTCGAATACGATGCCGACCAATACTACAACCCCGCCGACTTCCCCAATCGAAACACGGTAACGTTCCACGAGCAGACCATGACTCAATACGCATCATTGCGAGGTACAGCCCGTCCCGATGACATATCGGGAAAGCAATCTCACGACGACACAGAAGCAGAGCCCGGTGCGCAGCAAGACGCTCCTTCCTTGTTTTTAGGGAAAGCCTGTCCCGAACATCGTGACAACAACTCCCTCTCCTTCGGAGAGGGCCGGGGTGAGGCCCCACTCGTGCCGGAAAAACAGGAACCACACCAGCAGAAAACTGGAACCAAATCGGAAGCGCTATCCACATCGCCCAATACCCCCAAACCTCTTGAAAATCAAAACACTAAGCTAAACATATCCACACAAACCACTTCCGAAACCAAAGATCAGAAGATCGGAAGTGCAGAAAGTTCACCGCAGCCGAATGTAATAGACTTAGACATTCAAGCCGTATTCAACTCATGGAAAAAACTAGCAGAAAAAGGACGAAGAAAAAGAAGGTATTG
>APMI01035943.1_pt1 | contig 17085 bp, 17 predicted proteins | sample 667938 | NCBI WGS metagenome assembly APMI01 (sample SAMN01084076, study PRJNA167559) | wastewater metagenome | biome: Wastewater | place: Denmark: Ejby Moelle, Odense | collected 2011-11-28 | reverse complement strand
GAGCCGCTCCAGGGGATCTGCGCCGCGCGGGATTGCGCGTTCATCGTCAACGATTCGATCAGCCTCGCAAAGCGGCTTGGCGCCGATGGCGTCCATCTCGGGCAGGAGGACGGCGATCCGCGCGAGGCACGCGCCGCGCTCGGCCCGAATGCGCAGATCGGCGTAACCTGCCACGACAGCCGCCATCTCGCGATGGAAGCGGGCGAGGCGGGGGCGGATTATGTCGCGTTCGGCGCTTTCTATCCCACCGCGACCAAGGACGTGCGGCATCATCCCGAGCCGGTGATCCTGTCGTGGTGGTCGACGCTGTTCGAGCTGCCTTCGGTCGCGATCGGCGGGATTACGCCGGCCAATGCCGTGCCGTTGGTGAAGGCGGGGGCGGATTTCCTTGCCGTCAGCCATGCGGTGTGGGGCGGCGACGAGGCCGCGGCGGTGCGCGCTTTCGCCGAGGTGCTTGAGAAGCGCTGAGATCGCCGAACCCGTCGTCCTGGCTCAAGGCCGGGGTGACGGGGCGGGGGGATGAGGCCGGGTGCCGCCAGCATCTTGCCGGATCGCACCTTGGCCGCTAGACGCGCGCCACCGGAGCCGACGGCGGCTCTGATCGCTCTTTCCAGCAGGTCAAGAACCATGAAGATCAGCGGCGTGGACATCCGTCCCGGCAATATCATCGAATATGAAGGCGGCATCTGGCGTGCGGTGAAGATCCAGCACACCCAGCCCGGCAAGGGCGGCGCCTATATGCAGGTCGAGATGAAGAACCTCATCGACGGCCGCAAGACCAACGTCCGCTTCCGCTCGGCCGAGACGGTGGAGCGCGTGCGCCTCGACACCAAGGACTTCCAGTTCCTGTTCGCCGACGGCGACGGCCTCGTCTTCATGGACAAGGACACCTACGATCAGGTGACGCTGCCGCGCGACCTGCTCGGCGACGCTGCCGCCTTCCTGCAGGACGGGATGGACGTGGTGATGGAATTGCACGAGGAGAAGCCGATCTCCGTGCAGCTGCCCAATCAGGTCGAAGCGACGATCGTCGAGGCCGATGCGGTGGTGAAGGGGCAGACCGCTTCCTCCAGTTACAAGCCGGCGATCCTCGACAATGGCGTGCGCATCATGGTGCCGCCGCACATCGCCAGCGGCACCCGCATCGTGGTCGACGTCTACGAGCAGACCTACGTCAAGCGCGCGGACTGATATCCGCTAAGCCCCTCTCCTTCAGGGGAGGGGTTGGGGTGGGGCGCGAGCATAGCGAGCGCCCCGAACTCACCCCGCAAAGCGCCGCCGGCGGCATCGAGCCGCCGCCGCCGCTGCCCCACCCCTAGCCCCTCCCTTCAAGGGGAGGGGAATGATAGGGGGAGCGACACGTTATAGAAACCGACCCCTTGCTGGGGTGGAGTAATCGAAATGCCATCCCATTCCGGCCTGTTCACCGTCATCGAGCGCGCTGCGCGCAAGGCCGCGCCGCGGCTGCGTCGTGACTTCAACGAGGTCCAGCAGCTGCAGGTGAGCCGCAAGGGGCCGGCCGATTTCGTCTCGATGGCCGACAAGCGCGCCGAACAGACGCTTTATGAGGAATTGTCCAAGGCGCGTCCCGACTGGGGCTTCGTGATGGAAGAGCGCGGCGAGATCGCCGGCGATCCCAACAAGCCACGCTTCATCGTCGATCCGCTCGACGGCACTTCCAACTTCCTCCACGGCATCCCGCATTTCGCAATGTCGATCGCGGTCGAGGAGCCGCTCGCCAACGGCAAGCGCGAGGTGACCACGGCGCTGGTCTACCAGCCGCTGACCGACGAGAGCTTCTGGGCCGAAAAGGGCCGCGGCGCCTGGGTGCAGTCCGAGCGGTTGCGCGTCTCGGCGCGGCGCGATCCGTCCGAGGCTCTGGTCGCGACGGGTATTCCGTTCCTCGGCCACGGCGATTTCGTGCAATGGACGCGGATCTTCGGGGCGATCGCGCCGCAGGTCGCGGGCATCCGCCGGCTCGGCTCGGCCGCATCCGCCGGCTCGGCTCGGCCGCGCTCGACCTTGCGTGGGTCGCGGCGGGGCGGTTCGACGCTTATTGGGAAAGCGATCTCAACGTGTGGGATGTCGCGGCCGGGATGCTGCTGGTGAAGGAAGCCGGCGGTTTCGTCACCGATTTCCGCGGCGGCGATCACCCGATCGAGCGCAACGAATATCTCGCCGCCAACGATGCGTTGCATTCGAAGCTGCACAAGCTCGTTGCCGGGGCGCTGCGCTAAACAGCGCGTCGTCGTCCCGGCGATGAGCCGGGGATGAGCGGGAATCAGTCCGATCCGTCACCAATTGGCGGAAAGTGATTCCCGTTCTTTCGCGGCCGATACGGGTCAGGCAGCGGAAATCCCTGCAAAACCGTTCAGTTGCGAATCATTCTCATGCCTCCGGCGCTTGCCCGTGCGGACCCATCCGCCTAAAGCGCCCCCATCAATTTTCGCATCTGCGAGAGCCTAGTGGTCGACCTGTCGCAATATCTGCCGATCCTCATGTTCCTCGGGGTCGCGCTCGCGCTGTCCAGCGCGTTCGTTTTCCTCCCGATGATCGTCGCGCGCCTCACCGGTGCGCACAATCCGACGCCAGAAAAGCTGGCGGAATATGAGTGCGGCTTCCCCGCCTTCGAGGATTCGCGCGCACAATTCGATGTGCGTTTCTACCTCGTCGCCATCCTGTTCATCATCTTCGATCTGGAGGCTGCGTTCCTCTACCCGTGGGCGGTCAGCGTGTTCACGCTCGGCTGGACGGCGTGGATCAGCATGATGATCTTCATCGGCGAGCTTGCGCTCGGCCTCGTCTATGCGTGGAAGAAAGGGGCGTTGGATTGGGAATGAATATGTCTTCCAACCCCGTCGGCCCGGTTGAACTGCGGCATGATCCCAGCGGGCAGGCCATCGTGCCGCCCGATCAGGGCTTTTTCGACAGCCTCAACGGCGAGCTGACCGACAAGGGTTTCCTGGTCACCTCGACCGAGGAATTGTTCCAATGGGCGCGCACCGGCAGCCTGTGGTGGATGACCTTCGGCCTTGCGTGCTGCGCGGTCGAGATGATCCACGTCAACATGCCGCGCTATGACCTCGAACGGTTCGGCGCCGCGCCGCGCGCCTCGCCGCGCCAGTCGGACGTGATGATCGTTGCCGGCACGCTCTGCAACAAGATGGCCCCCGCGCTCCGCAAGGTCTATGACCAGATGTCGGAGCCGAAATACGTCATCTCGATGGGCTCGTGCGCCAATGGCGGCGGCTATTATCATTATAGCTACAGCGTGGTGCGCGGCTGCGACCGGATCGTGCCGGTGGACATCTACGTCCCCGGCTGCCCGCCGACCGCCGAGGCTTTGCTGTACGGGATCATGCAGCTGCAGCGGAAGATCCGCCGCAGCGGGAGCATCGAGCGATGAAGGCGCCGGCACCGGCATTCGCCGCCGATCTCAACGGCGCGACGATCGCCGCGGCGCGCGACGCGCTCGGCACCGCGCTGATCGATACTCGTGACGCGGTGGGCGAGGTGGCGTTGTTCGTGACGCGCGACGGCCTCGTCGACGCGATGATCGCGCTGCGCGACACGCCCGGCCTCGAATATCAGCAGCTGATGGAAATCGCCGGGGTGGACTTCCCCGACCGCCCCGAGCGGTTCGAGGTGGTCTATTGCCTGCTGTCGCTGACCCGCAACCACCGCATCCACGTCCATGTCGCGGCGAGCGAGGAGACCCCGGTCCCCACGGTCACCGAGATCTGGCCGGTCGCCGGCTGGCTGGAGCGCGAGGTGTACGACATGTACGGCGTGCTGTTCGCGGGCAACCGCGACCTGCGCCGCATCCTCACCGATTACGGCTTCCGCGGCCATCCGCAGCGCAAGGACTTCCCGCTCTCGGGCTTCGTCGAGCTGCGGTATTCGGAAGAAGCCAAGCGCGTCGTCTATGAGCCGGTGCAGCTGGCGCAGGATTTCCGCACCTTTGACTTCATGAGCCCGTGGGAAGGCGCCGATTACGTCCTTCCCGGCGACGAGAAGGTGAAGGGAGAAGGCAAATGACCGATACCCTGATCGACGATCCGGCGCTCGACAAGATGTTGCATCGGACCGACGCGGCGCACCCCAGCGTCGGCGACGTCGCGATCCAGAATTACACGATCAACTTCGGCCCGCAGCATCCCGCGGCGCACGGCGTGTTGCGCCTCGTGATGGAGCTGGACGGCGAGATCATCGAGCGTGTCGATCCGCACGTCGGGCTGCTCCACCGCGGCACCGAGAAGCTGATCGAATATAAGACCTACGCGCAGGCGCTGCCTTATTTCGACCGGCTCGATTATTGCTCGCCGCTCGGGATGGAGCACAGCTTCGTCCTCGCGGTCGAGAAATTGCTCGATCTGGAGGTGCCGGCGCGCGCGCAATATCTGCGCACGTTCTTCGCCGAGTTGACCCGCATTTCCAATCACATGCTCAACCTTGGGTCGCATGTGATGGACGTCGGCGCGATGACGCCGAACCTGTGGCTGTTCGAAATCCGCGAGGATTGCCTCAATTTCTTCGAGCGCGCCTCGGGTGCGCGGATGCATTCCAATTATTTCCGCCCCGGCGGGGTGCATCAGGACGTGCCGCTCAAGCTGCTCACCGATATCGGCGACTGGCTCGACACGCGGCTGCCGCGTCTGTTCGAGGATGCGATCAGCCTCGTCGCCGACAATCGCATCTTCAAGCAGCGCAACGTCGATATCGCGGTCGTTTCGCGTGAGGATGCGATCAAATGGGGCTTCTCCGGCCCGATGATCCGCGGCTCGGGCATTCCGTGGGATCTGCGCAAGTCGCAGCCCTATGATGCCTATGCCAAGATGGATTTTGAGATCCCGGTGGGCACGCGCGGCGATTGCTATGACCGGTTCATGGTCCGCGTCGAGGAAGTGCGCCAGTCGGCGCGCATCATGCGCCAGTGCCTCAACGAAATGCCGGACGGGCCGATCGCCTCGCTCGACCGCAAGGTGGTGCCGCCCAAGCGCGGTGAGATGAAGAGCTCGATGGAAGCGCTCATCCACCATTTCAAGCTCTACACCGAAGGGTATCACGTGCCCGCCGGCGAAGTGTATGTCGCGACCGAAAGCCCCAAGGGCGAGTTCGGCGTGTACCTCGTCGCCGACGGCTCGAACAAACCCTATCGTTGCAAGATCCGCCCGACTGCCTTCAGCCATCTTCAGGCGATGGACATGATGTGCAAGGGCCACATGCTCGCCGACACGACCGCCATTCTGGGCGCGATCGATGTGGTGTTCGGGGAGTGTGATCGGTGATGACGGCATTCCTTCGTTTCGGTCAACGTATGCCGTCGTGGCTTCGCATGTTGATGGGATTCATGTCGGGCGGCGCGGTTGTTGACGCTCGCCGAAATCCCAAGGGTTCAAAGAATGGCTGACGCTCCAGAAATCCCCGACGAGGCAGAGGTCCGCGCGCGCTGGGGCGCGTTCGCCTGGACCGATGAAAATAAGAAGAAGCGCGACGAGGTGCTCGCGCGCTATCCGGCCGGGCGCGAGCAATCCGCCTCGATCCCGCTGCTCGATCTCGCCCAGCGGCAGGTCGGCGCGGAGACGCAGACGCAGGGCTGGCTGCCGATCCCGGTGATCGAGTTCGTCGCGCGCGAAATCGGCGTGCCCTATATGCGCGTGTACGAGGTCGTGACCTTCTACACGATGTTCAACCTCGCGCCGGTCGGCCGCTATCACGTTCAGGTGTGCGGCACGACGCCGTGCATGCTGCGCGGTTCGGACGACGTGATGGCCGCGTGCAAGAACAAGGGGCTGATCAAGGGCAAGACGACCCCCGACGGCCTGTTCACGCTGACCGAGGTGGAGTGCATGGGCAATTGCTCGTCCGCCCCGATGGTTCAGGTCAACGACGATAATTACGAGGATCTCGATTACGATCGCACGATCGCGATCCTTGAGGCGCTCGAGCGCGGCGAAAGCCCCAAGACGGGGACGCAGGAGCCGGGCCGGCACACGGTCGAGCCCGTCGGCGGCGCGACCTCGCTGACCGCGATGGTCGGCGAGAACCACGATTACCGGCCCGAATGGGGGAATGCGGCATGAGCGCGATCACGTCGCTGACCGACAAGGACCGGATCTTCACCAATCTCTACGGCTATCAGTCGTGGCACCTCGATGCCGCGCGCAAGCGTGGCGACTGGGACGATACCAAGGCGCTGCTCGCGCTCGGGCAGGACAAGATCATCGATGTGATCAAGGCCTCCGGGCTGCGCGGGCGCGGCGGGGCGGGCTTCCCGACCGGCATGAAGTGGAGCTTCATGCCCAAGGAACCGCGGCCCGACCGGCCGAGCTTCCTCGTCATCAACGCCGACGAATCCGAACCGGGCTCGTGCAAGGACCGCGAGATCATCCGCCACGATCCGCACAAGCTGATCGAGGGCGCGCTGGTCGCGGGCTTCGCGATGCGTGCGCGGGCGGCGTACATCTACATCCGCGGCGAATATATCCGCGAGGCGGAGACGCTGTTTGCTGCGGTCGCCGAGGCGTATGACGCCGGGCTGATCGGCAAGAATGCCGCCGGCTCGGGCTATGACTTCGACGTGTTCGTCCACCGCGGCGCGGGCGCCTATATCTGCGGCGAAGAGACCGCGATGCTGGAGAGCCTCGAAGGCAAGAAGGGCCAGCCGCGCCTGAAGCCACCGTTCCCGGCCGGGGCCGGCCTCTATGGCTGCCCGACGACGGTCAACAACGTCGAGTCGATCGCGGTCGCCCCGACGATCCTGCGGCGCGGCGCCGAGTGGTTCTCGAGCTTCGGCAATGAGAATAACAAGGGCACCAAGCTGTTCCAGATCAGCGGCCATGTCGAAAAGCCGTGCGTGGTCGAGGAAGCGATGTCGATCAGCTTCCGCGAACTGATCGAGAAGCATTGCGGCGGGATCCGCGGCGGGTGGGACAATCTGCTCGCGGTGATTCCGGGCGGCTCCTCGGTGCCGCTCGTGCCGGCCGAGCAGATCATCGATTGCGCGATGGATTTCGACGGCCTCAAGGCGGTCGGCTCGGGCCTTGGCACCGCGGCGGTGATCGTGATGGACAAGTCCACCGACGTGGTCCGCGCGATCAGCCGGCTCTCCTATTTCTACAAGCATGAGAGCTGCGGCCAGTGCACCCCGTGCCGTGAGGGCACCGGCTGGATGTGGCGGGTGATGGAACGCCTGCGCACCGGCGATGCCGATATCGGCGAAATCGACATGCTTCAGCAGGTGACGAAGCAGGTGGAAGGCCATTCGATCTGCGCGCTCGGCGATGCCGCGGCGTGGCCGATCCAGGGCCTGATCCGCCACTTCCGCCCCGAGCTGGAGCGCCGCATCAATGATCGTAAGGGCGGTTCGTCCGTCCCCTTGCAGGAAGCTGCCGAATAATGCCCAAGGTCAAGGTCGACGGCGTAGAGATCGAGGTGCCGCAGGGCGCCACCGTGCTGCAGGCGTGTGAGCTTGCCGGCAAGGAGATCCCGCGCTTCTGCTATCACGAGCGGCTCTCGATCGCCGGCAATTGCCGCATGTGCCTCGTCGAGGTGAAGCCGGGGCCGCCCAAGCCGCAGGCGTCGTGCGCGCTGCCGGCGGCGGACAATCAGGAAATCTTCACCAACACCCCGATGGTAAAGAATGCCCGCGAGGGCATGATGGAATTCCTGCTGATCAACCACCCGCTCGATTGCCCGATCTGCGATCAGGGCGGCGAGTGCGATCTGCAGGATCAGTCAATCGCTTATGGCCGTGGCGTCTCGCGCTTTCAGGAAAACAAGCGCGCAGTGACCGAGAAATACATGGGGCCGATCGTCAAGACGGTGATGACGCGCTGCATCCAGTGCACGCGCTGCATCCGTTTTGCCGAGGAAGTCGCCGGGGTCGAGGAAATCGGCGCGATCTATCGCGGCGAGAATATGCAGATCACCTCCTATCTGGAGGAAGCGGTGACCAGCGAGCTTTCGGGCAATGTGGTCGATCTGTGCCCGGTCGGCGCGCTGACCTCCAAGCCTTATGCCTTCGAGGCGCGGCCGTGGGAGCTGAAGAAGACGCTGACCATCGACGTGATGGACGCGGTCGGCACCAACATCCGCCTCGACAGCCGCGGCCGTCAGGTGCTGCGCTGCGTTCCGCGTATCAACGAGGACGTCAACGAGGAGTGGGCGACCGACAAGACGCGCCACGCGGTCGACGGGCTCGTCCGTCGCCGGCTCGATCGCCCGTTCGTGCGGCGTGACGGCAAGCTCGTCGAGGCGACCTGGGACGAGGCGTTCGCGGTGATCGCGGACGTCGCCAAGGGCGCTGGCGACAGCGTTGCGATGGTCTCGGGCGATCTCGCCGATTGCGAAACTTTGTTCGCGGGCAAGGCGCTGGCCAAGGCGTTCGGCTCGTCGCTGCTCGAAGGGCGGCAGACCGGGATGGACTATGACACGTCCAGCCTCGCCGCGGTCAATTTCAACAGCACGATCGCCGGGGTCGAGACCGCCGATGTGATCCTGCTGGTCGGCACCAACGTGCGCTGGGAAGCCGCGCTGGTGAACACCCGCATCCGCAAGGCGATCAAGAAGGGCGCGAAGGTCTTCGCGATCGGCCCCGAAACCGATCTGACCTATAAGGTCGAGTGGTTGGGCGCCGATCTGGCGGTGCTCGGCAAGCTGCCGGCGGCGGTGACCGATGCCTTCGCCAAGGCGCAGCGCCCGATGATGATCGTCGGCGGCGCGGCGATGAAGGGCGCACAGGGCGCGACGCTGGCGCTGGTCGACACGCTCGGGCTGATCAAGCAGGGGTGGAACGGCTATAACGTCCTCCACTTCTCGGCGAGCCGGATGGGCGGGCTGATGCTCGGCTATGCGCAGAAGGGCGGGATTGCCGACCTTCAGGCGGCGAAGCTGGCCTTCTTCCTCGGCGCGGACGAGTGCGATTTCACCAAGTTCGGCGGGTTCAAGGTCTATATCGGCCACCACGGCGACAATGGCGCGCATCATGCCGATGTCGTGCTGCCGGGCGCGAGCTATGCCGAGAAATCGGGCACCTGGGTCAATCTCGAAGGGCGCGTCCAGCGCGGCGAGCGCGCGGTGTTCCCGCCGGGCGACGCACGCGAGGATTGGACGATCCTGCGCGCTCTGTCCGAGCAGCTTGGCAAGACGCTGCCGTTCGACACGCTCGAGGAATTGCGCGCGGCGATGGCGGTCGATTGCCCCGATCTCGCGGCGCTCGGGCTGGTGAAATTCCCCTGGGCCCCGCCGGCGCTCGGCGCCACGGCCGAGGGCATGCTCGCGGGCTATCCGGTCAAGGATTTCTACCTCACCAATTCGATCTGCCGCGCGTCTCCGACGATGCAGCGCTGCTCGGCCGAGCTGATCCACGGTGAGACCTTCGCGGAGGCGGCGGAGTGACCAGTTTCTTCCAAAACTTCGTCGGCCTGCCCTATGAATGGGCGTGGTTCGTCGCCACGCTGGTCGGCATTCTCGTCATCGCGCTGCCGCTGATGCTGGCGGTGGCGATGATCATCTATGCCGATCGCAAGATCTGGGCGGCGATGGCGCTGCGCCGCGGGCCGAACGTGGTCGGCCCGTTCGGGCTGCTCCAGTCGTTCGCGGACGGGCTCAAGGTGTTCCTGCAGGAAACCATCGTCCCGGCGGCGGCCAATCGTGGCCTCTTCATCCTCGCGCCGATCATCACCTTCACGGTGGCGCTGATCGTGTGGGCGGTGGTGCCGTTCCAGGTCGGCGTGGTGCTGGCCGACATCAACGTCGGGCTGCTCTACGTGCTCGCGGCGTCGTCGCTCGGCGTCTACGGGATCATCCTCGCGGGCTGGTCGTCCAACTCGAAATATCCGTTCTTCTCGGCGATCCGCGCCGCGGCGCAGATGGTCAGCTACGAAGTCGCGATCGGCTTCATCCTGATTTCGATCGTGCTGTGGGCGGGGACGTTCAACCTGAGCGGAATCGTCGAGGCGCAACGCGGGGTGCTGAATACGCCGATCAACGGCTTCTTCCTCAATCCCTTGCTGTTCCCGATGGCGATCATGTTCCTGATCTCGTCGCTGGCCGAGACGCAGCGCGCGCCGTTCGACCTGACCGAGGCGGAGAGCGAGCTCGTCGCCGGCTATCAGACCGAATATTCGTCGATGAGCTTCGCGCTCTACTGGCTCGGCGAATATGCCAACGTGATCCTGATGTGCACGCTCAACGCGACCTTGTTCTGGGGTGGCTATCTGCCGCCGCTCGACTGGGCGCCGCTCTATGCCGTGCCGGGGGTCATCTGGCTGTTCGGCAAGATCCTGTTCTTCTTCTTCGTGTTCAGCTGGGTGAAGGCGACGGTCCCGCGCTATCGCTATGACCAGCTGATGCGGCTGGGCTGGAAGGTGTTCCTGCCGGTCTCGCTGTTCTGGGTATTCCTCGTTTCCGGCGTCCTGATGTGGACGCGGGTAGGGTTCTGACGATGGGTATTGCATCGACCGTCAAGGCCTTCACGCTCTGGGAGTTTGTGAAGGCGCACGCTTTGACCTTGAAGTATTTCTTCAAGCCCAAGGCGACGATCAACTATCCGTTCGAGCGCAATCCGGTCTCGCCGCGCTTCCGCGGCGAGCATGCGCTGCGCCGTTATCCCAACGGCGAGGAACGGTGCATCGCGTGCAAATTGTGCGAGGCGATCTGTCCCGCGCAGGCGATCACGATCGAGGCCGAGCCGCGCGACGACGGCAGCCGCCGTACCACGCGCTACGACATCGACATGACTAAGTGCATCTATTGCGGCCTGTGCCAGGAGGCATGCCCGGTCGATGCGATCGTCGAGGGGCCGAATTACGAATTCGCCACCGAGACCCGCGAAGAGCTGATCTACGACAAGGCGAAGCTGCTCGATAACGGTGACCGGTGGGAACGCGCGATCGCGGCCAACCTTGCCGCCGATGCAGCGTATCGGTAGGCGCTGACGTGCTTTCAGGGGCTTTCATGATGCTGATGGAGAACGGCCGGTGATACAGGCCTTCGCCTTCTATTTGTTCGCGATCGTCGTGCTGCTTTCGGGCGCGATGACGATCTCGTCGCGCAACCCGGTGCATTCGGTGCTGTGGCTGATCCTCGCGTTCTTCAACGCCGCCGGCCTGATGGTGCTGGTGGGGGCGGAGTTTATCGCGATGTTGCTCGTCATCGTCTATGTCGGCGCGGTCGCGGTGCTGTTCCTCTTCGTCGTCATGATGCTCGACATCGACTTCGCGGAAATGCGCGCGGGCTTCGTGCGCTATGCCGCGATCGGGCTCGCGCTGGCGGTGGCTCTGGTGTGCGAGATCTTCATCGGCATCGGCGCGTGGAGCGCGGGCGGGATCGATCTCGCGCGGCGTGCCGCCCCGGTCGATCCGGCGATCCCCAACATCCAGGCGATCGGCAATCTGCTCTACACGCGCTATCTGTTCGTGTTCGAGGGCGCCGGGCTGGTGCTGCTGGTGGCGATGATCGGCGCGATCGTGCTGACGCATCGCGAGCGCAAGGGCGTCCGCGGGCAGAATATCGCGCGGCAGGTCGCTCGCCGGCCTGAGGAAGCAACACGCAACATGCGGCCCGAAGTGGGCCAGGGGGTGCAGCTGTGAACGGCGCAATCGGCCTGATCCACTATCTCGTCGTCGCGGCGATCCTGTTCACGATGGGCGTGCTGGGGATCTTCCTCAACCGCAAGAACATCATCGTCATCCTGATGGCGATCGAGCTGATCCTGCTCGCGGTGAACATCAACCTCGTGGCGTTCTCGGCGGCGCTCAACGATCTGGTCGGGCAAGTGTTCGCCATGTTCGTGCTGACCGTGGCGGCAGGCGAGGCCGCGATCGGCCTTGCCATTCTCGTTATCTTCTTCCGTGGCCGCGGCTCGATCTCGGTCGACGATCCCAGCCGGATGAAGGGATAAATCGTGATCCTTTTCATTGTTTTCCTGCCACTGTTGGCGGCGGCGATCGCCGGGCTGGGCAATCGCGCACTCGGCAATACGGTCGCCAAGTCGCTGACCACCGGCGCGCTGTTCCTCTCGTGCGCGCTGTCGTGGCCGACCTTCATCGGGTTCATGACCGGTTCGCTGAGCGAGAGCGTCACCCCGGTGCTGCACTTCATCACCTCGGGCACGCTCGACGTGAGCTGGGCGCTGCGCGTCGACGCGCTGACCTCGGTGATGCTGGTGGTGATCACCAGCGTCTCGTTCCTCGTTCATCTGTATAGCTGGGGCTATATGGCGGAGGACCCGGATCAGCCGCGCTTCTTCGCCTATCTGTCGCTGTTCACCTTTGCGATGCTGATGCTGGTGACCGCGGACAATCTGATCCAGATGTTCTTCGGCTGGGAAGGCGTCGGCCTCGCGAGCTATTTGCTGATCGGTTTCTGGTTCAAGAAGCCGAGCGCCAATGCCGCGGCGATCAAGGCGTTCGTCGTCAACCGCGTTGGCGATCTCGGCTTCATGCTCGGCATCTTCGGCACCTATCTGGTGTTCGACACCGTCTCGATCCCGGCGATCCTGCACGCCGCGCCGGGCATGGCGGGGGCGACGATCGGGTTCCTCGGCTATCGTTTCGACACGATGACCGTGCTCTGCCTGCTGCTGTTCGTCGGCGCGATGGGCAAGTCCGCGCAACTCGGCCTCCACACCTGGTTGCCCGACGCGATGGAAGGCCCGACCCCGGTCAGCGCGCTGATCCACGCCGCGACGATGGTCACCGCCGGCGTGTTCATGGTCTGCCGCCTGTCGCCGATGTTCGAAACCTCGCCGTTCGCGCTGCACGTCGTGACAATCGTTGGTGCCGCGACCTGCTTCTTCGCCGCGACGATCGGCACGACGCAGACCGACATCAAGCGCGTGATCGCTTATTCGACCTGTTCGCAGCTCGGCTATATGTTCTTCGCCGCCGGCGTCGGCGCCTATGGCGCGGCGATGTTCCACCTGTTCACGCACGCATTCTTCAAGGCGCTGCTGTTCCTGGGTGCCGGCTCGGTGATCCATTCGATGCACCACGAGCAGGACATGCGCTATTACGGCGGCCTGCGTAAGCACATCCCGATCACCTTCTGGGCGATGATGTTCGGCACGCTGGCGATCACCGGCGTCGGCCTCTTCGGTGTTGGCTTTGCTGGCTACCATTCGAAGGATGCGATCATCGAAGCATCGTGGGCGGCGGGAGCGCCGGGCGCGTTCTGGGCCGGTGTGGTCGCTGCGTTGCTCACCAGCTTCTATTCGTGGCGCCTGATGTTCCTCACTTTCTGGGGCAAGCCGCGCTGGGCGCAGTCCGAGCATATCCAGCATGCGATGCATGATGCGCACGGGCATGATCATGCCCACGACCACGCGCATGACGCGCACCACGACGATCATCATGCGCACGATCATGGCGACGGCACCGCGGGCTATCACCCGCATGAAAGCCCGCTCAACATGCTCGTGCCGCTGATCGTGCTGTCGCTTGGGGCGATCGCGGCTGGCTTCGTGTTCCACGGCTGGTTCATCGATCCGACCGCGGGCGAGACGTTCTGGCGCGGATCGGTCGCCTTCAACGAGCATCTGATGCACGCGATGCACGGCGTCCCGATTGGGGTGAAGTTTGCCGCGACGATCGTGATGCTGCTCGGCTTCGGCGGTGCGGTGCTCGCCTATCTCGTGCGCACCGATATTCCTGCGCGTTTCACCGCGACCTACGAGGTGTTGTACAAGTTCGTGTACAACAAATGGTATTTCGACGAGGTGTACAACCTGCTGTTCGTTCGCCCCGCTTTCGCCATCGGCCGCTTCCTGTGGCACAAGGGCGACGAGGGAACGATCGACCGCTTCGGGCCGAACGGCTCGGCGTGGGTGGTGCAGGTCGGCAGCCGCGTTACGTCGCGCATCCAGACGGGATATGTTTATACTTATGCGTTCGTCATGCTGATCGGGCTTACCGCCGCGGTCACCTGGGTCATCGCGGGTTGAGGTGGGGCAGATGAACGGCTTTCCGATCCTCTCCGTCATGTTGCTGGTGCCCGCGCTTGCCGCGGTCGCCTGCCTGTTCCTGGGCGCCAGCCAGGCGCGCTGGCTCGCGCTGGGCGCAACATTGGTCAACCTCGCGCTCGGCGCGCTGCTGTGGCTCAATTTCGATATCGGCGGCGCGCAATGGCAGTTCGTCGAGCATCATGAGCATGTCTTCGGCCTGTTCGGCTGGTCGCTCGGCATCGACGGCTTCGCGCTGCTGCTGATCGAGCTCTCGGTCTTCCTGATGCCGATCTGCATCGGCGCCTCGTGGGAAGCGATCGAGAAGCGCGTTCCCGAATACATGAGCCTGTTCCTGTTCACCGAAGTGCTGATGATCGGCACCTTCGCTGCGCAGGACCTGTTCCTGTTCTACATCTTCTTCGAGGCCGGCCTGATCCCGATGTATCTGATCATCGGCATCTGGGGCGGGGCGAACCGCATCTACGCCTCGTACAAATTCTTCCTGTACACCTTGCTCGGCTCGGTCGTGATGTTCATCGCGATGCTCTATATGAGCATCTCTGCGGGAACGACCTCGATCCCGGCGCTGATGGCATATGATTTCCCGCCGCATGTGCAGACCTGGCTGTGGCTGGCGTTCTTCGCCTCGTTCGCGGTGAAGATGCCGATGTGGCCGGTCCACACCTGGCTTCCCGACGCGCACGTGCAGGCGCCGACCGCCGGGTCGGTGATCCTGGCCGGCGTGCTTCTGAAGCTCGGCGGATACGGCTTCCTGCGCTTCTCGCTGCCGATGTTCCCGGAGGCGTCGGCCCAGCTCACCTGGCTGATCTTCGGCCTCTCGGCGGTGGCGGTGATCTACACCAGCCTCGTCGCGCTGGTGCAGTCGGACATGAAGAAGCTGATCGCCTATAGCTCGGTCGCCCATATGGCGATCGTCACGATCGGCCTGTTCGCGTTCAACACCCAGGGCATCGAGGGCGCGATGATGGTCATGCTCGGGCATGGCCTCGTCTCGGGCGCGCTGTTCCTGTGCGTCGGCGTGATCTACGACCGGCTGCACACTCGCGAGATCGCGCGCTACGGCGGCCTTGCGAACAACATGCCGCGCTACGCCGTGCTGTTCATGCTGTTCACGATGGCCTCGGTCGGTCTGCCCGGCACGAGCAACTTCGTCGGCGAATTGCTCAGCCTGATGGGCACTTATCAGGTGTCGACCACGATCACCCTGCTGTGCACCACCGGCATCATCCTTGGCGCAGCCTATATGCTGTACCTCTATCGCCGCGTCGTGTTCGGCGAGCTGAAGTCGGATGACGTGCGCGCGATGCCCGATCTGTCGAAGCGCGAATTGTGGCTGCTGACGCCGATCGCGGTGGTGGTGCTGTGGATGGGCGTCTATCCCGAAAGCTTCATCGCGCCGATGCGCAAGGATACGCAGACGTTGCTGGCACGGATCGACCGGGCCAAGCCCGCGGGTGATTCGCTGCCGACCAAGGGAACCGGGATCGTCCCGGCCGCTCATGCCGAAACCGCCGCGCATGGGGAGGCGCACTGATGAACTACGCCGCTCAACTTGCGATGACGCTGCCGGAGGTGGTGCTGTCGCTGGGCGCGCTCGCGCTGATGCTGGTTGCCGCCTGGAGCGGCCCGAACGCGACCCGCGCCATTTCCTGGGCCGCGGTCGCGGTGCTGGCCGGCGCGTGCGTCGCGCTGGTCGGGCCGGCTACCTCGGGTGGCAGCGCGTTCGACGGCATGTATCGTGCCGACGCCTTCGCCGGCTTTGCCAAGTCGCTGATCTATATCGCTGCGGCGATTGCGATCCTGCTCGCGCCGGGCTTCTTCCAGCGCACCGCTGGCGATGACCTGCGCCCGGAATATCCGGTGCTGATCTTGCTTTCGGCGGTCGGCATGGGGATCATGGTCTCCGCCGCCGATCTGCTGACGCTCTATGTCGGGCTCGAGCTGCAGAGCCTCGCGGCCTATGTGCTGGCGAGCTTCATGCGCCGCGATGCGCGCTCGGCCGAGGCGGGGCTGAAATATTTCGTGCTCGGCGCGCTGGCCAGCGGCATCCTGCTCTACGGCATCAGCCTGGTCTACGGCTTCACCGGCTCGACCCTGTTCGACGAGATCGCCGGCGCTTATGCCGCCGCGCCGCTCGCCGGCAGCACCAAGTCGCTGGGGCTGATGTTCGGGCTGGTGTTCGTCTTCGCGGGCCTCGCGTTCAAGATCTCGGCCGTGCCGTTCCACATGTGGACCCCGGACGTGTACGAAGGCGCACCGACCCCGGTGACCGCGTTCTTCGCGACCGCGCCCAAGGTCGCGGCGGTCGGCCTCGCGCTCCGCGCCGCGATCACCGCGATGGGGCCGGCGGCGGATCAGTGGCGCCAGATCGTGATCTTCGCCGCGCTCGCCTCGATCCTGCTCGGTGCGGTGGCGGCGATCGGGCAGCAGAACATCAAGCGACTGCTGGCCTATTCGTCGATCAACAACGTCGGCTTCGCGCTGATCGGGCTTGCCGCCGGCACGCCCGAGGGCGTCGCCGCGGTGCTGACCTATATGGCGATCTATATCGCGATGACGCTCGGCTCATTCCTCGTCGTGCTCCAGATGCGCGATGCGGATGGCCAGCCGGTCGAGACGATCGCGTCGCTGTCGGGCCTGTCGCGGACGCGGCCGGCGCTGGCGTTCGGCCTCGCGGTGTTCATGTTCAGCCTCGCGGGCATCCCGCCGCTGTTCGGCTTCTACGCCAAATTCGCGGTGTTCTACGCGGCGGTTCAGGCCGGGCTGTTCCCGCTGGCGGTCGTCGGTATCGCGATGAGCGTGATCGGCGCTTATTATTACCTGCGCGTCGTCAAGACGATGTACTTCGACGAGCCGGCCGGTGAATTCGGCCCCGGCGACCGGCTGGAGGGCGGGCTGATCGCGCTGACCGCGGCGATCGTGTCGCCGCTCGGCTATCTCGCGATCCCGCTGCTCACCGGCTGGACGATGGCGGCGGCAAAGGCGCTGTTCTGACCCGCATCCTCACCGTCGCGGAGACGGGATCGACCAATGCCGATCTCCTCGACCTCGCTGCCAGCGGGGCCGAGGACGGCATCTGGCTCCGCGCCGAGCGCCAGCTCAGCGGGCGCGGGCGGCAG
>APMI01014922.1_pt1 | contig 17087 bp, 14 predicted proteins | sample 667938 | NCBI WGS metagenome assembly APMI01 (sample SAMN01084076, study PRJNA167559) | wastewater metagenome | biome: Wastewater | place: Denmark: Ejby Moelle, Odense | collected 2011-11-28 | reverse complement strand
CTGCCTTACTACCGCCAAGAGCCGATCAACGCGCGCTCGGGCGTGCACACGCCGCGCTCCACGCTGGCCAGTTGGGGTGGCGCGGGCGGTGCGAGCCTGGAGCCGCTGTATGAGCTGCACCGGGCCTTCATCCTGGGCTGCCGGGTGCTGCATGCTGACGAGACACCGGTGCCGCTGCTGGACCCGGGCGCCGGCAAGACGAAGAAGGCCTACGTCTGGGCGTGGGCGCGCAGCCATCACGACCCACACCCGGGCGTGATCTACGAGTTCTGCCTGGGTCGAGGATCGCAGTACCCGCTGGCCTTCCTCGGCGGCAAGGGGCCGCCAGTACCCGAGCCGGCCTGGCAGGGCACGCTCATCACGGACCAGTACGGGGGATACAACGCTGTGCTGGACGCCAAGCGCTACCCGCAGCGCCAGTCGGCGGCGTGTGCCGCACATGCCCGTCGTCGCTTCGAGGAGCTCAGCCGCGGTGAGCACAGCGCCAGCGCCGTCGCGACCGAGGCCATGCAGCGCTGGGCTCGGATCTACCGCGCCGAAGCGGCCTTCAGTGAGATGAGCCACGACGAGCGCCGGCAGGCCCGCCAGGCGGTGAGCCGGCCGTTGTGGGAGGAGTTCGAGGTGTGGCTGAAGCTACAGCGCACGCAGGTGCTGGACGGCAGCAAGATCGCCGAGGCGATCGACTACAGCCTCAACGCCTGGAATGCGCTGACGCTGCACCTGGACGACGGGGCCGTGGTCATCGACAACAACCTCATCGAGCGGCAGATCAAGCCCTGGAAGCTCGGGGCGAAGAACTGGCTGTTCGCCGGCAGCGCGTTGGCGGGCCAGCGCGCGGCGGTGGTGATGAGCCTGGTGCAGTCGGCCAAGCTCAACGGCCTGGATCCGTGGGCCTACCTGCGTGATGTGCTGGCGCGCATCCACACGCACCCGCACCATCGTCTCGAAGAACTGCTGCCGCACCGCTGGCGGCCCGCGTGACGATGGGAAGGATCACGGCCCCTGTGATCGCGCAGGCCCACGTTGGTGTCCAGCGGATGAGCCTGGCGCAGAAGGTGGCGCTGACCGACGAGATCTTCAAGGAGCAGCGCACCTTGCTCGCCTCGATCCTGGTGTTGCCACGCATGGGCGTGGCCATGGAGCAGTTGGATGTGGCGATACACGTCCTGCTGGTCACGTTCCAGGCGATGAAGCGCAGCGGTCACCAGTGGCCCGTCGTTACTGAAGACATCCAAGAGGGGTGCCTGCAGCGCCTGACAGCCCGTGCGCGCTTCAACGAGGGGCTGCCGCCTGAGTTGGTCGCCCAGATCGTCCAGCAGTTCTGTGACGAGCATGCCGAGCGCTTCCTGCTTGCGTTCGTCTACGGCTATCTCGGCGACCACGACCTGTGGGCTGTGCGTACCGAGGCTGAGAAGTACCTGGTGCTGGCCACGCTCAACCTCGTGGAGTGCATCGCCTTCGTCGGATCGGCAGCTGCGTCCAAGTAGCTTCGCGTCCCGGCCTGGTCAAGGTGGCGCGCCTGGACGCTCACGCCGATGCGGTTGGCGGCATTGTCAACGTCATCCTCAAGAAGTCAGGACAGGGGCTGACGCTGGCTGCTCGCTACGGAGTTGCCGAGGGCGGCGTCGGGGAAGAGCGGCGAGTGTCAGCCAGCTACGGCTTTCAAAGCGATCAACTTCGCGGCTCCTTTAGCCTCGACTACCTGGACACCGGAGCCATCAAATACGGTGATCGCGATCCGACGCGGGACATGGATTACAGGCGCTTTGGATTCACCGACCGGCGCTCCCGCTTCACCGATCCTGGCACGGTCTATTCGGTTGACGGCAGCAATCTCCCAGGGCTGACTTCGAGTCGGGCAATCATTCCTGTTACGGCAAATGGCCGACCTACGGTGGCCGACTTTTCATCCGGTGTCGGTCAAGAGAACCTGAGCAGCGAGTATTTTTCACAAAACTACCTGCAAACGCCTTCGAAGCGAATCGGAGGCGTTGCCGACCTGACCTACAAGTTGGATGAAAAAATCTCGGTGTTCGGCAACGTTCTCGCATCGAGGCAGACGAGTAAATATATTGCCGTCTTCCCGTTTACCAATGCGGCTCTTATCGTTCCAGCCAGCAATCCATACAATCCCTTTGGCGTCAATGTCACCGTCAGTCGAGCCCTGACTGGGGTGCCGCCCGATACCAATGATTCCAGCGATACATTCGTTCATTCACTTGCGGGTGTTCGGGGGAAGCTGGATAACGGATTTCGCTGGGAATTTGCAGTCAACTATTCCCGTGATGACAATCGCGTCCACGAAGAAAACAATTACGACACTGCAGTCATACAGGCCGCGCTCAACAACCCTAGCCCTACAGCGACGCTCAACTTGTTTGCAACAGGTCCCGTCGCCAGTCCAGAGGTCTTGAAGTCACTCTTGCCTTCTATCGATAAGGACTATTTTGCGAGTGCAGCGGGCGCTGACGGCCAGCTGAGTGGCTCGCTGATGGAACTTGCGGGAGGGCCGCTTTCCTTTGCGATTGGCGCGGACTTTAGAAAGGACAAGCTGAAAATAAGCTCGCCGTATGACAATACCCGCGGCGACCGCAGCGTCGGCAGTGTATATGCGGAGTTGCGGGCACCGATTCTCGAAAATCTGACGCTTTCCGGGGCGGGGCGATACGATCATTACAGTGATTTCGGCAGCACCTCGAATCCCAAACTCGGATTCGAATGGACTCCGACCGATACACTCCAGTTCTCCGGAACTTGGGGGACCTCTTTCCGAGCTCCGCCGCTCACTTACGTCTACAGCATCCCCTTTGTTGTTCAAGCCAACGTGACTGATCCCGCCCGTGGCGGCGAGGCAGTCGTGGTGCCTGCTACGCGAGGGGAAGGCAAGAACCTCAAGGCGGAGACGGCCAATACCCGGACGCTCGGCATGCAGTTCACGCCAGTCGACACCAGTTCCGAGCGCTTCGGCGTCGGCGTGTCGGCCTGGTGGGTATCTCAGGATGATCGTGCGGTAACGCCAAACGTGCAAACGCTCATCGATTATGAAGGCATGTTTGGAAGTCGCGTCGTACGCGCATCACAAACTGCCCAAGATATCGCGTTGGGTCGCCCTGGTGCCTTGCAATCAATTGATGCCGGCTATCTTAACTTCGGCAAAGCCAATTTGAATGGAGTCGACCTCCAGGTCAACTATCGTGCCAGGGGCCCAGTGCGCTGGTCCTTGAATGGCAGTGCAACGCGCGTACTGAAATACAAAGCCGAATTGGCGCCGGGAGCAATCGAAAACCGTCTGGGCCTCTTTTCCTTTGATGGCTTCGCCCCGAAATGGCGCGGTTCGCTGTCTGGATCCGTTGGCGCCGGTGATATCGACTTCTCCACGACAATTCGGTATATCGGTAGCTACGATGATCACCGCACGACCCCCTATACATTGGCTTCTCGGACTTTTGTTGATGCACAGTTGGTCTTTGAACCCAAAGACAGCGATGGATATCTCAAGAACGTCAAGCTGACCTTGGGAGCTTCCAATCTGTTTGGCACCAAGCCACCACCATTCAATGCAAGCATGGGCTACGACCCGTACAACTACAACAATCGTGGTCGATTTGTCTACACCAGCATTCAGAAAAAGATCTAGCCATGCAATTCATCAAGAAAGCAAAGAAAGGAGGTTTTGTGAAGAATCTCCTTGTCTTGTGTGCTGCATCGGGCATTTTCATGCACACTGGTGCTGCGACCTCGGCGACGGAAGGTGTTCGCCCCTTCACCGTCAAGGACGCCATTGAACGTTCAACGATCGAAGGGTTTGGGTCCTCCGCACTGCAAATCTCGCCCGATGGGAAGCAACTGGCGTTCGTGACCACGAAAGGAGACCTCGCATCGGGAGCGAATCGGTCAACCATCTGGATCATCAGCAAGGCGCAACAAGCGAAACCTTCGGCCGTGGCGGTAATCGAGCGTTCCAGCACGACCAACACGCAGCCGATATCCTCATGGCGCTGGGTCGATTCCGGACACGCAATTGCCTTCCTGTCGCCGGATGACAGCGGCTTCCTGCAGGTATTTCGGACCGATCTCCATTCCAAACAAACGAAGCAGATTACAAAGGTCGCCGCCAACGTCAATTCATTTGATCTCAAGGGCGATGTCTGCACCTTCTTTGCCTCAGAGAGGGAGTATTCGCAATTCCCGAGTCCGGGCGGCTACTTGAAAGACGAATCCCTACTTCGCCTGCTGATTCCCGGGGAATTAAATCTGCCCGGCAGCGCCTATGTCCAGCGCGGGCGGGAGGCGGCGCGGCGGGTGACGAAATCGGGCGTCAGTTATGTTCGCGCCAATACCAAGTTTTCAATTTCTCCCAATGGGCGGATGGCTGTTGCGGCGCTGCCGGCAATGACGCCGCCCGACACGCTTGTCAAAGCATGGGCGGGGGCTGCGCGCGAGGGAGCCCGTCTCGTTGACGATTATCCAAGTCTGGGTTTACAGCTCTACGTCATTGATCTGGAGCGCGCGAGCGCTACTCCCTTGGTCAATGCGCCTACCGGGGTAGTGCTGGGGGACCGTAACTCGAGTCAGATTGCTTGGTCCCCCAACGGCGACGCGGTCGTCGTGACCGACACGCTGCTGGCTCCAGCCGATCTGCCGGCCGGGCAGCAGTGGCCCATCACGCCGCAAATGGTGGAGATCAAATTCGGCACCAGCAAATCATTGCGGGTTCTTCCCGCCGACGACGACCGCCAGGCCGGCGAGCGCACGAGGGAGTTGAACTGGAGATCATCAAATGAAATTGCCGTCGGCAGCGCGACCGGTGGAGGTGGCGGCGAGGGTAGTGAAGGGGCTGAAGCGCGGGGGCGCAAGTGGCGTACGACCTACATCCGCTCGGACGACGGGTGGACACGTTCGGCTCGTGAAGAGGTTGAGTTCTCTTCACGCCCCCGACTAGACGATGTCGAATTCTTCGCCGAGGAAAACGCCAACACGCCGCCGCGCGTGGTGGGGCGCCGGGTGGGAACAGGCGAGCAGGAGTTCCTGCTTGACCTCAACCCGCAGTTGGCACAACTGCAGCTTCTTCCAATCAACGCGGTCAACTGGACGGATAAAGAGGGGTATAAATGGTCGGGCGGCCTGATATTGCCGAAAGGCAATAATTCTGGCCGTATTCCCCTGGTGATTGCGTTGAAATTCTTCAACCCCTTCCGATTTTCACCTGACGGCCCCTACACAACCGCTTTTGCCAGTCAGGCGCTCGCCGCCAAGGGTATCGCCGTTCTGGAGCTGAATGCATTTGCCTCCATGGGTACCAAGATGGAAGGACCCATGCAGATGCGAGGGATTGAGTCAGCCATCGACTACATGGTTGCTCAGCACAATGCCGATGCGGACCGCGTAGGCTTGATCGGGTTCAGCCGGACCTGCTACCACGTGACCTATGCATTGACGCATTCCTCGCGTCGCTTCGCGGCAGCAACGATTGCAGATGGCCTGAGTGGCGGCTATGTCCAATACCATGCCTACTCCTTGAATCACTTTCCGGGCAATGGAATCAAGCCGCTCTACGACGCATTGAACGACGGGCCTCCGTGGGGAGATACCCTGCAGAATTGGGTGAAGAACAGCCCGGACATGAATGCCGGGAAAATCTCAGCGCCGCTTCGGATCGAGATTCTAGGAAAATCATCTGTCATCCAGGAATGGGAGTTGTACTCCTCCTTGAAGCTGCAAGGTAAACCGGTTGATGCGCTCTACCTCCCCGATGCGACACATGTTCTGGTGAAGCCGGCTGAACGGTTCCTGTCTCAGCAGGGCAATGTGAACTGGTTCAGCTATTGGCTGTTGGACGAGCGCACGGGAAATGCGGATAGCGAGGCCGATTACAAGAGGTGGGGCGCCTCACTGGGCCCAAATTGAGGCTGAGACGCTGCGCGGCATTGGTCATGCATGCGCACTTGGCAGGCTAGAAGTGCCCCTGTCACTCTGCCACTAACGGGTCACCGGTGGTGACCCGTATTCGGCGGATTGGATATCCACCTGAGGGAACGTGCGGGATAGGTACGCACCGCTAGCCGATTGAGCGGGCCCTGCGATGCCTGACCCATGTCCGGCAGTGCCGGTGGCGCTTAGGGCTTCTAGCCCATAACTTTGACTCCGTTCTTGAACGTTTCCCCTGCTATCAAGAGTTCCCGACCGGCCTCGTGATGGCCGGTCGTACTGACCAACTGCGCCACAGTCAACAGCCTGGCCCGGGTTCAGCGCCCGGACAGGGCCGCTGCGGCATTGCCGGTCCGTTGAGCCGCTGTCAGCGCGGCACGGCGCACTATGGCGCTGCGGTGAGCAGCCGCCTGCAACACCTCAGGAGACTTCCTTGAAACCCTTGTCCTTCGCTGCCGCCGGCAGCCTGGCCCTTGTCCTGGCCCTCGCGGCCGTCATGCCGCTGCAGGCGCAAACCGCACTCACTGCTGCCCCCACACTCGAGCAGGTCTTCCGCGTCGAGCCCTACCGCGGCGTGGACGCCAAAGACGCCGCCTTCAGCCGCAGCGGCCGCTACCTCGCCTACCTGTGGAACCCCTTTGGCGAACCCGGCACCGACCTTTGGGTGCACGACACCAAAACCGGGAAGACCCAGCGCATCACCTCGCCCCAGGTCATGGCCGCCTTCGAGGCGCCGGAGGACCTGGCGCGCTTCGACAAGAAGCTGCAGCAGCGCAACACCGAGTGGGCCGAGCGCCAGGCCAAGGAGGTCGCGCAGCAGGCCTATCTGCACGGTGACAAGGTCGACCTGTCGCAGTGGGAGAAAGCCCAGCTCGAGGTGCTGAAGAAGGAGCTTGCCGAGAAGAAGGCTAAGGACGACGCCGAGAAGGCCGCAGACAAGGTCGAGGCCGAAATCGAGAAGCAAGCTGCTGCCGCGCTGGCCGCCAAGGGGGCGGGCAAGCCCATGCCGGCCGCCGCGCCCGCGTCCGCCGCTTCTGCACCCGACAAGAAAGACGATAAGGAGAAGGAGCTCTGGGAGCTGCGCGACGAGCTGAAGAAGAAGCTGGTGCGCGAGAAGCTCAAGCCCACCGACCTGTATCCCGGCGTCAGGCAGTTTGTGTGGGCCCGCAAGGCCGACGAGCTGATCTTCCAGTACCGCGGTGGCCTGTACCGCTGGCGCGCCGACGACAAGGCGCCCGCGGCGCTGCTGGCGACGCAGCGCGACCTGCGCGTGGTGTCCTACACGCCCGACGACGCCGGCTTTATCTACACCGACGACAGCCGCGTGCTGCGCTCCTACTTCAAGCAGGCCGGCGTGCAGGTGCTCAACCGCGAGCTCATCATCCCCGACGCGGAGCAGAAGAAGTACCGCATCGACCAGACGGCCATCAGCGAGGACGGCCGCTGGATGTCGCTGCTGGCGCGCGCGCCGGTTAATCCGCCGGGCACCGACGGTAAGGCAGCGCCGCCGCCCACCGGCCGGCAGGTCGAGATCATGAACTACAGCGAGCGCTGGGCCACCGCCAAGAAGGTGCCGCGCGAGGTGTCCGACGACAAGCTCAACGAGAAGCCGCTGGCCGTCTACATCCGCCGAGTGCCCGCCAGCGGTGATGCGCCGCGCAAGCAACCCGAGCCGGTTTTCACCCACAAGGGTGGCGATGTCTGGGTCGAGGTCAGCCAGGTGACCTGGGCGCGCGACGGCAGCCACTACGCCTTTGCGATGTGGGGGCGCGAAAAGGAGTTGCTGCGCGTCTACATGGGCAGCGCGAGTGAAAGCGCAAAGCCCGAGGTGGTGCTGGAGCGCCGCGGCAACGTGGGTCACGAGGTGGTCGACGTGATGCAGCCGCGCTTCACACCCGACGGCAAGACGCTGGTGATGGCCCTGGACGAAGCCGGCTGGCGGCAGCCCTATGCCATCGACGTGACCACCAGGTCGCTACGTCCGTTGCTGAAGGGCGATTTCGAGGCCCACGAGGTCGTGGGCTTCACGGCTGACAGCAGGGCCATGTTCGTGCTGGCCAACAAGGGCGATGCGGCGGCGATGAACGTCTTCCGCGTGGACATGGTCAGCGGCGACATACAGACGCTGGGCGCGCCGGGCGAGTACCACCGCGCGGCGGCAGCTTCGGAAGACGGTCGCTGGGTCAGCGCCAACGCGGGCAACTGGGCGCAGCGCCCCGAGCTGAAGTTGATCTCCGGCGAAGGCAAGCGCGAGGCCAAGACCCTGACCGACAGCACCGACAAGGCCTGGGCGGCCGTGGACGTGCTGCGGCCTGAGCGTTTCGGCTTCACCAATCGTCACGGCGACCGCATCGAAGGCTACTTCTTCAAGCCGCCGGGCTGGCAGGCCAGCGACAGGCGCCCGGCCGTCGTCTACGTCTACGGTGGCCCGATGAACGACCGCCACATCGTCGAGGTAGACAGCTTCCAGAACACCGCCTACCTGTTTGGCATGTACATGGCCGCCAAGCACGGCTACGTGACGATCGCCGTGGACACGCGCGGTCACAGTAACTACGGCCGCAAGTTCTCCGATGCCAACTGGGAGCGTCCCGGCGAGCCCCAGGCCGAGGACCTGGAAGACCTCGTCAAGCTGCTGCCGACCTATGGCGTGGACCCGGCCCGAGTCGGTCTGAACGGCTGGAGCTTCGGCGGCTTCCAGACCCAGTACACGATGTACACGCGGCCCGACCTGTTCGCCGCCGGCATAGCCGGTGCCGGCCCGACCGAATGGGAGAACTACGACAGCTGGTACAGCGGTCGCACCATTGGCAAGGTGGACCGCACCAAGCCCGTGCTGCGCAAGTACTCGATGCTGCCGCTGGCCCGTGGCCTGAAGCACCCACTGATGCTGGTGCACGGCATGCAAGACCCCAACGTGCTGTACCAGGACACCGTCAACGTCTACCGCGAGCTGCTGCTGTCGGGCAAGGAATCCCTCGTCGAGCTCTTCCTCGATCCGGACGGCGTGCATGCCCTGGGTGGCGTCGTGAAGCCTGCCGGCTGGCACCGCAAGTACGAGGCCTTCTGGCTGCGCAACCTTGGGCGGGCAGCGCCTTGATTGAGCGACCAGAGCAGGGTGGCGAGGATCGTCCTCGACCACCTGCTGGCTGAGACGGTAACTGGACACCGCACCAAGGGATCATGCGACACGATCTTCTCACTCTAGATCTGCTACTGGCGATCGCCCAGGGACAGTCAATTACGCGTGGTGCGGACAGTATGCATATGGCGCTCGCCGCTGCGAGCAAGCGTGTGTCCGATATGGAAGCTCGACTGGGCGTAAAGCTCTTTGTCCGCAAGCCCAGGGGCTGCGAACCGACTGATGCGTGCCGCGCGCTGCTCAAGCATGTGCAGACTGTGCGAACTGCACTGGAGGCTCTAGATCGGGAGTCCATGGAGTTTTCTCGAGGCATCAGGGGAACCGTGCGAATCGCTGTGGCTCGTGACATTGAGATCGACGGTTTGCCGCTCAAACTGGCCGATTTCACACGCACGCACTCGCATGTCCGAGTACAGCTATCGGATTGCAGCAGTGCCGAAGTCGAAGAGCGCGTGGTTCGAGGCGACGCCGACCTCGGCATATTCGTTCGGCCGGCACATGGCTCAAGGTTGAGGGAGTGGCCCTACGCTGGTGGCCGTTGGACCGCGCTTGTGCCCAACGGCCATGTCTTGCTAGGTCGCCCATTTGTGACCCTTGAGGATCTGCTGGGTTTCGACATCATCGGTGCCGCCCGACCTGAGGTTTTGGCTGGATTAACAAAACGCGCCGCTGCCAGCGGTGGCACACGCGAAGTGCCGTTGTCCAACGCCAGCGGCCCGGATCTCACCGCCGCATTCGTTGAGGCAGGTTTTGGGATTGCATTAGTACCCGACGTGACCGCGAAGCGATGCATGACCTTGTATCGTGTGCAAAGCCTGACGATGGTCGATGTATGGGCAAATTACGAACTCGTTGTTGGCGCGGCCCAGGAGAAAGCGCTCCCAGTCCTATTGCGCCGGCTTGTGGACACGCTCAAACGTCCTTCGGTTCCGGCGGCCAATGCCCCATCAGCGAACTCACGTGTGAGGTGTCCTGCGTGAGCGCGCGGGCCCTCACCCACCCATGAGGCGTTGGCGCGCTGAACCATGCTCGGCCACAAAGCGGCCACAAAGCGGCCGCTGGTGAGCGACCGCCTTCAGCCTGTTCCTGCCATCCACATGGTGACGGGCAGGTCTGCAGCGGTGGCCGCCGCTCACGCACCTCGACGCCGCTGACCGGTCTGCGCCGAGGCAGTCATTCGTCAGAACGAAGATTGGTGTGTGGCGATCACCCGCCGTGCGCAAGGGCAAGCAGCTTGTCGACCCCGACTGGCTCCTCCGCCAGCAGGGGCACCACTGCATAGCGCTTGGCGTGGCCGTGAACGACGGCGTCGATGAACGGCAGCTCCTTCGCCGCCCGAGCTTTGAGCAACGGCGACTGCACACGGGTCGCTGCGACGCTGTTGTTGACCACCCAGGCCCACGGCTCGATGCCGGCGCGGCGCAAGTCGTTCTGAAGCCCCGCAGCCTCCTGAACTGGCGTGTTCTCGGCCAAGGTGACGATCAGCACCTTGGTGCGCTCGGCATCCTGCAGCTGCATCATCGGCGTCGTGAAATGGACCCTAGACCCGGCCATCTGCCTCGCAATCTCGCGGTGATAGGCGCCCGTGGCGTCCAGCAGCAGGAGCGTGTGGCCGGTCGGTGCGGTGTCCATCACCACGAACTTGCGCCCCGCCTCACGGATGATCCTGGAGAAGGCCTGGAACACGGCAATCTCCTCGGTGCACGGTGAGCGCAGGTCCTCTTCCAGCAGCGCTCGCCCTTGCGCGTCCAGCCCCTTGCCCTTGCTGGCGAAGACTTCATGTCGGTAGCGCTCGGTTTCCGCCTGTGGGTCGATGCGGCTGACGGTCAGGTGCTCCATCTGACCGGACAAGGTTTCGGTCAGGTGTGCGGCAGGGTCGGAGGTGGTGAGATGGACGGCCAGCCCGCGCTGCGCCAGCTCGACAGCGATGGCTGCGGCCAGCGTCGTCTTGCCGACGCCGCCCTTGCCCATCACCATAATGAGCCCGTGTCCGGGCTGGGCCATGCCGTCCACCAAGTGTTCAAGGCTCGGAGCGTCCAGCCTCGGCGCCGCAGGTAGAGGCGTGTTCGGCGATGCTGCTTCTTCGAAGAACTGGCGCAGCGCATCCAATCCCACCAGGTCGAATGCCTTCAATGGAACCTGGTCGATGGGCAGCGGCCGCAGGATGTCCGGCATCGCCGCTAGGGCGGCTTGCTCCCGACGTACCACCGCCGCGGCCAGTTCGTCATGCTGAGCTTCGGCCGCAGGCATAACGCCGTTGACGACCAGGTGCTGCTGCGTCAGACCAATGCGCGCCAGTTCGTCATGGGTGCATGCGACCTCCCGCAGGGTCGAGGCCTGAGCCCTCGCAACCAGTACGAGCCGCGTACGCCGCGGGTCGGCCAAGGCATCCACCGCCGCCTTGTACTGAGCGCGTTGCTTGTCCAGTCCGGCCAAAGGCCCCAGACACGAGGCGTCACCCTTGCCCGCTTCGAGGAAGCTGTTCCACGCCCCGGGGAGCTGAAGCAGGCGGATCGTGTGACCGGTCGGCGCGGTGTCGAAGAGCACATGCTCGAACCGCCCCACAAGGGCCTCGTCCGTCAACAGGCCGGTGAACTCGTCGAATGCGGCGATTTCAGTGGTGCAGGCGCCGGACAATTGCTCCTCGATGCCCTTCACCACATCGGCAGGCAGCACGCCCCGCACCGGTCCGACGATGCGGTCCCGATAGCCTTGCGCCGCAGCCTGCGGGTCAATCTCCATGGCCCATAGGTTCGGCACGGCGGGCACCGCCGTGACCTGGTTGCCGATGCTGATGCTGAAGACCTGGCCGACGTTGGAAGCCGGATCGGTGCTCACCAGCAGTACCCGTTTGCCCGCGTCAGCCAGCTTGACCGCCGTGGCGCAGGCCAGTGAGGTCTTGCCGACGCCACCCTTGCCCGTGAAGAAGGCGAAGCGCGGCAACTGCTCGATGAACTTCATGGCGCGCTCCGGCTTCTCAGCAGCACTTGCCGCCGCTGCAGCAACTGCCCGCGTTGGCGTTCGCGGACTGTGTAGCGATCTTGAGCCATTGCCCCAGTTGCTGCCGGCTGGGGTAGCGACCGGCCAGCACGACCTCGCCATCCAGCAGCGTGATGGGCAAGGCCTCCTGACCTGAACGCTCCAGGAAGCCCCGGACCGCAGCGTTCTGGGCAAAGACCATGGGCTGTTGCGCCAGATTGAAGCGCTCCACCTGCGCTCCCTGGCTCTTGGCCCAGTCGATGTCAGCCGCCGCTTGCACCAGGTTGGCATCGACATCCTGGCCGCAGACGCCGCTGCTGCAGCAAAGGGCCGGGTCAAAAATCTGAATCGTGGACATGGCGGACTCCTCGGGTTGGCCTGTCATTGGATCGTCACAAGTCTGGAGCACAGTGCGCCCCGCCGACTTGCGTTGCATCAACATTTCCAAGTTTATGGAATAATTTAACCATGGAAGAGCAGCACGTCGTCCGTTCCCTCGCCGCCTTGGCGCAAACCCACAGGCTCAGGGTGTTTCGTCTACTCGTGGTGGCAGGCCAGCAAGGCATGACGCCTGGCGCACTCGCGGAATCACTGGAGCTGCCTGCGGCGACGCTGTCCTTCCATTTGAAGGAGCTGAGCCACGCAGGGTTGGTGACCCAGGAGCGCATCAGCCGCAATGTGGTCTACCGCGCGTCGTTCGACCACATGAACGACTTGCTGACCTACCTCACCGAGAACTGCTGCCAAGGGGCTGAGTGCTCCGTTGAAGGCATGACGACGACCTGTGCCTGCTAAGGAAGACCTTCATGCTGGAAAACACATACAACGTCCTCTTCATCTGCACAGGCAACTCAGCGCGGTCCATCATGGCCGAAGGACTGATGAACAGCCTGGGCAACCGGCGCTTCAAGGCCTACTCGGCCGGCAGCCACCCCAATGGCGTCGTCAACGCGCTGGCGTTGCAGACCCTGGCCTCTCTGCACATCCCGACCGAGGGTTTCCGCAGCAAGAGTTGGGACGAGTTCGCGGTGCCTGGTACGCCCATCATGGACTTCGTGTTCACCGTCTGCGACTCGGCAGCGGGCGAGGTCTGCCCCGTGTGGCCTGGCCAACCGATGACGGCCCACTGGGGCGTGCCTGACCCCGGCCATGTCGAGGGCAGCGATGCCGTGAAGCAGCAAGCCTTCCTCGACGTGGCCATCACGCTCAAGCGCCGCATCGAGCTCCTGCTGGCGCTGCCCCTGACCAAGCTGGAACCGCTGGCCATCCAGCACGAAATCAAACAGATCGGCACGCGCTGAGTACCCCATGACGACCAACGTTCTCATCCTCTGCACCCATAACTCCGCGCGTAGCGTGCTGTCCGAGGGCATGCTCAACCACCTCGCTGCCAAGGCTGGCAAGGACGTCCGGGCCTACAGTGCCGGCAGCGCTCCCAGCGGTCGCTTGAACCCCTTCGCGCTGGAAGCGCTCACCCAGGCCGGCGTCGATGTCAGCGGCTACCGCAGCAAGAGCTGGGACGAGTTCACCACGCTCGAAGCGCCACCGCTTTCCATCGTCATCACGGTGTGCGACAGCGCGGCGGCCGAGCAGTGCCCGGTTTTCTTCGGCGCCGGCATCCACGGGGGCCAGCCGGTCAAGGTGCACTGGGGCTACCCCGACCCGTCCAACGCCGAGGGTGGCGACGAAGGCAAGCGCCGTGCTTTCGAGCTGACGCGTCAGGCCATCGGCTATCGCATGCTGCAACTGCTCGCACTGCCGCTGGACACGATGACCAAGGCCGAGCTGCAGCAGGCCCTGGCCGACATCGCCAAGAGTTGACCCCATGAGCCTCTCTCGCAAGCTCTTCGCTGAACTGCTGGGGACGGCACTGCTGCTGGCCGTCGTCATCGGCTCCGGTGTGATGGCAGAGCGCCTGTCGGGCGGCAACGTGGCCATCGCCTTGCTGGCGAACACGCTTGCTACTGTGGGCGGCCTCTACATCCTGATCGAGGTCTTTGGTCCGGTCAGCGGCGCTCACTTCAACCCCGCTGTCAGCGTCGTCATGGCCTGGCGCGGTGAACTGCCCGCGGGTGCTTTGCTGCCCTACATCGCGGTGCAGCTCATCGGCGCCATGCTGGGCGCCTGGTTGGTGCATGCGATGTTCGACATGACCATCCTGCAGTTCTCTACCAAGCTGCGTGCTGGCACCGGGCAGTGGATTGCCGAGGGCGTCGCCACCTCCGGCTTGCTGCTGGTGATCCTGCGTGCCCCCAGCGCGAGAGTCGCGGCCATGGTGGCGGCGTACATCGGTGCGGCCTACTGGTTCACAGCGTCCACGTCCTTCGCCAATCCGGCGGCCGTCTTCGGCCGCATGTTCAGTGACAGCTTTGCTGGCATTGCGCCCAGCAGCGCCATGGGCTTCGTCATCGCCGAGCTTGTCGGTGCGGCGGTGGCGGTCGGAGTTCACCAACTGCTGACAGCAGCACCGACGGCGGCAACGACGCCGGCAGCAACTGAAGGGGCCCGCCATGTCTGAGCCGCTGTTTCCGGATGCGACCTTCCCGGCGCTGCGCACTGACCTGTTTGACGTACCGACGCAGGCGCGGCTGACGGTCCCCACGCCGTCCCAGCACCGGCCGCGCTTCCTGATGCTGTACGGCTCGCTGCGTGAGCGCTCCTACAGCCGGCTGTTGACCTTTGAGGCCGCGCGGCTGCTGGAGGCCATGGGCGCCGAGGTGCGCATCTTCAATCCCAGCGGCCTGCCGCTGCCCGACGATGCGCCCGAAACGCACCCCAAGGTCCAGGAACTGCGCGAGTTGGCGGCCTGGTCCGAGGGCATGGTCTGGACCTCGCCCGAGCGGCACGGTGCCATGACCGGCATCATGAAGGCACAGATCGACTGGATTCCGCTGTCGTCTGGCGCGGTGCGACCGACGCAGGGCAAGACCCTGGCCGTAATGCAGGTGTCCGGTGGCTCGCAGTCCTTCAATGCGGTGAACCAGATGCGCGTGCTGGGCCGTTGGATGCGCATGCTGACCATCCCCAACCAGTCATCGGTGGCCAAGGCCTTCGCCGAGTTCACGGAAGAGGGCCGCATGAAGCCATCGTCGTTCTACGACCGCGTCGTGGACGTCATGGAGGAGCTGTTCAAGTTCACGCTGCTCACCCGTGACCTTGGTCCCTACCTTGTTGACCGCTTCAGCGAACGCAAAGAGAGCGCTGAAGATCTGTCCAAGCGCGTGAACCAGCGCGCGATCTAGAGGTTCGCGGAGTAGGTCAACTCGGTGGCACCGGGCTTCCGATGAAGCAGCGACCGGATTGCTACTGGTTTGCGGTCATCGACGAGCCTTGGGGCTTTGGCTGCAATCAGCCTGAAGCGGCCAGCATTTCCGCGCTCGGCGCTGGACCGCGTGGTCAAGTCGCCGAACAGGCAGCCCTGCGCGACACCTCCGGACAAGGTGCTCATTAGGCGCTGGATTCCGTGCTGAGAAGAAGCTGGCCCTGGTGCTCAGATCGCGTCGAAATATGCAACGGGCGCGATGGCTGGCTGGCACGGAACGATTCAACCCGGCAGGCCGCCCGAAAGCGCATCCTCAAGTGGCCTTTAGCCGTTCGGCCAGCTTCATCTCACGGAACTGCGTGACCACATGGTCGCCGTTCGGGTGAGGTCGCCATGCTTGGATTCCGGCCACCCGCACGCTCTGATCCATGGGTACTCCGCCAAAGGCGAACCTACTGGCCGCCGCTGACGTGCTGAAGGGAACTCATGTTCGCAGGGACTCGGGATGGCGACGTGGCAGGCCAGCCGTTCTATTCGTTTTCTATCGTAGGCGGCGGCAAGGCGTTGGCTCGGAGATCAGCCTCGATCCGTTTTACCTCATGCAGGGCCGCGATCAGGCTCGGCCCGGCCTCCCAGAACTTGTGCCTGCGCACTCGGTGCCGCGCGTCGGACTGGCGACTGCGCTCAAGCCGCGTCACCATCCGGAGAACATCGGCGGATTCGACCGCCTCTGCCGGATTCCAATGGGCTGGGAAAGCTTGGGCTACCTTGCGCGTCGCGTCGCGCAACAGTGAAAAGCAAACGCGCTTCGAACTCGCGACCACCTGAAGCGCCATGTCGACCAGGCGCGCGGTCCAGATACCGACACCTTGATGTAGCACGACCCTGGGACACCCTTTCACGCCCAGCAGCCGGGCCCGCTCAAAGTACTCGACACTGACGGGCGAACGCAGCTCGGGCGCCTCGCGGACCGTCCAGTCGGCGCCGTCGAACGTCAGGCAAGGCCCCTGGAACGTCCGCGCCAGCAGTTGCAGCTGAACTTTGGCGTGCTCGGACTGCAGACGCCGTCGCTCGTCCTTGGATCGACATGGCGCAGGCAGCAACAGCTGGCGAGGGCGCTCTTGCAGGTGCAACTCATCGGGGCGGAGCCTGTTCTTGACCAGCGGATGCTTCTCGTAAAGCGCGTCACGACCCGGGCCTTCGGATACCCGTCGAGGCCCTCGATGGTGCCAACCGGGAACCCCGCGCCTTCGGCGTAGTGGACGTTGTGCATGTCGAGCTTGCGGGGCACCCACGGCGTCTGTGCCATCTCGAAGGCCTTCTCGATCATGAGGCTTGTCGGCTCGACGCGTATCGACGCTGAGTACCCAGGGACGACGCCCGACAAGAAGTCGACCGTGGCATAGATCCAGATCCTTCGGACGGCGATGTTCTGTGGGCCCTTGGGACCGTTCACCCGGACGACGCCGATCACGGGCAGGTCATGGGCATCCACGCCGCAGAGGTCGAATGGCGCCAGCGCCAGGTCAAAACTGGTCTTGCCGTTTCCGACCGATGAACTCGCCGCGGCATCGGGACCAAACCAAGGTTTGCCAGGCTTCTGGGTCTTGAGCTTCAGCTCGACGTAGCGCTCAACCGAGCGCCGCCCGCACGCACTGGTATTGAAGGGATAGTTCGGGGCCTCAATCACTTCCGCCTTGCAGAGCCGGAGGAACGTAAGCGCTCAGCGAAGTCATGTTGACGGCGTGACTACAGCGGCGAACGGCTACGCGGTCG
>APMI01011232.1_pt1 | contig 17089 bp, 16 predicted proteins | sample 667938 | NCBI WGS metagenome assembly APMI01 (sample SAMN01084076, study PRJNA167559) | wastewater metagenome | biome: Wastewater | place: Denmark: Ejby Moelle, Odense | collected 2011-11-28 | reverse complement strand
TCTGGTGAAACTGTTACACAAGATATAATTCTACTTGCTGGAGAGTGTCAATAAATTTATCTTTTTGATCTAAGTATCTCAATTGCGATAAACGGGTAACTCAGTGAACCTATTAGTCTAAAACTGAACGAGATTATTGAAAGTACGAGCATAACGAACATTGCCAATGATGAATAACATTAAGACATCAGCGAAGATCACAAAAATAAAATTGCGACATAAAAGGTAAATTCTTTAAAGAGTAATTTAAATACAAGCTCAATTTCAGAATAGAAAGGAAAGTAAAGTTCCGAATTTGTTAACTCTCCACAGAAATCAAAAATAAAACAAGTTAAATTTCATTAAGGACAAAATGAAAGAAATATAGACAAAAATAGATACGTAATGGAGAAGGGTATTATTTTTAGATTTCATGATGAGTGTCGATATATTCTCGAAGTGAAGTACAGCGCAGGACGCCTAGCCTTAAGAGTTAAGCACAAGTACGAACTGCACTTGTTTCAGGGTATCGAACAATATTGTAGTATTGAAAAAATAGAAATTAGATGCATTAAAATAGATAAGTACCAGAAGTACAAAAGATTACACAAATAAGATAGTCTATAGTTTTAAAAATAAAAAGATTACCTGAAATTTGAAACTAATGAAAGCAATGCCATTTTTATAAGCCTAGATTGGGAGCTGCTCGAGGAAGACAGAATAGATCATCTTAGGTTCTTAATTCAGACAGAAGAACTTGTTGAATACAAAATTTGCCGGCTTATGACCAATAGTATAAAGTATAAATTGTACGGATTATGCGCAACTTCTTCGCCAGTGCAGACATTCCAGTACTACGTATTAGAGTAGGTAAACGAACATATGCCAACTGCTCATCATTCGCTGCACACAGACACGAGCACTCATCGTTACTATTTAATGCCTTTCTTAGTACTACTGAACAATTTAAGCAACCACGCCATCAATCTTAGCATAACCAACAAAAAATCGAGCTTGAGTCATTAGTATAATATGAGACATCGCAGTCAGTGCGTCCCTCTTGCTAATACTTTTGACTACTATATGAAGCAGTACATGATCAAACTTAAAATTGAAGACTCAATAGATAAGGAACACGTGGATAAGTTTGAAAGCGAAGATCATTATTTTAACACCTTCTTCATGGTGAACGAAGCCTTTGAAAATGTCATCGAAATGCGTAGTCTCAACACTCAGGCTCGCCGTTATGTTCGAATTCGTGAATCTTTTATGCTTAAAACTAAGATTCTATAGATTGGAGACTGCTTAAGTCTGCAAAATAAAACCATGTACGATTTTGAAATATGTATTCAACCCAGCAATATCGGTCGGACAATGGGCCTCTTCAAAGGCAACCCTGAAAACAACGCTTAGTATAAAATGGGTTCGCATTCTATAAGTTCATTTCCAAATAAGCTGAAGAAAGATGACAAAATAATTGTGTCATACATGCTTAATGGGCATCGTGAGAATAGTATATAAGTACCGATCTCTAAACTATACGAGCATAATAACAGAGTTATGCTTTCATTTAACTTTTGCAGAGTGCAGGGAAGGACTTAAGAATAACAATATTTTCAAATTCCAGTGAAGCTTTAGCTTAAAGCTGTAGTACAACATACTGATAACATGTCATACAACTCATTCAATTTGTAAAATCAACTGATTTTAACTCCATTTGTAACATTTACTAATCTCTGCAGCGGCAACAGAAAAGTCAAGATAAATGGCATAGAGTTAGACAGTTGTTTTTAATCAGGTAACTTGACCGACAAATGCTGTTCTAGTTTGTTACTACCGTCTAACACAAATAAAGATTACAATAATCGATGGATGCCTATCAACATAGATCAAATTTATGAAGATTTACTTTTGGTCAACAAAAATTGGATTATGTAAGGCCGTAATAAATTCATGGAACTTGAACTAGTTGTAAATTAGCCTAACTTTTCATAAAACAAGAAGGCTCATCTCATAAAAAATAATACACTTTACTTGAGTGAGTTAATTACCCATAAAATCATAGAACATCAAAAGGTTGTATATAGCTTAGTAAAGAGCTTAAAAGACAACAAAATATAACTATTTTTCAGCGATCACTTGTTCAGCAGTAATGTCCCTCTGAAATACTACATTTTTAGTAACACTACCGACCAATATTTTTTAATGAACTCATCATAAACTGACTATGCTAAGTATTTACTATTTCCTAACAGGCTAGATGATGAACATCTTAAAAGCAAAATGAAAGATAAGAGGACTGACTCCCATCGCGATGGCAAATAATCAAACTCAGGGTTTGATCAAGATGCATTCAAAAAGAAAACAAATAAAATTATTGATGATACAATTAAATAAGAGTAGAAAAGCACAAAATATCGATAAATTAATAAAACTGAAAGTAATCGATAGTCAAATAAAATTTAAGATAAGGCTACGTACAACAGTCAAAAGTAATACGAGGACTATGATACTTTCGCAGGTTCCAAGGTATATATTGAAGGCGGTAGCAAAAATCCAGTCAGTATTATGCTTAACAAATAAAAACATGACATATTCATGTGTGATGCTTAATACAAGCGCCTGTAGCCTTTAAAATTGCGATTGCTTTAAAAACTGAAAATAAAACAGGAGAAGTATCAAATTGAAAATTTTACAGTACTAGATTTAGATTCACAAAGTACTTCTAGTCAATAACCACAATTTCAATTTTCAACTCCATCCATAGTGTTGAAGGTGAGTTCGCGACGCAAAAAGTTTGTCTTATCTAGCGAGATAAAATCGCTTGACGTACGAATCTTTCACAACGAAAAGGTTGATATATTGATCAAAGATATTAGCATTAGTATAACAGCAGAGCAATAAGAATCTACTATAACTCGAAATAGCAACCAGTCTTTGATACCGAAGCCTAAAATGCAGACATATCAAATTTTGAGAGTCCCATAAGAATCTTATTTGCTATTTGAGGGTAAAACATACGGATAGAAAGTGTTACTAATTAAAAATATATATGTCAAATGCAAGATTTTAGATCTACACGTCAATAAACACTTGCTTTCTGTTATTACTCATCTAAATAAACTAGCTAAATCATTGGTATAATATTTAAGCGAAAGCTTACCTTACTCCTAAAATCAAGCAGAAGAAGAAGGTGAGAGAGAAAGGAGAAAAATAGTTGGGCTGGCAAGATAAAAAATATTTATCATTCGTTCGATATGCATTCATCCAATAAACCTATGTTTAGCAGTACAAACAAACCCATCTATGGATTTTTCTAATATGATTACATTACCCGAATATTCAGTGAATTCTAAGGTATTTCGAGTGACAAGTCTTGTCAAGTAGGTCACAAACCACTATTTAACTAATGTCATCGCCAAGTTTCCAAAGCTATCTTTTGTGTACCAAAACTTGAGAAGTCCCATTCAAATGATCAAGTCTATTATTGAAACCAGAAACATGATCGTCAGCAGCGAAAAGGAAGAGGAAAAGAGAAAGATAGCATGGAATCTTTGTTATATTTAACTTTAAAAAAAGTACTTCGGCTCCAATCCTAACCTGAAACTATAAAAAAGGTTGTCTAACATTATTGCAACTAATCAGAGAAAAATAGACCCACAATTGTAGAGAGCAAATCGATTTTTGTTAGAGGTGGCTCTATAGAATAGTGATACTATAACAAAAGACTAAATATTTGTATGCACAATGAAAAATGTAGTATCTAGCAACATAACAAAGCTGTCCCAGACAGTAGGGATTCTCGTGACATACTACTTGACCAACCGATACATAAAAGTTATCTGCGAAGGGCTACCCAGTGAGTCAGTTCCAGTTAGGGAAATTTAAAGCATTCGAGTTTCTCGTTACAATAAGAAAAATGCAGAACTTATTCTCTCTTTTCGCAGGAGAGGCGCTTACCTGAAGATAGTAGACGAGTCCCTAGCTTGCCACAATTTGATTAGCAGCATAAACTCAGTGCTCATGTGATACTTACTTATTGCTATTTATTATATAAAAATGTATGAAATCATGAAATGTTTGTTTACGTTTTCCCCGCAATTTTTTTAAGTCTACGTGGAGGAGACAGTGGAGGCAGCCCAGCTTCTCTTTGTCTAGGTGTAGGAGCACATTGAACAACAGCACTTGAAACTCTCATTGCATCTTTTTTTGATATTTTCAATTTGATATAATTCAAAATATCCTGTGTTAGCGTGCCAATCATTGTCCTTCGAATTTTATCAGTAAGATCAACTTAACTATATGGTTAAGGCCTGGGCAAGACTTGTGGCTGAATATGACAGCTGATGTCGCTAATTTAGCAATACTACTTGTAAGATCTATACAGATTTTGAAGCCCCTTTTGGCTGGAGAAAAGCAATCTATATTGAATTAGTCCCTTCGATGATATTTTGTCAAAGTACTTAACAACATTTGCTTTCTCTTTTTATTTTTAGTTCTTAATCTTTTTAATAACATCTTGTTTCTCTTATTCGAGCTTCTTCATGAGGAGCGCTAGAAGATTTCTTTCACGATCAGCGAACAATTTCCGGAACTGATTGAGCTGACAAACAAGAGCATCATTGGACTTGAGTGTTTCAATGTCCAATGAGTTATGGATCTTGAGCTGCTTGAAAACCCCTGGCACAAATGTTTCAAAAGTCATGAGCTTGTCTTCGTGCTGAGAGTGTTGGGGTTTACATATCGAGCACACTGTGATAGGCAGTTCACACTTGGTCAGGCAGCAGATGAATAGCAGCGATTTATTGTGAGTCGGGCATTGAGTTTTTGATGAGTACTCCATATTGAATTGCTAAAATAGTATTATGTTAATATAATTAAGTTATTGATTTGTGAGCATAAGAATAACAATCAATCATTGATGTGGGCAGTTGCTATTTTCAGCTTGATTGATTTCATGTATAAATCATCTATGACTTTCTCTTTGCTGATATAATCTGAGTATGCTGCTGTTGATGATCCGTTGTCTTTGATCTGTCCTATTTTCTTTATCACTTGATTTTTGTACAACTCAGATTTACGATTAAGTTCTGCAAGCCTTTCTGAGTTACTCTCATATCGGTACATTATTTCCTAAACTTCATCGTTTGGCTACCCATTTTGAGGTCTTCTTTTTAACAGGGACTTCACGTCAGGTAAATAGTTTTTGTACTCAGGCCTTTCTGTAGATTTCAATCTTGATTATGATTGAGATTTCACTCGAGAGCTCATTGGTATATGATTGTGGACCTGCCTCATGTAGTCATTACCGAGCTCTCTCTGATTTATATTAATTTAGAAATCTTTGAATTATTAATAGATCTTAGAGTCGCTTAGTGCAGCTACACTTGATAGATAGTTGTATTTAAGTGGGTTCTTGGCTTTATCTCTAGCTATCAGTGCCTCTTTCATTTTTTATTCGTCTATTAGAACAGGCATTTGTTTAACTTTCTCTTCGAATTTCTTTCTCCGAACATATTTTTCTAAATCCTTTTGCTTCTGGACTGGGTCTGCATTCACAAATATGTTAAACTAGCTTTTAGTTCTCTTTCCAAGCCCTTCTACTTTTTAAGTATTTTCTGAAGTACGCTTTTTTTTACTTTTTGTCTTCTTTTTGTGTCGTTACTTGATATGATTTATGAATTTTTGCTAATGCTCCTTCAGCTTCTCCATGTCGATCATCATCTCTTATTTTTTCTTTAGAATGTTTTAGCGTATCCGAGCTTCTTAGTTAAGTTTTTTTAAATGAAACTATTTCTATTTTTCCTGGTAGAGAGGTTCTTTTTTGTCGAGAGATTATTATTTTTTTCGACTCTTCTTCTCATTCAACAACTATTATTACCGCTTAATTCTTCGAAGCTCTGCTTATTATAACCTTTTCTTGATTTCCTCTCTCTTGGCTTGTAGTTGAGCATCTAGCTTTTATTTTTACTCTTTGCTTTGTTTCTCTTTCTCGAGTACAGCCTTCTGCTTGTAAAGTTCAAATTATATTTATCGTTTTTTCTGTAAAATTTCGCTCATTTTCTTCCACCTTTTGACCTAATTTTTTATTTCTTGATTGCTTTTTAAACTGAGATATCTATTCTTTTCTTAATCAATTGCGAGGTCATCCTTTTGTTACTTAACCTACTCTTGTTCTTTAATCTACTGATGATGGTCACCCGTTTTAACTTATTTGTTATGTTGAGTGTCCTCCAAGACTGGAGCATGAGGAAGCTTGATTTATGGAGCTGGCACCTCGACTGGCTTCTAATCTACTTTCTACTCGATCTTTTTCTACGGCTTGGGCTCGGACTTCATTTTAGATAAATAGTACATTTGTTATTTTTATCTCACGCCTCATGCCAAGTAACAAGCTTATTGTTATATAACTAATATTATTAATAATTGGTGTTATTTGATTATGCGCATCAATTAGATTATGTCACTCCATCGGTTATCTCTGATGGAGCATAGCCTAGTGTGGCAAATCTTCGTGATTTGTGCACCATTCCTTTTGGCATGTCAAGCTTACCCTTGGGGGCTGTTCTGAAGATATTTTATATCCTTTTCTCTATCTCAGGAGTAAATTTTCTACGCACTGCGACCGCTTTGACAGTGTCCTCAAGTTGTTCCACCTTAGTCGCTCCTGTTATCGCAGTAGACACATCTGGGTTGTTGATCACCCAAGCCATTGCAAGTTGAGCCATCGTGCATCCAAACTATTTTGCTAGTTCTTCAAACTGATTGAGAGTCTTCAGAGTAGCTTCACGGTTTTTATCATTTAAATACTTCTCCAAGAATTTCTTGAGGGCTGGATTTTTATCAAAACGACTTCCCTCTGGAATGCCCTGGTTATATTTGCCAGTAAGCACACCACTTGCAAGAGGTGACCAGACAGTGGAGCCCATTTTTTTATCATTAAATAGATGCCGATACTTAAACTCCACATTATTTCTCATGAAAAGGTTGTACTCAGGTTGTTCGACGACAGGTTTAGCAAGTCCATACTTTTCGCAGACCATGTGAGCTTACGCGATGTCTTGAGCATCCCACTCGCTTGTGCCCCAATAGAATATAAGACCCTTTTTAATTAACCAATCAAAAGCTCTACAAATTTCCTCAATGGGTGTATCATAATCTTGGCGATGGCAAAAGATAATATCGACGTAGTCCAATCCCAAGCGTTTTAGGGAAGTTCTTGTTCCCTAGATGATGTGCTTTCTGGAGAGTCCAATAGTATTAGGAATGCCTTCACGAGTGCCCCAGTATAATTTTGTACTGACCACAAGATGATGTCTAGGAACGTTAAGCGCCTTAATCGCTTAGCCGAACTGTTCTTCTGCCGATCCATAACCTATTTTAAATAAGTGTTGTACCATAGAGCTCAGCCGTGTCAAAGAAATTAATACCGAGTTCCCATGCTTTTTTGATGCAGGCAATAGTCAGTTGCTTTTGCTCTTCAGAATTAGAGTTGACCCAGTTGCCAAAGGAGATTACGGAAACTTTGATACCAGTAGGGCCAAGCTGCCTATACTCCATATCAGGGCGATCCATAAATCAAGTGAATATATTATAGATCTTATGCATTAACAGGAAGACATTTATCACCAATAGTCCGAGGTAAAAAGTGGCAGAATTGTCACGTTCATAGTGGCTGTTTATATGCGCGGGGATGGAAAAGATCCATAAACAATGGACTATGCCCGCCCTAATGTTAAAATCCCCCAAGTGTCCCTACTCGTCAAAAAACTCATGGCAATGGGAATTCAGTGCCAAACTGTCAGCTGGTAGGATTAACAAATCGATTGGAGTGATAAGAAATATTTACTCATTTTTGGGCCTGTCTGGGATTATCACGGTAAATGTGAAGCCTTCATCAAATTAATCCATATGATGGTATAGCGTAAAATACAGACAGTTAATGCTGCTGAGTTTATAATGTGGAACATGAACAAAAAATATCTTCTTGATTTATATCAGAACGGAATTAATATTCCAAAGACCATGATTTTCGGACCGTAGTCAAAGCTGAACTTGCAGTAAGCATTAAAGTAATATTAAAAAATACACAAATCATCAAATGTGATAATTAAGGGAATTATTGATGCAGATGGTACTGGATTTCGAAAAATTAATAAGGATACTATGTAGACCAATGAGAAGCATTTCGAGAGCTTAAAACAGAACAGCGAAGGAGCCATCATGCAATAGTTTTTACCATAGATCTCAACAAAGAGCTAACTCTCATTTGTAACTCTGAATGGTAAAATTAGTCATATTTTCTTAAAAGTAGCATGTAAGTCAGATTTGAGAATACATAAGCAATATGGTGGCAGATCATACCACATTAGGCGTGATCTTTCGGATGCAGCATAAAAAATTGCCTAAATAAAAAATAATTTCAGAGATGACTTCAGCTTGACAGTTTAATAGCTTCATATGGCAAATGCAAAAGTAATTTAACTCTCTACTAAAATTGCTACAATTTGCGGGAAGTTAGTTATCCCCGTACCTGTGTACTTAAGGATTGATTTGACTGTAGTTAACAACGACATATTCATCATTGAACTTGAAGGAATATAGCCTCATTTATAGATGCCTGCAGCCATGTAAAATGATCCCACTCATAATGTAGTAAATAATTATATAAACCAAGTAATTCTGCCGTATTTATGAGAAGCAGTTATTACTAACTAAATGATGATGTGAATATTATATATTAGTACATACTGACAGGCGAGCACAATGTCGTTCCTCCTCACCCTCTTTTAGACAATAAACCCTGTGATGTGCGTGCAAGCGAACGACATTCTTTTCATCATCGTCCTCAGCTTCTATTTGGGTCGCCTCTACTAAAGAAATAAGAGCCACGCTGTTATGCCCCTCTTAGTTAATGCGCCTATACCTGCGCTATGGAGTGAAAGTGTACCTGTTACTCACGATCAGGCAAATTTAGAGGAACAATAGGAAGATTTAGAATCATTGGAAGTTTTATAAAGACAAGTTTCATTACTTCCACAGCGAATGAAATCTCGCGAACACAGGAACTCAGTCTAAATCGTATAAAATAATATCTTACAGTCTAATTTTCAACCTGCTCATTTATTGAAGGCATATGATGATAAAAACATGTCTCCGAAAGAAATAGTAAGAAACGACACAGGAAAATAACTGAACTCGAACCAAACTTAAAACAAAATCAATCCTTAAAAATAATGGCTAAAGGAAAAAATAAAATTGGACGGGCATAAAATACAGTAAAAGGGAAAGTTCGAACTTTTTTTCTAGAAAAATTCTGAAAACATAGGACTTATTCGTAAAATTTAAAAGCATGAAATAATTACAGACTACATACTTAACAAGTAGACCTTCAACTTGTCGCAAAGTCAGCTCATCCCTACCAAGAAAGAAGTGCTGATGCCCAGCGAAAATTCTGTTGTTGAGGTAGAGTACTATCAAGACTACAGTCTTGAAAACTCAGTCCCTATTGTTGAAAAGAGAATAATTTAGCTAAATTAAAAATCGTAATTTTTAGTAAATTCTTTTATTGAGCATGGCAAATTCAGAAAATTGTACCGTAGTATCTTAAAGATCGGATAAGGTGGATTCGGTACAGTCTATCAGGCATACAACATGCTGGAGTGCAAGAAATATGCTATCAAAAAGATCTATATCTCAAAGAGTTCGAAATAAATATAGAACTTGCTGGGAGAGATCAAAATATTGAATAGTTTGGCGCATCCAAACATAGTCAAGTACAACTCCTGTTGGCTTTAGTATGCTGAATTCAATGAGCACAAGGAGTACCAGCGTCTGCTTGAAAAATACCACAGAACAACTGATAAAAATGAACGCTAGAGTTCTAACTCAGACAATGAAATGAACTAGGAAGAATTCGAACAGTCATACATGTCATCTAAAAATAGTGGCATCAGCTTTTTGAGGTCATCAAAATAGCTTACTAAGAAACAATCTTCGGTACTTAAAATGAAAGAGAACTTATTATCATCAAAAGCAAGTCATAGCAACAGATAGGAGGGTAATCAATAAGCAAGCTATGGTCTGCTGCCAGTGATGTACATTCAAATGGAGCTATGTGAGCATAGTTTATCTCATTATCTCAGGAAGCGATAATAAGTGGACAGAGTATTCGCATTTTAAATAATACACCAGATTATCAATGGCGTAATTTACATCCACTCCAATCACATCATACATCGAGACTTGAAGTAAATATCTGTTAATATTTTAGACCTGGTAATATTCTTTTCGCTGAAACTAATGGTAACATTGCACTCAAAATTGGAGATTTCGGACTCGCTATTCATGTATAGCAGTAGGGCAAGAAATTGGATAGTCTCATGATCCCCAACACCAGAGCGGGAACTCCTTCATATATTGCTCCCGAACTATACTTGCCATCGATCAAAAGGTTGAGTGAAGACGACCTTCAGAGGACAGATATATACTCTTTAGCAGTTATCTATTATGAGATGTTGAATAAATTTTCAACATCGCATGAGCGGGATGAAAAACTAGCACTGTTAAAACAAGGCAAAATTGCAGGGCTTCACGAGTATAAAGAATAGAGAAAACTTATTCAAGAGTTAATTAGAAATAACAGACCAAAAGCTAAAGATATTTTAACTGGACAGAGTTGGAAGAAGCTAAGCCAGGCTATCAGCAAAGCGAAAAGGAAAGTTTTCTATACAAGGGTCATATAAAAGAAAGATAGTCAAAGCACTAACAACACTAGTCTGATGGGTGTGAGTCAGTAAATATTGCCAAGCGTCGACCTGAGCAGATCCGCATAGCCGAGTAAGAAATAAAAGACCAAATCCAAGAACAGGATAAAATCTAAAATAAAAGTTGAAGGCTACGATGGGAAAAAGAGCAGAATATACGAAGCTAGCTAAGCTTCACCGATTGAAGCTGATAACGATGAGGAAGAAAACGAAGTCTAACATCCATTTAACTCAACAATTGACCCAACGTAATAAGAATTGGAAAAGGATTATTTGTTCCAGCATAACATCAAATTGATTAAGAGAATCAGTTCCAGTTTGGGTCCTGTGCAGTAATAGGTTAAATCAGTGTTCAACTTATTATTTGATTGATTTATTGAGATTTCCTATTATGATGCGCATATTTTGATAGATGTTTCTATAATTCCAGCCTATATAAGCGAGAAATAATGATAAGAAGACAGAAAGTTCCCATAAATCGCAATAGTTTAGTGACTTGTTGCTTGTCAGCTATTATACTCGCTTGTGCTCTTTGTGCACTGTACCTATCATACTGTACTTGGAATTCATATTCGAAAATTCTTCAAGATGAAGATACACATGATTTTTTAATGATGTAAGAGACAGCACAAAGAGATATTACTATGAGTAATATTCGTATTCTGACAGACTCTCAGCAGACAAACAGTTTCATGGACACTAACAACCCGAAATCTAACGTTTATCTGATTCTACTGATTATCGGCATTTGCATACTGGTGCTGGGAGGTATTGCTTTCTGTATCCTGTTTTTGCTTAGATACTTCGCAGGAGATCGACGCACGGGACCTAAGGTTGCCAACTCAAGTGGCTTCAAACTAAATGTTGATCTCATTAGTCCAGCAATCGAATACTCGCTATTCGAAACCTAAATAGGAAAACCTCTGCAAGACAACTGTGTGATTTGTTTGGAGCCATACGTTAGCAAATCTAAGAACAAAATTAATAGTTTGTAAAGTGCTGACAATTTACAGACTTCGAATAAAGTGTCTATGACAGTGTGTGGTCATTTACTTCACGAAAAATGTTTAAAATAGTGGCTATAAAGAGAGCCAAACTGTCCACTATGCCGAGAGTAATTTAGTGAGTAGAATCTATAGAAATGGGAGCAAAAACTACAAATATAGTTTAACCTATTGTATGAACTAATAATCGAAAAAAATATTAGAGCTTAGAAATACCAAAGCCTGATTAAGAAAGAGAAAAATAAATGCAATTTATAAAGTAAGAAACTATCCTAAGTGTAACATAACTCACAATAGATGAGTTTCCAGTAGATTCGAAATTCTAAATATAGTTATTCGAGATTGATAGATAGGCTAAGCAAAGGAGCATCCAGACCTATAAAGCTGAGACTGGTGGCAATTTCGAATGACAACAACAATAGCCTAACTAACTAAGGCAGGAGTTGCTCATTAGATACAATATAGCCATCAGATATGTACGCACTGGTAATTTACAACGCTGTAATTAGTTACCAGGAAACTAAAAACCAATGCATAAGTGCCAGTATGCCTGTGAAAATATTAAATCCCACTGATTTTTAACAATGAATTTTCATTATTCATTTTCAGTTATTATAGTCAATTGGCGCTTTATGCATGTGCTATTATTAATAAACTATTATGCAGATGGAAATAAGAGAGTACAAGTATAAACTTTATTGCTAAAGAAGAGAAAAATTCATCGAATCTACTTTCAAAAAGTTACGAAATAGTATGGCGAGCATATGTAATACAAAAAAATGTTTCCATGCATAAAATTAACAATCTAATGTCTTAACAGCTATCAGGAATAATAAAGTATAATATTAGATCTAATAATCGACTCAAAGCACAGCTGCATCTACAACTAAGCCAAGGGATGCAATAAAATAGATAAATAAAATAATCAGGATAGTGTAGAGTGCTTACCAAGGCATAAAATAATTTAGTTAATTTGCTTAACAATCATATATGCAGTCAATATATTACGAAATCAAGCAGGCAGTCGATAAATTAATAAATCATATTGACGTGAATGATGCTAATTTAATTGATAAATTGGTCCATCAAGTTAAAAGGTTAACTATTAAGCAAGATTAACAGTAACCAAGTGAAGATTTAGACATAAATGAGATCGATGTATTAATTAATGAAAACAAGAACGTTGAATAGGTGGATGTGTCAGTAAATTAGGCCAATTACTGCATATTTATATGTGTGATAATTTCAATTAGACCTATACTATGTCTATGCAGCAGGGCTACACTAATATAAATTGAGTCAGATATGCTTGGCTGCCTATATTTAGATAAAGTTTAACTTAATTTACTATGTTATGACATACTCACAAACTTATACCAAAGTTCTTCATGGCTCCTTCAATAATCACGTTGTACACAACCTATCTTGAATCTTATTGATTATATATTATTTAGCATTGAGACTGAATAGCTAGGAGTGGATAAAACTGAATTTTGCTAATTTACAATGGCATTCGAATTGCTAACCTGCATCATTGAAAAAATAGACCCGTGGCGATTAGCGCTTATACTAAACCATACACAACTGCTGTATACTTTAATCACAATTAAAGCAGCTGGGCTGATTAATCTATGTTTGCATATGTTACTGCCGTAAGATAAAGTCAACATTTCTAAAGTATTAGAATAAAATTACGGCTACAACTTGTAAGACTTAATATGACTGATATCAATATGTTAACTTATAATTAATAATAGTTATGCATTAAAAAAAAACAAGCGCAACATCAGGAGACAATCTGAGACTAAATCAACAGAAGCAAACAATGCTAAAATTGATTTAGGCTGAGTCCCAATTCGCTGATCTTATTGCAAATCTCAAAATAATAAACGATGAGCTTGCCGATGCTAAGGATTTGATGAGAAAATATAGGGAGAAATCAATTCCCTCATTGGCACCAACAAGCGATGTAAGTTGGCAGAATCAGCCTATTGGAGTTTACGTGCTTAGTCAAGGGTCGTTTTTTCATGAAATTCCCGTCAACAAGCTTGCCCCATACCTTGAGACACGAATTGATAGACTCAGCAAATCTAAGAAACACACAGAGGATGGGATAAGTAAAATTGTCTAAACAGTGATGCAATGGATGCGCAATAAAGTAATCAGCTCCAATGACATCGGGTCAGAGTTACTGAACAAAGTTAGACAGCGCATCGAATAACTCGAAGATATTGGAGATGATTAATGAATAATAAAGTTATATACACTATTCTCAAAAATAAACAGTCAATAAAATTTGGCATTTGGCGAGTTCAATGTTGAGATGTTTGGGTACAGGTTGTCATTCATTGCGGTCTGGTTATTAAAGCCTATGTTTGACTTTTTATTTGCTGCATCATCTATTACAATATTAATCTACAGCTTCCTTAGAGCTTATTTAAGTTTAATAGGCACAGAGCGAGCTGTATTTTGGTCATAGTGCACTCTTTCAATTTCGCAGTCGATAGAGTACACAATAACTGCAGTATCGCTAACAATTCCAAACAGGTGAGCGATATTAGTGCTAACCTCCAAAAAGACTCCCATCACCACAAGCAGACAGAATAAGATAAACTCGACAGAAGAAAGTGCGACAACAGTGGAATTGAGAAAGTTAGCTTCATATGTGAAGAGGCACCACAGATATAGTGCTGCAATAGGCAGTAATATTTTGGTGATCTACTCTAAGAAATGGCCAAGCATGTATATCTCTGGTAATTTGGATTTAATGCGCTGTCGAAGCATGTACATCTAGCGGTTCGCCATACAGAATGCAAATGATTCCATGATAGTTTCTATGTAACAATATCGAGATAAGCGACTAATACTCATCAATAGCTCAGACTTTGATGACCTTCGTTATATGATACGTTTAGACAGCCGAATAATGCTATCGGCTACAAATGCAGACACTATTGTCCCATACAAGCAAGTACCCAAATGAAATCTAAATAAATTCTTGAAGATGGTGAGTTTCCAATTTTATTTGAAGGCTGCCACTTGTTCTCCTTGCTCAATGTTTTCATTGCTGTTGAAGTACCAATATATCACCCAGGATTCGCAGATGAAGTCAGCCAGGGATATGATGAAGCCATGAGTCCAAAACCACAATATTATGCCCAATATGATGATTATTATTGGAGGAATGGGCATATCTGAAGACAGTGTCATTTTAATACAGTTCCACATCATCTTGCAAAATCCGCACCAGACCCCTGCGCTAATACCACTCATGACCAGAATGGAGAAGAGTGGGAATACAGGGATATTTTATGAGAGCACAACTTTGACAACTCTCATCAGTGAGCCTAGATGTTTCAGCTTATCTTTCCTTCTGCAGATGAGGACAATTTCAAAGATGATTCCAAGACAGGTGATGGCTACAAGTGAGTATTTGATGACTTCAGTTTTCACATTCATCTCCTTGGTACTGGACTGATCGACCCAGATGTTAACCCAGTCCAACACTATCAGAGAGTATGCAATGAATGCGAGAAGGGCAATGCACAGAAGCAGAAACAAATAGCCGACTATGACAGGTATTAAGAGCACCAGTATTACGAAAAGTATTCCAATTACGACCAGACAGAGACAAGCAAATAAAACTTAAGGTAGCGTCTCATTGAGAGCATAGGCCAGTTTTTACAGGAAATGCAGATCATCAAATTTGTATGATGCAGTGATCTTACCCGAAAAATAGTTAATGCAGAAAAGTACAATAGTGGTGATCAAAAGTGCCAAGTATATCAGTAAGCAACTGATGTCAGTACATGTACGCTTTGAGTAAGGCAGTGGTCCAGCTCTGCAAGCGTTAGTGATGAACCTCTCGGGTCCTGCCATACGTGAGTTACTATTTCTTTGATTGCTTATGTTATCCTGTGCTTGAAGTTGTTGCTGTTGATGTAATTGCATTTGCTGCTGATACATTTGAGTATATTTCATCTACTACGGTGAAGCACTTGGCTCTAGTGCGAACGGTAGACCCGATGGAGCCCTTATCATTTGATTTATTATTATATAAGTTGTTATAAAGTTCAAATCCATTGAATATCTATTAACAAACATCAAAATTTCTCAATCTATTTTTTAATTTATTCAAACCAATACAAGCTCTGATTTGAATATTCTAATTAATATAATTGATAAACTTATGGAAAGTTGAATAATGATTCATATTTTTTCTATCAAACTGAATACAATGGGATTTCTTTTGGTGGCACTTCATAAGTCCTGTCATAAGTTGGAAGTTCAGCTCTCTTTTGAGGATTGGCTTGTCTTCTTTGTTTAACTCTAGCCTTTGCAGCTTCGATTTCTTCTTTAGTGATATCAGCATAACGATCATCAGCCCACAAAGTGTCAGGTCTGAGATTGTCTCGGTTGCCATCTTGCCAAGATTTATGAGGAACATCGGCAACAGTTCTGCCTTTGTTATAATGTGATACTTCCATAACGTCCTTGTATTTCTTGTTGGAAAGAGCCTCGTCTTTGAGAATAGCAAGCTTCTTCTCTTTGAGGTTGTTGAGGGCCCACTGTGGACAGATTGCAACAATGTTTTCCTGCTCCTGTTTGCAAACTTATTCTTTATCGTCATTTGCAACCACACAGGTCTTAAATTTACGGATTTCTCTCTCACAGAATCGAGGGACGAGGGCTTTCATTTGGATTTCAGGAATGAGGTGAATATGTCTTGTTCTGGGCTTTGCCTTGAATCTCTCATCGACCAGAGGATCGTAATGGCTGGGGTACTTATCGTAGAAGTTAACACCTGAGGGGTAGGGCTAAATAAATAACTGTGTACCTCATCGCGATAGTACTTAGAGCCGAATTTAACATTCAACCCAAGTCGCTCGCTAGTGGGAATTTGTTGATGGCTGAATGGGTTGATCGAGGCGAACGCTCTTCTTATGGCATCTAGGTAGGGAGTCAGTCCCGACTGTTTGAGATTCCAGTAAGGATACAAACTACCATTGGACAGTTCGATCAGAGGGCTAACCTTTGTCTTTGCAGGTGTGGGTGGCCTTGTTTAATGTTCAGACATATTTAATAAATCAATATCAATTAAATTATCATCCCTTAATATTATCACTTTAGTTTATCTAAAAAGTTATGAGTTGACAATATGTTCAAGATCTATCAGTTTTATAATAAACTCAAAGTAATAACAGTCATAATAAGTGTAAAGTTATTTTAAATGAGTTCGGGACAATCGAAGCAACCAAAAATGATGGTAGAAAATATTAGCTGCATCATTCCAGAAACCGAAGCTATGGGAGGGTTGTTCTTAGGTAACACATATGGATC
>APMI01002701.1_pt1 | contig 17097 bp, 14 predicted proteins | sample 667938 | NCBI WGS metagenome assembly APMI01 (sample SAMN01084076, study PRJNA167559) | wastewater metagenome | biome: Wastewater | place: Denmark: Ejby Moelle, Odense | collected 2011-11-28 | reverse complement strand
CCCCAGGTGATCAGCGGCGCCACGTCACCGGGCCAGCAATGCTGGATCGGCAGGCTCGCCAGATTCACGTCCTTACCCTCCTTCACCACCGCCTGACAGGGGGCCGCAGACACGGTCTTCGGCGACATGTTGAGCACCTGACGGAAAACCGGCAGCTTGTCCCAAGCATCCTTGAGGCCCTTGGGCGGCTCCGGCTCCTTCAGGAAGGCCAGCAGCTTGCCCACCTCGCGCAAGGCCCCTTGCCAGTCGTCGCCACTGACCCCCATGCCCAGCGCAACGCGCCGCGGCGTACCGAACAGGTTGGCAAGCACCGGCACCGTATGGCCCTTGGGGTTCTCGAAGAGGATCGCCGGGCCACCGGCACGCAGCACCCGGTCGCAGATCTCGGTCATCTCCAGATGTGGATCGACCTCGACGCTGATTCTCTTCAGTTCACCGAGACGCTCAAGCTGGAAAATGAAATCACGCAGGTCCGTGTAGCGCATTTTGATCAGAAGAAAAAAGTAGGGGTAAAGTGGAAAAGCGAACGGCCGCTTGAGCGGCCGTTCATCATTCCGGGACAGGCGGACTTAATCAAGCAGCCCATTGATTGCCTTGATGTCCTCGTCGCCAAGGGATCCTGCAGCGGCCTTCAGCTTGAGCTGGGCAATCAAAGTATCGTAGCGGGCCTTGGAGAGCTTTTGCTGGGTATCGTAAAGCTGGCTCTGGGCATTCAGGACGTCGATATTGATGCGCACGCCGACCTCGTAACCGAGCTTGTTGGCATCGAGGGCCGAGGTGGACGACACCTGGGCAGCCTCGTAGGCCTTCACCTGGGCCAGCCCGCTGACCACGCCGAGATAGGCCTGACGCGCGTTCTGGGCCGAGGTGCGACGGGCAAAGTCGACATCGGCGTTGGCTTTGTCGCGCAGTGCTGATGCCTCGCGAACGCGGGAGCTCACCGCACCGCCCTGAAACAGCGGTAACGCCACTTGAACGCCGACTACTGCCGTGTCGGTATCCGTGCGGATAGGTGCGAACTGGCTGATCGCCGCGGTCGATGACACGGCATTGCCGTAGCTCGCCACCAGATCGACGGTGGGCAGGTGTCCGGCGCGATTGCGCTCGACTTCGCGGCCGGCGACTTCGGCACTGACCTGAGCGGCCTGAACCGCCAGGCCGCCAGTTTCAGCGGCAACAACCCACGACTGGATGTCTGCCGGCTCGGGCCGGGCCAGAGCAACCCCCTTGCGCAAGCCCTTGAGCGCATCCGGCTCCTTGCCAGTAAGCACCAGCAATGCCTGGCGCTTGACGGCCAGGTCACTGTCAGCAGCAATCATCTGGGCTGAAGACAGATCGGAACGGGACTGGGCTTCGTGCACGTCGGTAATGGTCACCGTACCAACTTCGAAACTCTTCTTGGCCAGCGCCAGTTGCTGGACGTTGGCACTGTTGAGCGCGGTCGCTGCAGCCAGGGTGTCCTGGGCCGCAAGCACGTCAAAATAGGCCTGCGAGGCGCGCAGGGTCAAATCCTGGCGGGCCAGTTGGTACTGGGCTTCGGCCAGGGCAACCTGCATCTCGCCCTGCTTGTATTGAACCCAGTTCTGCCAGCGGAACAGCGGCTGGGTGAGTTGAACCTGCCAGCCGTTGCTGTTGTAGCCACGATTGACCTTGTAATGCTTGAGATCCGCATCGTTCCAGTTGGTGTTTCCGGAAAGGCTGAGAGACGGAAACAAGCCTGCACGCCCTTGGGGAAGCTTCTCCCGCCCGGCTTCGAGGGACGCCCGGGCAGCGGCCAGACTGGCATCGTATGACAAGGCATCCCGGTAAACCTCTTCCAGGTCTGCCGCACCCGCTCCCGTCACGACCAGACTGATTGCCACTGCTACCAAACTACGTCCTGCCAGCCATCTCATTCCGTTCTCCGTCCGTTCTGTCGCGCGTCTCAATACTGGGGCATGGCCGGGTCGACCTGTGCAGCCCACTGGGCCACCCCGCCGGCCAGGTTGATCAGGTTGGCGAAGCCCTGGCGCTCCAGAAACATCGCCACCTGCATGCTGCGTCCGCCGTGATGACAGATCACCACGATCTCGGCATCCGGCTCCAGCTCCTGCATGCGCGCCGGCACACTGGCCATCGGCATCAGTACGGAACCGGGAATTGCACAGAATCCAAACTCGGACGGCTCACGCACGTCGAGCAGAAAAGGCGCTGGACGGTTTTCGTCAGCCAGCCATTCGGCCAGCTGCGGAGGGGTGATTTGCTTCATCGTCAGAGATTTCTCAGAACTTGAACTGGCTCTTGCGCGGTGCATTGCGCATCATCGGAACCAGGTTTTCAAAGAGGGATTCGGTGCGGTATTCGCCTTCGGCCACACAGGTGACGAGCTGGGCGGTCATCAGGGGCGCTTCACCAACGAAGGCGAACAGGCGACCACCGACCTTGATCTGCTGGAGCAGCGATTCGGGGATGAACGGCACTCCGCCGGAGACGACAATCAGATCGTAGGGCGCGCTGCCGGGCCAGCCGCACACGGCATCGCCTTCTTCAACAATGACGTTCTCGACGCCATAGCGCTTGAGATTATCGTGGGCCATGTTGACCAGTGCCGGCTCGATGTCGACGGTGCGCACCCAGTCAGCTTTGGCTGCCAACAGCGCAGCAAAGTAGCCGGAGCCGGCGCCCACTTCAAGCACCTTGTCGGAACGCTTGACCTGAACGGCCTGCAGGATTTTCCCTTCGATCACCGGGACCAGCATGCTCTCACCATAGCCCAGGGGAATCTGCCCCTCGGACAGGGCCAGCGACTTGTAGGCCTCCGGCACGAACTCCTCGCGGCGGACACTCATCAGCACGTCGAGCACACCAAAATCCAGAACCTCCCAGGGGCGGATCTGCTGCTCGACCATGTTGAACCGTGCTTGTTCGAAATTCATTGTGTGACTCCCGGGTTAATATTAGCACAAGCTAATATTTATGATCTGCGCGCATGAATGCTTACGGAAAAACTGCCGAATTTTAGCGTACTTGCGCATCGCACAGATCATCCGCATCGGCCCGCGCGCAGTTTCACGCCCTCTTCACCCGGTACCACGCCGCATACAGAGCCGGCACGAAGAGCAGTGTCAGGAGGGTGGCGACCAGCAAGCCCCCCATGATGGCCACGGCCATCGGCCCAAAGAATGCACTGCGGGTCAGCGGAATCATGGCCAGCATTGCCGCAGCGGCCGTCAGCGCAATAGGCCGCAGACGCCGCACGGCCGACTCGACGATGGCGTTCCAGATCGTCAGACCTTTCTCGATGTCCTGCTCGATCTGGTCCACCAGGATCACCGAATTGCGCATGATCATGCCGAACAGTGCGATGGTGCCGAGCATCGCCACGAAGCCGAAAGGCTGGTTGAAGAGCAACAGGAACAGCACCACGCCGATCAAGCCCAGCGGCGCCGTCAAAATGACCATCGTGGTCCGCGAGAAGCTGCCCAGCTGGACCATCAGCACCGTCACCACCACCGCCAGAAAGATCGGGAAGCCTGCATTCACCGAGCTCTGCCCCTTGGCGCTTTCCTCCACGGCGCCGCCGGTCTCGATGCGGTAACCGGCCGGCAATTTCGCCTTGATCGGCGCCAGCAGCGGCTCCACCTGGGCCGTGACGGTCGGCGCCTGAATATGGCTGTCGTAAATCTGGCCGCGCACGGTAATGCTCGGCTCCCGGTTGCGCCGCCACACCAGGCCCTGCTCGAAGGCATAGCCCACCGTGGCAACCTGCCCCAGCGGCACGGACTTGCCGGCCCGCGTCGGGATCGCCAGTTCGGCAACCAGGGACAGCTTGTCGCGCTCGAAGGCGTCACCGCGCAACACCACGTCAATGGACTCGATGCCCTCCCGGTAGCTGGTTGCCGTCAGGCCGCGCGTCGAGGTGTTGAGGAAGTTGGCCACATCCTGGGTGGACAATCCCAGCAGGCGCGCCTTGTGCTGATCGACCTCGACCCGCAAAACCTTCGACTGCTCGTCCCAGTCCAGTTGCACGTCCGACAGGTTGCTGTTTTCGCGCATCACGGCAGCCACTTCGGCGGCCAGCTTGCGCACCGTCGGGATGTCCGGCCCATTCACCCGGAACTGCACCGGGAAGCCCACCGGAGGCCCGTTTTCGAGTCGGGCGATGTTGGCCCGCAGGTTCGGAAAGTCGTGCTTGAAGAGCGCGATCATGCGCTCCCGCAGCGCCTCGCGGGCCGGAATGCTGTCGGTGAGGATCACCAGCTGGGCGAAGTTGGGTGCAGGCAGCTGCTGGTCCAGTGGCAAGTAAAACCGCGGACTGCCGGTACCCACATAGGCCACATAGTTCTGGATTCCCGCTTCCTTTTTGAGGATGGCTTCAAGCTTTTCCACCTCGGCCTGAGTGGCACGCAGGCTGGAGCCCTCCGGCAGACGCAAGTCGATCAGGACTTCCAGCCGGGTCGAGTTGGGGAAGAACTGCTGCTGCACGAAGCCGAAACCGACCATCGCCGTCGCAAAGAGCGCCAGTGTGGTGCCGATGACCACCCAGCGCTTCGCCACGCACCAATCCACCAAGGCGCGGAAGCGGTTGTAGAAAGGCGTGCGGAAGACCGCATCCTCGTCACCCTCGATGTGCGGATCGCCCAGGCCAATGCGGTCCTTGAAGGCCTCCAGACGCGGAAAACGGCGGCCGAGCCAGCTTGGCTTCTTCGGCCCGCGAGGGTCCGGTAGCAACACGTAACCCAGATAGGGCACCACGATCACTGCCGCCAGCCACGAAGCCAGCAGGGCGATGGCATTCACCTGGAATATCGAACGGGTGTATTCGCCTGTGGACGATTGCGCCGTGGCAATCGGCAGAAAACCGGCCACCGTCACCAGCGTGCCCGACAGCATCGGCCCGGCCGTGCTGGTGTACGCAAAGGCCGCTGCACGACTGCGCTCCCAGCCCTGCTCCATCTTCACGAGCATCATTTCGACGGCGATGATGGCGTCGTCCACCAACAGGCCGAGGGCGAGGATCAGCGCGCCCAGCGAAATCTTGTGCAAACCTACGTCAAACAGACGCATGCCAAAGAAGGTGACGCCCAGCACCAGCGGAATCGACAAGGCCACCACCAGCCCGGTGCGCAGGCCCAGCGAGAAGAAACACACCACCAGCACGATGATGACCGCTTCGGCCAGCGAATGAACAAACTCGCTGACTGAACGCTGCACCGCCTCCGGCTGGCTGGACACTTCGGTGAGTTCCAGGCCTACCGGCAGCTGCGCCTGGAGGCGCGCCACGGTTTCCTTCAGGTTGGCGCCCATGGCAATGATGTCACCACCCTTTGCCATCGACACACCAAGACCCAGGGCATCCTGCCCCTGGAAGCGGAAGCGCGGCGCCGGCGGCTCGACAAAGCCGCGCGCCACAGTGGCAATGTCGCCGATGCGGAACTCCCGCCCGCCAGCGCGGATACGCGTTTCACGAATCCCCTCGACGGTGTCGTAGGCACCGCTCGGGCGCAGGTAGATGCGTTCGCCTCTGGTCTCGAAGTAACCACCCGGCGCCACCGCGTTCTGACGGGCCAGCGCATCGGTCACCGTCTGCACATCGAGACCCAGCGTTGCCAGCTTGGTGTTGGACAGCTCCACATAGATGCGCTGCTCCTGCTCTCCGATCAGATCCACCTTGGCCACGCTGGGCACGCGCAGCAATTCGGCGCGGATCCTTTCGCTCTCGGCCTTCAGCTTGGCGTAGTCGAAGCCGTCGCCGGTCAGCGCGTAGATATTGCCGAACACATCGCCGAACTCATCGTTGAAAAAAGGACCACGAATGCCGCTCGGCAGCGTGCCCTTGATGTCGCCGATCTTCTTGCGTACCTGATAGAAGACGTCCGGTACCTCTTTCGTCGGGGTCGAATCCTTGGCGACAAACAGCACCACCGACTCGCCCGGCCGGGAATAGCTGCGCAGGATGTCCACGAAGGGGACTTCCTGGAGCTTTTTTTCGATGCGGTCGGTGACCTGCTCTTCCACCTCACGAGCCGACGCCCCCGCCCATTCGGTACGCACCACCATCACCTTGAAGGTGAAAGGCGGATCTTCAGACTGACCAAGCTTCTGGTAGGACATGACCCCGATCAGCGCCAGCGCGACAATCAGGTAGCGCACCAGCGGCTGGTGCCGCAGGGCCCATTCGGACAGGTTGAAACTCTTCACGCTCAGGCTCCCGTCTTGACGGCAGGCGGCGCAGCGGCCGGCGCGTTAGGGATCACCGGCTGCAAGAGCTGGCCCGCAACGATCTTGTGCACACCGGCCACTGCAATGGTTTCACCCGGCTGCACGCCACCGGCAAGGAGTACCCCGTCTTCGCGATACTGACGCACGCTCACCGGCCGCAGCACCGGCTTGACCAGCGCGCCTTCGGCCTGCATGACCCACACGGCACTGCCGCCCTGGTGTTCGAAGACGGCACTGGCCGGCACCAGCAGAGCGCCCGCGGCGGCATCCGCATCCGGCAGGATCACGTTGGCAGTCATGCCCAGTTGCACCGCCGAGCCGGGGTTGAGGATGCTCACCCGCACCGCGTAGGTCCGGGTGGCCGCGTCGGCACTTGGCGCAATCTCGCGCACCTTGCCTTTCAGGGCCACATCCGGCTGGCTCCACAGGCGGATCTCGATGTGCTCAATGGCGCGCAGCGCGCCAATGCGGCTTTCCGGCACGGCGATCAGTACCTCGCGCTCACCGTCGCGGGCCAGCTTCATGACCACTGCAGAATCTTTCACCACCTGCCCGACTTCGACATTCACAGCGGTAATGACACCGGCCTGATCGGCGACGAGGCTGGTATAACCCGTCTGGTTCCCGGCCACCGCCGCCTGGGCGCGGGCCTGCTCGACCCGCGCAGCAGCCGACGTAAAACTCGACTCCTTGGCGTCCAGCACACTGCGGCTGACGAAGTTCTTGCCAACCAGATCCCGGTAGCGCTCCACTTCGGCCTTCGCAAAGGCGTATTCGTTACGTGCCGCCGCCAGCTGGGCACGGGCCGCTTCGGCATTGAGACCGGCATCGGCCGGATCGAGGCGGGCCAGCACCTGTCCGGGCTTTACCGCAGCGCCCACGTCAACCTTGCGCTCAACAACCTTGCCGGCGATGCGGAAAGCCAGATCAGACTCATATCGGGCGCGCACCTCTCCGGAATACAGGGCTCCGGCTGACACCGACGAGAGCGCCAGCTTCTGCACGACGACCGGCCGCGGCGCTTCCGCAACGGTCGCGGGCCTGGAGCAGGCGGTCAGTACCGCCAGGGCAAATGCGCTGAGAAGAAGATTCCGTTTCATTTGTGGGGCTCCTGCCGGGGCGCGACCAGCAGGCCGCGAAAGATCATGTCGAAATAAGTATCGAAGTAGCTGTCGGACATCTGCCGCACGCCGTCACAACCAACGGTGGAACTGGCCATGGAGTTCTTCCATATCGACAGCATCAGCAGGGGGAAAAAGATCAACTGGCTCAGGGGGGCCACATCCATCGGACGAAACACCCCTTTGTCCACACCGATGCCGATGGCCCGGTTGAGCAGCGCCATCCAGCGCACGATCACCGCATCGTGGTGATAGCGGGCCACCTCCGGAAAATTGCCGGCCTCGGAAATGATCAGCTTGCCGATCCCGCCCAGGTCCGTTGAGCCGACCTTGGCCCACCAGCCCAGCAGAATTTCCCGCAACAAACGTTCGGGATCATTTTCGAGGGTTTCCAGCTTGGCCTCGAATTCCTCGAACAGCGGCACCACGCCCTCCTCGATCACCGCCTTGAAAAGGGCCTCCTTGCTGTCGAAATAGAGATAGAGCGTGCCCTTCGACACACCGGCGCGGGCCGCCACCTCATCCAGACGGGTTGCGGCAAAACCTTTTTCGATGAACAAGGACAAAGCCGCCGCGGCAAGTTCAGCCGGGCGGGCTTCTTTGCGACGCCGCCGGCGGGTCGATTCGATTTCAGTCATGGCGCTCAAAAATAATGACTAACTGGTCAGTTACTAATAATGAGCGAACTTTTACCACCTGTAAAGGCAGTGCCGAGTGCATCCGGGTGGTAGATTCGTGCCTTCGCAGATATTCGAGGTGACACATGAAAAAGTTACTGGTCAGCATCAAGCTGGAAATGGAAGTCCCGGACGACTGGATACTGGAGAAAACTGCGGATGGAGCGGATGTCCTCAACATGGGCAACGGCTCATTTCTGGACATGAGCTTCGAGCCTCTGGTCACCGACGACAAGAGCGGCACATGGACGGACAACTACGATGACGAGTTTGCCAACCTGGTGCTGGACATGGTGCGTAGCGAAGAAACCGAGATGAAACTGATGCTCTCGTGATGACCAGAAACGCCTGACAGGACGTCGGGCACCTCTGGTCGTCAACGCGTACGGCGGATCGCGAAGGCGTTGTCCAGCGCTGAAAAACCCGTCTCCGGGTACCACGACATCGCCCCTGGCGCCGACAACAACACGATGGACACCTCGTCACCCAGCTTGCCCCGCAATGCAGCCACTAGTTGCGTGCCGATGCCCTGCCCCTGATAGGCCTTGTCCACGGCCAGATCGGAGAGATAGCAGCAATAGCTGAAGTCGGTCAGGGCCCGGCACACGCCCACCAGCTGCTTGCCCGACCAGGCCGACAGCACGACATTCGACGCCGCAAACATGCGCGCGATCCGCTCCGGTGCATCCGTCGGCCGCTTGATGCCCGACGCCTCGAAAACCCGCACGAGGTCGGCCACGTCGAGCGATTCACCATCTCCGTAGCGGATCATCAAGCGTGGTCCGGAAAGACGCAGGGAAGCGAAAGAGCGACCGAGGCAATTGCGACCAGCTTTGACAGGATTGGCATGCAAGGCTCCACAATGAAGAATAAGACTGAGGGCAAGCCACCGTAATCAGCGGGCAGCCGGCAGTCTGGGCAGAGGCAGAATACCCGGCAAAGCCAGTGCAGCAAAGGCCGCGCCGGCCAGAAAGGTGGCTTGCGCAGCCCGGGCGGAGCCAGTCGGACAGGGCACCCGAGAACACTTTGGTGATTGCCATGGTCGCCTCGGCGAGGCTTTCGATGAAACCGACCACCGGCATCGAAACAAAACCCAGCGCCCAAATGCCCCTCGGTATGCGGCTGAGGACCGACGTGGCCTGGCTAGCCTTGCCCATGCGCGTCTTCACCGGAATGGCATTGGCGCGACACAATGGACCAGATCCGTGTCGGGCGCCCCCCCCGGCCGACACTCAGCGCATGCTTAGGCGCGCCCCGGAAGGCACCAGCACCACCGCACCGACCACCGCTTCGTAAGCCCGGGCCCCACTCCATGCGGCCAGCCGCCCGGCGCCGTCTATATCCAGACGCTCAAGACGCACGCCCGCCGGCGCGGCCCAGTGCCCCAGCAAACGGCCGTTGAAGCCGTCATGCACATCCAGCCCGGAATCGGCCAGCACCCACACCCGACGGCTCGCCCGCTGCACATGCACGGCCAACACCTTGCCGCGACGGGCGCTGCGCAAGCTCGCCAGCGGCGTGACCCCGCGGCTCACATCGAACACCTGCACCACACTGCTGCCCGGTGCCGCCAGCAACACCCACTTCAGATCCGCCGCATAGAACTCCACGCCCCCCGTTCCGGCAGCAGCCGGAAGCACCACGGCAAACACGCAGAACAGACTGGCAACAAGGCGGTACATGGCAGGACTCCTTCATGAAACAGCATCGACGGATGCCTGACAATATCGGACAATTCTGCGCATCCACAGATACACTCTCGAGACAAATCATCGTCCCGTACCGGCCGCCGCGGCCCCTTTGGCCCGGTCGCCCGACCGATACACCGGAGCCGCGCCATGCTGCACATCGTCCTCTCCGCCGACAACGGCACCCCGCTGGTCGACCAGATCGTCAGCGCCATCCGCACCCGCATCGACGACCGGGTGCTGCGCCCCGGCACCCGCCTGCCGCCGATCCGCCAGTTTGCCGAGCAATACGGCGTATCACGTTTCACCGTCGTCGAGGCCTACGACCGCCTGGTCGCCCTGGGCCACCTGCAGTCGCGCCGGGGCTCCGGCTTTTACGTGGCGAGCCGGCCCACACCGGCCGGCGCAGCGCGTTCGGGCGAAACCATCGAACGGGCCATCGACGCCGCCTGGCTGATGCGCGAAATGGCCCTCGACAGTCCCGAGCGCATCCTCGCCGGCGCCGGCAGCCTGCCCGCCAGTTGGCTCGACGAAGCCGGCGTGCTGCGCGCCCTGCGCAGCCTTTCGCGGCGCAGCGACGTCCGCCCGGTGAGCTACGGCAGCGCCCAGGGCTACGCCCCCCTGCGCGCCCAGTTGCAGGTACGACTGGCGGAAATTGGCATTGCCGCCACGCCGGAACAGATCGTCCTTACCTATGGCGTGCATCAGGCGCTGGACATCATTTGCCGCTACTTTCTCAAGCCCGGCGACTGCGTGTTGGTGGACGACCCGGGCTACTGGAACCTCTTTGGCAACCTGCGCCTCTATGGCGTGGCCCTCCTCGGCGTACCGCGCACCCCGGACGGCCCCGACGTGCAGGCTCTCGAAGCACTCCTCGGCGAGCACCAGCCCAAGCTCTTCTTCACCCACTCGGTGCTGCACAACCCCACCGGCTGCAACCTCTCACCGGCGACCGCCTTCCGCATCCTGCAACTGGCCGAGAAGCATGACTTCATGGTGGTCGAGGACGACATCTACGGCGACATCGCCCCCGATGCGGCCACCCGCCTGGCAAGCCTCGACCAACTGTCGCGGGTAATCTATACGGCCAGTTTCTCCAAGACCATCTCCGGCAACCTGCGGGTCGGCTTCCTGGCTTGCAGGCCGGATCTGGCGCACCTGTTCACCGACGTCAAGATCGTCTCGATGATGTCGTCCGCCGAGCTCTCCGAACAACTGGTCCATCAGCTCCTCACCGACGGCCACTACCGCAAGCTCCTCGACCGCCTCAAGGGCCGCCTCTCGGAGGCCACCGGGCAGGCCCTGCGCATGTTTGACCGGGTCGGCCTCAAGCCCGATCCCGAACCCCGCGGCGGGCCCTTCGTGTGGGCCCGGGTGCCAGGCCTCACCGACACCGCCGACCTGGCACGCCAGGCGGCACGAGAGGACATTCTGCTCGCTCCGGGCAACGTTTTCCGGCCCCAGAATCAGCCCTCCGGCTTCCTGCGCTTCAACGTCGGTTTCTGCACCCACGAGCGCCTCGAGCGCTTCCTTGCCGAGCGGCCGCCCACGCCATCCCAAGCAACTTCTTCGCCATAGCGCCGGCATAAAGATTCCGGCACAAGGCCCGTTAAGAGCAGAATAAGGCTGTGCGTTGGCCATCAAACCACAGGGGAAGAACATGCCGAAATCCCACTTCAGCCCATCCCTCTGGCGTCGCATCATTTCGGTCGCCCTGCTGTTTATCGTGCACAGCGTTTTCGCCGACGATCTCAAGGATGTCCGCGAACGCGGCGTCCTGCGTCACTTGGGCGTGCCCTACGCCAACTTCGTCACGGGCAGCGGCGACGGCCTGGATGTGGAGATTGTCCAGCTCTTCGCCCACCACCTGGGAGTGCGCTACGAATACGTTCCCAGCACCTGGGCCAATCTCATTGGCGACCTGACGGGCAAGACCGTCGAGTACGCGCCCGCTCCACACGAAACCACCAACCGCCCGGTGCGCGGCGACATCGTTGCAAGCGGCCTCACCGTCCTGCAGCTGCGCAAGAAGTTCATCGACTACTCCGACCCCACCTTCCCGTCCGCCGTCTGGCTGCTCGCCCGCCCCCAATCGACTGCCCAGCCCATCACGCCGACCGGCAACCGCGACCTGGATATCAAAGCCACCAAGGCGATGATGAAACATGGATCCACCTTCGTCGTGGACAATGTCTGCCTCGACCCCAAGCTTTATAACCTCGAAGGCAAGGGCCTTCGGCTCAAGCGCTTCACCGGGAGCCTCTCCGTCAACGACATCGTCCCCGCTGTAGTCAAGGGCGAAGCCGACATGACCTTGCTCGACGTGCCGGACATCATGATCGCGGTCGAAAAATGGCCTGGGCATTTCAAGATCATCGGGCCGATCTCCGAGGAGCAGCGCATGGCCGCCGCGTTTCGCAAGGATTCACCCGAACTGCGCGAAGCCTTCAACCGCTACCTTGCCGGCATCAAGGCAGATGGCACTTACATGAAACTGATCAGAAAATATTACCCGGTCGCCCCACGCTACCTACCCGGCTTCTTCCGGGACATTCCCTCCAGAAACTAAACCCGAGCATGTCCGTCGAGCCCTTCCTGAAGCGCTACGCCAAAAGCGCCATCGCCTTCCTGACCTTTATTGCATATGCAGTAGGTGTGCTCTTCTACAACCTGCACATCCAGCAACGCCTTGAGCAAAACCTCCTCGACTCCGCCCGTCTCGAACTCGAAAAGGACGCTGGCGGCCTCTCGTACTACTTCTCGGAGCGCCGCAACGACCTGGCCGACCTGGCGACCTCCGAAGTCATCGCCAATTACTTTTCGAGCCGGGACATGGGGATGAGTCTTGAATACGGACTGAGCATCAACATCCAGGCCATCGTGGACAAGTTCGAGCATCTTCTCGAACAAAAACGCTTGGGTGGCAATTCGATCTACGGGCAGATCGCCCTCATCGACGAAGCCGGGCATTTGATCGGCCAGTCCGGTTCGGTCAGCAGGGACGGGCGCGAGGACTTCACCCGTCTCGGCCCGCAATTGGGCGACGCGCCCGGCGTAACCTTGCTGGACTCACACGACCAGCTCCGCTTCACCAGCCCGGTGAAACTCAAAGGCAAACTCCGCGGTCACGTAATCGCCTACAGCCCCGTCGTGGCCATGGAAGGCCGGGCTGTCACACCAAAAGCCCGGCGCCCCCAAGCGATTTTGATTACCGCTACAGGAGAACCCATTTCCCGGATTGACCCCGAGGTTTTCTTGCATCCCGAGACCATGCAGCTTTTTGCCGGCATGCGCTTCCGGGACACCCGCCAGAACCTGAGCCTGCCCACTGCCGGCGATGACCGGGCGATCGCCGCAATCAAACAAGGCATCGACGGCTCCCCCCTGTCCCTCTCCGCGCTGATCACCAAACGGGAACTGGAGGCGCAGTCAATCCCCTCTCTGCTGCTGGTTGCAGTGGGAACCGTTCCCCTGGCCGTACTGTTCATCGTGATACTCGAATTGCGCCAGCGCCGCCGGGTGGAACAAGCCCACGAAAACGCCCGCACCGAAGCCGAACGCCTGGCCCGGGTGCGCAGCGAGTTCCTTGCCAACATGAGCCACGAGATCCGCACGCCCCTCAATGCCATTCTCGGGCTCGCCCAACTGGGCCAGCGCAGCTCCAGCGGACGCCAGGCCGAACACCAGTTCGTACGCATCATCGAATCTGGCCAGCACCTGCTGGCTCTTATCAATGACATCCTCGATTGCTCGAAGATCGAGGCTGGCAAACTGAGTGTTGAGCGCATCGGCTTCGACCCTGGCAAGGTCATCGATAGTGCCGTGACACTAACTGCCGAGCGGGCCTTCACCAGCGGCCTACGCTTCGAAATTCACGAACAATCCTTGCCCGTCCATTGCGAAGGCGACCCGTTGCGTCTGTCTCAAGTGCTGGTGAACCTGCTAGGAAACGCCATCAAGTTCACTGCCAACGGATCGGTAAGCCTCAATGCCAAGGTGGAGGGCAACCTGCTGCAACTGCAGATCAGCGACACCGGCATCGGCATGAGCCCGGAGCAGATGAGCCGCCTCTTCCGGCCCTTCGAGCAAGCCGATGGCTCCACCACACGACGCTTTGGCGGCACCGGGTTGGGCCTGTCGATCAGTGCCAGGATCATTGCCGCCATGGGCGGAGAGATACAGGTCAGCAGCACCCCGGGGGTCGGCAGCACGTTCTCGGTGCGGATTCCCCTGGTCGCGCCCCGCTTCGATGAAGACCCCACTCCTGCCGGACCGATTGTCCTGGCAGGCTTTCCACCAGAAGAGTCCGGCATGCTGACAGACGGGCTCAAGGCGCGCGGAATTCAGGTCAGCGTCGTCGACGCCCCTGGAGCCGCCCTGGCGGCCGAGGCCCTGGTCATCGTCGACGCCCGCTTTGCCGACGGAGCCCCCGGCTGGCGAGACTGGCTGGGCACCCTGCGCGCCACCGGACAGCACACTGCCCTCGCCGGGCGAATCGAGGAAATCGATGGCGCCGGACTACCGCGCAGCCTCAGCGGGCGCCTGCCCCTCATTGAACGCCCCTTGCGGGTGCGCCACTTTGTGGACTGCCTGCGCGCAAGCCCCTCCGATGCCGTGAGTTCAGCAATCGCCAGCACTGATCTTGCGGGTTACAACGTTCTGGCCGTGGATGACAACGAAATCAACAGAATGGTCCTGGTCAGCCTGCTCGAACATGAAGGCGCCCGGGTCGACTGCACGAACAGCGGCGCTGCCACGCTGGCGCGACTTCTGCAAGTCGGGGCCGAGCACTACGACATCATCCTCACCGACATCCAGATGCCGGGGATGGACGGCTATGAGTTAACCCGCCGCATCCACGAACAGTACCCTGCGCTCCCCATACTCGGCCTGACCGCGCATGCCGACGAAGAGACCCGTGTGCGTTGCCTGGCCGCCGGCATGCTCGCCCATATTCCGAAGCCGATCAGCCTCGATCTTCTCATCACGGAAGTCTGCCGGCACAGCCGACGCCCCTCCCCACCCCAGACTGGAAGAGCAACGATGCCCGCCACCACTCTGCCTTCAGACGCCACCACCACCGGCATGGTCGACTGGAGTGCCCTTGAGATCCAGTTCCGGGGCAAAGCCAGCTTCGTTAGCCGACTCGCCGACAAGGCCCTGACCAACTACCGGACCAGTGCCATACGTCTACGCGCACTTGCCGCCGGCGAAGGAGAGTTATCCGAGCTTTCCTTTTTAGCCCACAGCATCAAGGGGACCGCCGGAACGCTCAAGGCAACAGCGGTTTATGAACTTGCTGCCGCCACCGATCAGGCCGCTCGCGAGGGAAGCCCTGACAGCCGCTCACTTGCAGGCGAACTGGCCAACCAGCTTGACGAATTGATGCTGGAGCTGGAAGTCCGCGTACGCGACTAAGAACGCCAGAGACTTCAGGCGCCAACGAAGCCTTGCCGGTGTCCAGGAAAGCCGGGGCAACTCCGGCGCTAGTAACGCCTTTTCAGCGAATGAAGGACAAATTCCGCTACCAGAGTCCGGAAAGATTGCTCCAGGTGCATCTCGGGATACGACTGCATCGGGCATGCAGGCATTCCCAGGTTCAACGTGACTCCTTGATCAGGCGCCCGCGAACTGACTGAACCGGCCGCGCATTCATCGGATAGAGGCGCGAGAAGATGCCGATCTGCTCAGCCGAGAGTTGCGCCGGCTGCTTCATCACCATCCACAGCACTCCCTCACTGCACGGCGGCGTCGTCAGGGAGCCCATGTAGGTGTAGTAGTTGCGGTTTTCCGGCAACAACTGGTTGAGATCAATGGACACGCCCTCCGGCGAGTAATCCGAATTCTTCTCCAGCGGCAAGTTGTTCCAGAGAGCCTGTATCAGCGGATGCGCCTGACCGCGTTCCAGCAACACGGCGACAACCGCCAGGCGACCATCCAGATCCTTGTGCACCAGATGCACAACCATATCGAATCCCCTGCCGTTGATACGCTCTTCGGAAGGGCGGTGGAAATGGAACTGAACCAGATCGTACATGCGCCCCATGACCGACATCGTGTTGCCCTGCCCGAGATTCACCTGGATGGTATGGCCGTTGTCGACAACACGGAATTCGGACAGTTTGTAATCGAAGCGGATCGGTTCAAGCTCAACCTTGATGCCTTCGCGAATATCAATCGGCGACTGGCGCTCGCCATTTCCGCACAACTGCCACTCCGGCTTCATGCCTGCCCAGTTGGGCGGCCCGCCATCACCGTCGTAGCCCCAGTGGATTTCGTGATGCTCCAGCGGTGTGCCCGCTGCGGCAGGGCCGTGGGCGGCACGCGCCTCCACATTGAAAGCAGGAGAACGCATAACCCGCGGTCGCGGGCGCGGCGCCGGTATGTACACGGGAACCCGCTGAACTTCCGGTGCAGCTGACTCCGCGCGGACTGGCCTCTCGGGCGTCTTATCACCCGGCTCAACCTTGGGCGGCGGCGCAGGCTTGTCGATGAAACTCTTCCTGATCGGCGCAGGCGCATCGACAGGATGCTCTGCCTTGCCCTCAGACACCTGTGTAACGGCCGGCTTCTCGGTACCCCTGCCCGGACGGTAGTCGGCCGCACGCAACTCGGGCTTTCCGGACTGGGCAACCATGGCAGCCTTAGACGCGGCTTTCGCCAGCTGTGAAATGTTGGCAACACCACCGGCGGGTTTGCAGACATCGCGCCACAGCTTCTCGTCCACACTGCCAGCAGCCACCGGCATGTCCTTCTCAACCTTGACCTTCTCGTCCTTGATCACCGCCGAATCGGCATCGAGATAAACCCGTTTGATGGTGGCAAAAGTCTCCCTTTTGCAATCGTAGCGATTGAGCGCCTTCACCGTCGTGTAGCCGGCCGTCCCAGCCTCGCCGTCGGACAGTACGATCCGCCCCCAGGCCACCTTGGTGCCGGGGTCGGACTGAAGGATGCTGGCCCGATCGAGTTCAATCGTGCGCTTCTTGTCGGACGCGATGGTCTGCCAGTCGGCAGCCAACGCAGAAGTTGAGCCGGCTAGAACCAGCAGGGCAGCGAGGGGACGCATGCGAGGGCGCATGTTTGCTTCTCCGGGAAAGACGCGAGGCCGACAACCGGCCAGATGCCCCTTATTTCGGCGCCCCGGACCCAAAGCTTTAGGAAAACCCCGGAAACAACAAAAACTCCCGCCAAATCTTGCATTTACCGGCCTCTTCCAGTACTTTCCAGCCCATACGTTAGGGGTGCCGCGGCGCGTGAGCGCACGGCTGAGACTTACCCTCCGAACCTGATCCGGGTCATACCGGCGTAGGGAAACGTGGCTCCTGCCGCTTTTCCTTTCTCCGGCGGCCCTCCCCAAGGAGCCTTCATGAACGCCACCGACAAATTCCTCGCCTCGTCCGCCCACGTGGA
>APMI01022733.1_pt1 | contig 17099 bp, 18 predicted proteins | sample 667938 | NCBI WGS metagenome assembly APMI01 (sample SAMN01084076, study PRJNA167559) | wastewater metagenome | biome: Wastewater | place: Denmark: Ejby Moelle, Odense | collected 2011-11-28 | reverse complement strand
GTGTAGAGGTAAGTTGGGGGTCGCAAAATCAGCGTTTTTACAATTTTAGGCATTGATATTCAACTGAAGAAAATGGCAATGCACTCTAACATTTTTAGTAAGCAGATTACTATACGGTATCGCCATATTATATCAAATACAACGGAATATCAACTGCTCATAAAATAGGAGGGAAGCAATCGACTTTTCTTTTCTGTCCAAAAAGGATAAAAGAAACCATTCTTTTTCTCAGTACCAGTGCGAGGCTCATAATAAAGAAAAATAATTATCAAAGTGCCATAAACAAAATAGAGTCTACCAATTCATTCTGATGCTTTAGGTTCAACTTTCTTTCGACTGGAATTGACTAACCGGCGTGGATAATATTTGTATTTTAAAACATCAACTTACTAAATTGATTCATACTTGTTTTGTTAGATCTCATCTGTAAAATATGAAGACTTACCTTATCAGGTTGAAATAAAGTCAGATAAATTTAAGATTTATGTGCCAGCTTTTGAAAAAGTTCTCACTATGAATCGGTATCCTCTGTGTTTTATTAATGAAAAGACCAATGATGAACACAAACTATTCATACTGCTTACTTTAATCGAAACAGAACAGGCTGAAGAAGCAGTAATTTAAGTCGATAATCTTAATTTTAAAAAGATAATACGATTTACCCATAAGTCAACAGGGCAGATAATTGTGGGTTACATTCATGTTGATTTTAGTGACAGCAAAAAACTAATTGTTATCGAAGAGCTAAAATCAGATATTTAGAATGTTGTAGAAACAGAATTGCAGAACTTCAGGCTTAGACTCGAAAAACTATCAATTTCTTTAATCCAGAATCATGGCTCCATTGAAAAACCTTATGAATCATTCTATTTCTACATGCAAAATCTTGAGATGGCTCTCTTAAAAACTAATTTATCAACAAAATTTCAAGTTAAGCTACAGTTTTTACAATTTGATCAATCATAACCCTTCAACATTCCTGATCCTGTAATTGTGACCCCGTGCAAATATAAGCAATTTACATCGACTAACCCTAAGGACAAGCCAAAGTCAGTGTTCAATTTACTAGTCTAGCTAGACAGAAAATTTGTGAAGAATAATTTTTTCAAAATTATTGCAGTTTAAATCAACGACATTGTAGTGCGCACGACTACCTATTTTATCAAACTTGCTATGAGACTCATCAAGGAATACAATGATGTTTTCAAATCTGAAAATGAATTTTTAATTAAGAAGTAAATAGATACATGGAGGCAGGTATCAATCCCTTCTGAGCAAAGCAACACATACATTAACTCGATACAGATCGGACCATTCACTGTCGAAATATCAACATAAGTTAGGCTAAATGAGCTTGATGTCGAAAGTGTAGTATTCTTCGGCACAATCATTAACGCTTTGGGTGTGGTTATCACAAACATTGAAAATGCACCTATTGTTTTTGAAGGTATAGCTCTTGACAACTGTGTCGATTCCATTCAGGGCATTCAGCAGAAATTAATTGGTCATTACAAACAATCAGTCATGAAACAGCTTTATAAAGTATTTGGTTCATTAAATATAATTGGCAATCCTGTTGGTCTCTTTAGAAATATTTCTACCGGAATTAAAGCTATGAAATAAAAACCAGTATAAGGGTTTGTTAAAGGACCATTATAGTTTAGCAAAGGTCTTGCCGATGGGACTTCCTCTTTGATAGCTCATTCAGTTGGTGGCGCCTTGAATTCTGTTGAGAAAATTACAGGAACATTTGCATCAGGTCTTGCAGTTCTCAGTTTTGACAAATAGTTTGAAGAAAATAGAGAGAAATAAAAAATGAGAAAACCAAAGCATGTGCTCGAAGGACTGTAAAAAGGAGGTCGAGCAGTATTTCATGGATTCAAGGAGGGTATAGCTGGAGTAGTAACAAAACCAATCTAATAAACAAGAAAAGGTGGAGCAGTTGGTCTATTCAAAGGCGTCGCAAAAGGTTTAACTGGACTCGTTATTAAACCAGTAACAGGAATTGTAGACTTTGCTTCTAAGACTACATAAGGCTTGAAAAATACAGCACTGTACTTGTAAGATAAGCCAAACTAGAGTCGAATTAGAAACCCTCGTACATTTTACACCGAATGTGGCTTTATTGAAGAATATAACGACATCGATAGTATGCTGCTTGCTATTATTTGCAAATATGAGTAAAAATATTGTTCCAAAAGTCCACCAATTTATATGAGCGCTTTCGCTATTAATCAGGAGCAATTTTTACTTGTACTCAAAGATGACATAATGATGATAAACATTGGAGATGAAAAAATTGAATGGGCAATACCACTAGGTATGGTATCTTTATCAAAGTAGTCGGACGATCAAATTAGAGTTCGCACTGATAGAAATTTGAATTGGACAGTCAAAGTAATATTTTTTTTAATCTAGAAAATTAATGCGGTTATTGAGTTTACGTCTAAGGGCCAAATGAACAGATTCGTCAAGCTGATTGAAGAGCTAAGAATAAATATAAAAAGCAATTTAATGGTTGAAAGCTCATTTTACTGAGCTTCACAAAGAGCAATTAATATAGTGCTAATAAATTGTCTAATTTACAATTAACTATTTGATAATTAACTATCTTTAAGTTTATACTATCTTAATAATTTGACAAATAGCATATATTTGTAATGATTGATGAATATTTGTTATTGACGTGCGCTACAATTCACAAGTGAATACTCACATGATCATCGATATTACACAATAGTTCCTATCAAGTGTTGGATCTTTTTCTTCACCTCCTGCTCCAATACTAAGCCCTCCCATAGAGGCGGAGCTGTGTTACAGACACTCTGCGGATATATTGCACAGTCTCACCAAAATATAACACATCCTGCATGAAAATAGAGAAAACTACTTTTCTAATGCGGCGTACTCTTACTCAGCATTCACTGACCAGCAGCGAAATTAGTTTGATAAAGAAATGAAGGGCTTCCTGGATTAAATCAATATCAAAATTGGCGAGTTCAAGGAAGTAGTTGACGGAGTGCGCTTCAGCTCTACTACTGAAAAATAGCATCTCAAAAGTATGGCCATCTGCCTATATCAAAAATTTAAGCAAGCATCTTCTTTGTTCAAGTAGTTCATGGAATTCAATTAAAACAGGAAGAAAAAGTTGCAGTCCATGTTTAGCAGCCAAACAAAAGAAGAATTCAAACAATCCCTGCAGTCAGCTCAACCTTTCAGGGCATCTACAAGCGGGCGATTACAGAAGAAGCTATCTGACATTGATGCCGAAATGGAGCAGGAGTCGAAGCAAATATTCCAGGAGCGAATGTCAAAACAGAGAAAAATAGAAGACACTCGTAAAACTCTCTAACAAATTAATGGCATGCTGGAAATAATGGAGAATAAGGTACTAGAGCAAGAATTATTGACCAGCTCATTTAGATAAATCGGTTAAATAGGTCTGTTTCATATTGAGAAAGGTAATAAGAATTTGGTGGACGCTAATGCCATATCAAAGGACAGCGGTCGACTTTGGACTTTATTCTTCTTAAGCCTGGCTCTGTCTTTGCTAATTTTAGATTACTTAAAATCTTGATTTCTATACATAATATAAATAAAATTATAATTTATCAACTTTGTTGTGCGATCTTATTAAACCTTAGTAGTAAAATTGTGAATATTACTTGATGGTGGCATGATTGACAAACTTTGAAATTAATAAGTTTCTAATACAAAAATCCATAAGAAATAAATAAGTCAGTCATAATGATTGCATTTCTTATAAGAAAACCATAAATATATGATGTAGAAAATGGTTTGATTTTCAAAATATATCTTTGATATAACTTAAATTATGATTAGATTTGATGGCTGGCTTATATTTTTGTGATGTTGCTAAATTTATATCAAAATTTCATAAAGATAATTTAGAGATCTCTGTTACGTTTATTAGAATTAGAATTTAAATAATCTAAAAGCATTTACATCCTGAGTTTAAGCTTACTGAATGACAACAAAAGAGAAATAATATTTGCGATTATATCAAATTTTATTCTCCTATTTTTACAATTATTGTTTCACTTAGATCAGCATCTTAGCATTAAGTTAATTATCAATATATATTAAGAGAATTATAATAGACATACAATTTTGGATTCTTTGGGCACATTGCCAACTTGTTATTGGAGAATAAAGTTGTTAATATAAATTCGAATATATTTACTGAATTTTATACTATTTACATAGAAGATCTTAGACTTCATGTGTAAACTAATCATATTTTGCATTGTCTTTATTGTTTGTGCTGTTAATGCGCAAATTCTTGAACCAGAAACACTCAAAACATTCATGTTCAAAACCCAAATTACAGGAGATCTTGATCCACTTGAGCCCTCTGGTTATGGAATTTCGACTCTTTGGCCATTCCCTGTTGAAGTTTATGAAATTGCCATGATGAGAGCCAAGCACCAGTTCCTGCCTGCAGGTTTTCCCGCTACGGAAATTTTTGCTTATGCGGGTAAAGTCGATGGAGTATTTCAACCTAATTTCCCAGGGCGAGGAATTTTGGCTTTTAAAAACATGCCAACCTATGTGATTTACACCAACAATATCGATGGCAAGCATATTCTCCCAGTAGATTTGTCTCCACCCTTCGATATGGTGGGTGAGTTCCAAAATGAAGTCCCCGTTGTTCCTCATGCTCATGGACTATAGACCTAAATGGGGCCAGATGGACAGCCAATGGGTTTCTGGACGAAATCAGGCAGAAAAGGAAAAGATTACTTCTCATTAAACTCAAACACCAAGCAAAAGAATCAAGCTATCTTTAGATATCATAACACTAAGGAGGGTCTCTTTTGGTTCCACGATCACGCAATGGCAATTACTAGACTAAATGTCTATGCTGGTCTTGTGGGCTTCTATGAAATTATAGATCCAGAGATTTCAAGTGAGGAACGAAATATTCTTAAACTGTATGGAGACATCGAACGAAAATATTTTGCCATTGTTGATAAGTCATTTATGAAAGATGGCAGTTTGTTCTATCCCAACCATGCTGAGTCATCCGATTATAAGTATTGGGTGCCTTAATTTTTCGGTAACACAATTACTGTTAACGGAAAAGTCTGGCCAGCTGTTACTCTTGAGGCTAAGTTATACAGGTTTGTCTTTTTAAATGGTTGTCAAAGTCGATTTTTGAATATTTACTTTGAGAACAGAAACCAAAAATTAGATTTTCAAATCTTTAGAAGAGATTCCGATTTTCTACAGAAACCTGTAACCGTCAAAGAGCATTTACTCCTTATTGGAGGCAGGATCGAAGTTTTTATTGACTTGACAAATATTAGTGGCTCAGTTATTCTTAGAAATGATGCTGCAACTCCATTCCCAATGGGCAATCCAGTTAACGAATTTACAAGTCAAATAATGAAAATAAATGTGAGACCACCAAAAAGAAATCTTCAACAATCATATAATCTGAATCTAGTCAAAAGCTCAGATATTGTGCAAAACATCAACACCGTCCCCAGTTCGACAGCAAGCACAACTTCTATTACAAAACTGGTGAAGGCAGCTCCATCTGGACCATCTGTTTCATCTGGACCAACTGTAACTGCTCCAAATGACCCAACTATTGCAAATCCATCTGTAGGAAAATCATTTTCACAACTGATTCAAAACCGTTTCGACTTGTACTCTTCAAATTCAAATCAGATGAAAGATCAGACAACATATGATTTTATCGATGAGTCACAAGCACCTAACTATTACCCGCCTGCTACACTGAGTCCATCAGCAACTACTAAGAAAATATCGATGGTGGACTTCATTAACAGTAATGATGGCGCTACTCCAACATTTTACGCGATGGCAGACACCACTCAGACCTTGGGCGATAGCAGTGCAAACACAAAGACATCCGTAATGAGTAATGTTCAGAATACGAAAGTGTCAATTGTAGACTTCATCAACAAGAACAGTAACCCAGTTGATCCAGCATACAGCTCCTCGAGCAGCAAGGTGAAGAACATAAATGTGACAAATGTGCCTTACCCTCGTTTCTCAGAAGGAGAGCCCTATTTCACAATACTAAGCGATATCCAGAACAAAAAAGACGAGCTTGTTAGTGTTATGATCGATGGCGTGTCAGTCAAGCAAGGCTGTGCGGGTGCCAAATACAAGCAAGGTAAAACATATGATTTCTACATCATCAACCTGACCATGGATGACCATCCTATTCACATTCATTTGGTTAATTTCCAGGTGGTCGGCAGGTTCAAGTTCAACACGAGAAAGTACAGAAAAGACTGGGAGGCCAAAAACGGAGAACTGGTGCCAGGAGGAATCGGCAAAATCCCTTCACAAATAGATGTGCGACCATACAAAATAGGTCCAATCATCCCACCAATGGAAGAAGAGAAGCAATTCTTAGATGTGATAAGAGTGCCTTCATAGCAAGTGACAATCGCAAGGGTAAAATTCAGCAACCACTACGGGAAGCAGTTCCCATTTGATGTGAGTGGAGCCAGATATGTCTGGCATTGTCACATTTTAGAGCATGAAGACAACTAGATGATGAGATACTTCTGTATCGAGTGAATCACATCAATTTTAGTATATTTCCTTATATTTGCCCATATTTAGGCTATTTAGTATTAACTATTAAATATTTGTGGCAATTGTTGATATATTTTTAATTGAATTTATTACTTATTAATAAATTTAATCCATTAATTCATGATAGCAATATCAATTAAATTATACAGCATTTTTGTCATAAACTAATAAGCACATATCATAAATTTGACTCCAAATTTTAAGAATTGTTAAGTAAATCTGATCGATGGAATTTTCGATGCTAAATAATGCATATTACACGACAAATCTAATAATTAAACTGATAAATTATCAGATTATTTTATGTTTGTTTTTCAAACTATGTGCAACCTTGTATATTGAGAATATGTGGGCACAGTACTATTCTTTAAATAATATTTTTAAACTTTAACTTAGAAATATCAAAAGATTTATATGGAGGTTAGATTTTAATATCCAAAATTCTACAAAGCTGAACTTGCATATGCCAATGTAAATGTGGTTGTAAGAAGTCAAAAGCTAGAAGTTGCTGGGTTATTTAAATTAAAGCGGACTCACATTTGTAATAATTATAAAATTAAACAAATCAATGTCGAAACAACAAATGGGGAAAGGCCAGCAATACGGCTTCTACGACGCCGATTCAAAACAGTTCTACGTGATCCCCGCACAATCTGAGGCCGAATTCAGACAATTTCTGCAACTTATGGGCATTCAGGACTCCTCAATTGCGAGTCCTCCAGAGCCCGCTTATGTTGAGAAATATGAGGATTTCGACTTTGTGGTCAACGAGATACAGAATGAGGCAGACAGTCCATTCAGCTGCCAACTATATTAATTTGATATTTGATTACATTATTTATTATTTCACACTCTCTCTCTCTGTTAACTGCTAAAATATTCAGTTCTATAGCCCAAACAGCGGCATAGAACTAGTCTCAGTCAGTTGGGTTGTCAGTATAGATTTTTAAGTCCAGTTGTTGCTGATGCATAATTTAATTTTATTATTGCTTCACAATATCTATCAAGTATAATTCACTCCAATCATGTCAACAAATTAAATTATATGATATGCTTGATGTTTGCAAATTAAGCATATACAATATTTTTATTGGGATTGTGCTCATTTAATCAGTGTAACTCAACCATAAATTGAGTAGTTTCATTTGCATCACAGGGATGATTGACTTTGTATTTAATAATACACAACAAATTATTAATAGATTGACAACTGCTTGCTTAATTGCATTGTTTAGCTTGATCAGTTTTATTTTTCATACTTGCAATTTAGTTAAGAAACTGCAAATATTTATAAAATCAACTTATATTTCTTTGAGATAGGTCAAATATTGAAAATTGCTATGAAACTTTCATATTTGTTGTCTTTTATATTAACCTGTTTTAATAATTACGCCCACTCAAGTACAAGGTATAAAAACAATTATTAAAATGCTTAACTAAGGAACTCATAGCTTCTTTTTGGCTTCTTGTAACTCCTTCTTTATATTTCTCAACTTTATCACCACTTAGTTGAAAGTTGGTCGGTCACTGCTTTATCTAGCTGTGCACTACTTAAACAGATGAACTAGGTTAGCATTGGGATAATCAGGGGGCCCCAAAGTCAAGGTCTGCTTATTTCCCACTTGATCAAATATTTCACGTTACGGGTATTCGCGAAAGGGAATTTGGCAAGTCATCAACTCCCAAAGCACAATGCCGAAGCTATAGACATCACTAGCGAATTCATACTTCTCGCCTCTCATAATCTATGGGGCCATCCACTGGGGCGCTCCCATTTTCATAGCCTTCTTGGATTTGGCCTGTCTTAATTTAATAATTTGGGAAAGTCCGAAATCTGATATCTTGACTTTCCAGTTCTAATTAATCAACAAGTTTGAGCTTTTAAGATCGCAGTGGATGATAAATTTCCCGTGTAAATAAACCATACCCACTGCGATATCCAAACAGAAACTGATGATTCTAGACTCCACTGGTTTATACCCCTTGATATGCAGGTAATCGAACAGACTACCTCTTGAAAGATATTCCATGACAATTGCATACTCATTATCGTACACAAACATGCCTATGTATCAATTTAGTTACCCATGAACAGCACAATGTTAGGGTGTAGTAGCTTGTTTGTGATTTCGGCTTCCTATATAAAATGTGCGATATGCCGATTCCTTATTCCTCTTCTTTTCATGTAGCGTTTCACTGCTATATCTTGGCCCATCCACTCAGCAAGGAAGACTTAACCATAACTACCCTTGCCTATTGTTTTACAGATCACAATTTGTTCTCTTGAAATAATACTTAAACCTATTCTTTTTTATTTCATTAAGTTATCTATTTTTTCTAAATTAGTAATTAATTACTTTGTATGTTCAATTTTCTTCTTCTCTTCTTTTCAGCTTTGTTATTCTAAATTGCCTTATCCAATTATTTTTCCTTTTAGATTTAATTATCGGACTATGATAGACTTGAGCTAGAGCTCTAATTGTCCGTTACTGTTTATTTATTTTCCACTCTTGGAGTCATTGTCTAAATTTTTTGATCTTTTGACTTCTTCCTCTCTGTTTTAATCTATTTCGTTTCGGACTCTTTGAACTATGCTGATTTTCTTTCAGGCCCATTTTATTTTGTTTATTTTTTAATTTTTGGGCTGTTAGTTGTCAGAAGTTTTAAAAGACTCGTGTCGAATTTTAGATTTTGAAGCTTACATACCTTATCTTCTAAGCATTGTGATTTAAAGAACATTTGAAGAAATTTAATTTATCTTGTTAGCACAATTCTATCTGATTAGCTGGCTATCCCTAACTATATCAGATCATTGTTGGTGAGCTTAAGAAGCGCTAGTCCTTCTATTTGCTGAAATTTGAACTAAGTTACGAAATCAGCAAACTAAATTTCCTCGAGCCACTCACAAACCTAATCAATGCCCCAGAGGTCGACTAACATTCTGAAATAATTGTACTTCTTTTGCCACGAAGATTTTCACTACGAAGCTCAGGCATGCCTCTTTATATCTGCGGACTTTCGTATATTTGAATTGTAAATCTACTCTAAGAAGGATTTTGACATTAGTGCCAGGAGACAATATTGTTTGCTTCATCTCCCTACGAACCAAAGAGAGACTGGTTTGTTTTTACTCTGCCTTCGAAATAGTTTGAAACGATTCTGCTTATCATTTTATCAGGGTCCGAAGGCAAGAATTCTAGCATCAAATCTTTGTTTACATCTTTCGGTTATTGAGTCTCTTTAAGAGACGCCAAAGCAGACTCACATGGCATCTACGTACTTTTGATCAGCTCTCCCTTACTGAAGATGAGCTTAGTAAATCTGTCTTTCACTGCGTCATAGTATGTGCCTTAACCATTCTTACAATTTTATAAAAATTCGCCTTAAAATAGATTGCCATTAGTTTAATAGATTCTTCCTTTTCCGTGTTTCATGTTATTTTTGAACCCGCCCTAATACCGCTTATCTTTATCGTAGAAATAGATTCCATGGCCTTCCTTTTTGTTATTGATCCAGTCTCCGATGTAGAGTTCGCCTGAGTGGTAATAGTACTTCCCTCTGCCGTGTTTGACCCCTTGCATGAAAGTACCCTCATAGTGCGAGTTATCGGCATAGGTGAGATTGCCCTCTCCGTCTAGCTTACCGTCCAGAAGCTCACCCGAGTAAATGCAACCGTTTGGAAGCTTCACGTTGTGCACGATGGTTCTGGTGCGTACTTTTGAGGGGCTTTTTATCATTGAAATTCGTTCTTTAGTATTGACTGCAGGGGCTGTTAGTTAGGCTTTGGACGACTTTATTGTAAACAGCATTTATATTAATTATACTTATAATTTTGCTATCTACGCACTCCAAGATTTCTTATGTATCCTAACAATTCATCTTTTTAAGTAAATATTAAAACTAAAAATACTACATTAGATCAATAGACTTAATAAAAAATATACTATTTCAAAATATAATTAGTTAGTATTATCCTTATATGGAAGTCATACAAAAAAACAAGTTATAAACAGTAACATTCATAAAGTCTCTTAAGAAGCTATGAAATTCGATTTCTATTTCTTGATTAGAATCATGCTTGCCAAATTCCATAGATAGAAAAGAGATATCCAAACAAGAGATATCCACTATGGCACGAACACTACTAAAATTGAAGTTGCCGCAACTGCAGCCGTTTGAAATATGTTAAATGCGGTATAGCCTCTCTCGTTCCAATTGCCTGCTAGAGTCAGAGCTAAGGAAAAGCAAGAGCAGTCTGCAATTCCTGTCAAAAAGAATCCCAAGCCCATGCAAAATTTGCTCTTAACAAAGCTTCCAATAAATATGACAGCCACAGAGATAATAAAAAGTGTATTGGCCAAAATGATAAACTTCGGCAAGTCTTTTATTCGCTTTGACAGTAAAATGACAGCTAATCCGCCCAAAAGCTCACCAATTCCTTCAAATATGAACAATACAAATGTAAGTTGATTAAGTTTGGCTTCACTCATGTCGCTTTAAAAAGTTTGGTACACAATTATAGAAAATATACAGTAAATAAAACCGATAATGATTCCTGAAAATGCGAAAGCGCTGCAAGCCTTCAGCGGAGGTCTTTTGATTTATTTGACAGTCTCAATTTATTATTCAGACTTTAAGCTATCTGAAACGTTGTTTGTGCTACCCAAATTCATAATAGTTTCTACTTCAGAAGTTTCAGGTTGTTTGACGAACAAAAATAAGAGAGAGGTGACTCCAATCACTATGTCCATAACAAGCACATATTTGAACTGACCTAGGGGTTCTATTAGCAAGTAAGAAAGCAAGTTTCCAAATATGTTTGATCCCTGTACAAGTCCCATGTTGATGCCAAAATATTGAACTTATCTATTGTCTATTTTGGATAAAATATTGATATAGTTGAACTGAGTGTTGTAAAAGACGGAACAGATAAGCCCAGCCACAAAGCTAATGACTAAAATAGATATTTCAGTTGAAATTGTAAATCCTAGACTCATAAAAAGCAATCCCAAAGAAATGAATGCAGTGTATCCAAATGATCCTAGGAAGAAGCAAAATTTGAATAAATACTTACCAATATACTTGACATAGAGGCTACCAACTCCCGAACCCATGAAGAGTAGAGCAGTGGAAAGAGGACCCGCCCAATTGTTACCCTTCTGATGGGTGAACTGGCTGATGATTCCCAGGTTGGTATTAGCGATGCCTTGGTATATCAAAATCACCACAGAGACATAGATGACAGCCTGCAAGTATTTGCCTGCCATGCTTGCCCGATGAAGAATAGATTTATTAAGTAAATAGTAAAGGATAGATTTATTGATATAAATATTATACAAACCTTTCATCATACTTATTTGTGTTTAAATAAATCAATCAGATTTATATCTGAACAGCTATAAATGAAAATAGGTTCTCCCTTGTTTGAGCTATTTTTCTTGATTACATACTTGGATATGATAAACATTGTAGTTTTTTGTTGACAATTCGTAATCAATTTATAAAATTTAAATACATAGATTAGAAGTATAAAAATGAACGCATCATCAACTTAAAACTTCGAACTGATCTCTAAGCAGGAGAAGTATTTCTTTGGAGCTTCAACTAACCCGCTCAGTATTAAACTAAGGCTCAGAGTTCGGATCAGCAAGACAGACACAAAAATCTATGAGAAATAAATAATAAGTTTAAAGAATATGAGCAAACTGGAAGACTACTGTAGCAGTTTTGAGTAGGTAAGGGAGTACCTAAAGGATACTGTTCATACCACTATCGATCCTAGTCAAGCCATCATCACAATTAATGGCAGACACCCTATAAAGAAAGACAAAAAGATCGAACTGGCTGTCATCAATCTGCCGCTAGTCAACACTCTGAAGAACGATCTGCAGATTCGTATTGACTAATTGTAGAACAGCATGGAGATACTGAAGTAGGAACTGAACCGAAAAAAATAAAATAAATAATAAGAATTTTTTACGCGCAAGTAACTCAAAACTGAACTTGACAAATTAAAAGATGCACTTTAAAAACAGTATGCTTCTGCAATCGAAAGGCATTTTTAACCTCCCAGCATGATGGACAGTGTAATAGATTGTTCCATGGTTAAAGATTTAGCTTTGTTTGAGGGTGAAGGCGGAAATCCATATCGATCCAGCATTACAGATTACCTTAATGGAGACAAGCGAGACCAAAGCACAAAAATAGAGAGCTAAGCTTTATAAATTGCCAACAAAGTGCAGTAGAGTTTCTTAAAATTCATGAACTAGACATAAAAATAAATAGAAAGACTCAATTCAAAACTTGTTGAAATTACTTAAGTGAAAATCGAGTCTACAGACGCAAAACAAAAAAGATTACAATAGCGAATACTGCGAGCTGTAAAAGTTAGTTAGTGGAGTCATATTACTCGAATCAGACAGCTTAATTTATCACATGAGGGCATCGAATAGTTGCCTTTAGACTTTATGACTTGTACTGAACTTCAAGAACTGAATTTAAGCAAAAATCGAATAACAGAAATCCCAACTAGTATATCGAATTTTATGAAATTAAGGTAACTTGACTTGTCTCACAATAAGCTAAAAGAGTTACCTGGATCTATTTAAAAACTATAAAACTTAATGAAGTTAAATGTACAGAACAATAACCTATTATAACTTCCAGCTGGTATTGGTAATATAAAAAGTCTCACGTATTTACAGCTCTCATCGAACAGACTGGAAGAACTTCCTGACAGTATATGTTCTCTTTCCAATCTGTAAACACTTTATGCTTTCAACAACTAGTTAAAGGTACTTCCCGATCAGATAGGAGAGCTTAGCTAACTTCAAAAACTTTCTCTCTTTGGTAACTAGATTCAAACACTACCGAAGAGTTTCGAAAGTTTAAGCAAGCTCAAAATATTGTGGATAAAAATTCTATCTAAATCAGAAATGCTTTCCACTCTGCCCGAAAATATGACAGGACTTAGATTTTTGTTCATCGGTACATAATTTATAATTTAGATTATTCCGCGGATGATGAGGAGACAAAACAAAAGCTGTTAGATTTGTAGATGAAATATTACAACACCAATTTGAAGTTGAGACTTGTGAGTTGAAAAATTGATAATTTATTTTTATTATTGTCTGTTGTCAAGTTTATTTATTCAATTCTGCTTTAAACTATCCATTTTTATGATGTTCTTCGAGGTAACATCAATCAAGTTGATAGTTCAGTTATTTATAATATTTTACGGACATGCAAAATGGGGCGAAGGCGTCAATCAAAGTAATCAGTAGCCAAACTCAACAATAATATGACCAATACTTGGTAGAAGTCAGCTATGATGCTTCCTGCCACTACGCGTACCTCCGATTCTCCGAACTGCATAGAATATTCGGGCATGTCACTAATGTAGTTTCTTACTAAAACGTAGGACATTGTTGAGTTTCCTTCTCGCTGCTGCTTCGAAACTGCCCTAAAACCCCTTATGACAGCAGCTAGAAGACAGAAATTCACGAAAACGCGCCTGCATAAACTGAAGTAGTATTTTAACCAGTTAACTCAAACTGTTGATCTTAAACTAATTCCATAGTTTAACAATTTGCTGGAGCTGGCGAAAAGTCAATAATTGCGCACACCTGTACACATAGTTCTATTTAGTTATCGGCCACACTAGCACCTAGGAATCTATAAAAAGAGTTCATGTTCAGTAAGATCACCTGCATTTACGCAAGTGCTTGATTATGTATATAAGCTTATGTTTGTATACTGTTGTTGCTCTGATTTGAGTATAAATATGCAATAATTTATTATAAAGTGTTTTCCAGCACTATTATAGAGTATAATATAGCGCTCGCACGTAAACCGTATTATAATATAAGTAAATTAGTTCATATTTAAATGTACGCACTTCTTTTGATTTCCTGCATCTTGATCTGTGCTACTGCTCAGAACAATGAACCCGCGGCTCAAGCCAACCAATAGATCATCATGTCGGTGGGACAAATCTTCCCCGGTCAGATCAACGTACAGCAGAACAAACAGGCATTACATTTCCTCAAAGTGGAAGCTCTCTAACGAAAATATCTCTTCATTCGGGTCAACTCACAAGAGAAAGTAAGACTGGCGATCGGTCTGTACGCGAATGATACTCGCCAGATCGTGTACGCCTGTGAAGATAACATCTTCGACTCCTGCTATGTGCCATCTAAGTCTCTCAAGGAAAACTCACTTTACGTCATACTAATAGTGGCAGATGACAACATTAAGTACAACTTATATACTTACTGGGGCGATCTTGAACACTTGAAGCCTAACCAAGAAATCAAGTTTATGTTTGACAACCTCAATCCCACCCAACTCTTCCATCTTGAATTCGAGAACTAAAAGTAATTCTAACAGATCAGACTTATTCTGAAACCCGAGACCTCGAGAGTGCAGGGAGATAATCTAAAAATATATGCTAATCTGGGCTTCAGTGAGTAGCCTTCCGTTGAGAGACATCAGTACGAAAGTGTCTCCATTTGGGGCGATGCTCAAGCTATCATTTTTAACAAAGACCAGATTAAGTAATAGAAAGGAATAGGCATTTATATCGTGGGAAATGCAGAGACAGTGTACATTTTCTAACCAGAATTCTTGAAGCACACAACTCATACATTAAAAATAGATGAAATAATCAACGACTATCTGCCGAAAGATAAGTAAGCAACTTATCGCATGAATTTCAAAGATAATAATAATGTGGATAGCTTTGTGATCAAGCTATCAGCGTTCACGGGAGAAATCTCTGCTAAGTACTTTTACGATGAGAAGCTAAGTAGACCATATGAGAAAGCTCCTTATCAGTACATGTCAGATTTACAGTTCAACTTTGAGCGTAAAGATTTCCAGGCGGACACTAAATAAATATTCATGCAGATCAAAGCAGCAGACTCACAAGCAACATATCAGATAAGCACACAGGCCAGATCAAAAGACGTAGCTTATCAAATCGCAGAGAACATTTATTAGTTTGTGATTCTGAATAATTAGAAGTAAGCTATGTACTTCTACTCGCATGTATGGGATTCCAGTCAATTTGAGCAATCAAAGACCTATAGATTTGACATAAGCATGATCAAAATATTTGGGAACACCGCACTAGAGTATTACAGATGCAAACCTGATGCTAATTAGGCCCAATGCAAGAACATTAACGATGCACAGTTTCAGCAGCACGTATAGCGAATTAAGCCATTTGGAGTGTAAGAAGTCGGTTCTAAAATCATCACTACGCTTGAGTTCAGTAAAGATGTCTATAAGAGTATTAACAACGTAGAGAGAACACTCATGATTGTAATTGTAATAGTCAAGGGCGGCAGCTTTAACGAATCAGCTGGGCTCGCTATATAATACACAAATCCCAACCAAATAAGAGTTCTACGTGAGGGTAGAGCTTTCGAAGACAAGGTGAGATATCAATAGAAAAATTATTACAAATATGTCAACAATAATGACAAAATATCATAAATTCGTATCCACATTAATGAGATCACAGGTCTGACAAAAGTAAAAGCCAAAAGAGATAACATCATGCAGACAGGAGGTAACGAAATAACACTAGATCCCAATATGCCTGATACGATTGTAGTAAGGAATGATGTCACTAAGCCCATATATATTTAAGTGTCAGGAGTTGTGACATCTCTGTATACGATTTCAGTTACTGCAGTACATAGCTAACATTTGATCTCCAACTCGCTGATCATGGCCGAAGATGTGGAGTACGAAGTAAAATTGTTACCCTACCAGCATATGAACATTGAACTCCACCCCATTGAGACTAATGTTATTTTTTAGTATTATGCGGAAGGAGGAGCCGTTATGCTATGCCGAGTCGATGATAAAGATTTATGTGTCGGCGAGAGAGGTAATGGCAGTCATGGTTAACTTAAAATTGATGCGACCAGTAGCCGATAAGTTAGAATAAGAATAGGCAACTATTTCTAATCTAAAACATCAGACCAGCCAGCTCAGTCTTCTAAAGTGCCAGATAAAATTAACGATCATCAATCTTAAATTGTAAATAAGGTAAAACTTACCTTAATATACCATGCTGATGGCCTTTCGCACTGTGATGAACGCAGATTGAACAAAGTATACTCTGAGAATGTGAAATCAGGAACTTGCTTAAAATTCCATCTGCCAATCCCAGCAGATCTGGAGATCATGGCATCGAGATCTGACCTTGGTCAAACTATGCACCTGTATTTCCTTTGCTCTAAAAAAGTCGTCCCTATTGAAATAAATGATAGATATGTTATAAAGGCAGATGTCGTCAAAGATAACTGTAAGGAAAATCTTAACGAAATGCTTCTGCAAATGGTGATCAGTGATTTAGGAGGAGATAAATCTAAATAATAGATTAAATTAGATTATGCTGTTGAGTATTTTAATGATACAGTAACTCTCGCAGAAGGAGTCGCCTATGTAGCTAAAGGATATAGTTTACAAGACTCAGCTTTAAGAAC
>APMI01004715.1_pt1 | contig 17099 bp, 14 predicted proteins | sample 667938 | NCBI WGS metagenome assembly APMI01 (sample SAMN01084076, study PRJNA167559) | wastewater metagenome | biome: Wastewater | place: Denmark: Ejby Moelle, Odense | collected 2011-11-28 | reverse complement strand
TGGTATTTATAGAAATATACAATAATTTAAATTTTAGCGCCTTCCAGCATATATGAACTTATTTATAAAAAATATTACTATTTGAGCAATCCACGCAATCTTTTGTCATGATTTGTAATTGAATTCAGTATCGACAAATTTGATTTCATTAGATTTCTACAAAAGACATTATTGAAATTATGAGAAAATATTATTAATAAAACCAAAGAAAATTCTTAATTAAGCACAAAATTAAAAGATTTGAACTTATTTGAATTAAAATAATAAAAATTTCAATGTTTTTGCTAAAAACGCACTCCAGTAATCTCTATTTTAAATGCAATAGTCACAATCACTTTTTTAGATTTTTTAATCATAAGAAGGCAATCAGGTTTGATAAAAAGAGTAGTTTTATCGATTGAGACAACATAATGTTAAAATTTTGTCTGATTTTTAGCATCAAATTCCAGTAATTTGCCCTATACGTTAAAAAGTAAGCAGAGGATAATAATTTTAAGAACATGGCATCTAAAGTAGGACTTACTTTAATACTTGTGCTCTGTCTCTTGAGTCAAGCAGAGTGCATATTTTTCGATCTTCTCGGTGGATTGTTCTCAGCCTTTGGGTCTCTGTATGGTCTTGGCTCAAATGATTATGGTGGTTCAAAGATGAACTAGAACGTATGGCGAGACTCAGCACAACCGCAATCTCAATCATCTGGGTCAATTTGGAATGGAGTATCATTGGGCACTCCTGACAATAAAAAAGATAATTCAGTGGTGACAGTAGATTCAGTAAATAGATTTGACTCATCAAACCGTTTTGACAACAATAACAACAACAGATTTGACAATAACAACAATAACATAAACATAAACAATAGTCTAAACAGCAACAACATTCAGGTGGTAAACAATAACCAATTTAATTTCAACACTAATGATAACACTGATGGTTGGTCATATTTTGAAGGTAGAGTTGGTAACTGGATTGTTGATCGGGGTTAAGTTGGGATTGGAAAATTGTACAATCAAAGATGGGGAAATCAGATTGTTATGGAACTTGATTCTGATTAAAATCAAGTATATAGATATGTGCTCAATCTAGATGGTGGGCTCTATCAACTTAATTTTGATTGGGCTGCCAGAGAAAATCAACCTCTTGATACCTCTAAGTTTACTGTCAGGCTTAACGGAGAAGATATTGCCTCAATTCTTCCTAAAGATTATGAAATTAACAGATTCAGTCAAGTTGTCAGAACATTGCCTCAAGGAAATGATTTGAAATTGATCGCAACCGGAAAAATCAGACTCATATGGTGCCACAGTTGCCAATTTCGCCATTTTTAAGGCTTCGCAGTTTGATGGTGTCCCTGGTTTTGTCAACAATCCTCAAGATTTGCCCATTACTTACATTCAAGGAAACATTTTCAACTCGATTCAAAACTTCGTCTCTAACGGTGATTTCGAGCTCTCAAGAATTAACTCAGGTCAATTAGCCGTCCAAACTTCAAACATTCCAGCTTGGCTGATCCAAAACGGAGAACTTGGTTTGGGATCTCACTACAATATTAACTGGAATCCCACAACTCAACTGGTACACCTTGATTCAGGCAAAAACTTAAACTACTTAACTAGAGTGAACCTTAGAAGAGGCCGATATCAGCTATCATTTGACTGGGCAGCAAGAGACGGCAAACGCTTCGATACTTCTCAAGTTATTGTCAGATACAACGGCAAAGTTCTAAACACCCTTGTCCCTGTAGACTATTTCTGTCATAGACACATCGCCATTGTCGATGGAATTGACGGCATTAACACAATAGAACTCATCGGAGGAGGAAGTGCCGACAGATTTGGTGCCTCTATTGACAATGTTATCATTAGAAACTATGCATGAATTTGATTTGCATTCAACCATTTATTTATCTTATTTTCGAATAAATCTAAGAAATATTAAGTAGTAAAATATCATAAATTGGTCAGTAGAGAAGGCTGGATTGAATATTTTTTGGTTTTTATACTTTTTAGACTAGCTAAAAATCTTTATTCTTCTTCTTAGCTTTTAAATAGTTTTTGATTGAGATGCGTGAATCTTTATTTTTTGCTGGTAGTCAAGTCCAGGCTGTCAGTATTGGTCATTTTTAATAATTTATGTGTGCTGAGAGGTAAAGCTTTGAATTGTGGGTGTTGTATTGACTAACTAAAATTATGACTTATTGTGCGTAATTATGGGTTAATACTTGCTTTTATTGATATTGGAGTACTCGAAAAAGCCTCATGACGAGTTTTACGAAATTGCCTTAATGATTGGCTCTGTTTTTTCGGCTGTGAACGCAATGTCTGTACCAATTTATTAGTAGCAATATAAGGTGGCTCATTTGATTAATCAACTTTTATTGCATTCTATATTTATGATTTTACTGCTGAGACTGGTTTGCTTCTATTTGAAGGAATATTTTTAGCAGGCGGTTTTATAAGGATCTTCTATTAATTTGGTTTTTTGATCTCTTGTTAAATTTTCTTTTATTAAATCCTCTTTTATTAGATGGTTTATTTCTTTTATTGATCCACTCGTTATATTTTGTTATTTTTTTCCTCACTATTACTTTATGTTCTATTTTGTCTTTATTGACTACCGTTACTATTTTATCTTTTTTTCACAGTCTTCTTTATACTTGTATTATTTTTACTTAACTGTTTACTTCCTTTTTTAGACGGTGAATTTCTTAGCGAGTGTTTGCCTTTATTTTTTTATTTAGCTTATTCTTTGAGTAATTTTTATAAGAAGTCATCATTCTCATCATCTGACTATACAAAAATCTGCTTTTTAGGTCTATCGAGCCCAAGTAACTCACGATAAGTTTTATGCTTTATTTTAATTCGTTTCGGTTTAGCCGATATCTCCTTCTTGCAGCTCTAAAACAAGGTGGTAGTGATCATGGGTTATTCTGGTTCGACTTTTGCGGAATAAAATTAATTTCATACTTTACAAAGCATCATAACTGCATTATGAAAATACAAAATATAAAGTGAAGCATAAATTTTATCGATTCAAGCTTTGTGTGTAAAACTGATATCCTTAAAATAAAATGAAGCATTTTTGTTCTATATTTCAAAATTTGGATGTCCTTCACTATAGTTAACCATCAGAACAACTCGAATGAACTTGGTTCCGGGGAAAAAATTATTTCCTGAATTTTGCCATTTAATGCCTTGATATTAAATTTAAACTTTTTTCCATTAATCTTTCTATAATCGGAGAGATTGACCTATGCAACCAACTCCTCCTTCGTAGTGGTTCATCAGAACAGTTTTATCTTTGTGCAAAAGATGTTTATAATTCACGAACCAATGTCTTGACTATTATGATAAATGAATAAAACTGCTATCTTATCCGTTATGTATTTATTAGTATGGCCGGTTTTTTGTTGAGTAAGGCTCACTTTGGGAAAATAGAATCTGAGACAAAGGAGGCGCTTCATTAATTTAGCCTGTGAAGTAAATGCCAATTGCTCTTTCATAAGCATAATTCTATTTCGAACTGTTCCAATTTGCTAAATTTGCACTTTTATTGACAATTAGCTTATCACCTTAAATTCGATGATACACAACTTCACTATTTTATTTTCTGCAGGCTTGCACTGACTGAATTTGTCCTTTAATTTTATCGTAGCATGCTATTCCCACATGGATGACCATTTTGGAATCAGCTTTTATATCTAGACTTAGTGTATATTGGTTGGCTTAAATCTATGGACTCACTTCGTAGTGGTGGTCAGACATCAACTTTTTCTCATAACCGCTTATTGCATAACATAATCCAAATTACTATTATAATTGGCAAACTCTTACATTTGCTGTTTATGGAAACTTCTGACATGGATAGAAAAAGCTAATTGAGTTGTTATTTAAAGTATCCATTATCCTTTTAGAATATTAAACATGAGTTTTTGAAAACCAAAAATGATTTTTAATCGATTTTTCGAATTTATGAAGTCCATAATAAGGTACAAACATTTTTAATGCAGAAAATAGAACTTCTTTGATAGCGAATAACTGTTGAACAGAGGAGCTAAGCAACTCTGAACATAAAACGAAATCGCCTAACATTAATCTTTTGTATGTGCCTTCATTTTTATTCACACCAATAAATTTCAATATACGGAGCATTTTCTTCCACTTGCTTTGTGCAATTTTAATATTCACTTTATCTAATTTATACTGCAATAAATCTAAAAAAGGCTTCAAGAAACCCTCATCTTCGCTTTGGTGTTGTAGAACAATTTAAAAATTCTGCTTTACGCATTCATTAAATGATTTCTTATCGAAGTCTCTCATTGAATTTAGACTGATCTGCTGGTTATACGTTTATACTAAATTTGCAGCTTGTTGGTCTTAAGAAATGGTCGCTATCATAGCAAAGAAATCGATTACATGCTGGCTTATTGAACATTTTTAGCTCTCGATTCCCATAATACTGATACCCTGATCTGAATTAAGTAGCCCATTAACTGCATCGATTGTTAGCTTGCTTACATCGAATAACATAACTCTTTGATATTAATTTTTAGTCGTCAATATATCGTTTACATTGAATTTCTCGTCAATTACATAAATTTCTGGTTTCTTAAGTTACAAAATACGAGAAAGTGATAACCAAATATCACGAGCATCAACCCGACATTAAGTAAACAGCATAATATTTTCACGAAGAGTTAGTTGCAGAAAGAATAATTTAGCAAAATACGGACATTCTTTACTGAATGTTGGTAATAGCTTATAATAGTACTCATGTAATTTATTAGCTTGCTCGCCTTGACCTCCCATGTTATCAGACATTGAGTTATGATGACTATTGTTTTGTTTATGAAATCCTGTCTGGTTTGTGTTTACGCTGAATATTGATCTAGTTTAATGATTCATTGTACTTTATTAATAATCATAAGATCATAAAAAAGTAATAAAACACAGATATGAATAAAATCTGAATATTGTAGTCATGCTCTCAATTTCTCAGGGCTATCTTATACGCTTCGCATCTTTTTGGATCCATCCTGTACTTTAAGATTGTTTTTTCTCATGAACTGCTTGAATTTAATCTTCCTAATCATGTATGGGTTAACAGCTGTATCGATATCATCTTCTGAACCTTTTCTCATCTTCTTCATATAATCTTGATAGTAATCAATAATGTTGTTCTCCTGAATCAATTTAAGTAATATTTGGTAGACTTGAGCCAGTAATACATTCTTTTTCTCTTCGAAGTTAGTTACAATGAACTCGTTGGTTATGATGTACCTATTGGGATGATTCTTGTAACATCGTTGAATCTTACGGTCAAGTTCAACGGCCTACGTAACATTAAATTATTACGAATTACACATTTTAATGACGAACTTAATTGCCAAGATTATAATACTCTTCTGCGCCTTCTGCTGCAGTTACCATGTGAATCACAGCTTCGTATCGATCTAAAATTTATTATTAGGTGATCTATATTAATACTTAGATACCTTTATTTATTTGAGCATTTTAAACCAGTTTTCGTCACCAGCATAAGCTTTTCCATCAAGCATACCACGATCACAAAGTACCACACTTTTCTTCTTTTCCCTTTAAAAATTCTTACCAATTTCAGTCATTAAATTTTCCAGATTCAATTGTAGTCTCATGAGATAAATTTGGAAAAGCTAAATTTCCCTGGGCTAGAACTTCGACAGATCAAGCGCTAAACCCGCAGAGCCGATAATGGTGGCAGCTTCAGGCACAATAAAAACAGGTACTGTAATATTCTTCAAACTGTTATACAACATGTTGATGCCTTCACTTTTGCCACCACACGGACCACCTGTCAAGCACAGTCTAATCACTTATGGCTTCTTGGCTTTTGATTGAGGTGTGTTCTTCTTCTTATGGATGTCGTAGCACAACATCCCGAATGTTAACAGTATTGAGCCTACACCAATTATCATAACTCACCTTATTATTATTATAATTAGCAAATATTTACACAAAGTAATTTTAAGATTGATTATTCTTCAACTTTATTGTAAATTTAGTCAAATAGTTGTTAATTTTGACAAAAGTACAAGATGTAATTGTCTTTATTCAAAATAAATATTAATCAATCTATTGCATTATATATTCATTATTGAAAAACCTATCTTACTTTATTTTCAAGTTTATGTTTACAAATAATCAATAATTTGACAATTAATATTTTCTGTAATGGATTATGTTTTGATTATGTAACATTTGTTTAATTTAAATTTGCTATATGTTTGGATCAGGTGGCCAAAAGGGAGGACTCAATTCCTCTCAATACGACTTCAATGGAGTTGCAGTATCTTTTTCTTTATTCAGGCTCGACCTCCACCAAGTTCTTATAAACCCACTGCATCAAGAGCAGGAGGTGTCGGTACAGCATCCGGCAGGCCAGTTTCTAACCGAGGAATGAACTTCTCTAACGATCTACAGAAAAAGGCTAAATAACTGGAAGGTACCAAGTACAAGTAAGAGCTTAACAAGAAATCTACCAATAATCCTGAGTAGAATTTCAAAAAACTTGAGAAATAAATCAATACTCTCCTCGAATAGTCAACCATATTAAAGATGAATGGAAGTTTCCCATAAGCTCTTGAGAAGGCTAAAGAGGTGACTAATAAGGAGAAGAACTTGAGAAAGCAAAGATAAAACGGAAATATGGCCGATCTCATTAATCATGATCTCTCATTCGCAGTCTCACTTAATCACGCGCTATGCTTATAAGCGAGTGGAATGCTTCAAGAAGCTCTGGCAAAATATAATGAAATTATTAAAGGAAAGCAGTATCAGTTCGCTGGTCGAATCAGAGTGAACATGGGCAACATATATTACCATCAGTAGAAGTATTCAGCAGCAATCAGAATGTACAAAATGGCTTTGGATATTCTGCCTGCTACTTCTAAAGAAATGCGATTCAAAATTACTAAGAATATCGGACACGCATATGTAAAAATGGGTGAATTCCAAAATGCCATATCTTCATATGAACATGTCTTAAAGGGAACCCCTGATCACAAAACTGCTTACAATCTGATAATTTGCCTGTATGCAACAGGTGATAAACTACGCATGAAAGATTGCTTTACCAGTATGATAAAGAACCCTGTTGAAGAGGAAGAGGAGCAGCCTGAAGCCGAGTAAGGAGATGATGTCATCCGCAAGAATGATAAACTTAAGGAATAAACCAAAGCAAAAAGAAAAGATGAAATCAGAATGATTATTAACTCAGCTAAACTTATTGCGCCTGTGATCGAAAATGATATTATTGGTGCATATGACTGGATCTTGGACAATCTCAAAACTTCATCTTACCCAGAAGTAGAGTCTGAAGTTGAGATTTTCAAAGCTATGGCTTACTTGAAAAAGAAAGAAATTGAGAAAGCTATTTAAACACTTAAAGGTCTTGAGAAAAAGGACAAAGCCACTATGTCGAGAGTAGCATCTAACATCAGCTTCCTCTATTTCTTGGAGAGAAACTATAACGAGGCTGAGAAGTATGTTGACATTGCCATCAATCACGATCGATACAATGCTAGAGCACTTGTTAACAAGGGAAATTGTTTATTCATGAAGAATGACTTCAGAAGAGCTAAATAGCATTATCTTGAGGCTATCGGAGTTGAAGCTGATTGTGTTGAGGCTTTGTACAATTTGGGATATGTTAATAAAAAGTTAAATAACTTTATGGAAGCGCTTCAGGTAAATATTTGTTTATTTAGGCTCTATAAAAGATCCAGACGGTGATTTCTATTCCTGAGACAATCTTCCAAATTGCACACATTAACTAGATTATTGGTCGTACCAAACAAGCCCTAAAATGGTATCAAATCATATTGACAAAACTTCCAAATGACGCTGGTGTGCTGGCAAGAGTGGGTAACATTTTCTTCCGTGAAGATGATGAACAACAGGCTCTGCATTATTATTTAGAGTCTTATCGACTTCTGCCCACAAATATTGACACGAACACTTGGCTTGGTATTTATTATGTCAAGCAAAGTATGTATGAGAAAGCATGCTTCTATTTGGAAAGAGCTAGTCAAATCCAGCCCAAATAAGTCAAATGGAGACTTATGGTTGCTTCATGCCAGAGAAGAATAGGTAATTTCCAAAAAGCACTAAAAATATACGAGGCCATCTATCAAGAGTATCCTGACAATTTGTAATGTTTGAGATTTTTAGTTCTGCTTTGCAAAGATATGGGTCTCGACTATGAATAATATGCAAAGGAACTCAACAGAGTTGAACTTGAGAACGAAGCCAGAGGTGATTATGAAAACAATGACCTGAAAAATATGAACCAGCAAGAAGAATAACAGCCTCAAAACGATGACCCAGTGACAATCAAAGCTGAGAACAACAGGAGAGTTCAAAGGGAAGTGGCTAAGCCTAAAAAGGAATAAAAGGACGACTGGGGAGATGATGTTGAAGGAGATCTTGGATTGTGATTGCACACATTAAACGATAATTTACGATTAAATATATAAAATAGAAATTAATTTGGCCAAAATAAAATCATACAGACTCATTTTTTATCAATATTCAGGGCTTAAAAGATGGCATCACTCATTTTTTGTTTGTTGTACTCATTGTAAACATAAAAATGTGATTAGTACTTACCATTAAAGTCAGTATCTTTGATCCAGTTTATCGCTAATAACCCACTTATTTCACAATCGGCGTCACGAATTATTTCACCATAGCAATGGAATTGTTTTTGCACAACTTTAGGCTAAATTAATGGGAGAATTGTAAGGAGAGGAGCACAATCTAGAACAATACTATTAATGCCCATCATATTCACCATAATATCGTCAATGGCTGGATCTAGCTTACCCTCAAGACATCTATTAAAGACATGTTTGAAACAGAATGAGATGGACTCTTCAATTGGATTGATATATAGTTTGTTTTTTAGATATTCTTTCTTGTGGCGAATCTCAAAAACAATATGCGCAGCTAGAGGATCATGAGCAAAATTCGGTTAAATGTGACCCACTTTAGTCGTGCCCATTCCCAAATATTGACCACCTGTTACACTTACAACTTTAGCCTTAGTCAAACAATCTTCGAGTCTGTAGGCTAGTCCAAGGTTGGTTAAAGGACCAAATGCAACGATGCCTAAATTACCTTTATGTTATTCACAAGCCCGAATTAAAAAATCGACAGCGCCTTCATGCTGTACTAAATCAAAGATAGTTTTATCCTGCTCTAACTCGGCATAAAGTCGTTGCTCAAGGTGTGTGAACTTTTGCTCCATGTATGATTAAGGATATATTGTCTTAAGCATCAACGTCTCCTTTTGACCACGAAAAACTGGAATCTTCGTGCCTAGAAGTTTGTTCGCAACCAAAGCACTTTTGACAGCATCATCGACAGAATTTTTGCCATTGACACAGGTTATGCCAATGATCTACTGTCCTGTTTTTGAATGTTAAATAAGTCTGTAAGCCACTACGATGGCCATGATATCTTGAATACCGCCATGTGTATCTATGATTATTTTTGAGGGCGTATCAATTTTGAAGGGTTGTTTCATACCTTCCCGCAATAGGTTGACTTTTCTCTTCTCAAATGCTGACATTGTGAAGTACTTGATATTATTTGAAAAAGTAAATAAGTTTTACTATATCTATCTCAATAACACTATAAATAAGCAATAAAAGATTATTAATATTGATCAAAAAATCGTAAGAGATTGATTAATCTAATAAAATACACTTCAATAATAAATACAATAATTATTCTGATGTTATGAAACTTGTTAAATGGAGTAATATAATAAAGAGTTTCAAACACAAAAATGATAAACGAGAGATCGTAGAGCAGAAAAAGAAAATACAGTTCAAGCACGAAGACGAAATTCGATTTCGAGCTGCCAAAGGTACCCAGCTATTAATCAAAGATAGATCAATAAGACAAACCTACTTATCAAAGATCGATAGAAATAAAACACTTCTGTTCTGATCCCTAATTTCGCTGATAAAGTTGCTTGGGTCATTGAGTCAAAAGATTATAGTACTTTAAGCGAACGTGAAATTGATGATGAATACAACAAGCTTCGAAAATAGTTGCAGAATATCAATGCAGAAGTAGAAAAAGCAGTTGAAAAACTTGATTTCAGAATCACACGCAAAACTAAAGTATCATAGCATGATCCTGCTCGCACTCTATAAATAACTGATAAGGAAGCTTAGAACAATAATGCTATTATTGATCGTCTAAGGAAAGAAAACTTACAGTTACAAAAGAGGTTATCGAGTGTCACAGCAGTATCAAAGGATGAAGTTGAAGAACATATAGTCAAAGCAAAATAAGATATATAAAAATGTAAAAATAAGATAAAGTAACTGAAAATGAAGAATAAAAATATTGGTGATTCCATCATGAACACTGATGACGTCTATGCTGAAATTAAAAGACTTGAAAACTAAAAGTAAGTAAATGAGCGAAAGAAAATGAAGTTGCAAGCTAAAACTGATCATGTTTACGATCAGATATCATCAAGTTAGCTGAAACTGGAGTAAATCAGCGATAATTTTCAAGTTGCATAAAACTTCTTTGCTGAGTACTACGATAAAAATCATCAAAGCGAGCAGCAAAAATAAATATAAATGAAATATCAGCACGCAAAACACTGTTATTAAGTAGTGGTTAGAAAGAATTAGTCAAGTAATAATTCAAAACAACAAAAATATCATATAATGTTAAAAAGCTATTAAGCTCAAACAGGCAAGCTAAATTTACTTGAACAAAAGACTGCAAGTGTTGAGTTATAAATAATTCATTGTAAAAAATTAATTTTATAGTTATAATCAATGTACAAATAAAACGAAACAAAAAAATAAATATTTAATCAATAACCAGTTTTCTTCACTGAATTTGACGGATAGCCTTCTGAGAAAGGTGATAAGAATGACAAAAATTAAGGAAAAAATAGCTAACAATAAATCAGAAAATAAACGACAAAAACAGAGAAATTCGAGCGAAACAAAACTGAAAACAAAGAGAACGATTTAGTTGTATAAATTAACAAAAATAACAAAGTTTAATAAAAAAAGTCAGTCAAACAATAGCCATAAAATAACTAAAGAAAGAGATTGGAAACGAGCAATGGGCTTGATCCATAATAATAAGATGATGTCATCGTGGACTTGGATTTAGATGAAAAATTCAAGTATAAAACAAAGACCAACATGAAAAACAGTAGTCGTTATAATGAAAAGGATACATAAATAGGTGAAGATTTACCTGAAGATGTTGTGGACGAAGACGATGAAATTATAGACTTTAAAAGCAAGATCTATGAATAAAAGATAAACAGGAAAAGCAAAGAGGGATTTAACATATCAAAGGACATGGACAAAATCAAGAGTCAGTTGGATAAGATGGACTTCCTCAAAAACAACTCGTAGTCCTTTGATTGATGATATTTTTTATTGTGCTAATTTTGGATATAAATTTCCTAATAATATTTTATTATTAAAGAGACCGCGGCCTAATGAGTATTTTCGGATGCAATGATCCTCCTTCACCGGAATCTTCTGAACCCACAATTCCAGTTATACGTACACTTTTCTTAATGAAGTGCGAGGCAAGAAGAAAGCCAATAACAAGAGTATGCAATTACAGCCAAGTCGAGTGGTCTAGCCTCCAAGAATAATGAACCCGAATCCTCCTGCTAGTCCTTTAAAAATGCCCAAAGTTCCAATAATAATTCAGCAAACGTACTCTCCTTACAAGTATGCAACTCATTTGAGATCGATTAGCGCCCCTCGATTTCAGCAAGTGTTCCATCGAGTACCAACAGTGGCCCAAAGAGTTCCAACAACAATCAATACCAAACCAGTATCAACACAAGGATACAACCTCACAACATAAAATTAATCTGTCTCTAATGATGTCCGAAAACGACTTGATGCAAATTTGAAAAGAGTCTATGACTAGCTTAACCAGAAAAAAATGAGCTATGATTTTGGAAGTAATAGAGCCACTCATAGTTTGGAGTTCAACAGAAATCAGCTTTAAAAGAAATTGGTCGAATAGTACATTCAACTAATTTATCACGATTATGCAATACAAGATCCATTAGCTTCTCGAAGTCAAGTCAACAATTTTTATCGGATTTAGGGTTCGACAGCAACTGAGCCTAATAGAAGGAATACAGATTCGAGAAGAAAAGGTCAATCAGTAATGTCAGGAAGTACAAATAAAAAAGCAGTATAGTTAAAATAATCATTTCTAATTGAGATGTTCTCACCAGCCGATCAGCATGCATCTCAGAGTGCTTCTCATTCAAGATCAGCAGTTGGTCATCAACACAATCTGAATGTACCAGGGTAATTCTTAAGATCCGCACAAAATCACTTATCTGAAATATCATAAGTAACCGAACGGGAAGTGAAATAAATATATAGATATTGCTTCATCTGTGAGCAACCTATCCTATAAGCAAATATCGACTTACATGAACGTGAAAAATGCCCTGAATTTTGTCATTTATACGAGATGAACCTGACAGAACTCAGAGATGCACTCATTAGGAAAGTGCATAGACTCAGAAAATAAGGATAAGAAATGTATGAGGAATTGTACTAAGCCGAAAACGAAAATAGAATTAAACAAAAAATAAAGAGTTTGAAATAGGAAACCAAAAGATATCTCGGCTGCATTGATAATAACATTAAAGTTAGTGCTTAAGAGAGCTAAAGAGTTAAAGACCCACAGATATGGAACGGATAAATAAAAAGTAACTTTTCCGCAGTAATGAAGTGCTATGAATAAAATTACTGCAAGATGTATTAGAATCTCCGAAAACTTCAGTGGTTTGTCCTTATGCTCAAAAACTTATAAACAAAATATCCTTCAGCTTAGAGAAATAAATCTGTGTATGCGCCGAGTTAAATAAGGAAGACAAGTCGAGAAACATAAATATACGAGAGTCGCAGGTTGTCTTTGTCTAAGTGATAATTTGTACTATTTTTATTTGGTTAATTACTAGTATAAGTATATATCTAACATAAAGAATATAATAAAAGTGTAAATCCGAATGTTCTCCAGCTTCAGAAGCGGACTAAAATCAATAGATTTTTACAAAGGTGTCTCAAGTGATCTCAGTTAAGGTACAGTCTCTGGTGCATGCATTTCAATATCAGCAATGGCAGCATTCTTATTTCTAACCACTATCACAGTCATGTAGCACCTGAATCCCAAAATGACAAATGATATGGTAATTGATAATACACATCTGGAATAGAAACTTAGAGTCAATATGGATATCAGTTTTCCAAGTTTCCCCTGCTCTATGCTTAGTCTGGACGTTTAAAATATATTAAAAGTGCATTAAGTTAACATCGGAGGCACAATAAATAAATATAATCTTCCTGATAATGATCCTTTTATCTAGATCACCGACAGAACTGAACAGAAAAACAGGATGTATTCTGATTTTCGTGCATTAAAAGGTTGCAGGATGAAAGGGTGGTTCTAAATCGATCGAGTGCCTGGCAATTTTCACTTTTCATGTCATGGATATGCCGACGCGATCGTTGAACTTGTACAAGAAAGTGGAATTTGTAATTTTTGACTAATTCAGTTGAAGCACAAAAATTAGTAGATTTTTCTCATGTGATCCATTAGTTAACTTTTGGCAATATCACAAAATAAGTAATGCCTACATTAAAAGATTTCAAATCTAAAAAGGAAATTGATGAATAGGGTCTTGGCATTTCTTATGTCTATTTTCTAGACATTATACTTGTTAATGAAATTGAATAATCTTCATTAAATATAGTTGAAAACGAATACTTTTATTCAGTAAGAATGAATGAAGTGATACTGGACCCATTTCCCATGGTATACTTTAAGTAATTTGTCATATAATATAGTTATTAAACCAATCCTATCACTCTTATGTTCTTTAAATAAAAACCACGTTTGTACTTGCTGTTTGTCAAAATGGTAGGAATTATTGGAGGAATCTTTACAGTAGCCACTATCTTCGATGGTATGGTTCACTCTTCCATTGTGTTTCTGGTCGAAAAACATCGCCTCAATAAACTCAAATGATTATATTCACTATTCATTATTCTACAATACATGATCACAAATAATCATTAATTGGGTTTATCAGTGTTACGATCGTAGTTGGCTTGCTCCCAGAGATCTCGTCGTTCTCTCATGACCTCAGTTATGTTGACCTTCGGGTGCTGGCTCGCATTGATATTGAGTTGCACTCCTGGTCTATTTATGTTACCCAAGTTTTTCAAGATCTGCTCGATTGTCTTGTTCAGATAACTTTTACTGTTTTGATTCTCCATGTTTGAAACTGGCATGTGTAGGCAGTTTTATGGTGCGAAGTAAATTGAGTAGTCATTTGTGGGAATTTAGTTTGAGACTTACACGCCAGTTACGATTGAAGTCTCGTATGCCCAACATCGAGGAACATTTCGCAAAGTGTATCCACCACCGCCTAAAAATAGGATTGGTCTGTTAAACTTCTTCATAAATTCAGCAGCAGACCCGTGTCCTTTGACAGAGAGGTTGAAGCATCCAAGACGATCACCTGAAAGGCTATCAGCTCCACCTTGAAGGAGGATAGCCTCTGGGTTATAGTTTTCAATAATTTTCGTAATCACAGGCTCAAAAACAAGTCTAAATGACTCGTCATCCAATCCCTCATCAAGAGGGAAATTAACTGAATGGAAAGTACCTTTATCCTTTCCAATATCATCAATATGACCTGTACCTGGGAAATAGTCTTTGAATTTGTGGAATGAGCAAGTCATGACTCGATCTGTAAGATAGAATGCTTCTTAAACTCCATCACCATGATGAATGTCAATATCGATGTAGAGCACCCTTTGATAAGTTTTAAGCAGTTCGAGAATAGCCAAGACACAATCGTTAATATAACAGAAGCCAGATGCTTCCGATTGTTTAGCATGATGGAGCCCTCCTGACCAATTTATGCCATACTGATATTTGCCTTAACACAAAAGCGAAGCGCATGCTACAGACCCTGTCGTATAACTAAGCACATAATCATATAATCGCTCCATGACAGGGCAGTCTTCCTTGAAATTAAACCGATAGAGTTGATCCTCAAAAGCAGACCGATTCTCAGGTGTCACTTTTTTAATAACTTCCACATATTAATCAGAGTGGAAGGTAGTGAGAGTCTCCTCCTTGGCATGCATGTTGTGGATCTCAGCAAATTAATTATCCTAAGATATTGGCATGAATTACAATTTCATCAAAGTAGTCATTTAGCTTGTACTTCCTGACGATCTCATCGGTCATGGCCACGCGCAGAGGCTTCATCGGGTGGTTGACTGCGTAATGGTATGTGCCGATCATTCCATCGAAGTAGTATACTACGTCCTTCTTGAAGTCCATCATGTTGACTGTACTTGGCGAATTATATAATTATAAATTGAGTCAATGCGCTTATTTACTTTCTATTTAACATGTGCAATTATTCAAAAAATCAATAAACAGAGACAATCGACTCTATTAAATAATTATTAAACTGATCATCCTTTACTCGCCTGAGTTAGTGGATTTCTTCTTTGATCTTCGTTTCTTCTGCTGGCTTCTTGCATGAGCCTATCATATTACATTTTCAGATCAGATAGTTATGCTTTATATCCGTTGATTACTGCTGTCTGACTCTGTTTTCTTTATTGTTCCATAGCCTAGATCTACGATTTTATTTTTGAGTTTACTGCTTGTAATTCTTATTGTTCTTTCATTACTTACTACAGTCTTTGCTTAAGCATTTTATTCTTGGCTGCTTGTGCATCCCGCTTCTTTTTCTTAGCTTGCACGTACTATAATTTATACAACTATTTTTCAGATCTACTTTTTTTCTAAAACTCCTCAAAGCTATCATTGAGTACTAGTTTATCAGGTTAATTTTCCTCACAGAACAGATTATCAAACTAATTCATGTATGGGTTATCATGGTCAATATTATTTTAGCTTTACGACTATATAAAATTGGAACTTTTCTTACTATTTTCAATGTTATTCCGATCGTAAGTTTAGCTTTTCTTCATTATTTTTAATTTTGTTTATGGGGCTGGGCTCATATCTTATGAAAATCTGGTGATTTTGTTAGTACTGTTATTGTAGTCGAAATGGGTTGTTATTGACTCAAATGGAGGCATTGATTGATGTGGCATATGTGGCTGTTTTGGGGTTGATATTGCAGAGGGCTAGAATACTTGCTGTTGTGTCTGTTGGTAATGATTACTCAGTCTTCTCGCTTTGTCATGTTTTATATAATTGAGTCTCAATAGTAATCTCTTCCATTTAGTACTATTCCTAATTTTATTGCCTTACTGATCAATAACTCTGATCATAAGTGGGTCATTATTCTAGTTATACGCACCTTTGGCTATAATTTAATTGAACAACTTCAAGGCAACAATCCGTACATAGGCAGTTGGAAACACAACAACTTCCACCCCTGTATTATTAGTCTTCCATACATAACTATTGGCGATATCGGCTAGCAGTATTGTGAAAGTGTTCGGGTATGTCGAAAATGGGGCCATACTATTCGATAGTGTTAACTGAGTTGCGGATATTAACAGAGTGCAAGTGTAGGCTTTCTTTGATGATATTATCTAGATATCGAAGGGTTATGACTAGTTGTTTATGTCATTTAGTAAATATTGCAAATCTGTCGGTAGTACTACTGGCCCGTATATGTTAATCCTTACTTATACTGATCCATTAGCATGCTCATTCTAAATAATAGCATCAATGAGACAATCTTTATCGATCTACGTACACGCGTACTCAGCACAGCCATCAAGATGATATAGTCTTTCCTCAAATTATTCACATTTTCTTCGCCATTGGATTGACTTTAGTTTAGATCCGGGAGTAAAGTGAGGGATTTTTATAGTCGAAGAAGTTGTAAATGTGTGGTTAATTATGTATTAGAAGGGTTTGAATTTACCTGTGTTTCGGATATCGTCATGCATTTGGGTAATATGTTTTATAAAATTACTATAATATTATACAGGTATCTGTTATCTCAACTCTACGATTATTAAATATTAT
>APMI01012178.1_pt1 | contig 17104 bp, 17 predicted proteins | sample 667938 | NCBI WGS metagenome assembly APMI01 (sample SAMN01084076, study PRJNA167559) | wastewater metagenome | biome: Wastewater | place: Denmark: Ejby Moelle, Odense | collected 2011-11-28 | reverse complement strand
TTTTTTACGGTCTTTATTTCTATTTTTTCTGCTTTCTATACTTTTTATATTTTCTCAATATTCACTTATTAATCAACACTTTCAGTACGTTTTAAGTTTATCTATATTTTTTTAGTAGAGCTTTGCTCCTCAGGTCCCTTTGATTTAATCTGTGACTCCCTTTTTCGAGATTATCTAATGTAGTCTACTTTCTCAAGCATTGCTTCCATAAACTTATAAAACTGTTAAAATTATATTTCTGAGTCTTTATTGGAGTCAACTTCCTTGAGTATCTCTTTCATGTCTTATTCGTAGAGTCCTTCAAGTTTGCCTTCCAATATTTTACCGACTTCCCTCCAAGAAATGATCCCATTCTTATCGTAGTCAAACATATCGAAGGCCTGCTTGAGTTTTAGGCATTACTTCTATTTTTCTCTTCTGAGCCCATATGCAATAAATTAGCTGTACTCAAGACTGCCATTGTTGTTAACATCAAGCTTCGCGAAAGTCTAAGAGGCAATTTACTCTGCGCTTGTTCGACCGTATATTTTACTGTAGCCCTACACCAGCTCGTCTTTGGAAAGTACACCGTCGCCGTTGGTGTCTAGAAATTTGAATATTTCTTCCAATCTGTCTTTTTATTCACTCGAGGAATAGTGATTGTTGATAAGATTCATAACTGCGATTCCAAAATGACTACCAATATTAAGTTCCTTCAATCTTAGCAAGGTCTATTTCAAGTGTTAGGGCTCAGTACTAGTGTCTTTAAACTGCGTGATCCATGGATGCTCCAATGCTTGCATTGCACTCATTCGCTTTGATGGCTATTTCTGAATCAGCTTGGTTATGAACTCCTTTGCCATTGGTGATAAGTCATTAAATCCTGATTTACGGTAGTTTATTATTGATCTCTTAACTTGAGTAATAGTATCAAGCGTGTTCGTGCCCTTAAATGGCATATTACCTGTCAGCATCACAAATGTGAGTACTCCTAGGCTCCACATATCACACAAAACTGAGTATCTCCCTTGAAAAACCTCAGGAGCTGAGTATTCAGGTGTACCACAAACACGGTCTGTGAATTCATCTTTTAGAAAAATTCCAAGTCCCCAGTCGATAATTTTAATTTTAAACTTCTTGCTGTCGTTGATATCGCGCACTAAAATATTCTAAGGCTTAATGTCACGATGCGCCACATTCATAGAGTGAGTATACCGTAGAGTCGCTAAAACTTATCTAATGATTCGTGATCCTACCTGTTCGCTGAACTTATCACAGTCCAAAATCTCGTCAAACAGTTCCCTGCCTTGAAAAATGTCAGTCACTATCAGATAATACTCTTCGCTTTCATAGAACTCGTAGATTTTGAGAATATTGCTATGGTCTAGCTTTTTAAGAACTTCGATTTCATCCATGCTTTAAAATTGTGATGACGGGTTCTTCTTTATCTTCTTAAGCGCTCTGTATAACTGCAGGGTACGATGTCGAATCCTATAAACTGTTCCGAAAGATCCTTCACCTAGTTTGTCCACTAACTAGTAATCATTCTCAAAGTTGGTCATTTTGCAAATGACAAAATTTTATGAACTAATGCTAACTTGCTTAGTGATTCTCTTTTACTTTTTCGGGATGATTTGTTCCCTTACTTTAATATCTATTTTTTTCTCCACTGTCTTATTTTTTGTTTTGGTTTCGTTGACTGGTTATCTTTTCTAACTAATCATGTTTTCTCTAAGCCGGCGCACTTTGGGAGTGGAAGTCTGGTTTTTATTCGCTTTGGTAGTACTACGAGGCATATTTCAGGCCAACTTTTATTATCACTTATATTCTTATAATCGGACCAATTATTAATTGGCGGTGCTATTGCAATACATATAATTTTTAGGTCATTTCTTTTTTGACTAATATAAATTAGTTTTGAATTTCTCAGAGGTTTATAGTTTTGTTTTATTCAAAGGTGTCTCAAAATGAATTATTCTATTTAATTCACAACATGAGTATAAATTCCTAGCTTCATATTAACATATTTATTACTGCATATGAGGACCATTTTTCTGGTTTCTCTCCTTTTCTGCTCAATTTCGAGTGCTTCAGTATCACTATAGCATCTACAGGTCTTATTCAATCATACTTACGATAAAAATCGGGATGGAGTAGCTACTCTTCAAGAGTTTGTGTCATACTTCCAGTTTATGGAACCTGAGCACAATCTGACAGAAGCTGATGTAAAATAGACTTTCGACATATTTGACACTAACACTGATGGTCATGTCACACTACAGGAGCTTGTTGCCATTTCACGCATTAATGTTGATCTAGTAAAGCAAGGGTACCGTCAAATCCACTTGGGGCTCACTGCCCGTGAAAGTGAGATGCAAGTCATGTGGGTTACCATCCTTGAAACTTGCAAGAAGCCCGTCGTATACTATGGAAATTACCCAACTAAACTCAACAAAAAAGCCAACGCAATTGCCTCGACTTATAACGTAGGGCATATCGGATTCAACGGAAGCATATACAAGGCAGTGTTGTAGAACTTGGAGCCCAACAAGCGATACTACTACCGAGTGGGAGACGATCATCATAAAACATACTCAACTATTAAGCATTTCAATGGCCCACCAAAGAGAGGCCAGCAACAAGAAGAGATCAACATTGCAGTGTTTGGAGATATGGGCACTTTTGCACCTTTAGGTCATCTTGTCATGAACCAAATCGTACGTGATAACTTAGTCAAGCCAGCTGATTTTGTTTTCCTAACCGGTGACATCGCATATGCCGGTATGAACAGCGAAGAAGATGGCTAGTTAGAACCTATTTGGGACTTGTTTGGCTAACTCACTTAATCATTTGCAGCCTATGCGCCATTTATGCCAGGTGTGGGTAATCATGAAAAATACTATGACTATGCCGCATATCATGCACGATATGATTTACCCAAGATCTACCCATCCCAAAGAAATCTATGGTTTTCTTTCGACTTCGGTCAAGTGCATGTGACCCACTTTTCTTCGGAACATCCGTACACGAAGGGGAGTGAACAATATGCTTTCCTTGAGCAAGATTTGAGACTGGCTTATGAGAACCCTAACACTAAATGGATTATTCTTGGAGTGCACCGAGCATTCTACTGCTCAGACAAGTGCGAATACTCGGACAGAACTGAGCTAGCATAAGCATTATAGGAGTTAGTCTATAAATATAAAGTGGATATCGTGCAAACTGGTCATCTACACTGTTATTAGCGGACATGGCCGACTTATCGAGGTAAGGCTTTAAAGGAGGGTCATAAATAAAATCATTTTTATTCTCCTCAGGCTCCGGTGTACGTAGTACAGGGATCAGCAGGTGCACTGATTCGAGAAAAGTGGATTTTCCCAAAGCCAGACTGGTCAATATCACGACAGCTGCACTATGGGTACGGACGCATTCGCATTACCGGCAACACTTTACGCTACCAGTATATCTCTGCAGTCAGCAGCAAGGTAATGGACGAGTGGTTTATCACTAAATAATGATCTCAGTAATCCCTCTATGCAATATTATAAATATTCCATTCTTCTTTGTAAACATGCCGCGACCCAACAGAAAGCAGACTTATCTAAGTGACCCACACTTGTTCTACCATTTAGAATCGCCTGTCAAGATCTCTCAATTGTTAGAGTCTGGCCTGTACGAGCTCAATGGAAACATGCTGGTGTCCAAAGAGACTGAATAAAAACTGGCGATCTCCAATTTCACCCTCCAGCGAGTGCCCCGTTAGCTTAAACAAAAGAGCTAGATGAAAACACCTAACCTGGTGCTAAATGAGAGCCTGCTGCTGTAGTCACCTCTGGTACTGGATCTGATATGTAGAGACTCACACTGAGAAGCCCTAATAAATTGGTTGTCAAGACAAAAGTTTGCAGCAATAAACAGGAGCATATCAAGGGCCTGAAATAGTTCCATCGAAAACTGTTGTGACATAACAAATTCTTTCTTGCATATTATAATCAATAGTTAAAACTAGTATAGTTAAAAAGATGAATTTTAGCTCATTTAAATATAAGTTTGCACAAAATCATGCACATACTAAAACTATCAACATTAGTATAAGTTAAAAACAGACTGAAGATAACACAACACATTAATTCTATGCTAGTAAATAAGTATTTATTGAATTAATATGACAGTGACAAAGAGAGTGTAATAATACGTAATAACACTCTAATACTAATCTTAATATTGATCAGGCATAATAATAATGGACAGCAATCCCCAATCAGAAGCAGTAGAGGAATAGCAGACCCTGCTCAGCCTATCAGTGTTCGTGTACTTCATCCTATTGCTCGTGTTCTGCTCACTGTACATGCGAGTTAACTATGTGCGCAAGAGGATCAGGAAGCAGAAAACATCTGCAACTAAGATTAACTCATCAAAAATAGTTATTGCTATTGAAATTCGCGATCTTTTAGTCAGCTACTCAACTAAGAGTTCTAAGGGTTACTTCGACCTGGGTGAACTTCCTCAGATGAACTCGAACTGGCTCTCCACTTTGTTTTATCGTGTGTGTGGCTTTGGCAACTACTATAAGCCCTTATTTGCTCACCAAAGAATCAGAGACTTTATTTCATAACTGAACTCTATGGAAAACGTCAACTTGGTGCTATATACGAGTTTACCCAGCTTGGTTGCCGATAGAATCCTTGAGAGATTGAGAATTAGCAAATATTTTCCACTCTCTATGCGAAGATTCTGTGATCTTAAAAATAAAGATGATCAAAAACATGCCATCGGAGTGGACCAGGAAACGCGTAGAGTCATGATCATTACTCCAAACAGAGAAGATCATCGACATTAATTTGATCAGTACTTTCTGATCATGAAGCCCTGTTTTGATGATGAAAATTTCTTAAAGAATTGGGCTCGAAAATTAAAATAGTTTATAGGTAGCATAAATGATGTCAGCGAACTTCATTAAAGATTAAGTGATTTCGCCATGAACAACTAGTCAGATGATAGCGCAGAATAATCTGTTGAGCTGGCGTGAAATGGTTTTAATTTTTTATATCATAATCTGCATCAATATAATTTAACAGCCTGGCCTTAATAAAATAATGCAGCATCATATTAAAAACTAATATTTTCGTTATAAATAGAGCTGTCGTAGGCTACCCAATGAACGCCATAAATCACGTCCGCAAAACAAGCCTTGCCCAGCAGGTCGCCCTCAACGACATTCAAAATCAATAAAATGCTTCCATCTCTTTGATTCGGTCACTCAAGGAAAGTCCATAATCGGGTACCATGTTCTGGCTCAGGTCCACCTGCTTTAACCACAGTGAGCGGTACCGTAGTGATGAGAAGCCTCACGAAAAGGTGAGACTCAAAGAAGCAGCCCTTGACTCTTACAAACCACACCTAACCAATAGCACTCACCATGTTGCTAAAACAAAACCTCTTGAGAGAGTGTCTAACGTTAGTCTATAATCGGCTTTGTATGTGGCGCAGTCAGCAGTGCGGGATTGTTTCCATCAGCACTCGAAGACTGGATACTCCTCATTCAACATTAAAAGCTGCTATCTTAGCGAGGAGGGGAAGCTCATCATAAATCCACAGCACTCGAAGATACACGGAATCGCACAAGTAGCCGATGAAAGCGCTGTGGTCAGAGATATCATCGAGTCAGTACACAAAATTTGCTCTCCCAGATGCTTCGATGACTTCTATTCTTATTACAAAAGAACTTCTCTAAAAATCAAATGCGACTTCAAATATACTCTGTCTTTAATCAACTCTTATTGCACTTGCTCTAAAATAGTAGTGGCAAGCTCTGTCAAAGTAGAATAATACAATGATTATGGTCAAAAGATAGGGAGGTCTTAACATCCTAAATCAGCTGAGAAGATGCCACTTTCACCATTAAATGTACCTTCGTTCAGTCGCATCGCTAGAAAATCATCTTTGTCAAGAACAAACAGAAATAGCTTCTACATCAGACAGACGACTGATCATTCAAGTAGGGAAAAAGCACAGCCTATTGAACCATTCAGCAAAATGAGAGGGCTGAAATATGAAGGTCAAACAATTTCAATACAACCTCAATACAATGTGATTGTAAAACCATTAATTGAAGAGGTCAGTATAAATGACAAGAAGCTTGATACTAAAACTAGTACAGCTTCAACAAACTTTAAATCTTCCTTGCTGCATGCTGATCCCTTAGAAACGAGTACCATAAACTTAAAGAATAAGCTATCTGTCTTTTCTTGCCGAGGTACGGAAAACAAGGAACACTTTTCTTTCCTGCCTGCCGATCTTGATGAAGTACAATCTCTAGGAGAATCCTCAGACCAGGAGTCTCAATTGCCAAACAGGCAGTACGAGACTCCTCGCGATCCCTTCCAAGAGACCATCCGAAAATAGAACGAATAACGAATTCTAACCATTAATAACTGGACTAAAAGAGTACAAGGACTACTCTCTGAAGACCGCGACTTAAAGCTTAGTTTCACAGATGATCAAAACAAATAAAACTCTTTTCAACGACATTAACAACATCATGGTAGTCTTCGGAAGTTGGTGAGGACAGTGGCTGAGTCTATCTTGCCGTGCCCCAGCGAGTTCATCATACGCCACTCATGATTTTGCATACTTCAAATTAGTAAATATGAAATAAACACATTGTTATTCTGTCTCTCACTCGTCTGGATTGATGAGAAAGTTATATAGCTCTTCGTCATCCTCAATTGTTAGTTTGCTCATTCTTTTAAACTCATCAATTATTTTTCTCATTCTCTCATGATTGGCTAGAAAATCTTCAAATTTTCGTTCTGTGCCTTCTGTTCCAAATATTTTAGTGACAGTGTCGTAGACTTTGTCTCTCTTATTAATTTCATCTACTAGTCTTCTCACTGAGTCAGCCTCTTCATCCGCAGTTAGGCTGCCTTTACTTTTTGACTTTATGTTATAAAGTTTATTGCACTCGTTTAGGAAGTACATTTCGTCATTTTTATCAAATTTCATCTTCGATACTATGTTTTATTTTGCCTATTCATTGTTGATAATAGATTTCTATCGAAGCACCGAGTTATGTTGGCTGCCTTCGAGTTCGGACCCAAAAATGCTATTTTTCTTAGACTCGTTGTACTTCTCAAATGTTTCTCGCGCATGTCTTTTATGCGAACCCACTTCTAGTTTGGCCTTGTCAAATCGAGTCGCATTGGAGCAGAGAAAGCTCTCTCGAGGTTCATAGCTTTTGTGAGTGCTGCTTGGTCTCTGGTAAAAGGATGTCCCGCTCGCCTGCTTCTTAAGTCTTGAGTCTTTGATGCCATTTAAGTTGGTTTCGTATTTCTCGAGATCAGAGTACAGTTTGGCAATAGAAAAGTTTTTCTTCATCGAAGCTATCGAAATCTTAATCTATAATAATAGAAAATAATAGGTTATAAGTGCATAATGGATATTAAATAATCATGCAGTTTTGAAGAATATGTACCCACACACTAAGCCAACAACTAAGGCAATCAAAATAAACAATTAAGTAGACTTTAGCGGTAAATTACCTTGCTGTGATAACAAGTTTTGACTATTAGTATGACTAGAAGATAGTTTTTATTTTTTCTTATCTTTGCCTGCTAATATATCGAATTCAGGGTCTGGCTAAACTAAACCCTAATAAAAGTTATGGATGAGTACAAAATTTTAATGCTTTTATAAAACTCTCAAGTTAAGTTTGGACGTGTTCATAATATTGGCGGCATTGGCGATATCTTCAGCAATGATTTACATAATCTTTTTAACTTCGTAAGACTACCTTTTAGGTAATACTATTGCAGTTTTCATGCGATTGATTAGTAAACTTTTTTATTTATGTATACCTTTTTTTGAGCAAGTGACAACAAACCCAATGCTTGACTTTTTGAGGAGTGATATGTTAATTTTATCAGTATCCATATATGGATTTTTAGATTAACCAGAAAGCATAATAAGATTTTAGCAAATATTCTTATTAGTATCTAACCCTTGTTTAGATATCGCAGTGAGTGGAATGGCTAAATTGACTTGCCATTCTAATACTTAGAACTATGAGAATTTTAGAATATTTAATATTTGCTTTGTTTAAATATTGAATCCCTTTATACCCACTCTCTTGTATTTTATGTTTTAAGGCACTTCTTGCTGATCGGCAAAATCAACTCCCACGATCTGCAATGTTGGACACAAATATGTCTACAAAGATTTGATACTCTTTAGCGTATAGTTATAGGTCAATTCTAGGTACTATTCACTTTGAGAATCCTGATACTTTGAAATTATTAGAGGCCGGCATTTGGCTGTCTCGTCTATGGGGTTCCACTTTTTAGCATCCATGACAGAATAAGCCAAGATAATTAATATCATATAATCTCTAATATTTGAGTATAATTACTAATACGAACATATGCAGCCCAGCAACTTTAAATATGAGGACAGCAAACAGCTCGACCTGCACCCCTTAGTGCATAGCTTAGTTGATCTAAGCAAAGCCACAGAGCCCAACTTCCCAGTCGAATTGATGCGAAAAGTAGGTGAGGATATTGGTCTATAAATCAATGAGCAAACTATGTGTCAGATGCTTGCTCATATCGCTGACTTCAGCATCAATCAGCTACTTAATTAAATAAAATAATCAAAAGTGGGCAAGAAATCATCGACCACAATACTCAACGCGGATGTGGTGAAAACTCTCAACCTTGGAGGAGCTGACTGGGCAGGCAGACCATACATCTATTAACAATTTTAACATACGCATGTTTCTGTTAATTCATTGGAGAAGGAGTTGAATTGGAAACAAAATAAGTAAAATGATGACTACTGAACACAGAACTATACTCATACATAAATAGTAAAGTCATGGACTCAACTTCTATTACAGCATCTGGTCCGACTAAGCACTTTATTATCTGTAGACTGTTTGAGAGTGGCGCTCAGCTTCTACTGTGAGATTTTTGGGTGGATTTTCATCATTTATCGAGCAATGTGGACAATAGACTCGCTCACATTCATCCCGGTTTTAGCGCTCACTTTGAAGAACTCGACTCCTTTTTCCTTAAGCAGCTGGACATGCTCTTATTTTATCTATTGCTCGGGTTTGTCACATTTATTCACGAAAATGTATGTTTGAGCATTTTACGAGTTAACCTTGCATTATTTGAGCCAGAAGTCCATGATGTCCTCGAAGGATTTGGGATTGTTCACGTCATACACTAAGATAATGGCTTGAGCGCCCTTGTAGTACGACTTGGTTATACCTCGGAATCTCTCTTGCCCAGCTGTGTCCCAAATCTGAAGCTTCAGATAGCAATCGTCGACCATGACGGACCTAATTTAATGCAGTTGTACTTAAACCGAAAGTCGATGCCGATGGTGGAGATGTAGCTGTCTTCAAATTCGTCGTCCGCGAATCGCTTCAAGATTGAAGACTTGCCTACAGAAGAGGATCCGATTATTACAAACTTGAACACGTAGTCATATTTGCGCTGCATTATCTACCTCGTTGTTTTATGGATATACTCTGATAATAGATATTAGATTATGAACTATCAAGAAGTTTATAGAATATTCTCTCATCTTTCATTGAGGACTCAAATTTAGGCTTAGTGAAGCAATAATTACTCAAGTGCATGAACTATTTAATAAGGCCCATTTTTGTATAATAATAAAAGATATTAGAATTAGAGGATGCAAGTGGAGAACTCTGAGCTTTCGAAAACAGCTAAGGAGCAGCTTTTCGCTGACCCTAACTTTATAAAGAAATCGAAGATCAACTACTTCAACTGTGAGGGCAAAGGGCTGCATGAGGGGGAGAAGCTTCTACTGGTTTGTCTTGATCCATAATGTAAAGCTCGAGGGCTCATCTGTCCAGTATGTAAATAAGAAAGCCACAAAAACCATTAAGTTATTCACTTGAAAGTTTTTCTTGGCGAGCTGCAAGCCAAACTAATTAATCGATCGTCAGACTAGGGCTAATAGGAAGGTAAAACTTAGCAATTTGCTACTAAAACACTTTCTCAACATTTACATGCTCTATAGACAGCAAAAAAGAGCATTATCACAAATTTGCAAGAAAGCGTCAAAACATTGGCGCAGGCCGTTAAATAAATTGAAAAAAAGATACAAGATGAGTATGTTCGCGTCCGAAGAATAATTCTCTCTCAAGTAATTTTTGACCTGATGCAGAAATCCTTCGAGACCCGATTACCTAACATATACGACACTCTTCTGTCATTGAGTGAGAACAATTAAGACAAAAAGCAATAAATAAAGTAATAGATAAAAAAATTGACTGAGCTTCTGCAAAAAAATTCAAAAAAAGGTAGACATAATTTTATAAAGACAAAATAAATGTAGCAAACAATGCAGATAAAGTGGTGGAAATGTATGTATAAAACTCAAGCACATGCACGACTCATTTACTGGGGTTGATGACTGACTTGCCCAAGAAAATATCGGACTTGCCAATCAAGCTGAAAAATATTATTGACAGTGAAGAAGGCGCTACCAAATCTAAAAATAATAAAATTTAGTTCGTTTTCAGCTAAAATTTAAAAGCGTACGCACTAACTAATGTAGAAATTCTGTGCTTGTGTCAGAGGATAAGAAATCGGTCAGCATTCTTGGTCCTGATGAAGTAGGTGGTCTTGTTTTCATTGAGGGTGAGGATCAGAATGACAGTGCGAAGCGAAAAATAAGTCTCAAAATTACAAGTTCAGTTAGCGAATCTATTTCTATTGGTGTAGGCGATGTTTAAAAAATGAAGCAGATAGGCTTTACATTCCAACGTAGATAATGATTTATTGCAGAAATGTAAGGCGATGGTTTGTTTGGAATATGCGCGATGGGTATTAACATTAACGATATTGAGTCTCCTACGTTTGTGTTTTCTCAGGGTGACATTATTTAAATAACTTTTGATCCACTTGAGTCTAAAATCTTTTTCGGAAGACGCAATGGAGTTGAAAAACAGGAAATCGATATTGGATTATCTGAGCAAGAGTCAAGAAAACTTAGATTCTTTGCCAATCTTTTGCTCTATGGAGACGCTGTTTAAATTATTTAATGATCTTTATACTGTGTATTTGCCTAATTTATCATTATGTCTTAGTTTGATTGAAACTAAGCTGATCTTATTAATTTTAGTATATCAAATATAGTTGTTTATTATAATTATACTTAACGATTGAGCGATCAAAACATATCTAATTTAGTCCTTTTTTCAAAATTAAATTTTATTTTCTTGGAAACCATAATTTCTTAGAGTACCCTGCTCAATAATTGTTTAATTTGTGTTTACGAATAATTTTTTTTGTAAATTATTTAAACTTTTCATTAAAAAAGCGACAATTTAAAAATGAATTACAGACATAATTGATATATAATTTTATGATCTTTAACGCAGGCAGATGTTTTTGGGTAAGTGTGACGACTCTTTAAGGAGTTAATTATTTGAAACAGTTTTTTTTACTTTTGTGATTGTTGTAAAAAATGGAAGATTTATTATAATTGATGGAAAACAAAAATCAAAACATCTCAGCCAGCTTCAAATTAGCTCAATCTTTTGGAAGTGCCTAATCCTGTGAAGTGGAAGAAGATGATGTCATATCCGCACTTAAGTTTGATCCGACCGGGAATTTTTTATGTTTAGGAGACAAAGCCGGAAGAATAATCATATTTTCAGCCACAAATACACCCAAATCATCGGAGTAGAGCTTCGACTACTACGCTGAAGTACATTCACCCTAATTTAGTTTCAATCACATGTTCGATAGTTTGATCCTCTCAAGGGAGTGTAATACCTTTAAGAGATCGTAGATATCTGCTGGCTGAGACCTCAAGGACGATTCCTTAAACTTCTCACTACAAATTCCAAGTCCATCAAATTATGGAAAGCATTTGAGAAGGCTGATAAAAAAATATTAAAAAACGCAAACAAAGAACTGAGTATGCCTAAGCTAGAGTCTCAGAGTCCTGCATTCACTGCCAGCGAAGACTTTATTTTCCCATCAGTCCACTCATCCCAAATAAACTCTATCAGCCAGTCCCACAATTAGCAATATCTATTATCAGGCGATAAGTAGAAATCATATCTGTGGAACCTGGAGAAGCCGGTGAAGCCTTATGTAATAAACTCAATCGAAGAACAAAGAAAGAGCAACAATGATATCGCTTTAACCTGCACTAAAATGCACCCTTCTTGCGATAACATATTTGCTTATGGACTCAATCGAAGCGAGCAGGGACTCGGGGTCTGTGATACTAGAGTTTCCAGTAATTTTGCTTTTATTTAGGTAACTACGGTAAAGCCATTGGTTTTGGCTCTGAAATTTGCTCTACCAAAAATTTCTTCACCGATATGATCGGCTCAATTTCTTCAATATAGTTCACGCCGAATGGAAAATATTTAATATCACGAGATTATTTAAATGTAAAAGTTTGGGATCTGGCTAATAGTCGAAAACCACTGCTTAAAATTTGTGTACAGTAAAGTGTGAAATCAAAATTGGTGAATTTGTTTTAAAATGACTGCATAAATGACAAGTTTTCAATGGCCTGCTCAAAGGACAGCAGTACTCTTGCAACGGGAACATATAACAATTGTTTCCATATTTTGAATTTAGCCAGTGGTTCAAATAGTCAATATGAATTGAACTTCAAAAAGAGTACAATTTGCAGAGTCATCAGTCCAGGCAAGTGTCCGCCAATGGTGAGCCTGGACGCGAGAAGAAAAACTTCAGTAATGGCTTACCATCCGGTAAATCATTCGATAGCCACTGCGTCCCTCAACTGTTTATTCATATACTCTCTCTGATTTATTTGGTAATTTACTAGCATGTGTGAGTATTGAGTATAATTTAAATAATATATGGACTCTCTAAGCGAACGCGAAAGATAGCTGCAGAGGAAAAATAAAGAGCTTGAGGAAAAAAAGAGACAAATTTAGGAAGAATTACGCAAGCTAGATTAACAAGATCTGAGTGAAAAATAGGAAGATGATATCAGTCCTATCTCTGAATAAAAGCAGTAAGAGAGCGGTAATTAAAAAGAAGACAAGGATATAATTGGGCAAATTTAAGGAGTTCGTAAACTGCAAGAGTAACGCAATCAAGAAAAGCTTAAATAACTTAAAAAGATATTCGAATCCAATCGCATTAACCTACAAAAGAACAAAGAGAAAATTTAGCGATTGTAGACGAACTTGGCTCAGGCTGAGACTGCCTTTAACATCAAATCAGAACTAAAACGATAACTGGAGTCAAAAGGGAAGAAAATATCTGAATAAAGCAAGAAATGGATATCAGACGTCAGTAAACTGACGGATAAGCATGAGGAAAGTCAAAATAGCATGAGTACATTACAAAAGGAATAATAAAGTCTCAAGAATCAGTTGTTAGGTACTCAGAAAAAGCTTTAAGACATGCGCAAATAAAAGCAAGGATACGAAACTGAGCACAAACTTATCAATACGAAAGCCGAACAATTGAAATAATAAATAGAGAAAGCAAAACAAGTCCTAAAAGACAAAGATGTGTACCAAAAAGAGCAAGCTCAAAAAAATAACAAAAATAATGAGAAAGCGCAAGTCAACAAAAAAAGGGTAGAAAAGCAAAAGAGTGAGCTGGTAAAAGCATACAAAAAATTAAATCAGCATATTTCGTTGTTAAGGAAAATTAATCTGCACTTGCAAACTGCTGATAATTTGAATTTTCCCTTAAAGTAGTTTTTACAAGCAATTGATAAAAGTGATATTATAACTTGATCACAACTTTAATAAAAATGAAAAATAATATTTGATCTCAATTAAATGTAGGCTTTGATCTGATTTTGATTTCCAGACTACTTATTGACTAATTTCCAGAACTTTACTCTTACAATTAATCTTTATTTAAATCTTTTACTGACTTTTTAATTTTTATACTGCCTTCGGTTTGTCGAGATTTAGACTTTTATTTTTGCTGTGGCTGATTTGATATCATCCAATGCTTTAAAATTTATTTTTCCTTTCTCCATATTCCTTTCAAATCGCTAATTCCAAAATTATTGTTAAATGTTTTATTTATAACTCTCAAAAATTAGCTTTCTTACTTTGACTTGACGTGACTTTTTCCGAGGAGATTTCCCAATTTGGCACATAGCTTTTCCATTTAATATATTTTTTGCATGTGGACTCGCTCTTTTAGCTCATAATCTAACAGTTTTGACCTCAGTTGAGCGTTCTCTTGCTCCAGTTTGCTGGTTTCGTCAAGGGGCAATTTATTGTGAGAAGTTATTTGAGATTTTGTTTGAATATACCCTGAGTAATTGCCCTCGTGTCTGCTATTAGTATTAGGCTTTCGTACCAATTTTGAATAGTCCAGCTTAAACCTTTGAAGCTCTGGTTTGTATATTTTTGCATGCTATTCGATATTGAGGATATTTTTATGAGAAGCATGGCTTTAGTGATAGTTATTACTCGGAAGTGTGCTTGCACTCTTCACCTGCGATTTGCTATATCTAATATTTGGTTAGATTTTATGGTTGCTCTTATTTTGATAGAGAGATAACTAATGAATACCAATGCTGCCAGCTGATCTAAATATTGGGCCCTGGTTCTAGTTTTTCATCTCTCAAGATGATGCCGCTAATAAATATATTATTGTGTATATTTAATGAGTTTATTATTTTATCATAGGAGACTGTTAATTGGGTGCACTAAAATTAGACTATTATTCTCTTTCTTCGAAAATGAAAACATCATAAATCAAGCACTTTGCTTTCAATTCCCGCCTTACAAAGCTGAAGCTGGATAGCAACTTAGTCGATCATGAAGTGGACCAGTTTTTTATTCGCGAGGATGCCGAAAAAGCAGATAATGCATGTGCTGTGCTCAAACAACTATCAACAGACCAGAAGCATTCGATTCGTGATGCAGCACAACTTAGTTATGATTTAATGAGTAAGCTTAAGTTATTACTCGATCATCACTACATGCTGGAATCCAAGCAGATCAAGTTTCGCATCGTCAAGAGTGCTAAAAAGGTTGAGCGTGTCGAGACTGTCAGTCAAGATGATGTTTAATTCTTTGAAATAAAAAACAATTTGCTAAACCAACAACCGTAAAATCGCTCATAAGTCATCTCAAGTAAGTAAAATAAAATATGTCTATAAAAGCAATTACCAAGACCCTCAACTCTGGTTTCAAATTCAAAGATTAAGCTGAAGAAAATAAACTAAAGGACAAATGATATTATGGCTAACTTAAGCGAGGTGAAATCTGAAAGCAATTAAAGCATAATAAAAGATTTAAAGGATCGTATCAAAAAGCTATCAGGAGCGAGTGAACAAAAATACCAGGAATTATCATGCTATAAAGAAAGAGTTCAAGCTTTAGAATAGGAAAATTCGAAATTGCGGGGGATGCTTTTGTAAATTGACACTCACCCCAAATAAGAGTTAAAAATATAATTTAAAGTTAGTTTAAAATGTATAGATGAGAAAGTCCAGCCAGACCTAATCAATAACAAAATAGAAGTTAATGAGAAATAGAAGTGCATATAGTACTTCGAAAGTATCATTTCTCATTTGCAAATGATGATAGTGTCTCAAGCAAAATAAATAGACAATATACGAACAAAGGTGATCATGAACACCAATAGCAAACCTAAGAATCTAGATACGAAGAGGAATCAGTGAGGGATTCAGTTTATATAGATGTGATTAATTAAGAATATTGATGCATGAAATTACAAATATTTGCAAATCTATTGATTAGTTAATTCAATAATGAGATTTAAGTTATATACTAATTGATGCCTCCGAAAAAGAGTAAAAAATCAACGGTCCCATAAGCAAATATAAACCAACTGCGAAAAAAGAGCAAAAGTGAACGACAAACACAGACCAAACTAAATTCTTATGAGATGTTCAGGTAATTTCGAGGCGATGGGGTATCGAACTGTGAGAGTACAACTTCAGACCAGTACATAAAATAGCGTAAGGTTTAAATCGCATAAAGGATACTGAAACTAAGGGGCTAACGTAGTAAAATTAAAGCTCAGCAGTTCACAAACATGATCAAATTGTTAAGAGGCGTACGCGTTGAGGTCGATGATGTGACATTCATTGAGCCTGACTATGTGAGATATTACTTAGCATAGTAGCTAATTGAGAAGCAAAATCTGCATGATGTTAGTTTAGAATATTCTGACTAGCTCACTGACATTATATTACTAAAGAAGTGTAATCTAATATAATCAAAGAAAAACTAAAATAAAGTAGATTCCGAATAGCAGAATATTGATGCAGGTAAAGAAAATCAGACTAACTATATCACAGTAGAAACTTAAATTGAGGAAAATGCTAAGATATAATAGACAGTGCACAAATAATGAAGTGATACTTAATATATAGAATTAATCAGCATGATCAATCCGTAATGTCATTCATTCTTATACTTTTTTGGGAATTTAGCTTTCTGGTTTCTAACTTTTCTACACTTTTTCTTACGTTGGGTGCTATTTTTATGATCCGAAGACTCCAGAGAAGTGAGACTTGCACGACATGCCCAAATTGCATCGGGCGCAATAGATGCAGTTGTAAGAGTAGCTGGCGATGGGGATGGGCTTGGGTTGATTAGCTAGCATAGGGATATTGGTCTTCTCCTCAGGGTACTCGATGGGAAAAGCGTTTGGAAATACCATAGGCACCAGGTAGAGCTCAATGCGCACGTATATTTTGAAAGCGATGAACGTGATGATGTACACTACCTTTATCGAGTACATAGGTAACGGAATCATGCACTATGCCCTGCGTTACATAAGTTTTACCTATAGACCTTGTACCAGGGCCGCCGCTGGATCGAGTACAGCGGACTCAGAGCCTGAATTGGTGCAAGCGATCTGATTTATGCTACCTGTTGCTGCAGTTCCATTTCGATTTGTATACTATCTTCTAACCTTATAATTTATAACTATTATAGTCATTCTAGAGCCTTCTCGAGGCTATAACAATTATAAGAAATTAGTTCCTTAATAATACAACACATATGAAAATTAATTACTTTTATAAAGTATGTATTTATCTTGTCTTCGTCTTAATATTTTATTAAATATAAGGATTTATTGACCAAAAA
>APMI01033768.1_pt1 | contig 17123 bp, 16 predicted proteins | sample 667938 | NCBI WGS metagenome assembly APMI01 (sample SAMN01084076, study PRJNA167559) | wastewater metagenome | biome: Wastewater | place: Denmark: Ejby Moelle, Odense | collected 2011-11-28 | reverse complement strand
AAGTATTGGTACAACGCATGAGGGCGCTGTCGGTTGTCATGTATTACGGAAACCTCAATAGCTTGACAGTTTCCGCACGGGGATCCCGGCCAAGTGGGTGGCGTGTTCGACGACATGAAGCGTCTAGGGAATCACTGGATAAGTGGTGAACGAGTTCTTCGTCATAGAGTCAGACGAAGAGTTTTGGTTACAACGGAATGACGATGAAGCAGATGACGCTGGCGGGGGCAAAAAGGATTCGAGAAGCACGGTCGGTCGGGCGACGCGCAAGGCGGAGTTTCTGGCGCGGAAAGCCTGATGCCGTGGGCCGAGTTCTGCGCGCTGATCGAACCGCATTACCCGAAGGCCGGGAATGGGCGGCCGCCGGTCGGACTTGAGCGGATGCTGCGAATGTATTGTGTGGCTAACTGGTTCAACCTGAGCGACGAAGCCTGTGAAGACGCCCTCTACGACGTGCCGGTATTCCCCGAGTTCTGCCGCATCGACCTTGGACGCGAGCGGGTGCCCGATGCGACAATCCTGCTCAACTTCCGTCACCTGCTGGAAGCCCACAACCTCGGCGCGCCGCTGTTCGCCAAGATCGGCGAACTGCTGTTGGCCAACGGGATGAAGCTCTCTGGCGGCACAATTGTCGATGCCACGCTGATTGCCGCACCACCCTCGCTCAAGAACGAGGAGAAGAGCCGGGATCCCGAGATGCACCAAACCAAGAAAGGCAACCAGTGGCATTTCGGCATGAAGGTCCACAGCGGGGCGGACAGCCAGACCGGTCTGGTCCACAGCGCGAGCGTGACCGCCGCCAACGTCCATGACAGCCACGAAGTGGCGAATCTGCTGCATGGCGAGGAAACCCGCTTCTACGGTGACCGTGCCTACCGGGGCAAGGATCAGCGGGAGCGGCTCAAGACCCTTGCGCCGAGGGCCAAAGACTTCACCAACCAACGCGCCTACACGAACCGGCCGCTGAGCGAGGCGGACAAGGCCACGAATCGGCGCAAGTCCAGTGTGCGCTCCAAGGTCGAGCATGCGTTTCTCACGCTCAAGCGTCTGTGGGGCTTTGCTAAGGTCCGCTATCGCGGCTTGGCCAAGAATGCCAACCGGGCCTTCGCCATGCTGGCGATGCTCAACGTTAGCAAATGGGGACGAGCTTTGACGGCAGAGGTGCGTCCGGTATGAACAGGAAGCGGGGAAATCCCCCGCATACAGGTCCGAAATCGACCGCCCATTCGATGAAAATGCCATTCTCGAACCGATTTCGTCTCGAGTCGCGCTCACTACCGCCATTTGCAGGAACTTGTTCAGCATTTTCTTAGGTTAGCAGGATGACGATAAAGGTTTGCCACGTCCTTTCGGGTGATCTGTGGGCTGGTGCGGAATCGATGGGGTACAACCTCATCAAGGGGCTAGAATCGCCGGGAAACGTGGATGTATCGGCGATTGTCCTGAACCAGGGGGAATTGCTGGACCGATTGTGCAAATGCGGTGTGCGCGTGCATCTGATTGACGAGTCGCGCTACGCGTTTCATGAGCTTGTCGTCAATGCGGCGAAGGTCTTGGCCGAGTTCGCACCGGATGTCATTCATGCGCATAGGTACAAGGAAAACCTCATCGCGTTCTTGGCGACAAGATTCTGTCGACGTGCTATACACCTCGTTACGACCCTTCATGGTCTGCCAGAGCGGCGCGAATGCGAGGGTTTCAAAGAGAAGCTGAAAAACGCAATTGATACCGTTGTCGTCGGCAGGTTCTTCGATGTTGTCGCCGCTGTGTCAGACGATATTCGTCGCGTTGTTAGGAAGGAACGATCGATCTCTGCGGCACGGGTAGAGGTGATTCGCAACGGTATCGATTTTTATGAGCACTCTCGGGCTGAGGATTTCCGCGAAACGGTGCTTATAGGCTCTGCTGGCAGATTGTTCCCAGTCAAGGATTATGCGTTTATGGTGGAGATCGCTAGGGAGGTTGCAGCGCAAGAACGCACAGTACGGTTCGCGCTCGCTGGAGAGGGCCCGCAAATGGACGAGCTTCGATCTCTCGTAGAGCACTATGGGTTGAACTCGGTGTTCGAGTTCCGTGGCTTCATTGCTGACCTCACGAGTTTCTATTCGGAATCCGATATCTTCTTGAATACCTCTAAGCATGAGGGGATCCCGATGAGCGTATTGGAGGCAATGTCCTCCGGGGTTCCAATCATTGCACCAGCCGTAGGAGGGCTACCCGAGATTATTCGAGACGGCATCGATGGCTTCTTGATCCGCGAGCGAAGCGCCGCAGCGTTTGCGGAACGGTGTATAGAGCTGGCACGGAATCCGAGACTGCGTAAAGAAATTGGGAAAGCAGCTGCGAATCGAGTTCGAACCGAGTTCTCAACAGAGAGGATGGTGCGTGATTATTCGGATCTCTACTCAAGAGTGATGCGTAACAGCGGAGTGCGTCCTATTCGGTCACAGACTGTTCGTGCGACTAAGCGTTTCATACGGCGGGTCGTTTGGCATGTCGCGGGTCTCGGGGTCGAGAATCCTTGCGTTCCCAGTAGGACGACAAAAGTCACGTTCGTATGTAAAGGCAACATCTGTAGGAGCGTCTTTGCACATTATCTGGCAAAGAAGTGGGCACAGGATCGAGCGCTAGCCGACATCGACTTCGACTCTGGCGGACTCGAGGTTTCGGCGGCCATAGCGCCACCGGAGAATGCACGGATCGCTGCAAAGCGCTTCGGAGTATCAATCGATGACTCGAGGTCGAAGCCAGTATCGGTCGAACACTCGCGCAAAGGCGAGATTTTTGTCGTCATGGAGCCGGGACAATTGCGGATGCTCCGAAACGCTAATCCGAACAAGCGTGATCAGTTCTTTCTGCTTCCACGCTTTCTTAGCCCAGACCATCCCAGTGCAATTGCGAAGAGCAGGTCTTGCGTTCTTGACCCTTATGGTAGGGATCTGGAGACGTTCTACGAATGCTACGAGCACATCGAAGCCTGTGTAGAGGACATGCTCGATGATCTGGGTCTTGGTCACTTGAGCACCGGAGGTTGAGATTCGATGTCGGAACTTGTGTTCGTCCTGAGCTTGTTCGGCGTGTTCTTCGCCTATTTCGGCTATCCACTAACACTTGTGTTGATCTCAGGAATCCGGTTGCGAGCCAATGCATGCGGTCGGGCGCCCGATAGCGTGACGCTAATCATCACCGTGCACAATGAGGAGAGACGGATACGGGAGAAGCTGGAGAACTCGATGTCGATTGAAAGGCCATGGAAGGAGTGGCAGATCATAGTGGCGTCTGATGGCTCATCAGATCGTACAAACGACATCGTCATGGAGTATGCCGACCGAGGAGTCGAGCTGCTCGAGATTGCAGGTCGCGGAGGGAAGGAGAACGCGCAACGTGAGGCAGTTCGGAAGGCTAAGGGCGATGTTCTGGTGTTCAGTGATGTAGCGACTGGGCTTGAGCCTAGCGGACTTCGCCAGCTTGTATCGGGATTTCGCGATCCTTCTGTGGGTTGCGTGAGCAGCGAGGACCGACTGATTTCGAACACGGGGCAGCCGAGCGGGGAGGGGGCATATGTTCGGTACGAGATGTGGTTGCGCCGATTGGAATCTCGCGCCGGGTCCCTTGTTGGATTGAGTGGGTCTTTGTTCGCGGCGCGCAGGGACGTCTGCAAGGATTTCTCGTCCGAGATGCAAAGTGATTTCCGCACCGTGCTGAACAGTGTGCGCCTCGGACTTCGTGGAATCAGTGACCCCAAGGCGATCGGGATCTACATGGATATTGGGGACCCATCCAAGGAATGGGATAGAAAGGTTAGAACTATCGTTCGAGGACTCACCGTGTTTTTCAAGCATGCCGAACTGCTCAATCCGTTCCAATACGGGTTGTTCGCGTATCAGCTTTTTTGCCACAAGCTTCTTCGATGGCTGGTCCCGGTGTTCCTGGCAACGGCGCTCGTTTCAAATGTGCTATTGGCGACCGAATCCGTTGGGTATCAAGTGTTGCTTGCGGTCCACCTTTCCTTCTATGCGGTTGGCGCCCTCGGCTGGTTCGTTGGGGGCAGTCTATTGAACTACGCGCCAATCAAGATTCCAACGTTCTTCTTGAAAGTGAATTGTTCTATCGTGGTGGCATGGTGGCGATACCTACGTGGGGACCGAATCGTCACTTGGACGCCTACGGTGCGATAGTGAGGTCGAGGGGGCAAGCATTGGTGATCTCGCGGTCGCATGCTGGAGGTAGCGAATGATGGTTGGTGAGCACGTTCATCAGGTTCCTCGATTGCTTTCGAGACCGGCAGTGTTCAAGTGGCTGCTGCGGGACTGGCTAGTTAGAGTACTGAGCCGGAACTCGTGGGTTTTGCGGCCAGTGCGTATCGCGCTGGAGGCTATAGGTGAGAAGGATGAAGCTGTTCGAGTTCTGATGCTAAATCACAGGCTTTCGAACGACATGAGCCTTGTTCCTGCTATCAGACGAGAGCTGGGTAGGGTTGCTGGACAGCCGGATAGGTTCGTACCACATCCTGAAAAGAACTTCGAACTTGACGACTCACCGTTCCGAGCAATCGTTTTGCTTCCGCCATCGTTTGGCGAGGGGCGGATTCAACGTGGGGTTCTGCTAATCAAGTTCACAGAGACGTTCCGCGTGTTTCATCATTCGATCGACATCGACAGGTTGATGAGGTTCTTTGTGATTGTTCTCGAACCAAGTTGGAGTGGCTACTGCTTGCCGGAGATTCTGTGTTGGTCGGGATATCAGCAGAAAGTGATTGTCCAGGCGAGCGAATCGAAAGACAGGGAGTTTCTGGAGCGGCTCGGTTCAAACCTCATCCCAATCGACGTTGGAGCGAGCGACTGGGTTGACTATCGGGTGTTCTTTCCTCGTAGAATTCCCAAGAGATACTTGGCCATTTATGTGGCAAACCTGTCACCAATCAAACGCATACATGTTTATTTGAAGGCGATCAGGCGGATTCTTGGAACGACGAAGGACGCGCGATTTGCTGTCGTGCTCTCGAGCTGGGGCGGGGTGACGGACGAGTTTGAGCAGTTGCTTGACTATTACGACGTGGGTACCTCGTTGGACGTGTTCTCAGACCGGAATCAAAGCGAGCTGAACGATCTGCTGAATGCTTCGTCGGTTGCGGTGCTTCTTTCGCTCAAGGAGGGCAGTAACAAGACACTCTTTGAAGCGATGTTCGCAGGCGTTCCCGTGATCATGCTGGAAGAGAACATCGGCGTGAACAAGGATTACATCAATTCCGCGACCGGAAGGATGGTTAAGGAGATCGATCTGGCGGATGCGATCGTTGACTTGGCCGACCGGGGTGGCGAGTTGTCCTCTCGAGATTGGGCAATAGAGAATATCGCCCCAGAGCGGTCGACTCGGAAGATCGCGGCGCTGATCCGTCAGGTTTTCGAGCCAGGTGAGGTAGCAACCGGTGATCTGCTGGTCAAGGTCAATTCTCCGGAAGCAACGTACTTTGATCTGGCATCGACGGCAGCGCTGCCGCATGTTCGTCAGGTGCTGGGACTATTCATGAAGCAAGGGCAGGGGGCGGTCTGTTCCGAAAACGAAACCGGAGAGCGCTTGTATTCGGCATATCACACAGAACACGTGCCGCATCCCATGTCGCGAAGCAGCGTGTAGTCCGCCGGGTGCTGAATGGGAGGTTCCGGGGTGGGGCCAATCGGAGCGAGGGAAGCGGAGAAGGTCGAACTGAAAGAGACAGAATGAAGATACTTTGGCTTTCGCATCTCGTCCCGTATCCGCCCAAAGCTGGTGTACTTCTCCGCGCGTACAACCTTCTCAGAGAGACATCCCGATACCATGAGGTGGACCTTTTCGCATTTGTTCAAGAGTCCTGGATTCGCCGTTTCTACCCGGACCTGCAAGATGGGATCTGGGAAACGCGCGAGAGATTGAGCGAGTTCTGCACCGTAAGTGGCTATACGGCGATTCCCTGGGAACGACGGATCGGCGGACGCCTGTTGCTGCCTGCGGTTTCTGCGTTTGGGGGGCTCTGCTACACGATTCGTTGGTTAACAAGCTCCCAAGCGCGAGAGCAGTTGCAGAGAATAGGGATAGAAAAAGAGTATGACATAGTTCATTTCGACACGATTAGCCTTGCCCAGTATCGAGATTGTTTTGGTCGAACACCATGTTCTCTTGGACACCACAACATCGAATCTCACATGATGTTGAGACGTGCGGAACTCGCCGGCAACCCCGTCAAGCGGCTCTACTTCTATCAAGAAGGCTGTAGGTTGAAGGAATACGAGAGGAAGACCGCCTCGGAATTCAAGGTTCACATAACTTGCTCTGCTCTAGATAGCGAACGCTTAAGAGAGCAAATACCAGAGGCAGAAATCGTTGATGTAGCGAATGGCGTCGATATTGATTACTTCCAAACCGATTCAGCGCGATCTGTTGTGATGAACTCGCTCGTGTTTGTCGGAACAATGGATTGGTACCCCAACGTTCAGGCGATGGAATGGTTCATCGAGCAGGTTTGGCCGAAATTGGATACGCAACGGCCAAGAGTTACATTAGGCATTGTTGGAAGCAACCCACCGGAATCGCTCCGGCAGTTGGCGGCGCGGGTAGAAGGTATTACGGTCTACGGCTATGTCGACGATGTTCGTCCGTATATACAAGGTGCAGATCTGTACGTTTGCCCGATATTTGATGGTGGCGGTACCAAATTGAAGCTGTTGGATGCTTTTGCCATGAAGAAGTGCGTTGTTGCGCACCCTGTGGCAGTCGAGGGAATCAACGTCACCGAGGGCGTCGATGTTTGCCTCGCCTCGACGGTCGACCAGTATGTCAAAGCAATTGCGGAATTGCTTGATCGGCCAGACGAGCGATTGCGTATTGGGAATGCCGCCCGAACGCTAGCGGAGAACGAGTACTCGTTCTCCGCGCTTGGACGCAAATTCAGTGATGTTCTGGAGTCTGCGGCCGAACAGAAAATGCTGAAGGCAAGTTGATCTTTTCGTGTGACTGGACACTTGTTCCTAAGGTTGGACCGTTAGGATATTAAGTGTCGAAGCAGGTAGCGGCGGCGCTGCTGTAGTGCCACCGGAGCGCTGATAGCCTTTCTGTCCGATGTAGTTCTGATACGCGGAAGTTAGGTTTCCGCTGGCATCGACAATGCCCGCGCTCAAAGACCCGACTAACAAGCTGGATTGCGTCATACGGGATGCTGCAGCCGAGCTGTCAGCGGTATTCATAGTTCCACCACTTGTAGAGACGACAACGTCGTTGAGAAAGGAAATGGGGCCGCTCGAGTTGGAGAGATTCGAGATCCTTATGTCGCCGCCGATGAAAGTGTTTCGGTACATTTCGAAACGACCATACGTGGCCGTTTCTTGACCAATCCATAGCGTTGCATCGTTACTCGCTCGCACCAGGTTAAAAGCGATTTCTATGTTCGCCGTATAACTATAGGTGTCCACCCAGATTCCTTGCCCTTGTGCAACGTTGATGCGGTTGTCACGAATAAACCAATAGGAGTTGTTCGTTTTCGGTCCAATTGCTTTGGAATCCGACACATTGAAGTTCGTTGCGACGTTTCCTTGCACGAGTACTTTGTTCGTCGAATAACCAAGTACTCCGTAGCCTTGGCCATACATGTCCCTGAAGGTGTTCTCTACGATGGCGAAGTAGTTGCCGACGCCTCCGCCGTTGGAGATCATCAGTCCCGACGCGTTTGTGCCACTGCCTCCATAGCCGGAAGGGAGATTGGCAAAAATATTCCTTCTGAATGTTACGTTATCTGCGTTCGAATCAATCCGAACGCCGAAGTTCGTTGTGAAGTTCCTAAACTCCAAACCCTCGAAATATAGGTTGCTGCAACCGCCGCCGTAAGGCGCAACGTGGCTCGAAGTGACATCGACTACCGGTTTCTCTCCAGGGTACGCAAGCCAAACGAGTGGCTTGTTTCCAGGAAGGGCAAGTCGATATCCATCCTCAATTGGCGCTTCAGCCGTACGGTAGGTGCCAGTGCGGAAGTACAGGAAGGTACCGCGATAGCTCGCATCGTACTTGCTGATATACCAATCGGCGATAGAACGCCAAGGATTTGAGAGGGTCCCCGTTCCCCCGCTAGCGACGGTACGGCCATTAACTGCGTCGACGAAACGAAAGCCTTGGGTCGTAACGGTTATGGACCATGTGACTGTAGCGGTTGCACCAGCGGAATCCGTCACGGTGACACGGACAGCGTGGGGCGACCCGGATTCGGTTGGCGACGCCCAAGATAGCTCACCAGTTGCACTGTTGATTGACATACCACTTGGTCCAGAGTCCAAGCGGTATGTATTTGGGTATGTTCCGCCAATTGCGGCGATTTGGACGTTGTACATCAACCCTGGGTAGGTACGGTAGAAGCGGTTATTCGTATCCAAACCGGCACGTGGCTGAATGATCTCGAGAGGGCTGATTGCCGCGTTGGCATTGCTCGTGTTCGCAATGCAAAGCACCAATGCCAACGCATAAGGAAGGATCGCAAGGAAATTCCTTGCAGTCTGCAATAAGATAGCGGTAACACGGGCATGACCTTCAGCCTTCGTGGCGTCCGCAAAGTTCGTTACAAAGCCAAGGATACTCATAGCCGTACTCCATTTCGTCAAGTAGCTAGCGATACATGCCAATAAACAACACCCGCGAACGATCCACCATTGCTTTTGCGACCCGTCTGCGGATCACCACCACAGATCTCAGTATCGTATAAAGATCTCGTGAAGTAATTCACGGCAGTATCGCTAGACAGCTTTAGCCTAAAGCGAGCTTCATGCCAGTTCCCGATCGCCGATTCGCGCTGGGGGGCTATGATATCTGACAAAGAAAAGAAGCTGTTCTTGTCGTGGAATGGCGACGTCGACTGATGCGGATCTGCTAACGACCTGGTTTTACGATGGGTTTCGTGTCTTGTCGGGTGGACAAGAGCAGACTATTCGCGCTTGAGAAATTCGAAACGGCGGCTGCGGAACGGTCGACGTTACCAGGTGTTTCAGGCCCAGTTGCGCATTGGCCGCGGCAGCTTTTTTTCATGCTCTCGGTCTGGGCACGCGTTTGTCTATGTTTGACGTGCGGTACCGCTTGCCTGACGTTCCCATTCGAGAAAGCATAGTATTGACCACAGCCGGTTTTCGTGGTTTGCAGACTGTTCCAAGTGCTCTTTGACCAAGCGCCGTACAACGATTGGGTTTAGCCAATCCGAATTGCCAAGAACTCGATCAGATGCGAGTTCCATCAACGTGGGTTTGAGGGGGCCGCGCAGCCAATCTGCAACTGGAATGGAGAATCCTTGCTTAGGTAGCTTGAGATGCGAGGGAGGCAGAGAATCACCAACAGCCTTTCGAAAAATCGACTTCTTCTCAAAGCAATGGAGCTTTAGAGACGAGGGGATGGTTGCCGCGAATTCAACTAACTCGTGATCTAGGAACGGGACACGGACTTCCAAGGAATGGGCCATGCTCACCCTGTCGCTCAGCGGAAGTAGGTCATCCGGCAAATAGAGCAGTTGGTCGCAATGCAGGGCAAAATCGACTGGATCCAGTCCGCGGAGTTGTTCTGCGATCTCGTCATAGTAGTGTTTCGTGCTGCCTGACTCGGCGAGTGCATCGGGACGAAGCACAGACGACGCGTCTTCAAAGGCAACGATAAAGCTCCTGTACATCGACGGCCCTTCCAAGCAGGCTGCCCGAGCAAACCTTTCGACGCGATCTCGCCGAGTCGCATTTGCTCCAGAGAGGCGGGCATACGTGCCCGCACCGGCAGCGAGCGATCGTTTCAGAAACGTCGGGAGGCTCCGGAGCATGGCGCCCAGTCGTACGCCCACGTAGCGCTGGTAGCCGCCAAAAAGCTCATCAGCACCCAAGCCGGACATTGCGACCCTGACGTGCTGCGACGTCTCTTCGCAGACAAGCCAATTGGGTATTGCAGACGAGTCGGCGAACGGTTCGTCAAATGCCGCCACGATCTTTGGAAGCAGAGAGGTAAAGTCTGACTCGAGAAGACACTCCTTGTGGTCGGTTGCGTATTTTTGAGCAACCAGTCGCGCCGCGTCTCGCTCGTCGAATCGGCCAACCTCGGTCTTGAAGCCGACCGTGAACGTCCGGACGGGACCTGTCGCAATGCGAGACATCATTGCGACCATTGCTCCAGAGTCCAGTCCTCCACTTAGAAACGCACCAATAGGCACGTCTGAGACCATATGGCTTGAAACGGCGTCAAAGAGCCGTTCTCGAAGCAACTGAACCCAGGTTCCCTCGTCTTTAGTTTCGTCGACCTGCTGGCCGAGTTCCCAATATCGTCCAATTCGCGTCCGACCCGACTCGTAGGTAATCCAGTGTCCAGGCGGTAACTTGCGGATGGCGGAAAAGATTGAGAGCGGGCCGGGTACGCACATGTGCGTGAAGTACTCAAAAACCGCGTCGGCGCTAACTTGGAGTGAAACCGTCGGAATCGCCGTTAGAGCCTTCATTTCGGATGCAAAGAGAAGGCTATCTCGAGATTCGACGTAGTAGAGCGGTTTGATCCCGAGCCGGTCGCGCGCAATGAACAGCCTTTGATGTCGTTCGTCCCAAATGGCGAACGCAAACATACCCCTGAGTCTATCGACGCAATTCACGCCCAACTCTTCATAGAGATGCACAATAACTTCAGTATCCGATGCGGTGCGAAAGAGATGCCCTTGGGCCTCAAGCTCGCGTCTGAGGGACCGGAAATTGTAGATTTCTCCGTTGAAGACGATCCATACGGTGCCATCCTCGTTCGAGATTGGTTGCTGGCCCGTGTTCAAGTCAATAATGCTCAGTCGACGCATTCCCAAGCCGACGTGTCCCATAACGCGATGACCAAAATGGTCGGGGCCTCTGTGAGCCATTTGTCCACACATTGCCGCGATGTCTTCTTCTTTGACCGGGTGATCGCTCCGGGTGTGGGCGATGCCAGCAATTCCGCACATGGTTAGGGTCTCTTAACTCAAATTTAAACACTGGCGCTTGGCTAGCGATGCAGAAGGCATGCCAGCAGCGCGAGAAATTGTCTCAAGAAATGCATAAAACACTTGACATGACGATCGATTGGCAAGGCCGCCGCGTTGCTCGCTTGGGGTTGATTTTGGAGCGAGCTACGCGGCGGCCAATGAGGGATCCCTTCGGATCTCCGGCGCTCCCTCATGTCTTTGTCGGCTTCGGTTTGTTTGCAGCTCTTGGAATGGATTTCCTTTCTCCTGGCGGCCGTTCCACCACGCTCCCGTCGTACCTTCGTCGAACTTGTGATCGGCTGCATGGTCAATCTGGAGGGTTGGGTAACCCGCGCCATCGGGGCCAATTGCCGAGAGGCGCACTGGACCACCTGTTCCAAGTTGATCAAGCGGGCACGCGTGTCGGTCGCCGAGTTGTCGATCCGATTGCTGCAACTGGTGCAACGGGAATTTCCGGCCGAATTGGCGTATCTGATTATCGACGATCCGCTGGTTTCGCGCTGCGCGAAGACCGGTCCGGGTATCGGCATCAAGCACGACCATAGTCGCAAGGCCAATCTGCCGACCTTTCTGATCAGCCAGAAGTGGCTCCGTTTGTCTGAACAACTCCGCGAACCTCCATAATCGCTAAGTCGTTCGAGTCGATTGATTGGACGCCAAGCGGAAACAGAATGCCCAAGTATCCTCCAGCCTGTTGGTACTAACCATGACTATTATGGGAGCGGGGATGACTTGAACCTATGAGGAATTCAACAATTAGAGATAAGTTGCCTGTACGCTTTTTGATGATAATCCGTTTATGGCGCAGTTGTTGGATTCTTGCCGATCTTGAGGGTTGAGGGATGAAAAGAATATCGAGTCTTCGGCTATCAGGGCGAAGAATCGCTGCTTTAGGTTTTGCGGTTCTTGCGTTGGCGGTGGGGACGTGGGCTGCACCAAAGATACTCCGACGCTTGGATATGCAGGGCTTACGACCCATAGTAGTTGCAAAGGGATTGGCTTCGCCGTGGTCCATGGCGTTTCTTCCGGACGGAAGTGTCCTAGTGACAGAGCGGCCCGGGCAGATGAGGATTGTGACACTAGATGGAAAAGTTAGTCTGCCTATTCAGGGGTTACCAAAAATTGCAGCGTTTGGGGAAGGCGGGTTGATGGACGTTGCAATTGATCCTCAGTTCACTTCAAATCGACGCATCTACTGGTCGTTCGCAGAACCGGCGGAGAGCAGTCCTGATGTTGCGGCAACCGCAGTCGCTCGCGGTCGACTCGAGGCTGGCAAAGTCACGGACGTGCAGATATTGCTTCGCCAGGATGGGAAGACCAGCCACGATGCTCATTTCGGTTCTCGATTACTCATTCTGCCAGATGGGACACTGCTGGTCGGGCTCGGAGATCGGTTCGATCGGCCAGCGGCGCAACGCCTTGATTCTCTGAAGGGAAAGATCGTCCGGATCAATCGCGACGGCACCATTCCGGCGGACAACCCGTACTCTAAGTCCAGAGAGATTCGGCCCGAGATATGGTCCATCGGTCATCGAAACGTGCAAGGGCTTGCTCTTGCGCCCGACGGGAAAGAGATTCTGGCGACCGACCATGGCCCAGAAGGAGGAGATGAACTCAATATAGCCTCCCCCGGCTTGAACTATGGATGGCCTATTGTGACCTTCGGCACTGAATACGTTACCGGCGCAAAAATCGGCGAAGGTGGTGAGAAACCGGGAATCGAATCACCAATTTACTGGTGGGGGCCAGTGTCAATTGCGCCAAGCGGAATGGCGTTTGCAACGAGCGACCGTTACCCAGATTGGAAGGGACAGCTCTTCGTCGGAGCGCTAAGAGGGAAAGCCTTGGTGCGTCTTAGGCTTTCTGGCCGAAGGGTGGTTGAAGAACAAGCAATGCTCACTGGACTGCTAGCCCGCATTCGCGATGTTCGAGAAGGGCCTGACGGATGGCTGTATGTGCTTACGGACGAGGTGAACGGAAGGCTAATTCGAGTGGAACGCTAGCGAGCTGTCTCAGCACGGAACCGTGTTCTACAGTTCCAAGCCCAAGTCCTCGCTGGCGTATAGCGCTCCGGCTTGGCCAATCAGGCGCTGCGCGAAGTCGGCCTGGATACGCCAGTCGCGCAACTCCTTGGCATCGGCCAACGTCGAGCGCCGAATCGGTTCGCGAAAACCCATGTGGCAGAGCTTGGCCTCTTGGGCCGACAGATACACTTCGATGTCGAGCAGGCTCTCGCGGCAGGTCAGTTGGGCATAGGCCATGACCCGGAATTGTTCCGCGCAACTCAATGTGCGCACAGAAGTGGCTGGCCAACTCGCAATTGCTCGCTCCAATGCAAACCGTAGTAGAGGATAGGAGGCGCGAAACACAATCAAGCCCCATCAAGAATCGAACACTCCACTAGATCCTGAGTCCAGCTCGGGCGGCATAGCCGACGAACGCTCGTCGGAGCCACGGGCAAACATGGCGCTCGACAGTTCGCGCAACCAACGCGGCAAAAGCTATCGGCACCAAGATTGCCGCGGCCAGCGCCACCCACATACCTCCGAACTCAAGGATCCATTCGCCGACTGCCCGACCGATCCGGTTGTGCAGGAGATAAAGTGGATACGTGAGCGCGCCAAGCTGGGTCCAATAGGGCGAATCTGGTAGTTCGAGACGGCGCAGCGCAATCAACACGAAAACCGCGTAGAACAGGCAGACCACGACAACCGAAACAAAAACGACAAAGGAGTCCGGCCGATGGACGAAACCGGAAACCGCATTGCTCACGCATAGCAGGCTCAGGAAGAGAGATCCCAGCACGCCGAGAAACCGAATGCGCGTCGCACCCTCACGCCACATCAGGAAGCAGAAACATCCGCCCACGAAATAGGATCCATAAGGAAAGATGAGCACCGCCTTGAGCCAGCCTGGAGCATAAGTCGTGTATGTCACGGCCAATCCGACGAGCCATGCAAATAGCCAGTACTGAATGCGCCTCACCTGGCCCAGGGCAACCAGCCAGTACACCAGGACATAGAACTTGATCTCGACCGCTAGCGTCCAGTACACGCCATCAACATAGGGCAAGCCCAAGTAACCTGCGGCCATGGTCATGTTCGCGATCAAGGTCTTGGCATCGTGAATCGCGAATTTCGAACCCACCAAGGTCAGCACAAGTGTCGTCAGCGCGACTCCTGTCCAAAGGGAAGGCAGGAGGCGGGATACGCGGGAGGCGACATAGACAGTGGCAGAGCGGCCGTGTGCGCTCCACAGGATGACGAACCCGCTGATCAGGAAGAACAGTTCGACCCCAAGGAAGCCGAAACGGGAGATCGCCTGGACCAAAGGGAAATGGCCGTTCACGTCCCCGCCCAAGTACTCCGGCTGATAGGTCATGTGGTAGAGCACGACGCCCACAGCAGCGAGAAAACGCAGCAGGTCCAGAATCGGAAATCTATCTGCTGACGCCGTGCCACAGGCGCGAAGCATGGAACGCCCTTTGCGGTCAGTGCGGTCCCCGACCTCGCAGTCGAGAAAACCAGTGATGTCGGCGATCATAACAGCACAAGCGAAACACGGTAAGCGTCAGCCTTGTCCAAACAGGGCTGGAGCATCAAATGGCGGGTAGTCCCAATACATGGGCTAGCAGTCTGTCGGGCTTTGCTCGATCTATGCGAGAATCATAGACAGAAAGATTGATGGACACGGCAATGGCCTTTCACCCGATAGATCGAGATACGGACTACCTGCTACCGGCATCCGTTCAGGAGTGGTTGCCCGAGACGCACTTGGCACGCTACGTCGTTGATGTGGTCGAGGGACTGGATCTGTCTTCACTGGAACGGGCCTATGCGGGCAGAGGCAGCGAGGCCTACCATCCGGCGACGCTGCTCTCGCTATTGATCTACGGCTACGCCACCGGCACGTTTTCCAGCCGCAAAATCGAACGGGCGACCTACGATTCGCTGGCTTTCCGGTATATCGCCTGCAACCGGCATCCGCATCACGACACTCTGGCGAGCTTCAGGAAGCGTTTTGGCAAGGAATTCGAATCGGCCTTCGTTCAGGTACCCCAGGTCGCTCGCGAAAACCAGGTCTCGCGCTTTGGTACGGTCAGCCTGGATGGCACCAAGATCCACGCCAACGCCAGCCGGCACAGTGCGCTGTCCTACCCCAAGTTTGTCACCACCGGAAATATCTATTGCGGAAACAGTCGGTTACAAGGGGTGAGAAGCGCGAGTGGCACTACACGCGCGTAATGTTGGTCAAGTCAGGAGTTTTTTCACCCCGCCCGGCTTGGCATCCAGGCCCAATGCCGTGTAGATCTTCTGCAGGTCCGGCTCCGGCGCACTGCTCTTGCGCACGTTCAGGCTGCGCCCGTCGCGCTGACGAAAGCTCGTGGTGGTGCGCCGCTGAATGGTGAGCGTCTCGCGCAGGCTGTTCCAACTGTCGTGAATGCCGCAAGCCTTGAGTTGGGTGCGCAGCAACTGCACGAACTGGAAGGCGAGCACGGTGATGAACAGGTGGCCGTCGGTGCGCGCTTCCTTCATCCGCTCGCCGATAGGCGGCCGCGGCCGGGTAATCGACTACCGCCACTTCATCGACGCCCTCAAGCGCAAGCCCCAGGCGTTCAAGGGCCTGGTGTTCCGCGATGCCTTGTTTCCCCGAGAGGCGTACCGTCGGACATGGGAGCAACTCGATCTGAAGTTGCCGCAGCGACAGGCTTGTCAGACCATCGTGGCCCTGCTGGAGATGGCCGCCCGTGACGGTGTCGAAGCCGTGCTCGCCCAGCGCCTCGATGCATTGCTGGCCGCCGGTTTGCTGCCCGATGTGAAGCAGTTGCGCGAGCAGTTCGCCTCACGCAAGGCTGAGTTGCCCGACGTGACGGTCGACATACCGGCGGCCAGCCGCTATGACGCGCTGCTACCCAGTGCGCACGAGGATGAGCCCGAGGCGGTGAGCGCATGACTACCCCCACCTGTGAGCCGGCCCGCATCGCGCTGATGCTCGGCGAACTGCGCCTGCCGACAATCGGCCGCCTGTGGTCGGAGTTGGCCGCGCGCGCCGACAAGGAAGGCTGGCCGGCAGGCCGCTTCCTCGGCGCTCTGCTGGAACACGAACTGGCCGAACGGGCCAAGCGACGCACCGAACGTCATCGCCATGAGTCGCAACTCGATCTGACCAAGACGCTGGCCTGTTTCGAGTTCGCCGAGGTGCCCATGCTGTCCAAGGCTCACGTCATGGCGCTGGCCAGTGGCGATTCCTGGCTCGAAAAGGGGGCGACGATCCTGATCTTCGGCCCGCCCGGCGTCGGCAAGAGCCACCTCGGCTGCGGCATCGGCCACGCGCTGATCGACGCCGGCTACCGCGTGCTCTACATGCGCACCAGCGAGCTGGTCCAGCGCCTGCAGGCCGCGCGCCAGAGCCTGCAACTGCCGCAGGCTCTGGCCAAGCTCGACCGCTACGACCTGCTCATTCTCGACGACCTGTCGTATGTCCGAAAGGATCAGGCCGAAACCAGCGTGCTGTTCGAGCTGATCGCCGAGCGCTACGAACGGCGCAGCATCCTCATCACCGCCAACCAGCCGTTCTCCGGCTGGGACAACGTCTTCCCCGACCCGGGCATGACCGTCGCCGCCATCGACCGCCTCGTTCATCACTCAACGATCTTCGAACTGAACAACGTCGAGAGCTATCGCGGCAAACAGGCCGCCCGCCAACAGAAGAACCAGCGCGACAGCGCCAAGCGCCAGCGTCAATCATCCAAGGACAACGACAAGCATCCACCGGAGCCCCAACCATGACCCACTGAATAGCGACATTCATCCCCGTCCAACCGGCCAAGATGAATGTCGTTCGACCGTAAGCGCGCAACGCGCCCACCTCGACGCGCCGCGATCAGTGCTGTAGGGCTGTGGTGCGCAGCGGCAGCAGCGAATCGATCTGGCTGTTGGGGCAGGTCGGCAATCTTTCCAAGGTATCGCGTAGCCAAGCGGCGGGGTCGAGTCCGTTGAGCTTGGCGGTGTAGAGCAGGCTCTGAATGGCTGCAGCACGTTTGCCGGCGCGCTCGGAACCGGTGAAGAGCCAGTTCTTTTTTCCCACTGCCACCGGGCGGATGTCATTCTCGATCGGGTTGTTATCGATCGGCAGGTCGCCT
>APMI01002510.1_pt1 | contig 17132 bp, 15 predicted proteins | sample 667938 | NCBI WGS metagenome assembly APMI01 (sample SAMN01084076, study PRJNA167559) | wastewater metagenome | biome: Wastewater | place: Denmark: Ejby Moelle, Odense | collected 2011-11-28 | reverse complement strand
AGATTAAATTATTTATTCATGCTTGCATATCCTTTAATAAATTCATAATACTCCTGTTATTATGGAATTCGAAGCAGTCTGTTATGGTTGTTTATCCATTTTTACATTGTTTTAGCACCATTTGCAATTTGTTATCTCTTTGACTTTAGACAATTGCTTATTGAAAATGATTGTGAAAATTTTCTTATTTTCTATGTTTAATAGCCATACGTATGACCTCCACTTGCTTTACTCATTGACTACTGGCTATCACTCTCTTCGTTTGAGTCCTCAAAGATTTGAGACCTAGCTTCATTTATTTTTGCCTTGTACTTATGTCTACTTTTCATAACTTCAAAATTTATTCGTTTCAGCTGTTTTATATTAATGGGGTCTCTTATATTCTCAGTTGATATACGCTTCGGAGGCGAATTCTTCAAACTTACTGTCTTTTCGTTTTGCTGCTCAATGATTGTTTATAGACCTGTTTTTTTGAAGTTATATTATGTAGTTAATCCACGTTCGAGTACTTTATGCTGAGATTACAAATCTACCAGTTAAAATTTCTGTATTTCGGGCAGCCTAATGTTGCTCATAGTTTTAACTAGATTTAAGTTCGGTTGACTCTTATTTGGTAATGTCTATTGAATATGACATGAACACGCTTTTTTAGAACAGCACGAAGCGTTCTTTGGTTCACTCAATCTGACTCTTGACTTAGTTTTGTTTGTGAAAGATGATTTGCGCCGTTCTTAGTTTTAAGTAAAATATCGTCTATTTTGAACAGGACGATTTACTTCATGCTTTTTGTTACTCCTAGGCGCTTACGTTTTAGCTCTTGCGCTGTCACTTTTCTTCCCATAGATCCTTGGCAGTGCTTTGTAAGTCATGACGCAAATTGGATTTTTTGAATTTTTCTATTGCTCTTTCTGAATAACTTGAAAGAGATACGTTTGGTTTATTGGCTAGCTCTTCAGATGGTGTTTTATTTTCCATTAGTAATAAATTATTGTTATTAACAGAAATTAAAAGTATTGTCAAGTGAGCAAAATGTTCAATTAATTCCATAAGTGTCAGCAAAACTTGAGTTCCCGCCTTTAAGCCTCTCCTTTTAGGTTTTAGAAAGGGCCAGCATTTCATAGTATACGTTCCAATGCAATCCTTTATTTTTTAACATTTTATTTTTTCGAAGCTCTGCCTCTCTGGTTTCTAAGTAAAGGATAAAGTACTTTTCTCCAATACAAACTTTTCCTTTTATTTTTATTTTTCCTCATACATTTACTCTCGAATGCTGAAAACGCGATTGCTTTGAATTTCGGCTTTAAGCTCGCTTCTATCCTTTTTCATCAAATACAGATCAGCAAAGTATCGGTGCCCTCCCTCCACCAAAATCTATTTCCGAAGATGCCTCTCTATATCCTCGTGGGAGAGCTCTCTTTTTCTCTCATCGTCAGTTTTCGACATAGTTTCTCTCCTATAAAGGGGAGTGGTATGCTTGCTTGTAAACACTTCTTTATTACCGTGTAAATTGTTCTTGAGACTTTCATACTGGACAGCCATTTTGGTGAGCTGACCGAGCCTCTGCTCAGTATTTTGCTACGATAACCCTTCATATTTGATGTAGCATTTGTTTTAATTCACTAACTTCGCATGGTCATCTGGTGTAAATCTACTTTCAAAAACAAGTCTTTATGCGTGACTGACTATTGGTTTCTACCTTCTGAGCACGCTGGAATTTTTAGCACTAATTTTATATGCATTCACATATTTTTCAACGGAGTTTAACTTTTTGGACATCAACGGCAGAGTCAGCATCTTGTTGCTGAGCTGGCTGTGATCGAGTGATGTCCCCGACTCGGCCTTCTCCTTCATTATTAGCTTATTATATGATAGATAATATAACTGCACAAATACTAGTAGCTGATTCTAGGATTGAATAGATGAATATGAGTGATATGAATATCAGGCATTGACCACGCACTGTCCGAATTCATCGATGTGGTAGCCGTCATAACAGGACAAGCAGTATCCCTTGACAGGGTTGAATGTCTTGCAGTAGGGACTTACCTCTTGGCACTTTCCACTAGACAGATAGAACCTGTCGAAGCACTGTAGGCAGTTTCCTGAGTCATCGTAAACCTTGCAGTTGACATTATAGCCTGATAAATTGACCAGCTTGGAATAGTCAGTGCAGTCGCCCTGGTAAAGCGCGTATCCGGAGTAGCAGGCTGTGCACTTTTTGAGAGTGAAGTCGAATTTAGAGCATAAAGTATTAATGAGTTTGCATTTTCCAGCATCCAAATAGTAACCTGTTGAGCATCGATTGCACTGTCCGTTGCTCCAGTCAGCACAGTTGAAGTTGATATCAATAATGCAGGCTCCTTTGTCATTCATAATGTAGCCTGGATAACAGCTTTCACAAGCACCATTGTTCCATCTCTTACAGTTGGGATCACTTACTGTGCACTTACCGTTAACATCGAAGTAGGCTCCTTGCGAACACTTTAGGCATTTAGCTCCATCGAAGAGGTTGCAGTTCGGATCTAGATTTAAGACAATCTGCACGCAAGTAGTGCCTGAGACTTGAAAGCCTGAGTAGCAGCTGGTGCAGGCACCATTTTTATCCATCTCCTTGCACAAAGGATTGCCGAATTGGCACACTCCGTTCGCATTGAAATATGCTCCATATGAGCATTTAACACATACACCTTTGTCGAATCTGTTGCACAAGGGATCGTAGCTCACGCTAGCAGAGATAGCGCTGGTTGAAATACATTTTCCAGTAACTAGGTTGAAATTGGGTTCGCAGGCAGTGCAGATTCCATCCAAGCTGTAGGTCGAGCACAAAGGTGAAGTCTTAACGCAAGAAAACATTGAAGTGAGCATAAATCCATCAAGACATTGAGTGCACTTGGATCCGTCATTGACCTTACAATTGGGATCTATCACAACGCTGACTACTATTTTGGCGCAGAGGGACCCGCTGAGGGCAAACCCAGCCAAGCACTTAGAGCATTTGCCATCAGCTGAGTAAGTGTCACAGTTCAGCACAACTGGATAGCAGGCTCCACTAATTAAAGTGTAGGCATCAATACACTTTTCGCAAAGCTGAGAGACATTGTTAAAGGAGGCGCAGTTGGCTTGGTTCTTAGAGACAACGATCATGTTGAAAGTGGGCTGGCAGACTCCCTGAGTCATAGCAAATCCATCGATGCAGGTGGTGCAGGCTCCAGTCGTCAGGTTGTAGTCCTTGCATATAGGACTCACGGGCAGGCATAGTGACAGGTAAGAGTACATGTAGTACCGGTCCTTGCACGTCAGGCAGTTGTTCTGTGAGTCAAATGTAGCACACCCCGCGTTTTGGAAGCTGTAAGTCTGACTCGAACAGCAGATCAGCAAAATGCTTAAGAGAAGTAAGTGGTTTCGATTCATTATTATACAAGATCTATGCTAATTTAGTATTTATAGACATTGCTAATTTGTATTATATTACATTTATGTTATTTGATATAAAACTAACTTAACTACTAAATGAGTATAGTAAATTGATATTATCAAAATCCTGATCTTAAGAATCGATTAGGTATTTAATTTAGCATCTATTTATGATTGCATGAAGGCGATCATCGTTTGGACAATGCTTAAATTTGGGCTTATATTCCACTGCACTTCTTCTTTGTTTACTAGAGAGTTTTTAGATTACTTTATCTCTTTCTTTTAACCAACAGTAATTCGCTCTCTAAGTTTTATATTTATTTTTTTCTTTGATTTGTTAGCTATTCCATCTAGTTGGCCTTCAACTTGAATTATTTTGCTGTGGTTTCTTGATGCATTATTTTGATTACTTCTGAAATGAATTATGTTTTGATAGCCTTCTATATGATCAGCCAGTGCATTTTGTGTACTTCTTCAACGTTCAGTAACTTTTTCAGCATGTTTTCGCTACTCTATAAATGCTCCTTCTCAAGAGTGAGCTTTTTGACTTCCTCCGCCAAATATTCGTACTGGTTTTTCTGCTCGATGCGCTGTCTAAGGATAAGCTCTTTTTTCTTCTTTTATTCCTCTTGAAAGACTTCTTTGGCAGATCGCAGAGACTTGAGATTGACTGTGAGCTATTCGCTCTTGATGTGCAAGCTGTTTAGCTATTCTTCAAACTTTAGGATTTAAGATTTTTTTTGTGCAGTTTCGGCCTCGATGTTTACCTTCTCGCTAATAAGTTTTTGATTTAGATTCGAGCTCAGCTAGTCCAATTTTGAAAACATGTTTATGTTGCTAGTTTCTGTCTTAAGTTTGTCATTAAGGTGCTGGTAATAACTAGCTAGGTAGTGCTTCTTTTGTGAGTTTACTTATGTTATTAGGTGAAGCTTTGCAGCAACTTCTTCGACTTCTTGTTTCTTGTTGGCAAAAATGCGGTGAAGACTCCGATTTCTCGATTCCTACTAAAGCAGAATTAGCTCTTGTTCCTTTGCTTAAATCAGCAACTGCTGGTACTCATCATGATTCTGTCGAAGCCAGCACTCGATAATTTTTTCATTGAGGCTTTTCTGGTTCTGAGGTTATTCCCTCTTAGGACCGAGCTGCTGATAGCTCATTAATAAATATTATGATGCTTATCTTATTTTATTTGTCATTAATAATACTAAATCTTATGACATGATTATTATTAGCTATAATTGCGTAAATAATACTAATTTAATTATCAATAACGAAGGGCTAAGAATGCGGCGACTCCAGACATCACCCACTCCTCGCTAGGGGTCTTGGTGGGCAAGTCAATGTACATCACGAAGTTAGTGGAGTGGCCTGTAGTAGACAGAGTTCCAGATCGACTTACTACTTTGTATAATGGACACTTGTATGTCTCTCCCTGTTACTTAAGCTCAGACTCTTCGTATGGGATCAAGTGCATGATGGGTAACTGGCTGAAGAGCTCCTTTGGTCGGCATTCGCATAAATTATGAGTCATCTCGTTCCATCTGCACCCTTCAATGAAGACTCCATATATGTAGCATCCGTACTATGGTTTTTATTTTATTTCAGAATAATGTGAAATGTTGTCTAAAAGTTTAAACGAAAAACTGAGCTTGTCAATCGCAATTTACTTCTTACGAGCGTAGTTTTGAAGACTGCCAGTGATAAAGGCTTGAGGGAAAAAGAATCCACTCATCCAGTAAGAAGTTGGTGTTCCTCCCTGCACCCAGTTGGTAAGGAATCGAATTCTCAAACCTAGATCTTAAATCCAACTAGCAAGAGGTTTGAGACTTAAAAATGCTTTGTCCGCCCATATTTTGCCAACTTGATTATCGTAAATGCTGTTGCTGAGCTTCTCCAATTCTTCGCTCATTACTACTTGACCTTTTAATGCCTTTTTGAGTTCCCATAAGGAGGTTTTCATTACTTAAATGAGGCGATTATATCTGAATAGTTACTGCACTAAGACTGTATTCATGGACTCGTTGTAGTCTGTCGGATAGCTTTTCATGACTTCTTCTATGTTGAACTATTCGGGAGTCTTTTGTTCAATATTTTCCACAATTTCATAAATAATCTCTTATCTCGCCTTGCCGTGTCCCGAAGTGGTCCTGGGCTGAATCATTAGGACTGACTCCAACAAAGTTAATGTTCTATTTTGTGATGTTGTAATCTCAGCATTGTCATGGAGGCCAAATGCTTAGGGCTCCGGGTTGAGAGGGAGTTATGATATGTAAGTTATGTAGTCGCTCAATTCTGTGAGGTTAGGGGCATAGTATATTCCGCTCTTGCTAAACTTATAATCTGCCTTAAACACTTCAGGAGTTATGTACTTCTTCAATATTGTCTTAATTAGCCTCACGTCCTTGTCGTCTGTTACTCGACCTCCATAATTTATCTCAGCTCCAAGATAATTGAGTACTTTGTATGGAATGTTCGAGTATTCATCTAGTAACATTTTGAGTTGTCTTTTGCATACATTTAAATCTTAAGTAGTAAATTAGTAAGAAATATTCCATCCAATGGGCCCAAATTTGCGTCTGTCTTGAATTATTGCATGGAAGAAGCAGAAACCGAAAAGCAACTTCTTAAATTATACTGGCTTGTGACAACTGTTGAATTACTCCTCGCTTATTGCATTGTATGATCTCATTAAATTAGCACGTAGTCCCTGTGGAGGCTATAGAGTCATCTTCACACCGTTCTGCAGAACAGAAATAGGGAATGATGGAGCAGGCATTGAAGTAAGCCATAGTCGGAAATCTGGGTGAGTTGTCTCGCTGAACTACTAAACTAATTTTTAAAGAGAAGGCATCCATGAAGCTGCGAGATGACAATTTTGTAAAAGAATCCAATTTCCTTTCGCTTATGCTCCTTTTACAAGTTGCTCAGCTTTTATTCCTTGTCCTTGACCTAAGGAAATTGATTAAGTCCCCTTTTCTTTGTTCATTTATTTTGCAAACTTTAGGAAATCAGTCACTGGGTCAGAACCAGGCGAAAGTAAAAATATTAGAGGAGTGAGATTTGTTGAATCCTTAAAGCATTTTGCTAAGTCAAATGTTGGGGGCATAATAAATTATTTCCCAAGCTTTTCATTAATCCAGTCTTAAATAGCAGGTAGTATCTTATCCATTCTAATTGCTTTGAGGGCGATCATTTTTTCAAAACTATTCAGTCTTGTATTGAGCATACCAGGCCATTTTTATTTCTGAGGTTGGATGGAATCAAAAATGTGTTTAAAGGAGTCAGGACTTCTCATAAAGTCTTAGTAAACTTGGCAAAGATTGGGTAAATCTTTCATTCCATATAATTGTCTGAAAATATCAGGCCAAGAACTCTCAGAAATCCATATAGTTGGGTTTGGCAAGACTTTAATTTATCCAGTGGGACCTGCCAAAAAGTATCGCCAATATTGCTCATCTATTGCTTTGTATTATTTGTTGTTTTTGCCAAACTCGATCTTGGCGGTTAGGATAAAAGAAAATAGAAGTTTGTGCTTTTCAAATAATGACCTGCAGACATTCTCATAAAGAGAATATGTAAAATAGTTGATGAGATTGAGAAGTCGGGTATCAAGTTATTTCGAAGGTAGTGCATTTTCAACAGCCATTTTAAACAAGTTTATAAACCACTGTAACGAATACTGATACATGTTGTCAATTCCGGCCAAGTCAATAATACAGAAGAAGAGAATGCTTGACCGATATGCTACGCTGCGATAACCCTATCGGGTCTTATCAATTTGCTCCTCTGTCGCTTTTGAGTCCTGAATTCTTTGATTAATCTCTGATGCGAATTTTTTACTGTTTTGCAATTGATTAATTAGAGTCTAGTCAAGCAGTAGTTAATCAATACCACCTTCTCCCTGGGATAGACTATGCAGAATAGAGTCTTCAATGCTGAGAAGTTCCTTTTTATCAGCAGCATTTTTTCGTACAATTTACTTCTTTTTTTGTTAGAGCTGTGGGTTTTCAAGAGCAACTAGTTCAGCAAGCATCTGATCTTCCAGTCCTTGAGGAGTGATTGCGAAATTAATGATCGTCACTTTAACAAACGTTTATGGTGAGTAATGTGGGTTTGGTAAGGTTGTAGTCAAAAACATTTTGAAGTGGTCGTTGTAAGATAAGGTCTTTAATGCTAAAGTGATGCTTAGCGAACCTGAGGCTTTGACAACTTGCTGAAGTAGGATTGGCTCTAAGGATTTATCTAATTCTTGACCAACATTTTCCAATAAAAACCATTTGCCATTTTGAATTGCTAACTCTAATACTTTCATAAGCTTTGTATCCTATTTTTCCTTAAGAATATCAATTCCTTCAAGATGGAACTATTTACCCATATTTTTAATAAATTTATTTGCTTGCCCCTGAGGATCAATCATCAATGGCCATCTTCTGCCTTTTTATATTATTAATCCATTTTCTATTGAATTTTCATCCCTTGGAAGTCCTACCATCGTCCATTGCTGAACCGAAATCGGCTTTCCCATGAAGTTGACTAAGTTTGTGGAAGCATCAATCTATATGCCTCTTGACTCGATAAATTTCACCCATTGAGATTGAAGTTTGTGTCTAAAATCAGAAGTAAAGACTCCTCCATATGATATCATAGCTGATGAAGTGATTGAATTTCCAGGCAAAAACTTTGTTAGCGAACAAAGTCTTTATATTTATAGAGTCCATCTTTGCTTCTAATCAGACAGTCCGGACGTCAATTTCTTAGCCCTATCTAATTTTATTTCGCATTGCTTAATGTCGTTTGTCAATTTTTACTTACTAGTGATGCACTCGTTGTACTTATTCTCAAGATTTTTTATTTTCTAAATTACGCCTTAAAGTATTTTCTTCTTTTCCATAAGCATGGTAGTTTTCTCACGTACAAGCTCCTTAACTTATGCTTCTTTTTCTCTGAGAGGTTGAGTATTAAGATAAATAGTGTTGAAGTTGTACATCGCCATAATCCAAGAATACACGGCTTCGATAGGTCCACCAACAAGCTTGGCTTTCTGCTCAGTAAATTAAGGATCTTTCATTATTTTTTGGTTGAGCTTGGCAATCAAAGCTTGGTTAATGTGTTCTTTATCATAAGTTTTCAACTGTTCCAAAAATGATTTCGGATTTTACAATAATTATAATCGGGCAGTATTAAACCAATCTTCTTATTTCTTAATCGTTCCTTCTATTTTTTTCATTACTATTTCATGTCCTTTTGCCAGAATCTGATCTTGAAAAAATATAACAGCACCTCCTAACACCAAAACTGCAACTCTATGCGGAGCTTTCATCGATTTGATCTCGACTATTTGCTTAGTCTAAAGTTTGTCAACAGCTTTTAAGCTTTCAGCTAGCTTTGCGTTTGCGTCTTGGACTTTTAAATTTACTTCTCTTTCAATTTCAAAGGCTTCTTAAGTTTGAATTTTCGCTTCCTCTTATTATTTTGTGACAATCCTTTATGTTTATTTGGCCTATGCCTTTTCTATATCGATAGTCTTAATGAGGTCTTCAGTTTCTAATACTTTTTTTTCAAGTTCAGGTTGGAGATCTTTGAGCTTGATTTGCATCTCAGATACTTATTTGTTGGCGCTGACAAGCTTGTCTAACCCAATTTTTAATCTGTTAATACTCGTGTACAATTAGCTTTGTTTTTATTTCAGCACAATTTTGAACATGCTCAATAGTTCCAGGTAAGACATTGGAGTAACGTAGTTGTGTCTTCTAAGTTGACTGAGATATTCAATTGAAATTTCTTATACCGACTTGTGTACGTACTTGAACACTTCCACAATAGAATCTCCCTTTTCTATTAGTGAATTTTCCTCAAAGAATTACTTAAGTTGGCCTTTACCAACAGCTAACAATGCTTATTCAGGCCATTATCTGAACCAGTCGAGAGTGCAGCAGTTGACCAATGAAGGGAACATTCTCAGGCGAGTTGAGAATTTTTTGTTCAGTGGACTCATTGCCATAACGATATGGATATTTTACTTGATTCGCGCTAAATATTGTCCAAAAATATTCATTTTATTAGGCTCAACTCCTTTCTTCAAGCAGTCACCCCGGCATGCATCTCTAATTTCCTCAAGCTCGCTCTCTCCGTAGACACCGGTTACATCACCTGAGTTGAGGATAGAGTTTAAATCTTATATCATCTGCTCGTCCACGATCTGAGTATCTGTGAACAGGAAGCTCGTTTGTTTGCTCTGAAGTCCTGTTTCCATTAATATAGACTTAAGATTTTATCTCCACGACTTCATGTTGTAGTTCTTGATCACCTCGATAAATTTTAGTTGGTGGTTGGCAATGAAAATAGACATTTTGGAAAGCGATTGTCTTCCGCTGCCTCCGACGCCTAGCAAGAGGGCATTTCCCATAGGCTGTCGAATTATTCTTACGATTCTTGAGATGTGCTCGCAGGCATCTTGGAAGATGACCAATCTCATTGCATTCTTTCCGCGAACTCCGGAGAACCTTGGGTCGCTGTTATATTCTTATTGGAAGTCGTATATTTTTTGAATGAGCTTCGTCATGCTGGTAGCCTCCATATACTGTCGAGGTTCGAGATCTTTGCCGTTCCAGAAATCACAAAATATGATCTTTTCACCTGTGATAATATCTTCTTTGTTGCACTTGAGCTTCGGCAACATAGATATGAGTTTGTCTTCCAAGAAGGCTCGATCTTCGTTATTGATGAGACGATCTCCAAATACTCTCATGGTTTCGTGGTACCATAGCTTGATCATGGATTTTGCGGAGTTGCATTACTTGTAAGAAGCAGAGCAAATGCCCTGGAAGACTTTAGATATGTCCCTAAGATTGAAAGTGTAGTGTGATTTGGTAGGGGTAGGCAGTAAGCTGGTGCGAATTGTGTCGTATACCCCAATTACCGAACTAACAATGGTTGGTAGAATCTCTTTCACCTCTTCACAGAAACTCCTTAGGAAAATGTCCACAATAGAACTGTAAATATGAGATATTGTCGCGTTGTCCATCTCAGTGTAAGCGATAATGCTGAAGTGCCGTACCATTCTGGGTGTGATATAGGTACGACCGCCACCAGGTGGGCCTAGAGCTGTAAGCAAAATAATGTTCTCTATTTTTATTAACTGCTGATCTTTTCTATTATACCAACCACTATGGTCGAGGAATTGTCGTAGCAATTCAATCGGTGGCTGAGCACCATATTACTATTTTTTTGGCATGTTGAGATCATCTACGAATATGATATACTTCTTTCCAACTGGCGCTCCATAAACTCCTCTCCTGATCTTTTCCAGCTTCAAATCAATTGTGTCTTGAGTCTGATTGGCCGATGTTTGAGCACTGAAAGCAATTGGAATGTACTGGTACGTCTCACCCATTCCAGTAGAAACTAAGCTATAAGCATTAATGGACTTGCCTGTTCCAATGGGACCAGGCATCATCACATGATAACCGTTAGTGAGCAGCATTTTTGCCAAATACGAAGACCTAAAACTGTCAGCTGTTGGCACAATAATCTCGTGATAGCCAGATCCACTCTTTATTTGTATATCCTTGAACATACCAGTCCACTCCTCGAAACTTTTAGTCTTCTCGTTGTAGAAGTATTCATAATAAGACTTCGGCATCAAACTAAAACCATTTTGAGCAAGTAAAAACTTCAGCTTTTCATTGAATTGACTCCTTCCTTAGTAATTTGTACTGCACCCGATAGACCATACAACACAAAAGACAATTATATTCTTGATGTTTTCTTCCAGCCTCTTGATGTCTTCTTCAGTTACCTTTACTAGTTCCCTCTCAATGTACTTTTCAAAGAAGCAGTTCAAATTGCGGAAAAGTGACTGAAGTAGATTTTGGTTTATGGTTGTAATTAACTATTTACACTTTCTTCTTACAAAATCTATCAATTGATAAACTACATTTTCGACCAAATGCTTGAGAGCGTCGGTTACAACTTTGCTGGCGGCTACTTTTTAAGGTAGAGACTGTCGCCATTTGTAAAAAAGCGGAGAAATACCAAGTGCTTCGGGCTCCATGTACACCATGCCACATCGACTCACAGTTGCAGGTGATGCCACTGCCAAATCTTCAACTTCGAACATCATTGTCATGTGAGGGGTCAGTGTTAAAATCTGACCGGAGTTTAGACAAAGTTTCTTGTTATCATCAAGCACAGTATTCATATTTTCAATCCAGAGAGCATCAACAGGTCCGTCAAACATAATCCAGTGCTTTTGAGTGCTTCGATCAGAACAGCATTTTCTGACTGTGTATGCTAGCACTCCGTCAATCCACTCTTGACTGGTATCGCTAAACATTCCATAAAGCTGCCCCATCGTGATCGACTTAGGATTGATCACGTGAGTATTAACTTTATAGTACCCTTCATTTTCAAGACTCGTAAGAGCAGATTTAAGAACTCTATATGATTGAGTTTTGCCACCACCTGTTGGACCAACAAGCATTAGACCATGCCTAACTTGGATTGTATCGTAAAGCTGAATCGTTTTTGCAACAAATGGCGCAGTTGCTTATAATTGAAACTCTGGCTTACCGCACACAGTATTAATTTGATCAAGCAAAGCTCCATAATTGAGAACAGGTCTCTCAATTCCAGGGAACAGGTCCATAATAATATTCTCGAATAATGGCAGATCATCTTTTAAGAACTTTGGCACATTAACATCTCTAAGTGCACGAAGCAATAATTTTTATTCATTCATATCGGGGTCTTTCTCCTTGAGAATACCAGCTGCATTGATTACCGATCTAACTGCACGCATTCCGTAGTCGTAATGGTCTTGAGATGATAATTGCTCAGAAGCTAGTCTGAAAGTTACCACCATCTTTTTAGCCAATTACCTACCTTGTTTAAAACCAAAGGAATAGAGCATAATTTATCCGATCATTGCATAGTCGGGCACCATCATAGCCACAGGTCTAAATAATGCTTTCAAATTATCCGGGAGCTCAGTCCTGCCTGCGTATCCTGGGTTCATTGTTATAAACACTGAGAATGTTTTTTACAACTTAATTTCACTTCCTTAAAACTCGATTCTTAGTGATTATTTACCTTTTTCAGTGAATAGAACCAGCAATTGCTGAGCGATAACAGAGAGCACCTAGATGTTGATTCTGTTGAATTAATCAAAGCATGCCCAAGCTCCAGCCGAAGCAAGGCCTTTAAAGAACTTCCCTACCATCACGAAATCCATTGAGTCTGAGCAGTTGAAAACAACACATTGTTTAGCAAGAGCTTTCGCCAGATCTTTTGTAGTTTACGTTTTACCTGTGCCTGCAGGACCAGCAGGAGCACCTCCTAAATTTAATTTAAGCGCACCCATAAGAGTCATATAACATTTGTCAGTCAGGGGTGTTATGACAAGACGAAGGGTATTTCCAAGATACTCATAGCCGTATGGGAACACAGTTTGCACGCACTTGGTTTGACAGTTTTACTTTTCCCAATAATATCTCAACTGGCTAATCCACTCAAAAGCATTCACATCGTTTACTTTGTTTGCGTGTAAATTATCGACTACATCTCTTGCATGAACATCGATTACAATTAATGCATTAAGGGTCACCGACTGATTTTTAGACAATTTTCTACGCACCAGCTCCACAGTCTTATTCAGCTGATTTTTAAGCGAGTCGCTGTATTATTTAACTTTATTGTTTTTTATGCTTTCTTACACTTCAGTTGTCCAATGAACTTGACTCCCATTAAGAACACACTGTCCGGGGTGTTACAGGACCCAGTCTTCCCTGGGCTTCGTTGCATACTACTTGATAGATTTCAAAAGAACAGAGCGCATCGAACTTTTCATCTGTTCTTCAACTTCATTCATCCAATCTTAAACATTTTTCTTCTTTGGGTCGACTTGACGATCAAACCCAATGCGTTCGTGCTCAGCTGAGAGCATGGCAACGATTGTTTTATCACCACTCTTATCAAATTCAACTTCATTGATATTTTCAAACACTTTTTTCAGGAAAGGCTGCACCGCGAGAGGCTCTTTTGCCTGTGATAGTATCTATAGCAGTTCATTGTTGCTTAAGAAGTAGAACCGAGCGAATTTACCTCTCTTGTTTTACAAATAAGTGAAAAGAGATTTTTGAATTTTCTCAAGATCTGAATTATTTTTAGTTATCTCTTCGAATAGGTTCGGTAACGAGTTAATAATATACAGCACGTTACCGAGTTATTTGCACTTATTAATTGTACTCTTCCAAAAATTGTCTATAATCTTAAAGTTTTTGCTCTATTTTATCAACTGTTTGGAGATATCAGGAGATTCAAAAATAGGCTGGAGATACATCCAGCTCACTTGGAGCTTAATCCATTACTCAATTAGATCAGATATTTTCTTAAGTGTATTCGACCAGCTTATAATTTATTCCTCAAAGGGTTTTTTGAAAGGGGAAAAGAGCATGCTTTGGGTGGCTGATATATGCTAATCAACTATGGTAATCACTTCATCAAATGATTTTATTATAAAAAGATTATTCTTGAATTCGCTGAATTAAAACTTTACACTCTACCAAGTTTTCATCATCTAGTTCAAATTCTTCTATATGCCAAACTATTTAGTCGCTTGCTCGCCAATTTCAATGCAAACTTAAGCATGTTTCATAAGTCCCATATTCAGTGCTTGACTAAAGGTGAAATCAGGAGTAGGATTTACTTCAAAACCAACTCTTTCTGTAATTTGTTTCCAATGTCTTTCTCGTAGTCCACCTTTTCTTAACGCAAGAAGAAGTGGCACTTTAGGTCTAAATTCATCAATCTGGAATTTAATATTTTCAGCAATCTTCAAGATATGTACGATTTCCTTTTATTTGAAGACTCGAATTGAATGGTTAAGATTTTTTATTGATTCTTCCACAAATCGTTCACAAGCCTCAGCGTCTATAGAGTTCCATTCGCCATAGAGCCATGACTATCTATTTTGAATCCAGTTGTTTGTTGTAAGCCACAAATGAGAATAGGGGAGGAAATCTTTCGTAAGATCTTGTATTTTTGAGTAATCTGTAATTTATCGCTCAAAGAGATGTTATCTTGCGTTATACTTTCTCGCTTTCATCTGAGCACTTGCTAACTTTTCATTGATTGATCGCACTTTTTCAGCAACTTCAGCATGGTGCTCTTTTTTATTGTGAGTATGGAATTGAGATATTTATTTGTTCAATGTTTAAATAATATTTTTGAACTCTTCTTGACTGACAATTATTTGCTCTTCTAACACTACCTTTCTAGACTGAATATCCCTCTTCTTTCTCTCAATTTCATCTAAGATTACTCGAGGAGTTGCCATTACATAGTATCGCTTTTTGAGATCTTCAGCAGCAAGTGAAGTTCTAAACTACTCCAGCACTTCGTAGATTTTGTTCGATTAGACTATCTACTTATTAATTTTCTACAGCTCAGAAGGGACCATTGAAATATAGTCGCGCACTTTAACAAGGTCTTCGATGTTTTCAAGCTTTGCTTTAATTGTTGTCCTTATTTCTTAAAACTTATCCATCAATATCTTTGTTGTCTTCTTAGCTTTTTTCTATATTAAGCTTTATAATCCCTTTGCTGTTTGTCTGTATTTTAAAGCCATCTGCTCGACAATATCTTTCAAGTAAATTTTGAAGAAGGAAATTTGTATCCATGGAGGCATTACTTTTAAGAATTATTTTTACTTTCGATAATAATTCTCAATCTATATTTTAATCTGTGCGACATCTTTAGGATTTTCCTCATCCTCTGCGTCCATTTTGTTAACAATTTAATCAGGCTTCATTTGAATAATGTATAACAGTTAATTAAATTTGTTCAAGTATTCCTCCAATGGTTTAATTCCATTTTCAAGATTCACTTTTAGTTTTTGGTGAAGCTCCTGGATCCACTTGTTCTGGTTTATTTGTGAGTCTGACTGATTTTTTATGGATGGAACTTTTAAGTATTTTTCGCACTTTTCCTTCTTAAACACTTCCAGCATAATTTTCTGCTCAACTTATGGAATTTTTTACAAATCGTCTAGCATCTTACAGAAGATGTTGAGAACGAGCGTGGAGAAGTTAGTAATAGTAGCCGTGTAGCTGAATGAACTATCATCAATGGCTCTCATCAAGTCAGTCTAAAACAAAGCCGGCTTCTCTATCTTGTATTCGGTGCTTGTGAGCGAAGAAACAATTGTCCCATCTTCATAATAGTTAATGACTTCATTGATTGATTTAATTTAAACGCTCTTTGGAATAAACGAACAGAGATAAGTATAGAACTTGTTGAATGAAGAATATGTTAAGTCATGTAGAGCACTTTCCATAATAAACTTGACGAGCTTGAAGTATTTAGCTGTCTTAGACTCATGATAACTCGCGGCTGGGCAGTGAGGATCAAACCATGACACTTGCCCTTTTTTTAAATAGCTTTCTATCGTTTATTTTACTCCATTTACCCAGTTGTTCTTTAATCTGTTCACTGATCTCTGAATTGAACTGTTTTGTTCAGTCTGAAATTGCTCAAGTCTTAGTGGGTCTCTCTTTTCTTACACAATTTTGAACAAGTCATTTTGAAGTAATTTTTAGCACTCAATTTTAATTGTTTGAAGACTCAACACTATGCATTTTTTAGTACGGATAGAGTTTTAGCAATGATTTTTAAAAATATCTAAAAAGCTGGGTCCTGTTTCTACTCGTTTGGTATTATCTTCTATTGTGATGTCAGCATCTTTTTTGATTTGAATAAGACCGAAATTGGGAACTAATTTCTTACGGTTAAAGGCAACAATTAGATCGCATGGAACGATATCATGCCTATTTTATCTTAAGTGTTTCTTGATAATGATAGAGTTCATAGCTTTCCAATACTCCTCTTGGACTTCTGGAAAATATCCCTCAGTGTTTTGAAACTGTCTGATGCGCTCTACATTCTGCTTAATCTTCCCTTTCTGCTCTGAGGAAATCTAGGATAGACCTTAATTAGGCATATTATTGATGTAGTAGTTTAGCTTAATGAGGTTATCGCTATAAATACGACTTACAAATGCTCTTGATATGCGCTCACAATGACGATATGGGTCTTCTGTGTTCAAACAAATATAAAGTCGAGGCACCAGGAACTTTTTAGTGACACCCTCTTGACTGATATAGCTAAACTTGTATTTTTATTTCTATGGACAGAATCCATATATGAAACCTCTATGAAAGTTAAACTTTTCATTGATTTTCAGTAAGCACCTGCAGTCTAATTGTTCACCCTATTGGATAAAAACATCGTCATGAGCCATGTAGTCAAAGCTGGACAAGCAGAGCCAGGCCTTACATTTATCAGAGTTTTAAAAATCAACACCCTAGATAAGTAATGAAGTACCATTTTCTTCAGGATCTCCATCATGTCAATTTTGAGATGCTTCTTAGCAGTTATCTGAGCAGCATTAGGCTCACTCGGTCGTAGGTCTTCAATCATCATATCATTTTAGTGTGGGATTCGCATGAATCGTTCTTTGGAAAATTTTAGCGCTGCCTTCTGCTGGCGTAGTTGCTTCTTTATCTTCTCTTATTATTCCTGCATTATGGTGCAAGTACCTCTTCTTCGTGGATATTCTTTGGTTGCTTCTTCATAGGAAATAGAAAATATTTAAAAATAATAATAATTTTAGTAAAACCTTTGTTAAATGAATTATAATTTACATATATTGTTTGAAATTG
>APMI01000309.1_pt1 | contig 17151 bp, 12 predicted proteins | sample 667938 | NCBI WGS metagenome assembly APMI01 (sample SAMN01084076, study PRJNA167559) | wastewater metagenome | biome: Wastewater | place: Denmark: Ejby Moelle, Odense | collected 2011-11-28 | reverse complement strand
GTGAACCCGGCCGCCCTCAGGCCAGGCATGGTGCTCGCCCGCGATCTGGTGAGCCGCGACGGCGTCATGCTCCTTGCCGCCGACTTCGTGCTTGATGAAAGCCTGATTCGTCAGCTGCGCGAACTCGAAGCGTCCGAAGGCACCCGCCTGTCGATCGCAATCCGCCCGGAGCGCAAGTAAGGCCGCGCTTCAGAGCATCGGTACGGCGATGCCCACACGCATCGTCGCCGGCTGTACGCTGGCCGGAACAAAGTCCGGATCGAGCAAGGCCTCGGCCAGCATGGCGCAGGACATCGGCCGCGCGAAAAAGAAGCCCTGGATCAGGTGACAGCCACGCTGGCTCAGCGCTTCCAGCTGGGCGACTGTTTCCACGCCCTCGGCCACCACTTCCAGGCCCAGGCTGTGGGCCAGGCCGATGACTGCTTCGACAATGGCAATCCCCTGTCCGTCGTCCAGTTCGTTGACGAAGGAACGGTCGATCTTCAGGGTCTCCACCGCCAGCCGGCGCAGGTAAGCCAGTGACGAGTAGCCGGTACCAAAGTCATCCACCGCCACGCGCACGCCCATCTCCCGCAACTGGGCGAGGATGGTGGTGGCGTAGTCGAGATCGCGCATCAGCACGGTCTCCGTCAGTTCGAACTCGATTCGCGATGCCGGAATCCGGGCTTCGGCCAGTACGGCGCGGACCGTGGGAATCAACTGGGCATCCATGAAGTTCACGCCGGACAGGTTGATGCTGACCCGGAAGTCATCCGGCAACGCATCTCCCAGGGCAGCAATGTCGGCGCACACCCGCTCCATCACGCCGCGGCTAAGGGGCACGATCATCCCGGTCTCTTCGGCCAGGGAGATGAACTCCGGCGGCGGCACCGAGCCACGATCCATGTGCGGCCAGCGTACCAGGGCCTCGGCCTTGACGATCGCCCGCCGGTTCACGTCGACGATGGGCTGGTAGAGCACCTTGAGCTCGTCGGCACCGATGGCCCGGCGCAAATCGCCTTCAAGCGTGAAACGCAGGAAGGCGGCAACCTTCATTTCCTCGGAGAACAAGGCCACCGGGTCACCGTTGGTCCGCTTGGCCCGGTTGAGGGCAGTCTCCGCCGCCTTCAGCAAGGCATCGGCATCGGTCGCGTGGTCGGGCATCATGGCCAGCCCGATGCGGGCCGACAGGGTGATGTCCTGCCCGGGCACACGAATCGGCGCCCGCACCACCTGCAGCAGGTTGTGCGCCAGCGCCAGCATCTCGTCCACCTCCCCCACGTCGCTCATCAAAATGCCGAACTCGTCGGCGGCCAGCCGCGCGACCTTGAAACGAACCATCCCGCCGCCGCCCGCCGGCTCGGCCGGGGTGCGGTCGCCCATCGCCTCGCGCAGGCGATGACCGATCACCTGCAGCACCTGGTCGCCCCGTTCGGGCCCGAGGCTGTCGTTAATCCGCGCGAAGCGGTCGATGTCCACCACCATCACCGCACAGCGGCTGTCGTTGCGCAGGCTGCGCGAGGTCACCCCGAGCAGGGTTTCGCGGAAAAACTCCCGGTTGGGCAGCCCGGTAAGGTGATCGAAGTAAGCGAGCTGGCGAATCCGTCGTTGGGCGTCCACCTGCTCGGTGATGTCCTGGGCGCTTCCCTCCATGACCAGCCCCGTAGACCCGTGCCCCCCGCTGCCATCCGACGGCTCGACGGTCTCCAGTACCGTTCGCACACTGCCGTCCGGCCACACCACGCGGTAGGTCAGCTGGAAACCGGTCCCCTTGCCGGCGCCTTCAAAGGCCGCCGCCACCAGGGCCCGGTCGGGCACATAGACATGCTCCAGCACTGCCAACATGCCCTCGCCAAATCGGTCGGGCGGCTGCCCGAACAGGCGGTAGTACTGGGCCGAGCGCTGGACACGATCTTCTTCGACAAACCATTCCCAGCTTCCCAGTCGGGCGATGCGCTGGGCGTTGGAAAGGCTCTCCTTGTTGCGCGTGAGCTCCTTCATCACCTCTGCCGAGCGCAGCACGTAACGGATGCGAAAGCGCAACAGCGTCCAGTTGATCGGCTTGGAGATGAAATCAGTGGCGCCGACGTCGAAGGCCCGCTCGACCGAATCGCCATCGTCGAGCCCCGTCAGCATGATGATCGGGACCAACTGACCACACGAGCGCGCCCGCAAGCGCTGACAAACCTCGAAGCCGCTCAGGCCGGGCATCATCACATCGAGCAGCACCAGATCCGGCGGCGCTGCATCGAAGAGAAGCAGGGCCTGCCCCCCGTCTTCCGCTTCCACGACGGTGAACCCGCCCTCACGCAGGGCTTCGGTTGCCATCAGGCGGGTCAAGGGGTCGTCATCCACAACCAGGACACGTGCGTTATTGCTTGTCTTCATCATTGTGTCGGGCTATTCACCCGGTCCAGTACAGCCATACTCACCAGATTTTCCTTCAGGAGAACCTCCACACAGGCATCCCAGGCCTCTGCGATGCCGTCGACGTCATCGACCGTCGGCACGGCGCCCCCCTTGATCCGCTCGTCCAGCCGGCGGGCCCTGACGGCCAGCCGCACGGCACCGACCGCCAGGCAGCCGGATTTCATCTTGTGCGCCAGTGCCCGCACTGCCGGCGCATCCCCAGCCGCCACACCACCCCGCAAACCCTCCACGTTGCGCGCGGTCTCTCCGACAAACAAAGGCAGCAAACGTTGCAGCATGGGCGACGCTCGATTGCCGTTAACCCCCGGCAGCGCCATCAACAAATCGAGATCCATCGCCGGCTCGGTATCCTCCGGTGCCCGGATGCGCTCCGGTGCAGGCACGGTCCGCGCACCATCGGGGTCGGAAGGCAAGGCATCACGCAGCCATCGGCTCAGGACAGCCCACAACTGCTCGCGGGAAACCGGCTTGACGAGGTAATCGTCCATCCCCGCCGCCAGGCAGGCATCGCGGTCTTCCCTGAGCGCATTGGCGGTGAGGGCGATGATGGGCATGCGCGGCAGCCCCCGCGCCACTTCGTCGGCACGGATGGCCAGGGTCGCCTGACGACCATCCATTTCCGGCATCTGGATATCCATCAGAACCAGATCGAAGCCGGCCTCGCGGCAGACTTCCCGCGCCTTGCGTCCGTCCTCGGCCACCGACACCCGGCAGCCTAGCGACTCCAGCACAGCGGTCACCACTTCCCGGTTGACCGGATGATCCTCAACCACCAGAACATGGGCCGCCAGCGCGCTGGTGGCGACGGAATCCGGCATTTTGGTGGAAGGCAATTCGCTGAGCAGGATGCGGCGTATCTCGGTGCCGCTCAAGGGCCGCGCCAGCACCAGCTCGGCCCCTGCCGCCCGCACGCTGGCGGTCTCGTCCCGCCCCGCACCGACGACCGCGGTAAGGAGCGGGCGGCCCGGGCGGTCACGCAAGCCGGCCAGCAACTCAAGGCCAGAGCCACCCTCAAAAGAGGGATCCACCACCAACCAGTCAAAACCGGTGTCGACATCGAGCATCTCGCCGACCGCCGATCTGTCGTAGGCCAGCTCGCTGCGGCAGCCAAAGAAAGCCAGTTGTTCGACCAGCGCATCGCGCAAGCGCGAATCACCCACCGCCAGAAGGGCAGCACGCCCGGTGAGCGCTTGCCCGACAGCGCCATCCTGCACGTCCATGCCAAGTTCGAACTCGACCCAGAAGCAGGAACCGCAGCCAGGCTCGGTAAGGTAGTCGATCTCGCCGCCCATCAGCTCGACCAGCTGCTTGGCGATGGACAAACCCAGTCCCGTCCCGCCGAAGCGGCGAGCCATCGAGTTGTCGGCCTGGGAGAAGGAATGGAACAGGCGCGCACCGGCCCCCCGCGGCACGCCGATGCCGGTATCACGCACCTCGGCCCGCAAACGCAGACGCCCGCAGGACAGGCACGGAGCACGCATGATGACGATGCTGATCTCGCCGTGTTCGGTGAATTTCTGGGCATTCGAGATCAGGTTGTTGAGCACCTGGCGGACACGCAGCGCGTCACCCACGACACGGTCGGGCACCCGGCGATCGACGTAGAGTCGCAGCAGCAGACCGCGCTCGTGGGCGGAAGTCGCAAACAGGGTGGCAACCTGGTCCACCGTATCCCGCAGGGAAAACGGCAGAACCTCAAGCTCAAGCCGCCCGGCCTCGATTTTCGATACGTCGAGCACGTCGTTGATGATTTCCATAAGCGCACAGGCCGAGTTGTCCAGCATATCAACAAAGCGCCCCTGCCGCTCTGCCAGGGTCGTCTGGCGCAACAAGCCGATCATTCCCATGACCCCGTTCATCGGCGTACGGATCTCGTGGCTCATGTTGGCCAGGAACTGGGACTTGGCCCGGCTGGCCGCCTCGGCCTGCTCCTTGGCGCCCTGCAATTCGGCGGTGCGGGCGGCCACTTCCGAGGCCAGGTGCTCCCGATGCAGCATCAGCTCGCGGTCGCGGGCGGCGATTTCCCCCAGCATGCCGTTGAAACCGGCGATCAGCTCACCCACCTCGTCGGCGTAACCCGCCGGCGCGCGCAGATCGTAACGCTTGTCGGCCCCCACCTCGCGCACGACTGCGGCAAGCGTCTGCAGGGGCGCGACAATCATCCCCTGCATGCGCCGGGTAAACAGCGCCGCAGCGATCAGCGCCACGACCAGCCCGAGCAGCGCAAAGCCGATCCACAACGCGATGCGTCGGACAATCGGCTTGAGATTGAATTCGATGATCAGCTCACCCAACTGGTCACCTTCGCTATAGAGGGGCTGGCTCACCACCAGGCTCAAGGGGTGCCATTGGGTCGCACCACCGTCGGCCAGCCCCTTGAGCGCTGCGACCCGCGCGGCTTCGCTGCGCAAGGTCTCCGGATAGGCAGCGAAGATCGTTCCGTCCGGACGAAGCAGCACCGCGGCAGCCACGCGCTCGTGGTAACGCAGGGAGGCAAGCAGCGTATCGGCAACCCGCGAGTCGTCGAAGCGCAGCGGCGAAATGGCACTGTCGGCAACAATCTCGGAAAGCACCCGGCCATCCTCGTCGGAGCGCCGCACTTCGTTACCCACCTCGGTCACGAAAATGGTCAGCAAGACGACGCCGAGCGCAATCAGCACGCTGCGCCGGACAATGATGCTGAGCTTGCGCCCGATGGGCAGATCTCTCAGGGCCTGCATTTCAAGGCCCTTTCGTGCCGATGAGGTTACGCCCCAGACGGAGCAGCTGGGAGCTGGCGCGCAGGCTGTCGCGCTGCAGTGATGCCTGGTTGATGTCGAAGCGCACCCGCTCGTCCTCTGTCACCAAACCGATACACCCGCCAGCCTCGGCAAAGCCCTCGATATCACTTACCGTGAGCACCCCGCGCAAGGCCAGCCCGCGCAGGATCAGGCCCATTCGCCGCTCCTCCGAATCCGACACAAAGACAATGTGGCACTCCGTCGCTTGCTCCACGCTATCAACCAAGCGCACCCGCACCTCGTGGCCATGCACCTGGCGCCCGTCCAGACTGCCGAGCGCACCGCCAAAGGGATCGCGCCCCAATACACACAGACGTAGCGGCGCCCCGGCGGGCAGACGCATGGCCGGCCACTCCATGTAGCGGGCAAAATTGAGCAGGTAGGCCGCCTTGATCTGGTATTCCCCGGGCGGCGGGGATGCAATGGCAAGGAAACCGCCAAGGCCTAGCGCCACCAGGATTGCGATTCGATAGAGTCGGCGCGTCACAGCGGCGTCCTCAGAAGCGCCACACGCCCTGGACATAGCCCCGGCGCGGCTGGTACGCGGGCTGCCCGGGGAAGAAGTTCGACACGTATTCGCGATGCAGGGGATCGAAAAGATTCTGCCCGACCACCGCGAGCTCGAAGGATCGATTGACGCGCCAGCCATAGCGCAGATCGACACTCGTATAGGCCGGCACTGCGCCCTGACCGATACTCCCCGTCCGCCGCAGCATCAGATCGACCTCGCGGCCACGCCCCAGGTTGACCAGCGTGTGCAGCGTTGCCCAGTGGTGGGCGGACGATCTTTCGAGGGCCTGCCGGTAGGCGTTGGTGATCGGATCGGCGCTGCGCTGCGCGACGGTATCCATCAGCGTGTAGCTGGCCTGCAGGCGCAGGTTGGCCATTACAGGAAGATCCAGACCGAGTTCGAGACCGGTGCTGCGGGCAGCGCTCACGTTGCCCCGGTTCATATACTGGACGGGGGCAAAAAAGGGACTTACCGGGATGGGGATGAACTCCGGACCAAGCGGTCCGGTGGTCTCGCTGATCAAGCGACGGTAGTCATGATGAAAAACCACCGCCTCGAAGCTGCCATTGCCCAGGTTGCGGCGATAGCCCAGCTCCAGCGCATCCAGACGCTCGGCCCGCGGGCGCCACATCGCTCCCGGCTGGGACACCATCGCCACCGCCGGAAACGGCGAGCCCGGCGGGGTGGCCTGCAGGCCGAAAAGAATCCTGGCATCCGACTCGCCGACCGACGGCGTCCGTGCGGCCCGCGACCAGCTGGCCCACAGGCTGTCAGCCAGGGTCGGTGTCCACATCAAGCGGGCCGTCGGCTGCGGCTCGAAGCGCGACGTACTCGAATACTCGAAACGCCCTCCCAGTGTCAGCTTCCAGGTTTGTGGCACGAGGGTGACTTCATCCTGCACGAAAGCGCTCACCACCCGGAACTGGCGACGCGGTGGTTTAATGGTGAGCACCACACTGGTCGCCTCGATCTCGGTCTGGATATAGCGGCTCCCCAGACCCCACATTATTTCATGCCGCCCGCTGGGCACCAGGCGGTGCTGGAAGTCCATGTCGGCCGTATTGACGGTGCCCTTGCCGTAGGTAGCCACATTGGCCCACTGATGATCCAGATAGGCCTGCAGTGACGCCTCGCCACCCGCCAGGCCCCAGTTGTAGCGCCCCGTCAGGCTGCAGCCCTCGAACTCGAACCGGAGCGGCAGCAGGCCGCCGAAGCCGGCCACCGCCGGGGTCTGCATGTTCTCCGCGCTGGTGCGCCGATAGCTGTTGCCCTGCAGCATCCAGGCATCCACACCGGAGCCCGCCCCGTCCATCCGGAATCCGGCCTGCCAGCCGGAATTGCCGTCCAGGTCGGACTTTCCGTCAACCGCACGGGAGCGCTCCATTTCGCCGCCTTTGGCATACACGCGCAAGGCCCCGATGCCTTCCAGGTCAACGCCCTGACGCACCGCCGTCACCGCGCGCCCATGATCGTCAAGGCTGGCCGACACCAGGGAGCCCCGCGTAACGGTGGCCTTGCGGGTGACGATATTGATCACCCCATTGACCGCATTCGCGCCCCACAGGGAAGCTCCCGGCCCACGGATGACTTCGATACGCTCCACGTCTTCCAGCATCACATCCAGGGCTTCCCAGAACACACCTGAGAACAGCGGGCTGTAAACACTCCGTCCGTCGATCTGGACCAGCAGCTTGTTGGAGAATCGCCCCTCCACGCCACGCACACCCACCGCCCAGCGCCCACTACCAATCTGCGCCACGTTGACACCCGGAACCTCACGCAGGGCTTCCGGCACGCTGCGCGCGCCGCTGCGGCGGATATCCTCGGCCGACAGAACCGTTACCGCGGCCGGCGTTTCAGACAGCTTCTGCGCCTTTCTGGAAACCGCTGCCACATCAAGCCGGACCAACTCCTCAAGGGTCAGGTCAACCAGCGGCGCCTCCGCGGCGCACACAGCGGTGGCCTGCCACAACACAGGCAGAAAGAAACAGGCTCGATAGAAGTGCGGCATCAAGTCAAGGAAGAAAAAGAGGGTTGAAGAGAGAAGCCGACCGAATAGTGTGGCCGTTTGCAAATCGATCTTTTACAGAAGCACAAGCCGGGCCGGCTACCGAACAATTGGCATCATCAATAAAATCGCCAAAAACCGGGCCGTGCAGCGTGGAAAATATCACGTGATCAGTCCCGCCGGACCGGGCGCTCACCGTCGAGCGACAAGCCGTTGTCTGCCCCGCCTTGGGCTACAATCAACGGCTTTCCAGACTCCGGCGGCACTCAGCCCCACGCCCGTCAAGGTACGACCCAGATGACCGCTCCGACCTCCCTGCCCGAAGAAGCCACACCCAGCAACTTCATCCGCAACATCATCGACGAAGACCGACGCCTCGGTAAATGGGGCGGCCGTGTCGAAACCCGCTTCCCGCCCGAGCCGAACGGCTATCTGCACTATGGCCACGCCAAGAGCATCTGCCTGAACTTCGGCCTGGCGCAGATCTATGGCGGCGCTTGCCACATGCGCTTTGACGACACCAATCCGACCAAGGAAGAGCAGGAGTACGTCGACGCCATCATCGAGGCCGTCCAGTGGCTCGGCTTCGACTGGGGCCAGCACCTGTATTTCGCGTCGGACTATTTCGACAAGATGTACGCCATGGCCGAGCACCTGATCACCGTCGGCAAGGCCTATGTCGAATCTCTCTCCGCCGAAGAGATGCGCGCCTACCGTGGCACCCTGTCGGCACCGGGCAAGGACAGCCCCTACCGCAATCGCAGCGTGACAGAGAACATCGAGCTTTTCCAGCGCATGAAGGCGGGCGAGTTCCCCGACGGCACACACATCCTGCGCGCCAGGATCGACATGGCCTCACCCAACATCAACCTGCGCGACCCGGCCATCTATCGCATCCGCCACGCCACCCATCACCGTACCGGTGACCGCTGGTGTGTGTACCCGATGTACACCTTCGCGCACCCCATCGAGGATGCCCTCGAAGATGTCACCCATTCGGTGTGCACCCTCGAATTTGCCGATCAGCGCCCCTTCTACGACTGGTTGCTTGATGCACTCGCCGACGGTGGTTTCTTTTCCCGCCCGGTGCCGCGCCAGATCGAGTTCGCACGCCTGAACCTCACCAATGTGGTCCTCTCCAAGCGCAAGCTGATCCAGCTCGTCGAAGAAAAACACGTTGCCGGCTGGGACGATCCGCGCCTGCCAACCCTCGTCGGCGCCCGCCGGCGCGGCTTCACGCCGGAAGGCTTCCGGAATTTCGCCGAACGCATCGGCGTCTCGAAAGCCGACTCGTGGATCGACATGAGCGTGCTCGAAGACTGCATGCGCGAACACCTCAACGACACTGCCGAACGCCGCGTTGCCGTGCTCGACCCGGTGAAGCTGATCATCACCAACTATCCCGAAGGCCACACCGAGCGCTGCCACGCCCCCAACCACCCGCTCCACCCCGAACTCGGCAAGCGTGAAATGCCCTTCGGGCGCGAACTGTGGATCGAGCGCGAAGACTTCATGGAAACCCCGGTCAAGGGCTACCACCGCCTCTACCCCGGCAACATGGCGCGCCTGCGCTACGGCTTCGTGGTCAAGTGCACCGGCTGCGAGAAAGATGCTGACGGCAACATCACCGCCGTGCTGTGCGAATACATGCCCGACTCCAAATCCGGAACGCCCGGCGCCGACAACTACAAGGTCAAGGGCAATCTGCACTGGGTCGCCGTGAGCCACGCCTATGCCGCAGAAGTGCGGCTCTACGACCGCCTGTTCGCCTGCCCCTACCCCGGCAACCGCCGAGAGGGCGACCCTGAAGGCGTCGAGCGTGACTTCCTCGATGACATCAACCCGGCCAGTCTGACCGTCATCACCGCCCAGCTCGAACCGGCCCTGCGGGCAGCCAGGGCAGAAGGGCGCTTCCAGTTCGAACGTCACGGCTATTTCGTCGCCGATCGCATCGACTCCCGTGAAGGGGCCCCCGTGTTCAACCGCACGGTGACCCTCCGCGACACCTGGAAAAAGTAAAGTCGCGGCACCAACCGGAGCGACGACTCACATCGTCGCTCCGCCTTTGCGTGACCTTACCTGATCGTGACCAAGGGCCAATGCAGGACGTGGCGACTTAAGCTTCCGGATTGGCGGCCGATTACAAAGACGTATCGCTAAACCGCCAATCATAGCCATCCCGAATTCTGGTAGACAGACCTGCCCCCTTCGCCGCCCCTACATGCAGAGCAAGCTCTCGATCCGCGTCCGCCTTCTGCTCGCCAGCACCGTCGTCCAGATCGTGATGCTCACCCTGCTGTTGACCAACAGCGGCCGCCTCATCAACGAGGCGACCACGGCCAGCCTGAACACGCTCATCGCCCAGAATTCCGCCATTCTCAACGTCGTCGCGGCAACCTTCGTTCCCCAGGGACGCTACAAGGACCTGCAGGATGCCCTCGGCGAACTCCTCAATGAAACCAATGAAGGCCTGATCTACGTTCGCATCGTCGACAGTACCGGCCAGACCCGCGTACGCGCCGGCCTGCCTGACATGACCAGCCTGCCACCACCGGACGACGCCGCGGCCCTTGGTATTGGCGCGGGAATCAACAAGAAGCTGATCCACATCCGTCGCCCGGTACTGCTGGAGCGCAATCAGGTCGGCTTCGTCCAGTTCGGCGTCTCCGTCGCGGCCCTTACCCTCGCCAAACAGCGCATCCTCAGTCAGGGCATCGCCATTGCCAGCGCTGAAGTTCTGCTCACGCTGCTGCTGCTGGGCGCAGTCGGCTACCTGATGACGCGCAACCTTGGGCGTCTGCTGCGCGGCAGCCAGGCGATTGCCGCCGGCCAGCTCTCCCATCGCCTGCCCGAACACGGCCAGGACGAGCTCGCCCAGCTCTGCCAGCACTTCAACCGCATGGCCAGCGCCCTCCAGTCGCGCATCCAGGAACTCGAATGCACCGCCCGGCAGCTCGCCACCAGCGAGGAGCGCTACGCCCTCGCCACCCGCGCCGCCAACGACGGGTTGTGGGACTGGGACATCGCCAACAACAAGACCTATTTTGCTCCGCGCTTCGCCGAGATCCTCGGCCAGTCGGCCGACACCTTCACCGGCAACAGAGACACCCTGGTCAATTACCTGCACCCGGAAGACCGGGAGCCTTTTCGCCTGCGCATGATCTCCCACCTGAAACGGGAGTCCGCCCAGCTCATGGTCGAACACCGCATCCGGCATGACGACGGCAGCTACCGCTGGATCCTGACCTGCGGCATGGCCGTTTTCGACGCCAAGAGCGGACGCGCTGTCCGCATGGCCGGCTCCATCAGCGACATCCACCTGCGCAAGCGTGCCGAAGACCAGCTCCTGCACGACGCCCTCCACGACGGCCTTACCGGCCTTGCCAACCGGGCCCTCTTCGTCGAACACCTGCAAAACACCCTGCGTCACGCCGACCGGGTTTCCGGGAGCCTGTTTGCGGTCCTGCACATCAACATCGAACGTTTTCACGTGGTCAACGACAGCCTCGGCTATACCGCCGGCGATGATCTGCTGCGCCTGATAGCGTCGCGCATCCGTGCCCTCGCCCGTGCCGGCGACGTTGTCGGGCGCATTGGTGGCGACCAGTTCGCGGTGCTGCTCGACGACATCCCGGACGCCGCCGAGGCGATCCGCTTCTCCGAGAACCTGCAGGTTCGCCTGGCCGAGAATGCCGAGCTCAATGGCCACTCCCTGTGCCCCAAGACCCGTATCGGCGTCGCCCTCGGCAGTGGCGGCTTCAACAATGCCGAAGATCTGATGCGCGATGCCGACAACGCCATGCACCGTTCGCGCAGCAGTGCCGACAACACCATCACCGTCTTCCAGTCGGCCATGCACCGGCAGGTCCTGCGTGATCTGCAGCTCGAATCCCAGCTTCGCGCTGCCCTGCGGGATCACCAGCTCATCGCCTACTTCCAGCCCATCGTCGATCTCAAAACCGGCCGCGCCACCGGCTTCGAGGCGCTGGTCCGCTGGCCCCAGGCCAGCTCCCGGCGGATCGGCCCCGACGTCTTCATCCCGCTCGCCGAATCCCTCGACCTGGTCCATGAGCTCGGCATGCAGATGCTCGACCAGAGCTGCGCCCGCCTGAGGACCTGGCGGGACATGGGTCTTGCCGACGAAAAGCTGTCGATCAGCGTCAACCTGTCTCCCCGCCAACTCATGCAGGTCGACCTGGCAGACCAGATCGTCGCCTGCATCGAGCGCCACGGCCTCCCGCCCAGCGCACTCAAAATGGAAATTACCGAAGGCACGCTGGTGACACGCAAGGAACTCGCCACCAGCCAGCTCGGAAAACTGCGCGCCAAAGGCCTCAAGATCCTTATCGACGACTTCGGCACCGGCTACTCGTCGCTCAGCTATCTCCACTCCATTCCCTGTGACACCATCAAGCTCGACGGCTCGTTTATCCGCGAAATCGAACGCGATACGCGTTTGCGGCGGATCGTCGGCGCCAGTATCCATCTGGCCCACGAACTGGGCATCAGCGTCGTGGCAGAGTGTATAGAGACCCGAGCCCAGGCCAATCTGCTGCGTGAACTCGATTGCGACTTCGGACAGGGCTACCTCTTTTCCCCTGCCGAGCCCGCAGAGCGGGTCCAGACGTGGCTCAGCATAAACGCCAGTCAGCCGGAATGGAGCCACGCATGAGACGCTTGGCGGCGCCCCTCCTTGCCCTCTTGAGCCTGGGCATCGGCCCTGCCACTGCGGCCGATTCGCCCTCTCCGTTCAACCTGTCCGGCTTCGGCACGATCGGCGCTGTCCGCACCGACAAGGACAACCGGGCATTCCGCAGCAGTACGCTGCAGGACAGCGGTGCCGGGACCACCCCGGACCTGTCCGTTGACTCCGTCCTGGGCCTGCAAGGCTCCTTCAAGTTCAGCGAAACCCTCGATCTCACGGTCCAGTCCGTCGTGCGCAAACACCGCGGCGACAGCTACACGCCGCAGATCACCTGGAGCGTCATCCGCTTCTTGGTCGCCCCTGCGCTGTCGATCCGGGTCGGCCGCACCCGCACGCCGTTCTTCATGTACTCCGACTCGCTGAACCTCAACTACGCCAGTCCCTGGGTCCGCCCACCAGTCGAGGTCTACAGCCTCAACCCCTTCTCCGACCTCGATGGCATCGATGCGCTCTATCGCCAGCCGGTGGGCGGCATGGATCTGGAGCTGCACGCCTACGCAGGCAAGAGCGACCTCAAACTGAACGAAGTCTCCGGCAAGCTGCGGGCGGCCAGGGGCCTCAGAGCCACGCTAAGCACCTCAGGGCTGACGGCACAGATCGGATTCGCCAAATCGAACCTGGCCTTGAACTGGAGCAGCCCCTTCTTCTCCAGCCTCAGCAGCCAGCTGGAGGCCAGCGGAAACGGCCAGGCCCTGAATGAAATTTCCGGCTCCAACGGCAAAACCACGTTCATTTCGAGCGGTTTCCAGTATGACCAGGGCAAACTTCTGCTCGTCGGCGAATACGCCATGCGCACCGTCGACCGCTACACAAGCAGCTCGGTCGGCTGGTATCTGACTTCCGGCTACCACTTCGGCACCCTGACGCCCTATGTCACTTACGCCAGACAGCGCGAGGTGGCCACGGACATCTCCGCCGCAACCGGGATTCCCCGCCTAGACACTACCATCGACCTGTTCAACGGGCTCAGGAACAAAGCCCAGCGCAGCATCGCCATCGGCCTCCGTTGGGATGCCGCCCGCAACGTGGCCCTCAAAGCACAACTCGAGCGCGTCCAGCCCGGGCCGCATGGACTGGGCATTTTTGTGTCAGACGACTACCGGGACAACGTCAACCCCGGCGGGCCAGTGCATGTTCTGAGCCTGTCGACGGACTTTGTCTTCTAGCCCGATGCGCCAGCTTCGCGCCCTTCTCCTGCTGAGCTCCCTGCTGTTCTCCTGCACCGCTACTGCAGAGATCATCGTCGTTGCCAGCAACCGCAGCGGGCCCATCGAACTGACCCGCGAGCAAGCCGAAAAACTCTACCTCGGCCGCAGCGTCACCCTCGGGGACGGAACCCCGGTGAGCCTCGTCGACCTGCCCAACGGCAGCGTGCGTGACGAGTTCTACCTCAAGCTGACCGGCAAGAACCCGGCCCAGATTCAGGCTTACTGGTCACACCTCGTCTTCACCGGGCGCGCGCTGCCTCCAAGGGAGGCCTCCTCACTGGCTGAAGCGCGCCAGTGGCTCAGCGGTACGCCAAACCTTATCGGCTATATCGACCGGACAGATCTCAATAGCAGCATGCGCATCCTCCTCCGTCTGCCCTGAGATCAGGCCAATTCAACGAAACAGGCGGTCCGGTCTGTTAACTTCAGTCAGGTAAGCCCCAATGCGGGGGAAAGTCTCAGCAGGAAGGCGTCGGGCACCCTAGAATCCACCGCGACAGCATCTTTCCCGACTTTCCGTTCCATGACGCAGCCCAACAACAGCCAACCCCACTACCAACCCGCCACCTCGATGACAACAGGACAAACCCTGATGTGGTTTCTCGGGGGCATCGCGGCAATGTTCGTGCTCGTCTCGATTGCGTTCGCCATCAAGCTCGCCGCCGACGGACGGCTGTCCTTATTCCGCAAGGGCGATGCCAGCAGTGGCGCACCCGTGGCGAGCACCAGCCCTTCGGGCAAGGGCGGCGCAGCCAGCGAGCCCGTCACACCCCCCATCCCGGCGTCCACCGTAACCCCGGGCGCCAACAGCGGATTCGTTTCCGGCTCCGAAAACATCCTTCCCCCCGAAGCCGTCCATCTTGCCAAAGGTCCCACGGACCGAGCTGCACCTGACGCACCGGCAAAAGCCACCGAAGCCGTCAGCGCGCCGCAAGCGGCAAGCGCTCCTGCCACAGCTACAGCAGCTACCGAAACCATCTCCGACACGCTGAACACCTGGGCGGCCGACTGGGAGCGCAAGGATATCGACGCCTACCTCAAACACTACGCAGCAGACTTCCAGCCAGGTAAAGGTCTCGACAGGCCAAGCTGGGCTGCTCAGCGCAAGCAGCGCCTGAGCCGGCCCGAAACCATCTCGGTAACGATTTCCGGGCTGGACATCAAAACGAACGGCGACAAGGCCAGTGCCCGCTTCACCCAGACCTACCGCGCCGGCGAACAAAACCTCCGCGAAACCAAGACCCTGGAACTCGCACTCCGCGACGGACACTGGCTGATCCAGCAGGAACGCATCGGGGGCTAAACACAGCAAGACACGGGCCACCTTGACAGCCTCTACTCTTCGGTATAGAATTCCGCGTTTCCTGAAAACCCTTCAAATCGGAGTACATCCATGTACGCGGTCATAAAAACCGGCGGCAAGCAGTATCGCGTCGTCGCCGGCGAAAAACTCAAAGTAGAACAGATACCGGCAGACGTGGGCTCGCAAATCACCATCGACCAGGTTTTCATGGTCGGCGAAGGCGAGTCGGTCAAGATTGGTACGCCCGTAGTTACCGGCGCGACCGTCACGGCCACCGTGGTTTCCCACGGCCGTCACGACAAGATCAAAATCTTCAAGATGCGTCGCCGCAAGCACTACCAGAAGCACCAGGGGCACCGTCAAAACTACACCGAGCTTCGTATCGAAGCGATCTCGGCCTAACAAGGAGAAACCGGCATGGCACACAAAAAAGCTGGCGGCAGTTCCCGTAACGGCCGCGACTCAGAAAGCAAACGCCTCGGCGTAAAGCGCTACGGCGGTCAATTCGTTCTCGCCGGCAACATCATTGTTCGCCAGCGTGGCACCGAATACCACCCGGGCGACAACGTCGGCATCGGCAAGGATCACACCTTGTTTGCGCTGACCGAAGGCACCGTGCAGTTCACCGTCAAGGGCGCCAACAAGCGTCGCACCGTGAGCATCGTCGCTGCTGCTGAATAAGCGCCGACAGCAAGTCTTTAAAGCCCTATCGTCACGGTAGGGCTTTTTTTCTTTCAGGCTGGCGAATAGATCCACTGCTTTCTCCAAACCCAGGCCACAACCGGAAACACCCATGAAATTTTTCGACGAAGCCCGTATTGAAATCATCGCCGGTGACGGCGGGAACGGCGCCTCCACCTTTCGCCGGGAAAAATACATTCCGATGGGCGGACCGGATGGTGGCGATGGCGGCAAGGGCGGCGATGTCTACGCCGTCGCCGACCGCAACCTGAATACCCTGATCGACTTCCGCTTCAAGCGCACCTTTGTCGCCGAGCGCGGCGAAAACGGCCGCGGCGCCGACTGCTACGGCAAGGGCGGCAGTGATATCGACCTGCGCATGCCGGTCGGCACCATCATCACCCTGCAGGAAACGGGCGAGACCATTGCCGACCTGGACGTCGACGGCAAGCGCGTCCTGATCGGCCAGGGCGGTCGCGGCGGTCTTGGCAACCTGCACTTCAAGACCAGCACGAACCGCGCCCCGCGCAAAAAGACCATGGGTGTGGAGGGCGAACGCAAGAGCCTCTATCTCGAACTCAAGGTACTTGCCGACGTCGGCCTGCTCGGCATGCCCAACGCCGGCAAATCCACCTTCATACGCGCCGTTTCGTCTGCCAAGCCAAAGGTCGCCGACTACCCATTCACCACCCTGGCCCCCAATCTGGGCGTGGTGCGCACCTCCGAAAACCGCAGCTTCGTCATCGCCGACATTCCCGGCCTGATCGAAGGCGCAGCCGATGGCGCCGGCCTCGGCCACCAGTTCCTGCGCCACCTGCAGCGCACCCACATCCTGCTGCACATCGTCGATATCGCCCCCTTCGACCCCGACGCCGATCCAGTGCACGACGCCCACGCAATCGTTGAAGAGTTGCGCAAGTATGACGAAGAGCTGGTCAACAAACGCCGCTGGCTGGTCCTCAACAAGCTCGACCTGATTCCCGACGAAGAAGAACGCAAGCAACGCGTCGCCGCCTTCCTCGACGCCTACGGCCCGGTCGAACGCCACTTCGAGGTTTCCGCCATCAGCCGCACCGGCTGCCAGGAAGTCGTGTTTGCCATCCAGGACGTGCTTGATGCCGAGAAGGCCATCGCCCAGGCCGCCGCGGATGCCGCAGCGCTTGAAGCCGCAGCCCGCGCTGCAGCCGAACCCGAGGCAACACCAGACGAGGAAGAAGACATCGACTACGACGAAACCGAAGACGGCGAAGAGACCGACGACGATGAGAAACTCAATCCGTAACGCGCGCCGACTGGTCGTCAAGGTCGGCAGCGCACTGGTCACCAACAACGGCGAGGGCCTTGCTGTCGCCGCGCTGGCCGACTGGGCCCGCCAGATCGCCACGCTTCGCGCCGAAGGGCGCGAAGTGGTGCTGGTGTCGTCGGGTGCCATCGCGGCAGGCATGCAGCGCCTCGGCTGGAACCGCCGGCCACAGGAAATGCATCAACTCCAGGCGGCGGCGGCAGTCGGCCAGATGGGCCTCGCCCAGGCCTACGAAAGCGTCTT
>APMI01019985.1_pt1 | contig 17165 bp, 15 predicted proteins | sample 667938 | NCBI WGS metagenome assembly APMI01 (sample SAMN01084076, study PRJNA167559) | wastewater metagenome | biome: Wastewater | place: Denmark: Ejby Moelle, Odense | collected 2011-11-28 | reverse complement strand
GAAATCTCGCCGAAAATCACTAGCGCTCTTTCGCCCATGACCGGATTCTTTGCAACAGAGCCACTTAAACCAAACAGCCTCCGGCAAACCCGGGGCGGTTCAATATTTCGCGCAAGCAGCAGGCGAAATATGCCTGCAGGCAGCAGCTGTCGCTCGCGGAGCAGTTTCACCTGCTGGCCGTATGAGGGTGGCACGATGCACCTGCTGCTTTCTCGTCGCTGCTCCGGAGTTGCGACAGAGCCTATAGCTCGACCTTTTTGCCTATGAGTCACGCGCTATTGACTCTCAACCATTTTTCCGATTTTATTAGTTTGTACGACCAAACTACTTAACCTCGGCGCGAGAATAAACCGGGGGTTTTATCCCGCGCATCGTTGATGCTCGTGCAAATAGTACAGCTTGCCGCAACCGAGATCCCTACCAATCTGGAGCATTTACTGATGGCATGTTTTACCCGCCTCGCGTCCTCAACGACCTTTTTTTCCCTGCTAATGCTTGCTGGCACGAGCCAAGCAAAAACCCTTGTTTATTGTTCCGAAGCCAGCCCCGAGACCTTCACCCCAGCTATAGCCATCGCGGAATCGACGATGGACGCAAGTGCAAAAACAATCTTCAACCGCCTGGTCGATTTTAAGCCTGGAACGACCGAGATAGTGCCGTCGCTTGCTGAAAGCTGGGAGGTTTCTCAGGACGGCAAGATTTACACGTTTCATCTTCGCAAAGGCGTGAAATTCCAGTCCAACGACGATTTTACGCCGACACGCGACTTCAACGCCGACGACGTACTTTACACCTTTAATCGGCAGCGTGATCCTCAGAATCCATATTATAATCTCGGCGGCGCCCGTTACGAATATTTCGAATCGCAAGGGCTCCGTCAGTTGCTTAAGGCAATCGAGAAGGTAGACGACTACACAGTGCGTTTCACGCTCACCGAAGCGAATGTAGCGTTCTTGCCCGCCTTGGCTATCGATTATCTGTCTATTCTTTCACTGGAGCAGACTGAGGCATACGTAAAAGCCGGCCGTCCGGAAAAGTTGGATCAAACACCGGTCGGTACAGGCCCCTTTCGCCTAATAGACTACCAAACCGATAGCGTAATACGCTACAAAGCGAACGACAGCTATTGGAAGGGAAAGCCTCAGATTGATACTTTGATCTTTGCTATTGCGACCGACCCCACAGTGCGCGTGCAAAAATTACAAGCTGGTGAGTGCGACACCACCACACAACCGACCGCCAGTGATCTTGAAACATTGAAACGCAACCCGAACATCAACGTCGTGACCTTGGAAGGGCAGAATGTTGGTTTTCTTGGCTTCAATGTACAACGTGCGCCGTTCAACGATGTAAAGGTAAGGACCGCGCTCGCGAAAGCGATTGATCGTCGTGCCCTGGTCGATGCTGTGTACCTAGGGAATGGGGCGAGAGCCCGTGGTTTGCTGCCACCTTTGATGGTAGGCGCGGCTACGAATGCCGATCCCAATTCATATGATCCGGATTCGGCAAAAGCACTGCTGAAGGAGGCTGGGCATGAGTCTGATCTGTCAGTCTCTATTTGGTCCATGCCTGTCTCTAGGCCTTACAATCCCAACGCACGCCGTATGGCCGAGTTAATTCAGGCGGATTGGCAGGCTGTTGGAGTGAAGTCCCAAATAGTCACAATGGAATGGGGCGAGTACCTGAAAAGAACCTCTAGCGGCGAGCAGGATGTTTTCTTACTTGGAGGAACAAGCGACAACGGAGATCCAGACAACCTTATGAGCTATATGTTGAGTTGTGACAGCGTTAATGGCGGGTCTAACCGTTCGCGATGGTGTTCCCCAGACTTCGACAAGCTTCTTAACAAAGCTCGCACCGAGCAAGACCGCTCGAAGCGTGCAGCTATCTATGTAGAGGCACAATCAATCATTGATGCTGAGGTTCCGCTGATCCCTATCGCGCATTCCAGAGTTTCAGTCCCTATTAGCAAGCGCGTAACGCATTACGCTCTTGATGCGTTCGGGCGCCAAAATTTTGAGTCCTACGATGTTTCCGAGTAGCAGTTTGGTCATTTTCTTGCCAGGCAGCGAGCTATGAGCGATCGTATTTACAAAGTTCTCGACACCTACCTTTCAAAGGGTGGTGTTGGAGTGACCATCAGTGTGGCTGTTGCAGGAGATCGGATCCAGACGTTCTCGGCGGGTGAAGCGGATCGGGGCAAAAAGATCGCAGTTCGTCTAACCCACTTATTCAGGATCGGAAGCTGTACCAAGACATTCGTCTCTGCTGCCATCCTGCATATGGCTGACAAAGGGCCGGAGCCCGGACTTTTCGCGAGCTCTTATGCCGGCCGGTTGTTGCTCGGGCACCAGGGAAGCATGCCCGGCTACGTCAATGTAATGCAACACGACCCGAGCTCGGAATTAACAGTTGCAATGGCACCCAACTTGGGCTCTGGAAACCGGATTTCGTTTCAAGCATCTGGACTACACTCCGTGGTAGACGAGGTCGTCACAATACTCACTGAACCGCAAAATGCTATTGGCTGGACCGCGTGAAACATGGACCGTATCAACACCAAAAATCTAGATAATGCTGTACGGTCACTTCACGTTCAGTTTCCGGGTCCAGGAGGCGCAGTTGGCGTTGTGAAAAACGGAAAGACGATATTGAAGCATACGTGGGGCTACGCCGATCCTCAGAACCACGTGCCAATGTCACTCGACACCCTATTTCCGATCTGCTCAATTACTAAGCAGTTTACTTGTGGTCTGCTGATCGATTTAGTAGGCGATCCCTCCCAGCTTGATGGCCGAGTTGCGCACGCCTTGCCAGCTCTCGAAGGAGAGCAGCCAACTGTGGTCCAGTTGTGCAATAACCAATCGGGTCTTCGGGACTATTGGGCGCTCACGGTTCTGTACGGAGCCAAAGCTGATGGTCGGTTCACCGACGCAGATGCAACCGAGATTTTCGAGCGTACTAGAACAACCCATTTTCGCCCTGGAACTCAATATTCGTATTCAAATGGGAATTTCAGAATTCTCTCAAGGCTTTTGGAACAGCATACCGCGAGAAACTTTGCCACGCTCCTACGAAATCGGATCTTCGAGCGTGTGGGCATGACAACAGCCATAATGGCGAACGATACGTCGCAACCGCTTAACGGTATCGTCGGTCATGAAGGAAATTCTATTCTTGGCTTCTTTCCAGCGGTGAACCGAATCGACTGGCGCGGCGATGCAGCCATAGCTGCTTCACTCGAAGACATGCTCGCTTGGGAGATATTTATCGACCAAACACGCGATGAACCCGCTGGTCTTTACAATAAACTTAGCTCGCCCCAACGATTTGTGGATGGAACGCTTGCGCGTTACGGTTACGGAATTGCCCACGAAACGATCGATGGATCTGGAGTAACAGGTCATGGTGGAGGGCTGCGAGGGTTTCGCTGTCGCAGGTTCCATATGGCTGCCCAGCGGCTGTCAGTAGTCGTCATGTTCAACCACGAGGCAGATGCGCATAGTGCTGCGACGTCAGTACTTAGGGCTGCGCTTGGTGCAGTGCAGCCTGAACCAGCACCTTCCAAGTCCAACTGGGAGGGTAGGTTTATTGAGCCGGAAAGCGGTTTGGCGCTCGACGTTCGCGCCGGCGAGCATCATCTAACCGCGCGCTTTGGCGTGTATGCAGAGATGATGGCGGCAGCGTCTGAAGGCGAGGTAAGGTCCAAGGATATGACGTTGGCGCTCAAAGGCGGCGATATTCAAATCAATCGGGTATGGGAAAATTTCTCGGCTCGTGCAAAGCGGATCTCTGGCCGCGTACGGCTGGACATCGAAGGACAATACTATTCCGAAGAACTAAACTCCTGTTTAACTATCGTATCAGCCGGCGGCGCTTTTCATGGAAGCTTCAATGGCTTTCTGGGCGAGAGCGAAATGTATCCCATCTTTTCCATTGGAGGCGATATCTGGCTATTGGCGTGCGCCCGCTCAATGGACGCACCCTCACCTGGAAGCTGGACCATGATTTTCAAACGCGACATTCGAGGCAAGATCAGCGGCCTGACTATCGGTTGTTGGCTCGCTCGCTCTATCGGGTATGTGAAGCGACAATAGCGAGTTCCTCTTCCTGGATCATTCTCGCAAACTCCAAGGTTGTCGACCCAATCTCCTCAAATGTCGGGAACTTTATGATCAGCCGCTTGTCGGCCATTAGAAGCAGTTAAGGAATAAGTTATGCATACGAGATTGGCGGCTCTAAGAGCTTTAATGAGGGAGACCGGCACTGATCTGGTGGTGCTCGGCCCCGGTGGAAACCAGCAGTGGTTGGTTGGATTCCATACCTATCCCGATGAGCGTCCGGCTCTGATGCTAATCGGCCTGCAAGAAGAAGCATTTGTCATGCCTGCTCTGAACGCCGACGAAGCCAGACAACACGCGGCTTTCCACTATGAGATCTGGAGTGACGCAGATGGTCCCGATGCTGCGCTATCAACAGCGTTGCGCCTCGTGAGTCCGCCTGCCGGGATCAAACGTTACGCTTTGGATGAGACAATGCGCACGGATTTTTCCTTTCTTGTAATGAGGCATCTTTCCGATGCGCAGGCCAGCTTGTCAACGCACACGATAGGGCAACTGCGCATGCGGAAAACCGAAGAGGAATATCGGTTAATCACAGAGAATGCTGCGATCGCAGACAAAGCGATGAATAATGTGTTAGCTACGATTCGTCCGGGCGTGCCAGAAAAAGAGCTTGCAAGAATTGCGCAAAGCACGTTCGCCGAGAACGGGGCCGAAACTTTATTCACGATGATCGTTTCCGGCCCTAATTCGGCGATGCCGCATTGCGTAAGCGGCGAAAGAGTCCTGCAAGATGGCGATGTCATCATCATCGATATTGGCGGGAAGAAGAGCGGATACTGTTCAGATATCACAAGAATGGCGATTGTCGGTGAACCGGACGCTGAATTTTTCCCTGCATTAGAGACGGTTGAAAGGGCCGTTCAGGCTGCACTTGCCGCTGCCAAGCCTGGTGTCAAGGCCAGTGCAATTGATCACGCAGCACGCAAGGTGATCGCTGATGCCGGGTACGGGAAATACTTTCTTCACCGAACCGGGCATGGTTTGGGATCAGAAGTGCACGAGCACCCCTTCATCGATGGAGCATCCAAAACCGTACTGGAAGAAGGGATGGTCTTCTCCATTGAACCCGGCATCTATCTCCTAGGGAAATTCGGCATCAGATTGGAAGAAATAGTCATTCTGCGGGCGGATGGTCCAGAAGTTTTGTCTTCTATCCCGCGCGACGCTATCAGATTTATCGGTAGCAGTCCAAAGCAGCCTTCAGTTTCATAGGGATCTCTCCGGACTTAATTCCAGGCACGCGTTCAGCGCGTGCATTACGATCGGAGTTGCCCATGTTGCGCTTCATCTTCGGACGGCTTGCCGTCCTGATACCCACGTTCATCGGGGTATCGCTCATCGCGTTCTCCTTCATTCGACTACTGCCGGGCGACCCGGTCATGCTGATGTCGGGGGAGCGCGTCATGTCGCCGGAACGGCACGCCGAGCTCATGCAACAGCTCGGTCTCGACCGGCCGATGTATATCCAGTACTTCGACTATCTCGGCGGTCTTCTGACGGGCGACTTCGGTTCGTCGATCGTCACCAAGCGGCCGGTGCTGGACGATTTCCTTCAGCTCTTCCCGGCGACGCTGGAGCTTGCGCTCTGCGCCATCATCCTCGCCGTCGTGCTCGGCATCCCGGCCGGCGTCTTCGCCGCGGTGAAGCGGGGGACGTGGCTCGACCAGTCGATCATGGGCGTCGCCCTCGTCGGCTATTCGATGCCGATCTTCTGGTGGGGCCTGCTGCTCATCATCTTCTTCTCCGGCTATCTCGGCTGGACGCCGGTCTCGGGCCGCATCTCTCTGATGTATTTCTTTCCGCAGGTCACCGGCTTCATGCTGATCGACAGCCTGATCTCGGGCCAGGCGGGGGCGTTCAAGTCGGCGGTGACATATCTGATCCTGCCGACCGTCGTGCTTGCCACCATCCCGCTGGCGGTCATCGCGCGCCAGACCCGCTCGGCCATGCTGGAAGTGCTGGGGGAGGACTATGTTCGCACCGCCCGCGCCAAGGGCCTGCCCCCGCTGCGGGTCATCGGCGTGCATGCGCTGCGCAATGCGATGATCCCCGTCATCACCACGATCGGTCTTCAGGTCGGCGTGCTTCTGGCGGGCGCCATTCTCACCGAGACGATCTTCTCCTGGCCAGGCATCGGCAAGTGGATGGTCGACAGCGTCTTCAAGCGCGACTATGCCGTCGTGCAGGGTGGCCTGATGCTGATCGCCGCCGTCATCATGATCGTCAACCTCGTGGTCGACCTGCTCTACGGCTGGGTCAACCCGCGTATCCGGCGCTAGGAGGCGGACCCATGAGCACTGTTCAAAACACAGCCGAAACCACGACGGGCGGCGCTCCGCCCTCCGGCCTGTCCGAATTCTGGTTCTATTTCTCGCGCAACAAGGGCGCCGTCATCGGCCTCTTCGTCTTCCTGGCTATCCTGTTCGTCGCGATCTTCGCACCCTTTGTCGCGCCGCACAGCCCGAGCATACAGAACCGCGAACTCCTTCTTCTGCCGCCGGTCTTCCAAGAGGGCGGCAGCTGGGGACATGTTCTCGGCACCGACGCCGTCGGCCGCGATATCCTGTCGCGCCTCATCTACGGCGCGCGCTTCTCGCTCTTCATCGGTCTCGTCGTCGTGACGCTGTCGGTGGTCTCAGGTGTGCTCATCGGTCTCGTCGCCGGTTATTTCCGCGGCAAGGTCGATACGTTCATCATGCGCATCATGGACATCATCCTGGCGTTTCCCTCGCTGCTGCTCGCCCTCGTTCTGGTCGCCGTCCTGGGGCCGGGCCTGGTCAATGCCATGATCGCCATCTCGCTCGTCAACCAGCCGCATTTCGTGCGCCTGACGCGTGCGGCGGTGATGACGGAAAAGACCAAGGACTATGTCGTCGGTTCGAAGGTCGCGGGCGCCGGGACGTTGCGCCTGATGTTCCTGACGATCCTGCCGAACTGCTTGGCGCCGCTCATCGTGCAGGCGACGCTCGCCTTCTCCGCGGCGATCCTGGACGCAGCCGCGCTTGGCTTCCTCGGCATGGGCGCCCAGCCGCCGACGCCGGAATGGGGCACGATGCTCGCCGAAGCGCGCGAATTCATCCAGCGCGCCTGGTGGGTCGTCACCTTCCCCGGCCTTGCCATCCTCATCACCGTGCTTGCCATCAACCTGATGGGTGACGGCCTGCGCGACGCCCTCGATCCCAAGCTGAAGAGGTCGTGATGTCGCTCCTCGAAGTCAAAAATCTGACCGTCGAATTCCAGACGGCCTCCGGTCCCTTCCGCGCCGTGGACGGCGTCTCGCTGAAGGTCGACGAGGGCGAGGTTCTTGCCATCGTCGGTGAATCCGGCTCCGGCAAGTCGGTCTCCATGCTCGCCGCCATGGGACTTCTGCCCTGGACGGCGAAGGTGACGGCCGACACGCTCACCTTCAACGGCCAGGACATGCAGGCCATGTCCGACGCCGAGCGGCGCAAGATCATCGGCAAGGATATCGCCATGATCTTCCAGGAGCCGATCGCCAGCCTCAACCCGTGCTTCACGGTCGGTTACCAGATCGAGGAGGTGCTGCGCATCCACACCGATCTTTCCCGCAAGGCACGCCGCAACCGCGCCATCGAGCTGTTCCAGTCGGTCGGCATCCCCAACCCGGAAGAACGCCTCGGCCACTTCCCGCATCAGATGTCGGGCGGCCAGTGCCAGCGCGTGATGATCGCAACCGCGCTTGCCTGCAACCCGAAGCTCCTGATCGCCGACGAGCCGACCACCGCGCTCGACGTGACGATCCAGAAGCAGATCCTCGACCTGCTGATGAAGCTGCAGGCCGAGCACGGCATGGGCCTCATCATCATCACCCATGACATGGGCGTCGTCGCCGAGACCGCGGACCGCGTCATCGTGCAGTACAAGGGGCGCCAGATCGAATCGGCGGATGTCCTGTCACTCTTCGAAAGCCCCAAGAGCGTCTACACCAAGGCCCTTCTGTCGGCCCTTCCGGAAAATGCCGTCGGCGGACGCCTGCCGACCATCACGGAAAAGCTGACCGATGCCGAGATTTTCGCGGGAGCCGTCCGATGACCCCTGTTCTCGAAGCACGCAATCTCAAGCGCGACTATCATATCCCCGGCAGCCTGTTCAAAGCGGGCAAGACCGTTCATGCCGTGAAAGGCGTGAGCTTCAAGGTCGAGGAAGGCAAGACGCTCGCCATCGTCGGCGAAAGCGGCTGCGGCAAGTCCACGCTTGCCCGCATGGTCACGATGATCGACCCGATCACCGATGGCGAAATGCTGATCGACGGCCGCAAGGTCGATATCGCCAGCGAGCCGCTGACGTCGGAAATGCGCAGCAAGGTGCAGATCGTCTTCCAGAACCCCTACGGTTCGCTCAACCCTCGCAAGAAGATCGGCGACATCCTGACGGAACCGCTGGTCATCAACACGAAGATCCCCGCCGACGAGCGGCGTGACCGCGCCATGGCCATGCTGAAGAAGGTGGGGCTGGAGGAAAAGCATTATGGGCGTTATCCGCACATGTTTTCCGGCGGCCAGCGCCAGCGCGTGGCGATCGCCCGCGCGCTGATGCTCAATCCGCGCCTGCTGGTGCTCGACGAGCCGGTCTCGGCGCTCGACCTCTCGGTACAGGCTCAGGTGCTGAACCTCCTCGCCGACCTTCAGGACGAGTTCCACCTCACCTACGTCTTCATCAGCCACGACCTTTCGGTGGTGCGCCACATCGCCGACGACGTCATGGTGATGTATTTCGGCGAGGCGGTGGAATACGGCACGCGCAACGACGTCTTCAACGATCCGCAGCATGACTATACGAAGAAGCTCTTTGCTGCGACACCGCGCACCGATGTAGATGCCATAAGGGCACGCGTGCTTCAACGCAAAAGGGCGTGCGCTGGTGCTCCTTGAGTGTCAGTTTTCGTTTCGCGTAACGGGGGGACAAAATCTCGGATCACGCGTCTTGAACAGGCGGATGGACCCTATACTAGTAGTGCGGCGGAGACCTTTCATCCTCGAAAGATAAGGCGGTACAATACCGCCGTTGGGGTAGGTGGATCCTCGTACGCGGAGCAACTCGAACATGGACTTTCTTCGGAGGCGATACTGCTGGCGAATAGGCTGAGCCCTTGACGTAGGGATTGGCGTTCTGGGTTTGAGAGGCAGTACCATCATCCCGGAGGTCATCATGTCACTCCGCCCGATCCCGTGCCGTGATGTGATGCAACCCGGTCGAGCCGGGATCGGAAAAACCCGAGGTAGTCTCAAGAGCATCAAAGCTCGATAACTTGATTGGGAACCGATCTGCGGATTTCATCAAGGCCAGCGGTCAATCGAGCCGCACCAGTAGGCCGAACATATGAGTGCACCCGACCACCTTGCAGATACGTCGTAAGCGGTAAGGTCACCACATCTGGCGCGGCATGACGGGATAAACGATCTTTACTGACACAGAATTGGACGTCTCACAGAAGGAGACTTCGGTTTGTGTCGTTGACGAGAACGGCCGACTGATCTTCGAGGGCCGGGCGAAGTCGGATCCCGGAGCCTTGGCCGCTCTGCTGGCGAAGAAGGCTCCTGATGCGGAACGAGTTGGTTTCGAGACCGGTGCTATGTCGAGCTGGCTCTGGCATGAATTGAAGCGGATCGGCGTGCCGGTGGTCTGCATCGACGCGCGACACGCCCACGCTGTGCTGTCAGTCCGAATGAACAAAAGCGATGAGAACGACGCGCGTGGCTTGGCCGAGCTCGTTCGCATCGGATGGTATCGCGAGGTTGCAGTGAAGAGCGAGGCCAGTCAACAGGTTCGGTCACTGCTGGTTTCGCGGTCCCGGCTCGTAACGATGCGACGTGATCTCGAAAATCAGGTTCGATCGATGTTGAAAGAATGCGGGTTGCTCTTCTCTCGTGCCATCGCAGGACAATTCCAGCGATGCGTCACCGAATTGACCGGGGACGGCCACGCGCTCTGTCCGGTCTTGCTGCCACTGCTTTCCGTGCATGGGTATGTTTGTCGAGAGCTTGCGGGTTTGGACCGTCAGGTTCGACTGATGGCTCGCGCAGACGACACGACCAAGCGACTTATGACTGTGCCGGGCATCGGTGTGGTGACGGCACTGACCTTCCGCCATACCATCGACGACCCGTCTCGCTTTCGAAGCGCAGCCTCCGTGGGAGCCTATTTGGGCCTGACGCCACGCCGTAAGCAATCGGGTGAAACGGACACTGTCGGCCAAGTCTCGCGATGGGGCGATCGCCTGCTGCGAACTTATCTCTTCGAGGCCGCCAGCGTATTGCTCCATCGGACAAAGCGGTGGTGCGCGTTGAAGGCCTGGGGACTGCGGTTAGCGAAACGCAATGGCATGAAAAAAGCCCAGGTGGCGGTCGCGCGAAAATTGGCCGTTATCCTGCACTGCATCTGGATTGACGGGACCTCATCCAGTGGAGCAAGGAACCCGCCTGATCGCCTACATACCTAAACCCAAAATCGCAGGGCTGAATTGGCCTGTGATGTCCCGCCGGGACGGTGGTTGTGGTGACCTCGTTGTTTCGGCTGCTGGCGGTTACGACCGTACAGCGCTCCACACGTTGAGGCATCCGACCCGAACATCATCATGAGGCCATGACCTCGAAAAGGACCATGACCCCGGCACGGACAAAACAGACTTGACTAAGTCCCGCAATTAAAGGGCCGAAACACATCCTGCCCCTGTCCGTCGCCTTTGACACAATTCGGAGGGATGGATTTTGATAACCGCGCTGGCTTGAGGCGCGGTGCCTTAGGGCACCCGTTCTAGTCGCCGACGTAGCCGGTGATCTTTCCGTGGAGTTCTGAAACCATGTTCATGCGTCCTTCGATCGTGACGCCGAGCTCGTTGAAGATGCCGTTGATTAGCAGATTGCCAAGGCTGGCCATCTGCGCCGTCGATTCCCAGAACATGCCGAACTCGGTTGGGACGACGAACATTTCGTCGGCAAGATCGCGGCCCCAATCGCAGAAGGCGTCGGTGATCAGTGTGATTGGAATCTTCACCTTCTTTGCCTCTTGAACCAAAAGCCGGTTCAGGCGCGAATAGCGGCGGGCCTCAAAGATCACTAGGCAGGTGGATTTGGGCGGGTTCAGCAGGATCTCGCTGAAATTGCCGCCTGCGATGTCCGCTAGCTGAACGCCGGGGCGAAGGTATTGCAGCTGGTTGGCGAAGTACTGGGCGATGCCGCGCTCTGTCTGGAAGCCTGCGACGAATAGCTGCGGAGTCTTAGCCAAGCGCTTGACGGCGCGGGCCCACTCCTTGGTGTTTGCGATCTCGTAGATCCTGAGCAGTGCGGCGATCTCCAACTCCAGGCTACGGGCCAGCGCATCGCCGTTCTGGCTGCGGTCGCGGAATTCCTTCAGCCGGTCTCCGGCCAGCCAGGGCTGGGTGCCGATGTTGTCGCGGAGGTCCTCCTTGAGGTCCTTGAAGCGAGCATAACCAAGTGTCCGGCAGAATCGCCCGACAGTCGGTTCGCTGACGCCGACCTTGGCGGCGAGCGTCGCCGCTGTCTCGAACGGCACGCCGTTCAAGTTTGCCAACATGTAGTTGGCAAGCGCCTTTTCGGCGTTGGTGGCGGTGGCCAGGCTTTCGATAAGCCTTCGGCGGACCGATTCCGTCATTTTGCTCTCCCTTTCTGGGTCGGGACTTCCTGCAAGAATTCTATCATAGAGTCGGTTGACGTTTGTTTTTTTTCAGAATAGCTTGATCACACCTCGTTGAGGAGCGGGGAAATAAATCGTTGCTGGATTGCGAGCCTGCGCTAGCACTAAGTAGCAACCAGGAGGAAACGGCGCATAGCTGGTGGAGGTCATCTTACTTTACCGGCTCGCGAATTCTTGTCCGTTATCAAAAAATGCTGCTTCCGCGGCATGGCGGGCTTTTGCCTATTTTCCAAGAAGGGGAGGTTGAACATGAATCGACGTGGGTTTCTTGCTTCGGTATCGATGGCTACGCTGGCCGCGGGCTTCGGCCTAGCTGGTGGATATTCAGCGCGGGCATCAGAACCAGAGGCCGTATTTGCTCTCAGTAGTGACGAGATCGGCGCCCCTCATCACGATCCAATTCGGGCTACCTTGCTCAGCACGGTCGCGACCCTGATCTACGACCGATTGATTGAGCAGGATGTCGACCAATCCTATCATCCCCATCTTGCCGAATCCTGGGAAAGCAGCGCCGACGGCATGAACTGGACCTTTAAGTTACGGCAAGGTGTTTACTTCCATGATGGTGAACCTTTTAATGCCGCGACCATAGCGTGGTGGATCCCCAAGTTCAAAGGCAGCGTCAACGAGTACCTTGTAGACGCCGTCGATCGTGTCGAGGTCGTCGACGACTACACTGTTCGCTTTGTCATGAAACGGCCAGAGCCGAATTTGATTTTCAATCTGGCGTCGTCCTTTATGGGTATCCCGTCGCCGAAGGCCTACGATGCGGCCGTTGAAAATTTTGGTGTGACAGAGGCCGTCGGAACCGGGCCTTACAGGTTCGAGAGCTTTGCCGTCGGCCAGGAAACAGTGCTGGTTGCCAATGAGGATTACAGCTGGGGCTGCGACCTCTCGGACAACAAGGGAGCACCGCACATCAAGCGGCTGACCCTGCGAGAGATTCCCGATGCGTCGACTGCTTTCCTCGAACTGAAGACGGGGGGTGTCGGCTTGTTGCGCGGCGTGCCGGACCAGTTTCTGCCGCAACTTCAGGCAGATGAGATGTTGGACTTCCGGAGCCTGCCTGGCTTCGGGATCACGTATCTCGCGTTCAACACCCGAGCCGAGCCCTTTGGCGATGCCACGGTGCGCCAGGCAACCGCGCTGGCGGTCGACCAGAGCGCCATCCTCAAGAGCGTCTTCAACGGCGTTGGCCTCGAAGCGCACCAGTTCCTGATCAGCACGCTGGTGGAATCGAAGATCGAACCCAAGCTGGAAATCCGTCACGACTTGGCCAAGGCCAACGAGCTTCTAGACAAGACCGGGTGGCACCGCGGTGATGACGGCTTCCGGAGCAAGGACGGCAAGCCGCTGAAGATCAAGCTGACGGCCCAGTCGGAGACGTCGATCAAACGTACTGCAGAGATCGTCCAGGCCCAGCTTAAGGCAATCGGCATGATTGTCGAGATCGACATCTTCGATAGCACAACGGTCGCCGATCAGCTCAAGAAGGGCCAGCATCAGCTTGCGGTGCGTCAGTATGCCTGGAACAACGCCGACATTCTCGATTGGTTCTTCAGCGCCACCAACATTCCCTATCCGAACTCCTCTGGCTGGCAGGACGAGAAATCGCAGGAGCTTCGCAACGTCGCCGTGGAGCAGTCGAAGACGCAGGACGAGCGGGTGGCGAATTTCAAGAAGTATCAGGAGAACCTGATCGGCAACTTCCTGTTCGTGCCGATCCACGAGCCGGTGCAGAACTATGCGTTCAACAAGACAATGCTCGAAGTGCCGAAAAAGCTGCGCGGCACGCAACTCGTGCAGGCAACGACCGTCGACATCAAGGTCATTGGTTAAGCGGGTAGGGAAAAGTTTATGATCGGCTTCACTATGAGGCGGCTGGTTTTGCTGCTGCCCGTTTTCTTTGTCGTCTCGCTCGTGGTATTTTTCATCATCCACTTAGTGCCGGGCGACCCAATCGACAATCTCATGCGCGCAGGCTCGACGCCGGAGCAGCGACTGCTGATCGCGGCGAAGTACGGGCTCGACCGTAGTCTCGTCGAGCAATACGTCACCTGGATGGGACGGGTTCTGACCGGCGATCTTGGCATCTCCATCATACAGGGGCGCCCGGTAACCGCATTGATCGCCCAAAACCTGCCCTACAGCCTCGAATTGGGTATTGCGGCACTGCTTTTTTCGACACTGACCGGCATCGCTGCCGGCGTGATTGCGGCGAGTTACCAGGGTACCCGCGTCGACGATACGATCACAGGCTTCATCCTGCTTGGCTCGACGGTGCCAAGCTTCTGGCTCGGCTTACTGCTGATCCTGGTTTTCGCCGTGTGGCTCGGCTGGGTCCCGGTGTCGGGGGCGCGCGGCTGGAGTTCGCTCATCCTGCCGGTGATCGCTGCCGGCCTCGGCGGCATCGCGCTGGTGGCGCGGGTCACCCGGATCGCTATGATCGAGACGTCGCGACAGGATTTCGTGACCCTCTTGCACGCCAAGGGGTTGCCACCCTTCTTCATCCAGCTGCGCCATGTGCTACGCCACGCCATGGTTCCGGTCGTCACCATCCTCAGCCTGCGCATCGGCTGGGTTTTGGGTGGTGCTGTGACGATCGAATACGTCTTCGCCCGCCCGGGCCTGGGCTCGCTGCTGATCCGGGCCTTGAACCAGCGCGACTATCCTCTGGTGCAGGGCTGCTTGCTCATGCTGGCCATGGCCGTCATCATCGGCGCCGTGATCGGCGACATCGTCCAGGCGGCGATGGATCCACGCCAGCGCGAGGCACAGGCATGATCAGACATCGTGCATTGGCGCAACTCAAGGCCGTCTCGACCTTCAAGGGCGGCATTTCAGGGACGTTTCTGCTCCTTTTGGTCATGGGCGCGCTGTTTGCGCCATGGCTGTCCCCGTATCCATACGACCAGCAGGATCTGGGCATCATGAACCAGGCGCCGTCACTGACGCATCTGTTCGGCACGGACGAGTTCGGCCGCGATGTGCTGTCGCGGATGATCACCGGCGCACGCACGTCGCTCTCGGTCAGCGTCACGGCGATCAGTATTTCCGTGGCTCTCGGCCTAGTCCTGGGCGCCACCTGCGGCTATTTCGGCGGCACGTTCGACCGCGCCGTCATGACGGTGATCGATCTGACCTGGTCGTTTCCCGAGATTCTGATCGCGTTGATGCTAGTCGCCATCATCGGGCCGGGGCTTCAGGGCGTGGTGATCGCAATCGCCATCGCCTACCTGGCGCAGTTCACCCGGCTTACGCGAACCCAGATTATGTCGCTGAAGAGCGAAACCTATGTCGAGGCGACAATCAGCCTCGGCGCCGGCCACACCCACGTCCTGTTTTCACACCTCCTGCCGAACGCGCTGGCGCCGGTCCTAGTGGCGGCGATGCTGGCGACGGGTGACGCCATCATCCTCGAGGCTACACTCGGCTTCTTCGGACTGGGTGCACAGCCGCCGACACCAAGCTGGGGAGCGATGATGAGTTCTGGCACGGCCCAGTTGTTCATCGCGCCCTGGGTGATCCTGCTGCCTGGCCTCGCTGTGGCGCTGACGGTCGTCTTCATCAACCTGTTCGGCGACGCGGTGATCGCTTCGCTCGATGTCCGCACCAAGTTCAGGGAGGGGTAACGATGCTGCTGGATTTGGAAATGCTGCGGATCAGGTTCGGTGCGTTCTCGCCGGTCGACAAGGTCACGCTAAGTGTCGACCGTGGCGAAATCCTCGGTATCGTCGGCGAATCAGGATCGGGTAAGTCGTTGACCGCAACCGCGATCATGGGGCTATTGCCACGTATCGGTGGCCAGGTTGCCGCCGGCACCATCCGCTTTGACGGCACCGACTTGGTCGGACTGCCGGAGCGGCACCTGCGCCGGCTGCGTGGCGGGCGCATCGCGCTGATTACGCAAAACCCGATGACCTCGCTCGACCCCATGATGCGGATCGGGTCGCAGATAGATCAGGCCGCGCGCCTCCATCTCGGCTTGAGCCGGAGTGCGGCGCGCGCAAGGAGCCTGGAACTGATGACCGATTTGCGCATCCCCGACCCCGCTTCGGTGTACGACCTGTTTCCGCATCAGCTCTCGGGCGGCATGAAGCAGCGGATCGGTATTGCCATGGCGCTTGCCGGTGACCCCGAACTTTTGATCGCCGACGAGCCGACCACCGCGCTCGACGTCACCGTTCAGGCACAGATCGTGCAGATCCTCGTCGACCTTGTGCGGCAGCGCGGTCTCGGCCTGATCTTGATTACCCACGACATGGGCGTCGTTGCCCAGGCCTGCGACCGGGTCGCCGTGATGTATTGCGGCCGCGTGGTCGAGTTGGCTGAGGTCAATGCGCTGTTTGAGCGCCCCCGCCATCCCTACACACAGGCGCTGATCCGCTGCATCCCTCGACACGACATGGCGCGTGGGACGATGAGCGCCATCCCTGGCGTGGTTCCAAGTGCTGCCGCGCAGCCGCCAGGCTGCAGGTTCAATCCCCGCTGCTCCCAGGTGGTGGACCGCTGCCGCGTCGAAATCCCCGAGCTGCGCGTCGGCGCAAGCGGCAATGGCGTGGCTTGCCACGTGGCGGAGGCAGCATGAGTAACCTTCTTACCGTCCACGGGCTCAGCCGCCGCTTCAGCAATGGCGGGCTGTTTCGCAAGCGCAAGGTGTTCCACGCCGTCAGCGATGTCTCGTTCTCCTTGAAGCGGGGCCAGATTCTCGGCGTCGTTGGCGAGTCCGGATGCGGCAAGTCCACGCTGGCGCGACTAGTGCTGCGCCTGATCAACCCTAGCGAAGGACAGGTGCAGTTCGACGGTGTCGACATGGCGTCGTTATCGCGCGGAGACATGCGGCGCCTGCGCCAGCGCATGCAGCTGGTCTTCCAAGATCCCTATTCGGCGATCGACCCGCGCTACTCGATCGGGGACGCGTTGCTCGAACCCTACCGCGTGCAGGGTGTGAAGCCGAAATCCACTGAGGAGACTGTCGGATCGCTGCTCGACATGGTTGGTCTGAACAGTTCGCTTGCAGCAAGCTATCCGCACCAGTTGTCTGGCGGCCAGAAGCAGCGTGTTGGCATCGCCCGGGCACTTGCGCTCAATCCGTCGCTAGTGGTGCTCGACGAACCGACTGCCTCGCTCGACGTCTCGGTACAGGCGCAGATCGTTGCGCTCTTGGAGCGGCTGCGGCAGGAGCTCGGGCTGACTTATTTGTTCATCTCGCACGACCTCGGACTGGTGCGCTATTTCTGCGACCAGATCCTGGTCATGTATCTCGGCCGCATCGTCGAGGTGTTGCCGAGCGATGCCGCCCCCGCGCATCCTTACACTCGCGCGCTGCTCGACAGCACCTTCGAGCCCGATCCGAAGCGGCGCCGT
>APMI01000875.1_pt1 | contig 17180 bp, 19 predicted proteins | sample 667938 | NCBI WGS metagenome assembly APMI01 (sample SAMN01084076, study PRJNA167559) | wastewater metagenome | biome: Wastewater | place: Denmark: Ejby Moelle, Odense | collected 2011-11-28 | reverse complement strand
GCCTTGGCCAAGGTCCATTCGTCAAAGGATCTGGCTGCGATTCCGCAGCAGATGGACGACTCTTTGATCGGGCATCATGGCCTGGTCGTGGCCGTAAAGGGACCGGACGGTCGCACCCTGTTCGCCACCGAGGATGCTCCCTTCCCCCAACGCTTACTGGATCGGGTCAAAACACCCGGGGCTGAGCGCCCTTACGTATGGCAAGTCGATGAGCAGTTGTCCTTCCGGGGCATCGTGGCCGAAGCACCAACCGGGGTTCAAGAGTGGCCGCCCGCCGTAGTCGCCGTCGCGACGGACATTTCCCATCACCGCAGCTTCATGGAGTCATTCATGAAGACCCTTTGGCTTGTGGTCATTGGAGGCACCTTGGCGACCGGACTGCTCGGTTGGTTTGCTGCCCGTCGAGGCCTGGCCCCCCTTCGCGAGATGAAGCGAAGAGCGACAGAAGTCAGCGCCCAACGTCTTGACCAGCGTTTACCTGTGGACGCCGTCCCTGTCGAGCTGGCCGAACTCGCCGAATCCCTCAACGACATGCTGGCCCGGCTGGAGGAGTCCTTCAAGCGACTCTCAGACTTCTCATCGGACCTGGCCCACGAGCTCCGGACGCCGGTCAGCAACCTGATGACGCAAACCCAGGTGGCCCTCTCCAAGACCCGTAGCTCCGCCGAGTACCGTGAAGTACTGGAATCCAATTGCGAGGAGTTCGAGCGTCTGTCGCGGATGATTTCGGACATGCTGTTCCTGGCCAAGTCAGAAAACGGCCTCATCGTGCCGGGCACGGATAGCTTTGATCTGGCGGACGAGGTCGCGGCCCTGTTCGACTTTTACGGTGCCCTGGCTGAAGAGAATGACGTCACGCTACGGCTTGAGGGCTCGGGACAGGTGACCGGAGACCGACTGATGCTCCGGCGGGCCATCGGCAACCTGCTGTCCAACGCGCTTCGCTACACACCACCGGGCGGGCGCATTGTCGTGACGGTCAGCGTCGTACGGGACAGTTCTGACGCCGAAACCGTCCATCTCGCTGTCGAGAACACCGGGGAGCCCATCCCGGCTGAACACCTGTCGCGTCTCTTCGACCGCTTCTACCGCGTGGATGCGTCCCGCCGCAACTCCGGCGATGGCGCCGGGCTGGGCCTTGCCATCACTCGTTCAATCCTCCGATCTCACGGCGGCGACATCGAGGGACGGACGGGGGAAGGCTGCAATATATTCGAGATGTGGATATCGACATCGATCGTCACGCCCCGCAGCACGGACTGACCTGTTGGGATGCTCACAGCCATGATCTGCTCAAGTGCGCTCTCTTCCCCAAACGACTTGTTGCTTCAAGCAACGAGCCGTCGCTCGAAGCGATCTCGGCCTTCAGGCACTTCGGGCGACATCCACTGGGGACGCCGAGGCGGCTACCACCCTATTTGCCCAGTTCATCGACTGTATGTATTGCAGCTTTGGGTTAGAAGAGCGCTGGCTCAACACCTGGATCTCTCCCGATCGGGATGCTCATGTCCGGGAACATACGCACCTGATCGAACTGACAATCGAGCACTACATGAACTTCATGACGGATGACCGGCTCACCGGTGCCTCCATACGTCGCGCACTTGAGGAAGCTCTCTTGCCGCACATCGTCACCAGGGACCGTGCGCTCTTACAGCGCCACCACACAGTCGCACCATGACTGCCAGAATGTATGGATTGCGTACATTCTCTTTTTTGTTCTAGTATCTCAATGTCTTCCCTTCGCACGGAAGGTGTTCCTATGTTCAGACCCCATGCCATGAAGCAACACGCTCGCAGCCTTCTCTTGAAGAAACACGCTTCGTCCCTCAAGGCGAAGAAGCGGCTCGTCGTGTCCATTGAGTCTGTCCGGTCGACACCGGCGGTTCAAGAGCGCGCGGAGCAGCTGGCCGCTGCCGCTCGCCGTGCCAAGGAAGCGCATTTTCTGGACAAGTATCGGGTCACTTTGCCTGGCTGATGCTGACTGACGAGGGATATGGCTACCTCCCCATCACTGAGGTTGATCCGGCGACTCTCGGTACATTCTCATGCGGAAAGCCGCGCCTAGACGATTTTCTGACCGCACAGGCACTGACCTTGCACGAAGCCAGACTGGGCTTCACCAACGTGGTCTTTCATCAGCAGTTCGAAGGTCCGGTCGGCTACTTCACCCTCGCCAACGACGCGATCAAGCTCAACAACTTTGAGAAGCTCGAGTTGGGGTTCGGTGAGCACATCGAACTCGCAGCCTTTCCCGCCGTCAAGATCGGGCGACTTGCCGTCCACCAGGACCTGCAGCGCAAGGGTGTAGGCGCAGCCTTGATGACGCTCCTGCTCGGTGACATTCTCAACACGACGGGCTTGTCCGCTGCACGACTGATCGTTGTCGATGCGGACAACGACGACCCGGTCCTCCACTTCTACGAAGCGCTTGGGTTCGAGAAGAGCCTCTGGGCGGAAGAGATGGCCAGGAATCACACCAAGAAGCGTGCTAGGCCCCAGACGATCAAGATGCACCGGGACGTCTTCAAGGGCCTTTGAGTACGTCAGCTGCGGCCAGCAACGTGAAAGGCTTCCAGATAGGCTGGCCATACGCCGTTGAGGAGTTGTCGGTAGCGATGAATGTCGTCAAGGCGCACGAATAGGTCTTGTCCGAAAAGCGGCGTCCCGATATCTGGCTTGTGGACAATGACCGTCGGGTCATCGAGTGCATCCTGCTCGTAATCAGCCAGAAAAAGATGAGGGGCCGCCGTATAAAGCTCTTGAGCCGATGCGCCGTCTCCGTGTTTGACGGTATTAGCCAGCAGACGGAGTTCGTCCAGGCCAGACCGCTGCTCCGTGGTCAGAACAGGATCCGGGAGCGTCTTGTCCCACGCCTTCAGTACATCAGGCCCAAACTTGAGCGGTTTGTGATTCAGGACGTGAACGTGAAAGGCCCGGACTTGCTGCTCAAACAAGTGGTAGAGCGTGACCGCGAACATGTTCTGGAGCCCTTGGCGCAGGTCGAGCACGATGTCGAAATGCATGATTGACGATTCGAAAGCGGCGTCATGGGCCGTTTGCGGATCAAGCCAGTTGCCATCGTTGGCACGTTCATTGTTGGCTCGGTACGCCTCTCGTTGGATGGCCTCTACTTCGGCGTGTACGGACTCAAACGTCGGCAGGAGCCGCACCGTCAAGGTGTCCACAAGCCGATCGATCTGATCGCGGTAAAGCTGTCGATAGTGTTCCAGCTCCCAATGGATCAGCATCGCGGACATGTCCTTTCCATCATCCAAGCGCGAAAAGAACATACTAAGGGCTTTCGGCTGAAAGCAGACAGTCTCAGCTCAGAGGTCTGGAGCTGTTTGCTCCGAAGTGGATTTGTCATACTTTTGTCCTTGATGAGCCGCCTCGACCAATACCTTGAAGCCGCCCAGCGGGAGAACACCCGCCTGAGCTACCCGTCGGCCCTGCGGCACTTCGAGGTCGAATGGGGAGGTTTCCTGCCGGCAACCAGCGATTCGGTTGCCCGCTATCTGGCCGACTACGGTGGCAAGCTTGCGTCCAGCTCACTGCGCCATCGGTTGGCCGCACTGTCGCGGTGGCACGCCGATCACGGCTTTGTCGATCCAACCAAGGCCCCGCTGGTTCGCCAGGTACTCAAAGGTATGCGCCATTTCAACGCCGATGGTACCGAGTACGAGCTTGCGATCCCAGTGGTTTCCAAGGATGCGCTGAATGAAACACTCCACGGGGTGATCGAAGCGATGTACCAGATCTCGGATGACAATCACTGTGGTCTCGAAACGAGTTTCCACGAACCTGCGACCAACACAATTTGGGATTGATTCACATGAACAATGATTTGGGCTCATTCCTGGTTTTTCGGGAACTTACGGTTCAAGGCCTCTATCCGGCCCTTGAGCGTTTGGGAGGCGTGATCCAGGAGCGCTTGCCAGCACACTGGCGACGCGACACGATCAAGGAGCAGGAGAATACTCGCATGTTCGGTGATAGATCGCTGCTTGTCTTTGAACGGGATGGCTCGGGCGGACTGCCTGCTTCCGGGGTGGCCATGCTGATTGACGGAGAAAAAGCGGAGGTCGTCAATATCGTCCCGCTCGAAAAAAGTCAGTTATCTGCCAAAGAGTACAACGCAGTCCTGGTTGAACTTACCAGGACTGCGATAGAACCTGCTGCTGTGGCATTGGGGCTCAAATGCGAACTCACCGATGACCTGAAGCCTTTTACGGCATGGGTCAGCCCCGAGGCAGGGGATGCCTTACGGCGCTTCAGCATTCTGGCTAACCACGGGACAGGCTCATCCCACCCACTGGACAGGGAGCGCTGGTTCGCCTTTCTCCTGTACTGCCATCGAGATCGCTGTGAGCTCGACACGGACATGCTGCAGCGATGGCTGATAGAACAAGGAGACTGGTCCTTCGAGCGCGCAAGCGATCTCGCCATTGAGTACGAATTTGGACGAGGCTTGTTGAAGTTTGCTGAGCGGAACGCATGACCCCCGGCCAAGAAGCCGTTCGGCCATCGTCGTGGATCTTTATACCGGACACCTGTGTTCTGCTGGATATCGTCCGGGCCCCGGTCAGACGCGAATTCTCAAGTGAAAATGCGCGAGCTCTGATGGACGTCTTCAACCGGGTGCATTCAGATCACGATTCCGTTCGTATCGTCATCCCAACTTTGGTTCGCGAGGAGTTTGAACAGAACCTCCCAAAAGTCCGGGACGACGCGATCAATGAGCTCTCCCGAGTGCTGTCGAGTCTCTCCCATGCGCACCAGACACTGAACATACTTTCCGCCAAAGAACCGAGCCCACCAACTCAGGACGCAGCTCAATTGATCGGGCTCTGCGTGAGCTTTGCTCAGGATCTGATCAATATGGCTCAGGAGCTTCCGACCTCTGACGAAGACGTGCAACGCGCAGCCTTCCGCTCTCTGAAGGGGCATGCCCCTGCAAAGCGTGGGAAGTCGAGCATCCAGGACTGCGTCATCACGGAATTTGCACTACGTATCGCTCTGGAAAGCGCCCAGACTCCTGGTGCATCATCTGTGCTCTTCATGAGTTCCAACGACGCCGATTACTGTGATGGGCGCCGCCTCCTCACGTCCCTGCAAACCGAGTTCGATGCTGTGGGGTTGGATTTTTGTCGAAACTGGGCAGAGTCTCGTGGAAGCATCGCGAACAGATCTAGGAGCGCCAGCCCAGATCTGCGAGCGCATCCTCGATAAGAGATGACCATAAACCCTGATTTTCAATCAAAGTGGAATGCGCAAATTTTTGTAGCGCAGTTTTGAACCCTCACTGTCTTATCAGCCGTGTCGCACTTCTGGTAAATTGGGAGCGTGTATCGTAAGCCACTCACGGTCATGCCGCTCTAACCAAGCCAATCCATTCCCTGGCACAAATTTCAGTGCCTTCATTGAAACTCCTCGGTATTCGGCGAACAAAATGCAGGCCCGCTGCCTGTGTGCGTCACGAAGCCTTTCAAACCTTCGCTGTCGCCAGAGATTCCGCAATTCAGGGTGCGCTGCCGCAAATGCCCGAATCAAGCCTTTCTTCACCCCTACCTCGTCGGCGATTTTTTGATAGTCATCGCCAGCTTGCAGCATGGCGGTAATTCGAGCCTGCCTCTCTTCGTTGACGACCCGGGGCCGGCGCTCGTACGCCGCTCCGACGGATTCCAGCCACCGGCATGCCTGCGAAGTTGGCAAATCCAAGAGTGTGGCGGCTTGGCTAACGGAATAGTGCTCAGTCTCGACAAGATGGCGAAGCTCGCTGCGCCATTCACCCGACAGCAACGTGACTTCATCGCTCAAGTCTGCGCAATCCGTAGCCCGATAGGTATCTAAGAACTCAGCGACATATTGAAAAAGAAACGAAATCAGCGTCGCGTGTTTTAAAGGGTGGTGTAGTCCCTGCAGGTGCCGAGTAAGTAACCCGATTACCCCGCCACTATTGGCGTCCTTTTCCGTCAGGAAACCGAAGCTCGGGATGACGGCCAGGCGATGGAATGAATTCTGGAAGTTCCTCATCATTGTGGCTAGGCGCAATGTTCCATCCAGTGCGACCCATCCTCGTTTTTTTGCGCCAATCCGATAAGTAAGTCTCAGCCGATTTTCCTCGAACACCATTGGAGTACCGGCAAGCGACGCACTGATAGAAGCAATCTCCATGAGAAGGTCAAGCGGAACTGAATGGGTTCCACAGGGATCCGCCCACTCGCCTGCCTTGTGGTCCTCCGGAAGCGTCCAATGACGTAGTTCCTTCGGCTGGTACGTTTTGACTAAATAGTGCAGAGGGCAGCCGTGTTTAGAGCATATCCACACTGATGGCCACTGATGTTCCAGAATCCATCGGGAGTGTCCACTCTCTTTGATGTCTTGTCGAGTGCAGGCAGGGCATGCCTTCAATGGATGGGAGGCGCCGACACGGCTGGCCATCAATCCTAGAATATGCTTGGGGTTGCCTGAGTGAATTCCGGTTACAGACTCCAAAGCCCTTTGATATGAGCTGGATGAAGCAAAAGGAGCATAATAGCCTAGCAATGTCCTTTCTAAAGCCAACGCCTCAGGTGATCCAAATACATCGTTAGTTCTTTGGCAAAATATATCCAGCCGATTCGGGAAGTCGTGCTTTAATCCAGGAGCACCCCTTCCAAACAGTTGTACGCATGAATCCGTTGCGATGCCGTTACCGCTTAGTCGGTGATAACGCGCACACCAACTGTAGAGGGTCTCGGTGCCTACAAAAGCTGGAAGATAGGCAGGTAAGTGCTCGAGAAGATCCCCGTCGGACAACATGGGCTCTATCGTGCTAAATCATCGGGAAATGCGTCGCAGGTGAATGGCGGCGCAACATATGCGACCCTCGCCCCCGTTTTGACATATTCGCGCCCCACCTTCTTATACACCTTGTCTGGACAAGGGCCACTCCAGTCACGGTAAATTCCCTTGGCCTCCAAATGGGATACAAAGGGCATGCTTGCAACGATGTTGATCGAAGCTAGATAGTGACAAACGTCATTTGCACGATGATATTCCAAGCCTGAGTATCTCGTGATCACAGTAAGGGCTACAGTACTGCCGGAGTGTTTGGACATCGCCCACATAATCCGTCTAGCATAAAAGTGCCACATGGACTCTTGCGAAGCTTCGCATGTAGCGCGGGTAAGTGGAAATTTCGACGCGCTCGGCCATCTGCTACGCAGGAGCCCTGTTTTTTTAACAAGCGCGGACTTCGTCACGCGAACGGGAATGCCCGGATCGTTGTAGAGGCGAACCGCCGTGATCCGGATCTGCTCCGCCCATTCAGCGTCCTTCGGGTGAGCAGCCTCTTTTTTTTCCGAAATGACTGAGCAGACCTCAATGGTCGATCGCAATTTCTGCAGTGCTGCAGCCCCCCCATGTCTGGCCAATTTTTTCGTCCCAATGGAATGGCGATGCCAAAGCTGCTCGATTGAGAACCTTTGGCTGGCTGACAGATCCGCCAATTTATAGATCTTTGGATCCAGCGCATTCGTCACAGCTTTGTCCTGCGGTTGAATGTTGTTGTTCGACGAAGCCGAAGTGTCCTTCAAGTTAGTTGGGGCGCTCCGCTCTTTGGTGCTATTCAGTGCGTTGAGAAACGATATGCCGTCGCTGAATATAAAATTCGCAAGAAGTAGCGTTCGAGTTATGGGCGCTTCATGAGTGTGAGCATGGGTTCCCAAAAAGTTAAGCCACTCGCTCGTCCACCCTATTGAGTAGGCAAGGTCAGTCAAAGATAGAAAACTGGGCGTGTAGTAATCTTCGAGTGCTGCGAGTAATTTACGCCGAGCTACTCTGTCACCTCCCCAACGAAACCCATGCGCTACTGCCGCATCATGAAGAATGCCGGGAATAATCTTGGCGATGAAATTCGGCGGTATTCCGTTCAATACTTCATGGACGAATTTTGCCAACTCAATCTCGACAGGTGAGGCTGGATCGCCTTGAGTTAGCCTTCTTTCGGAGTATCTGAATCCACACACACATCCCGCCCAAGGAGAAAGCACCAAGTCTCTTGGCAACTCAATCGGGCACGAACATGCCGGGCACTGGTGGATCAGTCGGGTTCCATGCTTCCAGCAAACCGTCGTGATAGGAAGAGTATGTGATCTGTGAAGATAAGGGCCATCGTAGCAGTGTGCATCCTCGTTGATACAGTCGATGCAGACTTTGGCTAACCCAATGCTCCTGCGGTCGGCTGTGCGCATCCCCGTGCCGCCGCCGCTGGTAGTGAGCAATGTCACGAGGGGAATCAGGGTGCTTTCATGAGCAAGCCGCCTTGCGGTCGACTGTGCATCGCCCGGTAGTCGTGAGGCTAACGAGTGGATGCGGGAAGCGAATAGATTGGAAATCTCAAATGGCGCAGAGCCGAACAATTCGAGGTATGTTTCTCGGGTCTTTTCGTTGCCTCGTTGAATGTGGTATCGGGAACATCGTGAGCCCAGCAACTCATCGGGATGCGAGGAGGGGAAGAACGGCAGTGTAGCCGGTGAGTCTATTTCCAGGGCGCCTGGAGAGTTGAAAGATGAAAGGTCCATGATGCTGACGGTAGTATCAATTCAGAAAGTTATTTGTCTTCACGAAGTTCGTCCAGTCCGGCGATGAGAAGATCCTTCAGTCCGCCGTTTCTTATGTCGTCCTTTTCGCAGGAATCTCGGACCTTGGCGCGTTTCTTGATTTCGTTTTTACGTCGCGTCGCCATACTTTTTGCGGTAGCCACTTCCAGTTTATGCCGTGTTCGCACGGGCTTTGACGGTGCGCCCTCACGAAGGTCAGAAGGCTCCTGTGGTGATGGGACAGGTGAGCGTGCGTTACCTTCATGGAGATATGCTTCAGCGGGAGCATGACGGATATCTTCCCATTTCCTACTGAAGTGCTGAACACGTACATCTTTAAAGTGCATGAGTCTCATCGGATCGCGCTGGGCAAACCCCTCGATCATGTCCCGATCTTTATCCAGATAATCGGATCCCCGGTAGGCCATTTCAAGATGTTCTTCAGTGAGTGCGGTATCCCCAAGATCCAGCGCTAAATGCTGAGCGGCGACAATGATGCGAGAAGCGTAGTCTCGTATTCCTCCGCTGTACCGAAAGAGGATGGTTCCTTCTGGGTCTGAAAAGGTCATGGCATCCGGCAGGACATAGTATTCCCACAGGCGCGGCGCAATACAGTTGGCCCAGTCAAAGTCTCTAACATCATGGGGTTCGAAGTTAATCGAACCGGCAGATCCAGTTCGACGTACGTCCTGTGAGAATTGATCCAGCGCCGCCAATCCACGAGGATTGCCCATTAGCAGCAGTGGGATTCCGAAATTTAATAGACGTAGAAAAAAGAGTGCAGCGAGTTCTCCGTGTGCCCCGGTAAAGTTCCGCTCCTGTATCTCATCAAATACCAAGACGCCGACGGCGTGATTCCGCAGAATTATTCCCACATGCACGGCAAGCTTTTCGTTGGACATTCTGGATAGTGACGGCTGGCCGGAGTATTTCGTACCAATCGTTTGGTCGATGGAGGTAAGAACATTCAGCAGCAGGCCCCCCAAGGATCCGTCATGCGACATTGACACATAAAGCCAGGTAATTTGCACAAAATGCGCCCAACCACACTCCTTGCTCTCCTGGTGAACAATGGGATTTGGGATGATTCGAAGTGCGTTTCGCACCTCATGCGTCTTTCCCGTGCCCGTCTCGCCATCCACCCGCATGCATTTTGCGTATGAATCTAGCCAGGGCAGATCTGATATCTTGCTGCCACCACAGTTCGATATGCCCAGTGACATTTTTCGCACTTCTAGCAGACGTGGATCCCTAGAAATATAGCCCCGCTTGATCATGCGAAATAGCCGGGTGCATAAATGCAGCGTTATTGTCGAGGGCTCAAAGAGATACTCCTGCATCTTGTCGAGGAGGTTGCGACGTTCTTCGTCGCTCAGTGCTTTTACATCATCAATTGCATCCAGGGGTGAGCGACGTATCCGCGATTCGATGTCGTCGGTATTCAATGCTGCAGCAATCGCAACGATCAGAGGATTCATCTGCTCGTGGTCAGTGTAGTGGCCGTCAGGCATGGTTACCTTTCCTCTTATGAAATGATTGAATTCTTTCGGCCATGGCTTGAGCGAGTCTATCTTTTGGGTTGATTGAAACGATGTTGCTCGGTAAGGACATGCGCTGACTAAGCTCTGCCTCAACTTCACTGGTGTTTTGTATCTTGGGAGTTGCCGCTGCGCGCTTAATTGACAGGTCAAATTGCGCCTGTCGTTCTTTGCTTTGGTTCTCACGCACGCTTTCCCGTGAGGGCTTCGTCTTAGCCGCGTTCGAAACCTGATCCGACCGCGCCCGCGTTGCGATAGCGGAGTCGATCTCGGCTGCGCGTGACAACCGCAGATCGGAAGCAGCCTGGTCGATGTCCGTTTTCGTCTCGATCCTTCGAAGGCGGTCGGCATCGTTACTTGAGATCAAGTCCTGGATGGAGTATTCGCGAATAACAATCTGATCCCTCGATGTATTTGGGATCGTATGAATGCCGTTTTCGTCAACGTAAATGATTTCCGATAGATCGCTAGGATCGACCCTGACCTGGACGTGTGGAGGACGGTGCTGACCAAAGCTCATATAGAGGCAGATTTTTTCGACGTACTCCGAATTGAATACGGCGTCCTTAAGCAACTCAACGCGGTCTCCACACTTCGGCCTGTGCAGGATTAAGCCATTTCTTGAGACGGTCGCTGTATATATCGGCAGAAGATTGGAATTCAAATGTATGGGATCAACCGGGCGACGATTGACATAGCCTTTGCTGTCAGCCCAGCGAAAGATTTCGATCCGTGTCGGAAGGTATGAGCGGTGAGTCGACGCCATGTCCCGTTTCATCTCGGTTGGGACTAGGTGAGGTACTCGCTGCTTAGTATTGGACCAATGCATCCACTGCCAAAGGAGCCGTTCGTACCCAAAGAGCGACAGCAATGCTTTCGTTATTGGTAGTGCCTCACCTCGTTTAGGTTGTCGGCCGAAGGTTGTTCCCTGCAACTTGTGATCGAGGCCTGCATGTCTTGAATGATGGCCCCCTTCAGAGGGGGAGTTGCGATCCGCTCTTCCTGACTCCACGAATTCAATACTTGTTCTGATCTTGCTTGCGCAGGACTCGATCCCGGCGATAGAGCGCAATTCTCCATTATCGGAAAGCAGTCTTGTGAACAGGAAAGCAGGAAAATCATCGGGTGAAATATCGTCTAGTCCGAGTCTTCGAAGTTTCTTCTCCTGACCGAGGGCTGCCTGCAATATGGTGAGCAATGCATCCGCGGTGCTGGGGGATCCAATGACGTTGTGTGCGCCACACCAGAGCCCCAGCGCCGCTTCTCGTACGTAGATTCCCCTCGGGACGCCGATCGGACAATAGGGGTCGAATGAACTTACCAGATTCACATCGATTGGAGATGCATCAATCGATCCGACCTGACCTATCGAAATACTGCCGTCTTGTGACGCACCCGTCAGCGGCCGGTAATTCTTTGCCCACTCTCCTTTACCGAACATTCTGCGCAGCATGGACTCTCGGTCCTGTTTCTCCGGGCCGTGGAATAAGAATTCCCTCTGGGTTGGGCGTTGTGCGGCCGGCAACAGCAGTGGTAGTCGATATCCATTTTCGATTTTGTGTCCATCGCTGTAAAACGTTGACGAGAATGCAAGATAGGCTTCTGCGCGTGATACGCCTGGTCGAACAAACATTTGAAATCCGTCGCGGATGTTTTCTCTGTCCTGTTCGTCACATATCTTTCCGGCTAGCGCCGGGTTTCCTTGTCTCGTCGCCGCGTTTGGTGCGCCAAGTCTGACTCCATTCTTCGCGTAGCGCTCCTGCCCCTTTCCACCGCTTTTCGGGGTGTTCGGGAGAAGGGCGTCCTTGTTCTCGCCAAAAGCGTAGTATCGATGTAGTGCGTCGTAGATCTGATTTGAACCGACCTTGAATGTCTTGGCCGTGCTTGGAACCAGGGCATCCAGATGGATGACGCTCGACACCTCGCGGGAATCCACGAGTTGGACCAAGCGTTCGATCCAACACCACTTCGTCTCCCGTTTAAGGATCTCGGGGGTGACCCAGGTTTCGCCTTGTTTGATCCATCGCTGTTTGTCGCACTCATGAAGCAACTGCTCGTCAGATTTTGCCCACCAAGGGGGGATTGGCGGTGCTGACTCGGCGGTGATTGCTCCTTGAATGATGAGTTCATGAAGTGTAAGGCGAGTTGTTTCCTGGAATCCCTTCGCGTAGTAGCTGGGTTGCTTACTTCTGCTTTGTCTGGACGGCGGTTGCTCCGGAATTGGGATAATAATCAAGACGCAATCGTCACTTGTTCGAGTGCCGTTGGCCTCAACGACACGATGCAAACCCGGTCGAATTTTTCCAATCCGACGATTTGCTCGGAACACGTATCCAACTTCAATCGTAGTCATGCTGAGTGACCGCCGATCAGTGCTTGTTTCAGTTGCTGACGAAGACGCCGACCGCCGATCAGGGCGGGATAGGTGGTGAGGATCGGCTTAGAGATATCAAGGTCAATCGCTTGTGTCCAAAGACAGTGGCGGAATACTGTCCATCCGTCGTGATGCGACAGTTTGCATACGTCATTGCATCTTAGGACCGCATCGGCAATGGACAGATCGGGCGTCGATACGAATTGGGCGGCGAAGAGGGGGGCAATAGCTTTGAGCTGGGGGGTTTCGACAAGGGTAGCGCTATCTACACACCATTCTAAATTGGCCGCCATGAGGATCGGTACCAACCGGGAGCTGATGACTGCGTACTTGATGCGATTGCGCTCTGCATATCGCCTCTCAAGTTCCAGCCGCTCTAATGTACGCCACTCGATCTCGTTGTTCGGGTTGTCTATCGGCTTGCATGAGAGTGCGATGAGCGTAAGCGCATCATTGATTCGCACCGTCAGCAGAAAATCGTACGTGGCCACGTACGGAATCCTGGTTCCTGGATATACCCCATGCTCGATGCCGGCCTCCTGAGCGATCCGAAGCAAGCCAGGTGAATGACCGAGGTGCATTCCTTCCGCTCCTGGGGCTCCGAACAACGGGTGTGGGTGGGAAATTGGCCAGATCGGGTACTGCTCCCGGAAGTCCTCTACGCCGAGCCACTGCAGGAGCAATGCAATCTGATATTCGCCTCGGGAGAAGAAGTAGCCGGGGCGAGCCAGGGTAAAAAGATAGGCCGCAACTTGATTGCTGCACTTAGACGCATTTTTTCGTCTGAGGGTTAGCCACGGCTGATAGTCAGCACCATGCCCCACCCCGTGGCCCAATTGTATGTGCTGTTCGAGCTTCTTCCAGGTCATGGTACGCCGACGCTTTTTCGGCGGTACCAACGCAGGCGCGACCGACGCCAGCCGGTCCTGGAGTTTTTCGTCTGTTGAGCCTAGCTCTGAAGAGCCCGTATGCCTACTGCCCAACAGGCTACCCATGGCTCCCTGAACCTCTTCTGCGATCTCCACTTGGAGTCCCCCTTGTGCCAAAGATCGCGTCGTCAAAATGGTTTGACGAACTACCGATTTCGGGCGTAGCTACGCCTTCCGGACAGACTTCACGCATAGCGTTGTGCCGTTCCGAACGACTTGTGGAGTTGACATTGGGAGCGGATGCAGAGAGACTTCGAGCGCCAACACGGGTACTGCTCTGCTACCCACCCCTAAACGGGACAGACAGAAAGTGTCTGTCCCGTTTTCCTCTTTAAGGCCCTCCTTTCGTTGCTAACGTGCGCCGTCGAACTCGTTCGATGCGCACAGGCGGTACCGCGAACTCTTGTGGAAACCTGAGAGCGATGCGGATGAGGTCAATTTGAGCGGGATGCAACTGGTCGATCTGTTGTCTCAACTCGTTGACGAGGTTGTACACGCCTTCCGATGCGTCCGTAGGGATTACCATGCGCCGCTGCGACGCCTGCAGCGCGGCGCGCAGGCGTTGCTCGGACGCGTCGTCGAGTCTGAAGACGCGTACCGCCCGTTCAACGAACGATTCCGGTGGTGGTCCCTTCGTTCCGAGCTCCAAGGCTGAGATGTAAGTCTGCTCATAGCCAAGCATCTCAGCAGCCTCAGACTGGCGAAGTCCCCGCGTAACCCGAAACTCGCGAAGAGCAACAGCAAAGGGACTCATAAGAATATTTCCAGTCGTACTTACATAGGATTGCGGGTAGAATATATCCTAGTGTTTGCACTGTCAACGAACGTATACACGCCATGATTCATAAAGCAAACCAAATTGTTGAGGGTTTTGCTGACCGCCTTCGGCGGGAAAGAGAGCGGCTCGGCCTCAGCCAGGATAAATTTGGCCAGTCTGTCGATGTGAGTCGGGTTACTCAGAGCAACTACGAGCAAGGCGTTCGTGAGCCCGGCATTACCTATTTGTCCGCGCTTGGAAGAACAGGCTGTGATCTGCGCTTTCTGCTTTTCGGCGAGGAAGCCGATGTGCAGTACCTGGACTTGATGGACTGGGAACTACACGATCAGGTATGGGATTGGGTAGACCGTGTCGCCGTCGATGCGAAGGGGCGTCCCTATCCGAGCAATATCCGAAAAAAATTCTTTCGACTCGCGTACCGAGCGTGTCGGGCTGGTCGATACACAGATATCAGCGAGATCGATCTGACGGTGTTGCTGGCCGAAGCTGCTTGAGGGGGAGCAATGTTCGGACGCGAATCCACCGATCAGTTAAAACGCCTTGAAATGCTCAGTGACGAGATCCTAGGTATTTCTGGGATACCCAAGCCTAAGAATGAGCTGGAAGTCCTGGCATTCCTAGAGATTGCTTTGCGCAGAAGCCGCGGTGAATCGGGTTTGCTGTTACGCATCGAAGCTTTTGCTTGGCGCTGCTTGGCGCCTCTGCGAGACTTTCGCATTCGTAGGCAGCTTCAATTGCATCGCGAAATGCTTCAAGAGTTGGGGCGAGATCATCCAGCGACAATCGATTCGCTCTCGCAGTTAGATGACTTGGTTTTCGCCCGAACTTTCGGAAGGGCTGTAGAAGCTCCTATTAAGAAGCAGGTTCGTGACTGGGTGTCAAAGGGATTGCTGAGCCGAGAGGACGCTGCAGCATTGATCACCAACAGATGCCTTTACTGTGACAACGATGGACTGTTGCGCGTCGCAAATGACCGGCTGTTGTGGCCGGTCGGAGTTCTGTACCTGCTGCTTGTAGGCGCCAATAGCACGCTATCGATCGCTTTGCTCTTGCTGAGTCCTGCACCAGCGCTTTGGGGAGTTGTGGGATCCACGATTATTTGCAGTCTGCTTGGCGGTGGCTGGTGGGTCTTTCTCCGCTATTTCCTTTCTCCACACAGGCTTATCCCCCGTCTGCGAAAGCTACTTCCGAGACTTCGAAGTGTTTAGGCGCCGGGATCGTTGATTGTCTTCGGGCTTTGGTTTGGAGGCGTTTCCCCCGGTGAACAGCGTTCACCTAGCACCTTGTCTAACCTTGCGGCGCGTGGGTGCCGTTAAAGTGCGCGCGCACTCAAAAAAATCCTTAACAGTAGACCGCGGAGACTTCCACGGGGAGAAGGTCATCGCGCGATTCGGCGCGGGCATCAAGCCCGTAGAGGCGATCGCCCAGATGTTCTGAGAGATGGCGATGCGGGGTTTAGCGGTCCGTACGGGCCGACGAACCCCGCTTCCTACTCACCCTCACGCCCCAAAGGGGCGCAATCCTCTACCGCCTTCGTGAATTCATTTTTTGCTTTTGGCTTGTGACAGGGCACTGCCCGCTGCAGACTTCGACTGAGCACTGGTTCGACCGTCGCTCAAGACTTTCGAAGCTGCAGAAGCTGCTGGCGCCGAAGTCTGCTTCTTGGGCGCATTGGTTTGAGATAGGGCACTTCCCGCTGCCGTCTTGGAATTTGCGCCCGTCGAGTTGCTCTGGAGGGTCTTGGATGCCGCCGATGCTGCCTTACTGCCCGTCGTCTTCGTGTTTGCCATTGCGAATACTCCTCATCATCAAGAGCGAAAGGAATCCGTCAGCAGTATATATAACAACAGGCTTTAAATCACACTAACACGTTGCATTCCGGCTGACCGCCATCACGTGACGACAAACGGTTGGGTGATGAAGAGGGTCAGCAGGTAACACCACTGCTCGTTGATGCGCTGAGCCTCATATTCGGCCGTCACGTTACGCAAGCGAGACACCGGGTTCCCGATGCGGATCATCGAAAGGTCTCGCAGTGATCGGCTCGAAAGGCGGCCAGCACGATGCGGGTAAAGCCGACGGAAGGGCTTAGCAGGTGGGGGGGACAACTGATCTCGCCGCCGTGGAGGTCTTTTCGCAGTCAATGGCGACATAGGCATCGGGATAGGGGCGATCAGCTTACCTGACCGTTCCCCTCCCACACCACCCGGCATGCGGGTCCGCTACCTCAGCGGTTCGAGTCGTTGAGGTTATGAGAGCCGGGGCACACCGAGCCGATCAAAGTAGGCAATGGGCAGCGCGCGGTTCAGCAGGAAACGGCTGTTACGCCACCACCTCCGACTGTTCGCGGCCACCTGTCGAGCGTCCGTTTCCGAGGCGCCCAAAGCCTTCAATTCCCGATACATCGTCGTGCCCCGACGCCAGTGCTTGAGCTGCACCGCACGCAGCCGGTGGCGAATCCACTCGTCGAGTTCCCGAAACACCTTGGGCGTCTGCGCAAGCTGGGCAAGACTTGCAGCAGGGCTTGCTGGAGCACCCTCACGCAGTTGCGCTTCACTTCGTTCGCTGTGATCAACTTACGGCGGGACTTGCACCCGCAGGAGTGCGCTCATGCTGGGCGCACAAAAACAAAGCCCCTGATGAACTCACCGGGGGCTTCAGGCTTTGTCGGCGGTGTTGCAGCCGGGGTTACGTTCCTCGAATATCTGTGCGGCCCAGTAGGGGCAATCAAACAGATTGCAACCCTTTGTTTTTGTTTGATTTCAAGAGTCTTGATCTGATTTTAAGAAATTGGCTTTCGTAAGTGCGGTTGCAACTCTTTGTTTTTACAGAAATTCAAGACTCTCGATTTGACTTCAAGAAACTATTGTCCGGAAACAACTTGGTCTACCAGTGGGTCTCGTGATCCGGGGTGGCGGTGATCTTGTGGATGGTCAGGTCGGCGCCTTCGAATTCCTCTTCCGGGTCGAGGCGGAT
>APMI01005921.1_pt1 | contig 17194 bp, 14 predicted proteins | sample 667938 | NCBI WGS metagenome assembly APMI01 (sample SAMN01084076, study PRJNA167559) | wastewater metagenome | biome: Wastewater | place: Denmark: Ejby Moelle, Odense | collected 2011-11-28 | reverse complement strand
TGCAGAACTATGTACGAGGATTAAAATAACAGTTGCTTTAGAGATAAGCCAAATTGAAACAATGTAAAATGTATGATAGCAGTTTTGCTGAGAAATTGCCTAAAAGTACATAATAATTGCAGAGTTAATTATAAATGAAGAAGACTTGCAAAAGCTGTTTTAAAGATTATCCACAATAGTATATCGGTCCAGTACCTAAAAAATCATGAATGGGATAAGTTAATTGATGGGTTTATATATTATGAGTAAAATATATTCTTCATTGAGCTAATTGATTCATAAATTTTTTAATTTGGAATTCTAGTACCTCTTTATCTTATCTTAGTTAAGCGATTTTAAATATGGTATATGGTACTATATGATTGAAAGAGTTATATTTATAATGCATGTATTCGTATTTTGAATTAATACTTTGCCAGTTTTGCCAACTCATGCTATATTTAATAAAGATTTATGAAAATATTACATTTTAGATTCCGTACTTTTGAACAGATACAATTTAGATCTAATTTATTCATAAGTAATCTGTTTTTACTTAATTATCTAAATACGAACAGAGTTTAATGTTTCATTATTATAGTTATTATCTTATAGACTTAGGTAAATATATTGTGTTAGGATTTGTGTTTGATGAAAGATACTCTCAAAATTCAGTAGACTTTAACATCTCATAGACTAGGATGTAACTGTGTACTGAGCCTTGAGAATATCTATAAGTTAATCGAATGTTTATTATAATATATGATAGTATAATTGCACTTATTGAGTAGATTTATAAATAAATAGACAAATAAATACATCAGAAATACAACTAATTATTATAATTGGTATTGGATCTATATATACATATAAACAACATGGACCAGTAAAAGAAGTTCACTGATCACGTAAAAATGGGCGAGTACTAATTCAGTTCACGCGTGGTAATGGCCGCACTCACACGATAACGATGCGCGCTGAGAGACGGTGTGCCAACATAAATGACCAAATAGTACTACACGCAAAGATCTGGAGCTGCGTTAATTCTTACTTAAGCTTCCGCTTGGTCTCAAAGAGGCGAATGCTTTCCTGGAGCCACTAATATTTATACGAATAAGCAAGCTTAATAATGGAAGAAAGTTATTGAATCTGTTCATAAGAAGGGCAATAAGATTTTTGTGCAGATCTTCCATGCGGGAAGAGCTGGACATTCTGCGTTGAATGGTGGGTTGTAAATTTTTGGTCCTTCTGCAATCGCTATTAGAGAGACAATAAGAGTTCTACAAGGCACTCCTTATCCGGTGCCTAAATAAATGACTCTCGAAGATATAAAAATAACTCAATAATAATTCAGAAATTCAGTCAAACTTGCAAAAGAGGCAGGCTTCGATGGTGTCCAAGTACATGGAGCGCATGGTTATCTTGTTGACTCATTTATTCGTTCTGAATCCAATAAACGAACCGATAACTATGGAGGCTCAGTGTAAAACAGATGTCGATACTGTTTAGAAATTATAGATATTGCATTAGAAGTGTTCGAACCTTATAAAGTTGGCATCAAAATATCGCCAGTGTCCAGACTTAAAGATATGTTCGATGTCAATCCATTTGAAACATACACATATTTACTGAAGGAATTAAATAAAAGAAAAATAGGATTTGTTGAAATTCGTTAATCATGTGAAGTCAATTTTGTTAAAAGTCACTGGTAGATAACTCCTCCTCAACAAATCGAAAATGTATGCAAAACTTTCCGGCCATATTTTGATGGTATTATAATAGCAAATGATTCATTTACAGTAGAGAAAGGACTAACATATTTTAGAAATGGATGGGCTGACATGGTAAGTTTCGGAAAACTATATATTAGTAACCCTGATCTTGCAGAACGTATCTGTAAGGGACTCAAACTTAATGAGAAGTGGGATTTTACTACTTTTTATGGGTACCAGCTTGGAGCCAAAGGGTATACTGATTATCCGTTCTATTAATAGTGGATCCAGTAGCAGAAGTAATTAGAATAAAATAAAGATAAAGCAAACTGATATGTGTATAAAGATAATTACAGCTAAATATAAAATGCATATAAAAATAAACCGATCTATTTTCCTTAATTCGTTCATCCAAAACAGACTCCAATAGCAACTCCGACAACCGCAAGCCCAATTTGGAACAACAATAATTTGAAGCACAGCACTCCTTAATTCGTGGGCCCCATAATGCGTAGTGATAAATTTAATAAATTCATGTTAGTTTTCACGCCTGTTAATGTGTCATCTTTTGGAGAATATACTGTTAGTCTATGACGAGGGCAGGGGTAGAAGCCGAATAACTGTGGTACTGAGTATAGGAAATTTATTAATTGCGGAATAAAAAGGAATTGAACAGCGATAGGAACTTAGGCTGAGTTAATTAAATAATTACCAAATATAGCGGATAGTGCAAGAACAATACCAGCAAAGTAGCAATAAGTATCCCCAACAAATACTTGCGAAGGATAAGCATTGTACTTCATGAGAGCAAGTGAGCACCCCAAGAAACACAACAGAAGAAATGAGCTATACTCATACTTACTAGTATTTTCCTCCCTGACGATGGCCTTTACAGTGAATAGGAATAGCTGACTACATGCTGCTATTATGCTTTGACCTATAAATTATTTTATATGTACCAACTTCAAGACCGTTAATACCTGCGTAAATGTTTATCGCATTAGTGAAGTATATTCCCAAAAGAATAATGTACAAGTAGAATAATGGGCCAAGCTAAAGACTGTTACCCAGGATGAGTGATACAGGGTAAGGCATTGGAATGTCAGTGGGCCCTGAATATGCTCGAATAACTGGAATCATGAATAGGAACGGAAATACAAGTTTGTATCTCCAGCAAATCCGAGTAACACAGTTGAAAGTATTGTAATTAAGCATGCGCTGTGAATATTGATTGTTTATAATGAAATCTTGTCGTGTGTGTGTCCATATGGATAGTAGAAGTAACTCACAATTATGAATGCAACAGCAGAAGCAAATCCGACACATTATGGTATCTTCTTTTCGCCTTGTTCACTTCCTTTTTTGTTGATATCGTATCCAAAAACTTCAGCTTTAATCATGTACAATGAGAGTCTTGGAATTAACAAATTGGTGAGTACCCAGCTGATACATGAAGCGAAGACAAGTACTGCGAAGTATAGTCTATTAAGGATCATCCCCAGAGACAGGACAGCCAGCGTTATCGATATGAGACAGATTTTGTACTGGTTCATAGCCAATTTACACGTTTTTAATAATATTTATTACGTATTCTTTATTTTATTATATTATGTCATATTTTACAATTGGTTATCATCACATTATTATTAATCATTGAAATTGTTTCAACGGTAGCAGCCACGCTCAGGGGAAATTACCTGTCTGGTAAATTTCAATGAACGAGGGATTTAGCTTAGTGGGTAAATACAGATTTTCTACATTATCTTTCGCCTGGCTTCGAATTAGTTGTAGGACAATGATGCACTTTTTGGGGGCATTTCATAGTGACGACCGACTACTCCGTCTATTTTACAAGTTTATTTTATCGTTCTTGCACTTGTCAGTCTCAGACTTTTTTACGTATCATAGAATTTGTCAATCTATTATTTTGGTTCGAAAACTTTACGTTTAGTGTAGCTTTAAAAAGGATGACTTTCATGTACAAAACTAAAATATTTCAACATTTACCTTTTCTTTAACATCTTGCTAATGTCAATATCTTTCTCAGATTTGTACCATACAGGATTTAGGTTTGTTGATCTTTCAGTTTGATTCTTAAATCCAAGATTCTTACTGGAATTATAAATTATTTTGCCTTATATTGTTCTCTCGAATTAGAATTTGGATAAGCCTCGTGTATTAACTCCTGAATATTTATCGCGACCAGCCAAGTTAATTTTCTCAGGATTATACATTTTTTTAGATTTCATCATTTCCACTCTATTTTTATACTTATCAGCACTTGACACCGATATCTTGCCTTAAGACATCCGACTTGATCTCGTTCTTCTACTTTGCCTCAAATGATTCTGGTAAACATTATTTTTATTAAGCTAATCTTTGCCCTTGATCAACGTATACTTAACATCATACTACAAATCATGAACATCTTTTCTAAATCTGTTAGACCAATGTGCGCTTTTATCACGACCAGTGCTGCGAAATGTTGTCGATGGCCTAGTTTAAGGTTTACTCTCAGTTTAGCAATCGTCCATTAATGCCTTCAAGTCTAGTGTCTGTGATTGCATTTTTTTGACTTTTGTTTATATTATTAATGAGTAAGTCAATAAAATTATTAGTAATACATCATTGATTAATCAAAGCCACTTATTTCGGATAAATGATGAGTATTAATAAGCTTATCTGTCTAATTTTTTACGATATATTCTCGCACTTTATTTTTGTATTTCCTTATTTTCCCTCGCTTCAATATTCTACTTCTGTGCTTTTTCCATTTGTCTAATTTTTTAAATCCGATTCAGCATTTTCAACTTCTTTTAAGTCCTTTAATGTTGACTGATATCAACTTATTTCGTAAATATTTTCTAGGATTTCTGTCTCGCTAAGGGATTCTAGTTGGTTCGAAATGCGTTACAAGTTGTTGCTCCGAATCTAGTTTTAGTTTGATCTATGATAAACTAAGCGTTTACTTAAGTTGAGCATCAAATTTGGATGCATGCTTGTATCTCGCGCGCTTTATTTTAGACTTTTGAACGATTGTTGGTTTAGACGCTGAAATTATTATTTGTTGAATTCAGTGAAATCTGTAATTTTTTATTATCCGATCGATTTCCGTCTGCACTATTTGAAATTTTTATTAAACTTCGACTAATGTTCTTAATTTTTGTTCAAACGAATCGTTCCAGCTTAAGTTTGTGACTCATGATTTCTAGTTTTATTAAATGCAGGTTCATATATATCTAGTTTATCGACCAAGTTGTCTATTTTTTACTCTCGAATTTTATTCCTATCCAAAATATTAAAAAGTTTCGGTTTATAAATCGACGTCTAGGCTTCACCATACGCAATAGATAGAAAATTTTTAACATCTATCCTTTTATCACATGTTCCATACTTTTCACCTATAGATTACAATTACTAGTTTGTGAATTTAACACCCATAACATTTTACATTCTGTGTTGGAATTCCTCAAGAGTAATGAAACCTCGCTTACTAAATTGCCACGATTTGGCCATTCGCCATACATTATCAGTATTCTTATAAGCCTTACGGATTTGTTCAAGAGCTTTATTATTATTGCTGCATGACTATGCACACGATTCCACATCGCATGTTCGATTTCTAGTCCATAATTTACTACTTTTCTAGATTGGACTTGCATTTTCCCAGATTTCATTATTTCGAGGTCTAACTTGTTCGATCGGAGTCCACACATTTTTCTTTGTTGCATTCCAATCAGCATCTGTTTTGTGAAAGTTAGTCATGCCCTGCATCGGCACTCTGTTTTTTCTGAAGTTCATACTTTATAAACCTTCGATTATTCCAATTGATGTTAGCAATTAATCTTGATAAATATAGATGAATTTATAATTATAAGTAATCATGAGAAATTTTTCTTATTTGAGGTTACCATCGTGTAAATATGTCCTCCTTTTCTCTTAAATAGACCGATTTATGTCTTTAAATCTTCTATTTCTTTCGATAAGAATTTAATTAAATCTTTGAGATTTTGTCTTTACTTCTAGAGTTAGTCTTTTTTGGAAGCATCATAATTTTTCTAAATTATTTAAAAATTTACAAATAGTTGTTTGTTTGTGGAATCTAGTTTTTTCTTCAGCTCGTTCTCTCTTTCGCCCAAGTCAGTAATATCGGTGATTACCTTCGTATTTTGTTTTTTGGCTTCGAGGAGTTCTCTTTTACGTTCTTGAAGTTATTGCTTAATTTGTTCAATCTAGATTAAATAAATTTTTACCTTTTTGCTCACTTATCTTTATTACCGCTTGTAGAGCTAACGAGTCTCAATCACTTGGTCAGTTGGTTCAAGATCTTTTAATTTCTATAGCTAGAAAGTACTTCCAAATTTCAATAATTGTTTTTCTTAATATTACTTCTTCTTGCTTTCGATTTACTGCTAGGCTTTCTCCACAGTTTCTCTTAACTTTACTTATTTCTTCTTGAGTATTTTCTGTTTCTTCTCGATATCAGCTTTTTCTAGTTTTAACTATTAAATTCGTCGAGACAGTCTCTAGAAAGCTTAGTTAGTGAAAAGAATTGCTTGATTAAATTATTATTGCAGCTTGGATCGATTGTTTATTTTTACTAAGTATTCGATTTGTGAGAATTTAATAGGGAAGCTCACTATAAGTTGGTTTGTTTTTGCCAACTTTTTCTTTTGATATGTCTTTAATAATTGTTCTGCATTTTCAAGCTTTGTATCGAGAACTTTTTATTATTTTGCTATTTGAGCTCTTTCTCTGTCTAAGTCAGCTTTCTTCTTAGAGTTTTATTCAATTTTTTCATCGTATTCACAAATTTTTCTAACTCTTTCAAAATTTTTATGATCATTTTATATTACAGTAATGTCTGGCTTTTAATCTTAATCTTCAAATTAGTCCTATGATTCTTCAGATTATTCTTACTCTTCCTATTATTAATCTTCGTCATCATCATTTTGTTATTTTTATTGTTTTAGTTTCTCTTCTTGTTCTGCCTGCTTTTTCAATTTATTAATTCGCTTTCTTTCTCTAATTTTATAATACCTCAAAATTTTCTATCGCATTTCGTCGTCTTCAGGGTACACAAATTCTTTCAAAATTTTCTTTTAATCATCATATTTTTTACGCAATTAAACAAGAATATTTTAGATTTCTTCAACTTGATTGGCTAGTTTCTTCTTATTTTCGTCAAATCTTTCCTTTTGATCTCCAAAAGTGTTAAGTTGTTGCATTAGTTCGTTATCATCTGTTTCCATGTCTCGGAATATAATGAACTCTTGAGCATAAGTTAAAATTTTCATTTAAACAAGAGTTAAGTCATTCTGAAGTATTTTCTTTACACTTTACAATTATTTGAGATCTGAATCAAATTGTTTAATCTATTTTTCAAGATCACTCTTTATTTTCTATTTTTGAGTCGATAACTTTATTCTTTCTATTTATTTCATTTATTTTTAAAGTTATGATTTTTTAGTTTTGATATTCGCTCTTGGCTTAATATTGGGACCACTTGACTCTTATTATTTTATAATTTTTGAGACTCTCGTTGTATTTTTCTTCTTCTTTTTAATTTGTTAAAATTTATTACCCTCTTCAGCACTGGTATCTTTGGCACCACCGCCCATACCCATACCACCAGTTTTCTTACTTGCTTACTTTTCTTTCTGTTTTTGTAGAAGATGTTCTTCAATATCTTCATTAGTCACTGTGATTTCTGCTTCAGTTTCTTATAAATCTTCATCAATTTAAATAATGATATCTCGATCTTCTTCTCCCAATTTCTTGTTGATCGAACTCAATTATTTGTTAATCCCGAATAATCTATTTATTATTTATTGCTTCTTTTGTTTCAGTTTGTAAAGCTTGTCGTTGAATTATTTCTTTTATAAAAATAAGTATTGATAGTGTAGGAATAAATGTTTCTTCTTTCTGCTCACATTAAGTCTTTAGTTCTAGGGGACAGTATATGATGGATCGCACTTCAAACTATAATTACCTTTCGTTGCAACTGCTTCAGCAAGCTCCTTATCGAACTCTGCTTGGGCTTCAAGTATTTTAGCCTGCTAAATTTATTATTTTGCTGTTTTCTTAGCTAAGCTCATTTTGCCAGTCGCATCTAGAATAGTCTTTGATGCAGCAAAGCTTGATGAAGTACGATTTTTCTTTTCTGTTCTCTTCAATGCCAGATCCTCCTCTTCTTTAATAATTTTTTATATTTTGTTCAGTTCTTCTATCACGTAAGGGGATAATTTTTTCAACTTAAAAGATAATACTAAAGTGTCGGTGTTGATTCCTTTGACACTAAATCTTTTATACTCAAGCTCATTGATGACATAATCTTCTAATTTTTTCTTAGCTAATTCAGCTTTATATTAATCCCATTCTAGCACTTTTCTAGTTTATTATTCTTCTTAGTCCATTTTCTTTTGATATGCTGCTGTATACTCAGGATCCACTAATAGTTCATCTGAAGTGAGCTTAAGAAGATTATCCTTTTAATTATTATTGGCAGTTACAATTTCCTTAAACATTTACTGCAATTATTTAACTTTCTTCAATTTTTTAGCTCTAATTTTCTACGCTTATGTCATCTTCATGTCTTATTCTGCTTTCAGTTTCTCATCTTGAAGCGAATAAATTGTGTTATCAGATATTTATTGTGCTGGTTATTTGCTGAGATCAATAGGTTCTCCAAATGTGGCTTAACTTATTCCTAATATCACATTTGGAATAGTAATCTGGACATTTTCAACTGAGTCACCGCGGATACCCTTTTTATAAGACTCAAAGTCAATTTTATGACAAATTAATGTCCCATCTTCTGAGGCCGATAAAATAGCAGTGTTTTAAATATTCATGGCCAGTTTTCTCACAATACCATAATCCTGATCAAAGCTTATTTTCTTCAAGAAATAATTGGGATTATGTTTGCTTCTGACTTCCCAAGTTCCATTACGATACCCAACAAAAATCAAATCATGTGACTCAGCAAACCCTAAATAGCTGGTCTTGTTTTTAGAATTAACTTAAATAGCATTAATTGGTCTTTATTTGTTGAAGTCAACAATGTAGAAGAAGCCTAAGAATTTTCCATCAACTGAGCACAATATTTTGGTACAATCAGTGTCATAATATATTGCATTTAAGATTGGAGCAGGTTACCATTCAACATCAAGTACAGATTAATCGACTTCAATACCCTTGGTCTTTTTGAGCATCAACTACAACTATAATTATTCACGGTTAGGTTTTTGAGAGTCCATCATTTTTATCAAGTAAGACCTTGAATCAAATTTACGAAGATAAGTTTCGGTGAAATCGCACTCTTTTTAGCGAGGGACGAAAACTTCGTGAAGTCGGCCATCATTGCAAGCTAATAATATTTTCTCACCATTACGATCCCAGCATAGATCATTGATTTTAAAGCCAGTCTCAAAAAGACAATAAGGAGTTATTTTATTTACAATTGGACTGTCGAGAGAAATAAAGAACAGTGAACCCGCAGTGTCACATACTGCTAATATAGTGCCATCGCGATTAGATTTTACTTTGGTAATACTATTTTTGTGCACTTTAAATGCTTTAACTAAAGTGAATCCTTTTGGGTCAAGGAATATAAATCTGACAATGCCGTCTGAGAAACCGACAGCAAGCATTCTGCCATGATTTTTCTTTGAGAAAGGTAGCCACTCAATACATGTAGCTTGTGATCCATTTGGGAATGACTTATTGTAAAACTATTTCTGAGACCCATAATCCCAAAGTCTAATGATGCCATCTTGGCCTGTGCTGACTAAACAGTTATTCAAAGGTGAGATTACAAAATCTGTAAATTTACCTGAATTATATCTCAGTATTTCAGTGCGATGATCTGAAGATTATTAATATTTCCAAGTTCGACCGAGTGCATCCTGTACAATCCAAAAATCATCAGCCATATCAATCCAAATAAGATGAGCAGGACCTCCAAAAGGTGCTTCAAAATATATTTCCTTTTCAGGTTTAATGAAGAAATTAAACTGTTCATCTGATTACCCTGTATTAATTGCAAGACCATCCCAAAATCTAATATAGCCATCAGCACCTGCTGTAATGAGCCTATTTTTGACTAATTTCACAAATTATATTTCACCCTTATGGCAAGGAGTGTTCTAGTCGATAGAGACAACTGATTTGATTAGATTACCCTCCCATAGTAACAATTTACCATATTAAGAAGAGCTGACAACATTACTGTCTTAAAATTCAGCAAATGAGACAACATCCGAAAGCTAAAACTGGCCAAATTTAGCAATATCACCTTTAAGTTTCATACCTGTGAAAGTTGAAGCAATTCTCCAAAATCTGATATGACCGGTTCCACTGGTTGTAATCCATTTTTAATTAAACTGACTGAAATTAACGCGATAAACTTCTTGACTGAATGCTTTAGATTTTAGTAACATACGTTATTGTTTCCAGTCCCATACAGTGAGTAAATAGTCGGGATCTGAGCCTACTGAAGCAAGCATGTCTCCACTGCCACTGAAATTTATACATGAAAATGATTTTTATGTGCCTTTTCGGATAACTCGATACAGTTTCAAGCTAGGAAACTCGTAAATGAAAATATTTGGCCATGATCCTTTTTCAGCCACTGCAAAATATTTACGGCTTGGATGAACAGCAATTGCACCGATTCCTCCTCTTGCTTTGCTATAAAATAGTGTTTTTTCGCGAGTAAAATGATTATAAATGGTATAGGAAATACCTGATGCAAAAATAATTGTGTCTCTGTCGAGAATTAGAGCATTATAGTTTTTATAACTGTCATGGCCATAAATGTAGTCTAATTTTGCAACATTTTAGTTTACAGGACTTTCACTAGCTACTTAGAATTATTTCGCTTCCAAATCTGAGTAGAAATAGTCTTCAGGAATAAGATTAACAGGAGCATCTTCTCCAGGACGACCAAGAGCTTCATCCCCAACGATAGAATCAGCCAGATTTACTTAGTTTTTAAGACTGTCATCGGATCGTGATCGATTAATGCTTGAGCGTACTTCTGATTTGTTTTACTCAATTTTCTTTTCTTCCTTTGCGTTATTGTGATGCTATTATGTTTTCTCAGGCGAGATCACCTCTTTAACCAAGGTGGCTTCTCCTTAGTTTGGGTCCGACATTAAGTTTCAAAAATATAAAAATATGATTAAATGGGCGTATTATATATTCAAAACTTTACTCGCAGATAAATCAACAATTATTATCTGTTTTTGAAAATGTCAGCTCAATGATGTGATTTGCTTTTCGATTTTGTTTATTTTTGTGATTTTTTATGACTTTTTGGGCCATGTACTTAATGTCCATGTGCATGTCCATGACCATGACCGTGGCCATGCCCAGGACTATATGAAACTGCAATATAGGCGATGACCCAAACAAGTATCATAATAAGTATGGCAGGGATTCTTGTATCCATTCGAACGTGCGTATCGAATTATTTCCATTTGCCCTGTTATTCAGGTTATCTAGGTGCTGAATGCTCATGTCCGTGATGCTATCCATCGTGACCATGTCCGTGACTTTAACTATGACTATGATGAATATGAGCGTGGTGTTAATCAGCATGATGGCTGTTGTGATGGCTGTGATGCTAATGCTGATTATGATTATTATGACTATTATGATGCTCAGTGTGTTCTTGGTGTTTTTTAATTTAATGCTAGCTGCCATGATTTTGTTTATTTGATCGATCACTTCTATCTGTTTTTGGTTCAGCGTTGTGACTAGACCTTTGTTTTATTTCCTTGTTTTCGTTGATTAGCTGGATTTTCATGAATTTATAATTACAATAATTTCAATAAATTATACGTACACATTACAAAATTCAATTCTCAGTTGAAAACATAGAAAATTTAAAGCAATATCTTTATCTTAATAATTTATAAATTAAGGGATCATGCATCATAACACATAGATTGTTCACTTTTTGTCTTTACCTTAATCTTGACTATCATCCGAATGATGATCGTTATTATCAGCCTTAACACCGGGCTGTCCTGCTAATTCCTTCAATTTGTTGATATCCCCGAAAACTCCATTCCTTTTTCTTTCAGATTTAACTGGCTTTGTTGTGGCTGATTGATTATCCATGGATTTTCTATCGAAAATTTATAATCGCAATTATGGAAAATCAGCAACTAAATAGAAACATTTTTTATAAAAATATAAGGCATACTGTACTGTAATAGAATATAATCAAAAATATATGATTTAAGTCAATGAAATAAATGTATATGAGTTATGTTCTATGAAATATGAGTTTATATTCTAACAATTTGAAAATTCAGGTAAATAATATAATGTAAAATATTTTATATTTATGCACAGCATAATATTTCATGAAATTGGTCCTTTATTCAACATTGAATTACATAAAGATTAAATTATATTATAATGCAAGAAACAATCCCAAAATAATAGCAATCCCATCCCAACAATCTGAACTAAGCCCTGCATAGCTAATTGCGCATAATAGGTGGATAATTCGCTCGTATTCCCTACCGCTACCACAAAAGATACAATTTACTAACCCTGAGTACATAAATACATTAATTTATTGTCATGCAATTTGATATCAGATGTTATTAGATCCATGCCTACATCTATTGAAGTAGTATAGTGGAACAAACTGGCACGCATTAATATTAGTATTTTTATATATTATGGCAGGTGGAAACAAAATTGGGATTAAAGGAGTCAGATATCTATGTGAGATACAGATGAAAGAGTTAAAAGAGATTAATATCAATGATAATTGTATTGGCAATTAAGGATTTAGACATCTGTGCAATTTTGCATAATGGCCCTAACTCAAAGCTTTAAATTTAACCAAAAATAACATCACTGATTTCTCAGATCTTGTACTTGCTTACTGGCCCTGCCTTAAACAATTAAATTTAACTCAATAATAGAAAACAGATAGTGCTTTGGTGGCCTCCATTTGTGCAAAACTTATAAGTCGAGTGAGAATTCCTGAATAATGCTCACTCACAATTAGTACATTAATATCTTATTTAGTATTTCGTAGAAGTGGTAATATTCCAAGTGTTGAACTATTCCAATTAGCAGGGATTATCTTAACCACAGTAGTATATCGATTCTGATCCCAAGCACTTAAATATTTTAATGTGTTAAATTTAAAAATCTCATAATTATATGAAGTAAATGATAACAGCTATCCTTAATTAATAGAGAGTATCAGTTGTCAAGCAATTCAATGCGTTGACTTGCTTTTTCTGGCTTTAATCTTCGTTTTGGAGGAGTCCCTTACACCATAAAGTCTTTATCTTCAATACCACTATCTTAGATATCTGGCTTACGATACTCAACCTTCTTAGTCATTTTGGTATATGTCGAAAGTACTTTCATTTGATTTCTGTTATTTTATTACTCATTTTGCTATATAACAGCAACAGCGTTAGATTTCGATGCTTACTAAGCAATAACATCATCTTGTTAAATGAAAAGTACCTCTTATTCTTCGCAAGTATGATCTTCAGAATTTGATTTCATAACATACTTACGCGACTGGAATAGAGTTCTCTTCTTACTGCTCTGCAATTGCTCAGACATTCTTCTTCTCTGATTATCTCTAAAATCACTAATCCGCTTTCTTAAATTCTCATCAGGAGTTGCCTTAAAATTGCTTTCAACAATTTTAACACTTTTACGAGGATGTCGCACTTTCTAAGTCTTTTACAATTTATTTTCAGATTAGCTGGTCTTTGAAGTAAGCTTTGGAGTAAATTAGTCTTTTTTAGAGTTTATACTTGATTTCCAGTTTTACTTTATTTTTGCTAGTCTGTTTTTCACATGTTCTGCCACAAAATCTAAATCATTTTTCATAAATATCTCGACTAATTTATCAAGAAAAGTGATTTCCTGAAAAATATGTTCAGTTCTGTTGAAAAATTCGACAAAAACAACAGCAAGCGGTTAATGATAGTAGAACATAAACTAAATTTTCGCTTAATTAAACAGTTCTTAAATCCCACTTTTCCACTATTTATTCTTGCCTTATTGTCCAAGCTTGCACATGATGTCCAACAAGAACAGTCTTAATGCAATTTGTGTGAAATATACGACATACTACACAATAAAATAAAACATACATTTTCCTAAACTTTCAAATGTTGAATGAAGCAATGCGATGAATTTCCTGTAAGTTATATGCTGTCCGACATTAAATTATTAACTATGTAGGTATGTAAAGTTGTGAGTGCAATGCGGGAATTATTACATACTTCACGTACATGCTTCATCATGTTGCTCAGTACTTACGCATACAGATACACAGGCGGAGTACGCTCACATGACTTTAGTTCTGAAGTGACTAGTTGGTCAAAGAATGTGTACAGAAATTGCGGTTCCATTGCTTAATTTGTAGTAGTAAGTACAAAGTTTAGTTTTATTAACGGATCTCATTAACATTATAATCAATACTTAGGATAATATTTAAAATTGCCGATCATACAAGAATTTATAACATATTCACATCATTGTGTGTATCACTAATCTTCTGGCTTTTCTTCCTAATTACCCTAAACAACTTCTGGTTTCTCTTATTCGACAACAGGAATGACCTTCCTGAGAATAATATCGCCAATTTTATTAAATTTCTTAATTTGTTAAATATTTTATAGTTTCTTGCCTCTGAACTATAGATACCATCCATCAGGCGAGTTCTATATAAATTATTTCCAATCTACGACACTATCGCCTAGTTTATTCCAGATCGATCCCCAAGGGTCTCCTAAATTAACTTATACTTATTTCAATATTCTGGATAACAGTTTGGTGTCTGATTTTGGTTGCTATATTACTTTCTATTACACAATGTTTTTCTTTGATTTGCGCTTGGTGTTGCGGGATTCAGCTTTAGGGGTTGGCTTTGGATCTTCTTATTCGATTTTGAATATTTACAGACTTGATCTATAAAATGAGCATATTTTTTATATGAATTAGGCATCATTTGAATGTTTTATAGGTTTTGAAGTCAAGTTTAATTATTACAAAGTCCACGATTATTTTCCTTTTCTTATTAAGTGATAAGCCCATGCGTACAAAGATTCTTGTTCTTTCGCTGGTTTTTATTAACCTCCTTATGGATTTCCTTCAGCAGGTTTATTAATTTATTACCATTTTATAGTAGTTCCAATATCTTCTTTAAAAATAGGAATTGATTTTTCGTAAAATTCAATACAGTATGCTGAATTTTTTACAATTTTAATCTGACTCTCACTTGAATATGATCCCACATCATTAACTTTGAGATAGAAGACAATAGATCTAATTTTTTCAGGTACATGCTCAAGATTGACAACAATACCATCGTCAAAGTTAATTAGATCTCTTGCTTATCTTAATCCATTGACAACTCTTGTATATTTTTCATCTTTGTGCTGATTACTAGTTAAGTGCTGTGAAAGAGTACCATCGCGCTCAAAGAACAACCCTCCAGCCACGAACTGATTCGAATTTCCTGTCTTTGCGTATTTATTTTGTGTGACTTCAAAACCTACTTGCTTCTCGTTACCAATAAGTACCGAATTGTGTGAGTTCGAGTAATTGGAGTTGTCTTTTTATTTTATAAGTTGCATTTGTCCCTCGTCGATTTATTGTGATTGAAGTTTGTCTTATGCTTACTGAATTTAATCTTCACGAGATTTTATATACTCTTCTAAGTTATTGTCTAGCTAGTTTGATAAATATTTAGAGAAAGAGCTAAATTTATTATCTTATGGACTGTCATAATATATATGAATAGCTCTCTTTACATTACCTTTATTTGTTCTACGAAGTTATTTCTGCTTTTTCTTGTCGATATTTTTAGCTCTGAGAGCTGCTCCTTACTTTTGTATTGGATTCACGCAATTTTCTTCGAATACATTCTGCAAGCATTTTTATTTTTATAAGATTTTTGCATATGAAGCCAAAGATCTCTCCAAAACTTATGGTAAATAGTCAGTTTTTAAAGCATGCTCGAACTCGTTAGGGTATAGATTTTTCTTGTACAAACTAAATGCAGCATTCTTATATACATTTTGTAAGAATGTGTTGGCAATTGAATAATAAGACTGCTTTTTCATAGTCATTTTTTTAGATTGATCTTTCTTTCTAGCTGCTTATAAGATTCGCTATTTTTATTTGATAGCTTGCAACTCTTGATCAATATTTTCATGTTCGTGCTTTTTCTGCTTCTTAACTTGATCATTATATGCACTCTTGTATTTAGATATTTTCAAAATTTATTACTACTCTTCGATTTATAAGGCAGCCTAAGATTATTAACAATATTACTGATTCAAGTGCTCTTGTTGTGAGAATATCAAGAATAGGCTGGACTTCTTTTACGAAATCAAAAAGTTATGTCGATTAAATTTGGGTTGCAGTGTTGACTCCTGTTTTTTTGGGAACGTATGCTTTTTATTTTGGCTTTTCTTTGAATTCATCCGTTTGAATTTTTATATTAACTTATTGAGTCTTTTCAACGCGAGTATCTTTAAGGAAGAAGTGTAAATTTGCATCGATTTTGGGATTTGGTGTTGCCTTAATGTCATACGGAGCCATTTTCTTCTTATTTTTATTGAAGTTGGCTAATTGCTTCTCCATGTTTTCGTTTTTGATTCGCTATTTCTCCATCTCAATGTATGCCTATGATAAAAATATAATTTACATCTTATTGAGCTTTGACCCCCAAACCTTTGAATTTCTTATCTTTAATTATTCCTTCATACTTTTTCTCAGTGGATTAAGGTTATGACTCTCTATACTTCGGCTTCATTTTCACAATTTTAGGTGCAGCTTCAAAATTTCTGGTTTTCTTAAATTCAACTTGCCCATCAATCCAGCCGAATATTTCATTGATAGTCTCTTTATCACCAAGATCAACTTCTTTAATCATACTAGCTCGATCCTTAACTTTGAACAACTCGAACTCATTGACTATTTATTTAATGTTGAGAGCTTGATCCTTATCGTACACGATCACAGCCGGAATCGACTAAAACTATTTTCGCTCAGACAAAATCGAGAAAAAGAATTACTTTTGCTTGAACAAAGGCAGCGCAGGGTCCAAAAAATAGAGTAAACCTGATGTACCGGTTGCCTGTGAGCCAATCAATTCTGGGTTGCTTATTGAAAAAGTGAGAAAAGGTTTGCCTCGTATTTATATGGAGTCCACGACGATCTCTTCATCTGCATTATCTCGATGATCAGTGCGCAATTTGTTGATAACTCGCTTGAGGAGCCCATGTTCTCCAAAGCACAGCACTTTCAAACTCATAATAATTGTAACTTCTAAACTATAAATGAACAATATTGTCTTTAATCAAAAAGCTCATTTAAATAATTATCATTAATATGGCAATTGTTGTATATTAAATACTATTAATTAACCTCATTTATTCAGTGATCAATTTTGCTTCTTTAGGACTTATTGAAGGGTACTTAAGCAATTTAGTATG
>APMI01017062.1_pt1 | contig 17195 bp, 14 predicted proteins | sample 667938 | NCBI WGS metagenome assembly APMI01 (sample SAMN01084076, study PRJNA167559) | wastewater metagenome | biome: Wastewater | place: Denmark: Ejby Moelle, Odense | collected 2011-11-28 | reverse complement strand
GGAGCGCCTTTGCCGCAGAACGCCAGCGTGAGCAGCGTCAAGGGATGGGTTCCCATGACCTGGGCCAGCTGCACGATCTTGGAAAGCGTGGGATCGGCGCCGCCGTTCTCAAGACGGCTGATGTACGTCCGCCCGGACACCTCGTAGAAGTCTTCCTGCGAGCGGTCGCGCTCCAGCCTCACGGCGCGCAGCGCCTTGCCGAAGTTTGGAACGGAAGCCTTGGTACTCATTGCGGGCGTCAATCGGCCCGCATTGGCTCATCACGTCTCTTAAAGGACTACACCTTATAAGGTGCGTTATACAGTCGCGCCCGTTCTGCAAGCGGTGTCCAGACTGCATGCTTACCCGCCTGCTGCCCACTACCAACCTTGGCAGGTTGCCCGCATCGCCGCTACGCGGGCGCCAGTCCAGCGCCTTCAAGCGGCGAATGCGGCCGGTGATGCGCGCCTTGGTAGAGGGGTATTGCGCGAGGCGCGTATTGCCGATCGGTTCGCCGCTGGTCCAGCAAACGTGGTGACCGGTTCAACTGATGCCCGACGCCGCCGCGGCCGTACTAGCGTGACGTCACTCCAATGCTGGCTGATCAGGCGCGCGCAACGAGCGCAACGCCTAAGCCGGCTCTTGCCAGCATCGGCAAGATCTGAGCTACGAGAAGCTCACGCAGAAAGCCGGGCGCTCCCGAAATAGGCGCGCCTATCAGGTCAGGCGCTGCACCTGACGCTGATGCGACGGCCAAGCCTGCTGATGGACGAGGCGATGGTTCGCAAACTCGGAGACTTGCCGCAGCTGCTGCGAATCGGTCTTGCGCAGCACCTGCAGCCGACCATCGGCTGCAGCAGCAATCAGAGTAGTTACCTTGCTTTCGTCGCGAATCTTGGTGGCCGTGAAGTTTCCGTTCGTCACATACAGCATCGCGTCGCCGGGTGCCTTCTTGAGGTCCGCCGAGATCCGCTCTTCGACAGTCTGGGTTCCTGACGACCGCCGTTCAGCGGAAAGGTTTCCTTCCGTCTTCTGGGTCAGCTGATACTGGACGTGGCCAGCCTCGTTGTGTGCGCCAGCGCGGTTCTGACGCCATGTGTCACCGCCGAAGGACGCTTCAAAATCAGGTAGTCCACTCCTGCCGGTCGAACTGCCCGCGGCCGATCCGGGTTGATCCGACCGCGGATCAACTTCGTCGCCGGCCGCTGCCGCGTGCAGTTGCTTGAATGCCGCCTTCATCTGCTCAACCAGGGCGGCGTTTGCTCGCCCACGCTGCCCCGCCGCTTCAAAGCGGTCAAGTACGCTCTGCAGCCCTGAGCCGAATCTGCCCAGAGGCTTCGCGTTGTCGAACTTGAGGTTGAGTTCACCGTCGCTACCTTTGAGATGGACCGTGTTGCTGTCGCCGCCCACGTGCAGGGAGAAGTCGCCCAGCAGACCACCCTTCGTCGGGATTGCCACCGTCAGATCGACGCTGGAAAGCACTTTGCGGTCGTAGTCCACCAGGCCAGCCAAGTTCAGCGCCACGGCGCCCTCGTTCGCCAACCCGTCGAGCGCCCGGTCCAATCCCTCTGCAAGGTGGCCTACCGCTGCTCGCACTTCGTCGTCCATGTCACCCGAGCTGTCGATCTCGACCTTTATGCCGGTGGTGTAGAAGCCCGAGCCGACAGAGATTTTCAGGTCTACCGACTGGCCGGAGAGGGTGCGTATCGTCAATGCCGCGGTTTGGGCATCCGTGCCAACCGACTCCAGCTCTGAAGCCTGCCGCGTTTGGACCTCGGTGGCCAACTGCGCTTGATCCGCCGGTGTCATCCCCGGTATCCCGTCGTCCCACGAGTGAACAGGCTCGTCGACCAACGTCTGCGAATAAGCCTGGCCTGTTTCGGCAAACCTTTTCAGGAGCGCACCACCAAGGCCTCGCCAACGATCCAGCTCAGCCGAATGGGAGGCCTGGTTCCGGGCCATCAACGCGGCGATGCCGTCGCCGGCATTGACTGGGGACGACCAAAGGCGATTGAATCCGGCACGTGCGCGAGGATCACTGTAGACAGCACCGACTCCCGTAGAGCTTCCCAGGGTGACGCGAGTTGCTCCTGAGTCACTGGACTCCGTAGCTCTGGTAAGAGCGGAGGACCGCGCGGCGATGGCCGGTCGCGTGGTTGCAATGCGATCGACGAGGGCGGAGCTGAGAGCTGAAACAGCGGTCATGCAGAAGCTCGATGGGGCCACAAGGCGGTTCTGCCTCCTATCGGCTTTTCACTCGCGGTCTTGAGGCAAATACACATCACTGCGTGATTAGGTAAGACCCCCTCGCGAGAGCACCGCATCGCTCCTAGCTGCGTCCCCGTTGGATGAGGCATGTCAGTTTTGCTGGGAATAGCCTCATCCCAGGGATGCTCGAGTCCGGCGGGGCCGCGCGGCGGGAACCGCGCGCATCGGCATTTCGTGCGGGTGCCGTAGGCGCCTGACCGCGCCCGGGAACCCTCAGAAGGAATAATCCCCCGAGGCCGAATGGCGCGCCGCTGCGGTAAGACTCTGGCGGGGTTCATGAAACCACGCATGACGCCGACCCGGCGCTCGGTACACTGAGACGAAGAACACACCAGGACGGTCCGTACGGAGGACTCCCATGTCATCTGTTGAGCTGTGGCTCGCCGGGCGCGAAGCTGCCGTAGCTGCTTACGCAGCCATTGCGGGTGTCCGCCGGGCAAGCCGCGCTGCATCGGCTTAGCTGCGGAACTCGGCCGCATTGCCCCCAGGCTGCTGGCGCTTGACACGCCGGTTCAGCATCCCTTCGCGCCACCCTCATCAAGACAGCAAGCGCCCATGAGCACCACATCGCACCCTCGCTTCAATTGGCCGAAGTTGCATGGCGTCAGGCTTCACGCGTTCTCGTTGTACAGCCGCGATCCCGATGTGTCGTTGGCCGTGCGATCGGGTGTGACCTGTCTGGCCGGCGCCAACGGCATCGGCAAATCCACGTTCCTCGGTACGGTGAATTTCGCGCTCACGGGCGCGGTCCCCGAGCCGAAGCGCGAGTTCTTGTCGGCTGCGACGTACTTTCAGAAGGCGAAGGACTACACGCGGTCGTTCTTCGACGGCCGGATCGCGGAGTTGGACCGCGACGCGGCGGCGGTCTCGGTCGAATTCAGCGTACGCGGGCGAACCTATCTGATCAAGCGCGCGCTGTTCAGCATCGGCGCGTTGGAGGAACTGCAAATTTCGCAGGATGGAGCTGTGGTGCACAGCGCCGACGGCGCGACCGCTGATGAGAACGAGCAGCACTACAGGAAGGACTTGTGCCAGACGATCGGCCTGAACTCGTTCGACCAGTTCGTGATGCTGCAGCACTTCCTGTTCACCTTCGACGAAAGCCGGCACCTGGTGTTCTGGGATCGTGAAGTTTCCAGTGCGCTGCTGCACGTGTGCTTCGGTGGCGATCCTCAAGAGGCAAGCCGCGCCGACTGGCTCAACCGTGAGATGGATAAGGCAGGCTCGCGCGGCCGCAACTACCAGTTCCAGGCGAACAACATCAGCAAGCGGATCGAGACCTTGGAGGCGTCAATCAAGGCGGGCACCGACAACACCACAGATGGCGAGCAGGCGCAAGCCCAGTATGAGTCGCTGACGATGGCTGCGGAGCGGGCGGTGATCGAGCGGGACGAGGCCGAACGCCTGGTTAACGACGCCGAGCTGAAGGTGATGAGTGCGCATGCGGAGGTCATCTCGCTGCGCGGGGCGTACGCGAAGGCGTTCGAACAGTTCATGACCGGCAAATCCGCGCCCCAGCGGCACCCGCTCGTCAGCTCGGCGATCGCGGACTGCCGCTGCCCGGTCTGCCAGAACGAAGGCGTGCACATCGCTCGGGCGATCCAGGCAAAGTTGCAAGCGACGCAATGCCCCTTGTGCAGTTCCTCGATCGCGGCGACCAACGCGACGCCGGCGAGCAACGCCGAGTTGACGCGGCTGGACGTCGCGTTGGCTACGGCAAAGCGCGGCTTGGATGAGGCGATTGCGGCCAAGACGCGCCTCGGCGAGGTGCTGAGCACGTGTCGGGATGCAGCGTTGTCGACACGGAGCGCCCTGGAAGACTTCGAGCGTGCGAACTACGCCGCCCTGGAGGTCGTGCGCGGCAAGATGGCTTTACTGGATGGCCCTCTCGCCAAGTCCCTGGAATCGTTCAGGGAAACCCGCAACGATTTCCAGAAACAACGCGACGAGGCGTACCGGGACCGCGACAAGCACAAGCTGGAGCTGCGTGGGCTTCAGCGCAAGCTCGAGCAGCGCTACCTTCAGGCGGAGGCGTCGTTCGTGCCGCTCTTTAAGGACCTTGCGCAGTCCTTCCTGGGCATGGACCTCGACATCACCTTGGTTACCGGCGGGCCCAGCGGCGAGGGCGTTGGCGCCCAGTTGCAGGTCGACATCCGCGGCAATGCGCGGCGCAAGGAGTCGCAGTTGTCCGAAAGCCAGCGCTTCTTCATCGACATCGCGTTGCGTATGGCACTGTCGCAGCACATCTCGAACGACGATGCGCTGGCGACGCTTTTCATCGACACGCCCGAGGGGTCGCTGGACATCGCGTATGAAAAGCGTGCGGGCCAGATGTTCGCGGACTTTGTCGAGAGCGGACACGACTTGCTGATGACGGCCAATATCAACAGCTCACGACTGCTCAAGACCCTTGCGCAAGCCTGCAAGGCCAGCAAGATGAAGATCGTCCAGATGACGCACTGGACGGAACTGTCGGATGTGCAGCAGGCGTCGTCCGACCTCTTCGCCGAAGCGTTCGAAGACATCGAGCAAGCGCTGAACAGCTAATAGTTGGTGAGCACCATGCAGATGAATCCAGAAGCTCATTTCGACTGCCTGCTGATCGCGTCGGAGCTCGACACGCCGCTCGGCGGCGTGACGCGCCTCGAATTGCAGCGCATCGCGTTTCTCTCGTGTCTGTTGTCGATCTACACGAAGCAGGCGGTGTCGGACTGGGGATACCGGTTCGCCAACACGGGGACAGGGCTGCCCTTCAGCGATCACCTCGTCTCCGCAACGGACTACTTGGTCGCGACGGGGCTCTTGAGTGACACCGAAGGCAGGCTCAGGCCAACGGAACTGGGCGTTCAGATGCAGCACTACCTGGGTGGGCTGCAGAGCATGGCGCCGCGGGTTAACTGCGTCAGCGCCGCTGCGGCCAGCCTGCTCGCGGTTCCGGGGTCGGTCATCGCCGAAGGGCTCCAGCAGGAGCCGACGATCGTTGCCAGCAAGCTGCGCAATTCACCGACCCTGCTGCTGGACGAGCCGCATCTGCTGACCTTGCACCAGCACTTTGCGGCACTGGCTGCGGTCATCCCGCCCGGCCAGAAGGATCTGCTCAGTCCGTCAGTGCTGTGGCTCACGTACATGGCCCACGTGAACGAGGCGCAGGAGGACGGTGGCGACGATCCGTCGGGCCCGGGAGATCCAGGAGGACCTCACGGTCCCAGCCTGTCCGGTGGGCCGTCATCGCTCGTGGGTTCCGGCGGCGAGGGTAGTGGCCAAGACGATGCCGGCATCGCGGTGTTGACGGATGCCGCGTCGCCATCGGTGGCGCACGACGCGTTCGTTCAAGGCGCGATGTCGGAATCGGAGTGCCCGGCGGAGGCACAGCCCTCATGATCACGTTGGACGTAGAAAAGCTCAAGGCGATCAACGCCAGGCTGTACACCTCCGCGGTGCAGGAGGTCTTTGGCGACATGGGAGCAGCAGCGCTGCGGGAACTGTTGGCGAGGATCGTCCAGATCTATGCCCGGCTGGACCCGAGCACACGGACGCACCCCTTGGCCGTCTTCGCCGACGCCACGTTGACGCCCTCCGTCGTTGCTGGTCCGGTGACCCACGTCAGCAGCATCGACAACCTGACCAACGAACTCACCGGCCCTTCCCTGGTCCGTGTGACGAGCAACGGTGCGGTTCAGGTCATGCCGCTGGACGTGCCCGTCCTCCAGCAGCTCTCCGCCACCGCCGTGGTCTACCTGTTCAACCCCACCGGCGAGAAGTTCATCATCGGCGGCCAGGTGTACGACGTCGAGAACGTCGTGGTGGGCTATCCGAGCGCGTTTTGCAGACCGACGTTCGGAACGCTGAAGGCGGCGCTGGAGGACTACCGCGTTCGGTCGGCGGCCAGATCAACCTGCTACGAGCTCGAACGGGCCTGGGCCGACGACAAGTTCCTGCGGTTTAAGAACAAGCCGGAGGCGCTCATGCGCCGCTCGCTCACACAGTTCCTGCGCAGCGTCCTGCGCACCGCGAACGTGCAGCCGGAGCAGAACGTCGACGAGACGCACCCTGTGGACATTCATGTGTCCTTCCTGATGACGTCCCAGCACGCGATCATCGAGATCAAGTGGCTGGGCAAGTCCGTCAAACCGGACGGCAGCCACGACGGGACGGCCTACCCGCAAAGCCGCGCATTGGCGGGCGCCAAGCAGCTCGCCGAGTACTTGGATTCCACGCACCAGTCGTCCCCTCATCACGGAGCCCGGGGCTACCTTGTGGTGTTCGACGGCCGGCGCGCCGGCCTTGCGGATGGAGTTACGGAGCTTGAAGCGGCCAACGCCCTTCACTACGAGAACGCCGACATCACCTACTCGCCGGACTACAGCGCCAACCGGGATGACTTCGATCCGCCCATGCGGATGTTCCTCTACCCCAAGCTCGCCTGACGCTCCGCCCGGCCGTGCCGGGTCGGGCCTTCTATCGGCCCATCTCCACGATGCATTCGCGCAGGTGATGGCTGCCGCCTTGCTGCGCGCTCGCTCGCATCTTGCGCACCTCGAAGGTCTGCACGTTCTTGAAGCCCACTTCTCGCCCCAGCTCGGCCAGGATCGTGGGCACGTCGATCAAGACGCCGGCGTAACGTGAGTCGCCGACGACCATCAAAACCTTGCCGCGCTCGGTCACCAAGCGCAAAGATTCCACAAGCACCAGTTCCAGGTCTCGGAAGTAGCCGAGCACCATCTCCGGAATCCGCGAGTCCCATAGCTCGTCCCGCTTGTCTTGCAGCAGCTTCACGGCGGATACCAGCGTGGCGCTCTTATGCGCGGGGGTTTTCGCGTCGCGATTGATCTGTACGTGTGAATGCACGGTAGACCGGCGCAGATTGATGTTGTCCACCGACGAGGTCAGGTAGCCCAGGGTCCACAACTCGACGTTGTAGATGTCGGTGTAGTCGAACGAGTTCGGGTAGGGCGGGGAAAAAACGATGAGATCTGCCGGCCGCTGCAGCGCTCGCATCGCCACGCGGGAGTCCCCATGCACGACATCGACATGCGTGGCTGGGCGCGCCGCGAAGCGATGTATGTCCTCAAAAGCAGTATTGAACTGCTCATGGAAGCGAAAGTCGAGCAGCGACCCGTCAGCCTGGGTTTCTTGCCAGCGGCCCCGGTAGCGCCTGCCCTTGCCGTTCACGTAGACGTTGCTGCACTCGACCAGAATCGCTCCGAGCGCCACGCGGAAGAAGCGCTGGATGCTCGGATCAGCGATTTGCCGGATGCACTTCAGGTATTGAGACAGCCGCTCGGCAAAGTCGCGGGAGAAGATCCAACGCTGCTTGTCCGGCGACTCGATGAAGGTCGGTGGCAGCGACGCGAGCACGCCAAGGTCCGCCTTGGTTCGCGCCAAACCATGTCGAAAGCTTTGTGCCGCCTTGATCAACTCCTCGGCGTTGATCGGAGTCGTCTTGGCACGAATGACGTCGGCCAGGAACGGATTGATCTCGATGGTCGTTGCATCGATGCCGAGCAGCTGACACGTGATCCCCGTCGTGCCCGAGCCTCCGAAGGGATCGATCACGTGGTCTGGCTTGAAGCCAAGGGTCTCGATGGCGGTCGAGACGAAGGAGGGCGAGAAGGCCTCCTTGAAGTGGAACCAGCGCTGAAACGCCGTACCTTGGGCCGCCTGGTTCGTAGTCGCCGGCGGTGCGTTGACCGCCTCATGCGTGCTGGTCCAGCCAGTGGACTCGTCAACGGTGAATGCGGGCCCTGTAGGGAAGTGCTGCTTGAGCGTCGTCAGGTAGCGGTCGGGTGGGTTTCGCATGGCGGCGAGGACTATAAGCGACGATGATATTATCGATCGAAACGTGTTATTAACATAGCGTGGGACGCACCAGGAAAGACCCTGTTTTGCTCGCACAGATGTGCGGGCGGCTCACGGTCGTGATGGACATGGCGGGAATGACCGACGCCGAACTCAGCGAGCATCTTGGCTATTCCAACGCCACCACGTTGAGCGGCGTCCGTCGTGGCACCACGTTCCCCGACGTCGAGCGGCTCGCGATGTTGGGCGAGATGGTGTTCATGAATTGCGGCTGCCCGAACCTCCACTGGATGCTGACGGGCGCCGGCGCGCCGTTTATCCCGCCTGAACCGCAGCACGCATCCAGAGCTTTGGACTCACTGAACGAAGTCGCACGCATGCGACTGGAAGGCGGGCGCGAACGCGCGTCCTAGCAGTGCAGCAGCCCATGGTCACCGGCTACCAATACCCCTTCGCGCTCGAGTGTGTCCTTGCGGCACAAGAGGCGCTGGAACACGACGCCCAGACGCCGAGGCGCCAGGTGAACGAGGCACAGCAGGCATTGGCCCGCCATGAGGCTGTCGCACAGACCCAGAAGGCGCTCGTGAAATGGTTGACCCCGCCGCCGGCGCCAGCATGGGAGACACCCGCGCGCAGCAGCCGTCGAAAGGCTTCTGTCACGTGAGCCCGCATGCGCCTAGCCATCCCACGCTTGAAAGCGTGGCCAAGCACATCAAGGACCTGGAGCAGCTGGTGACGCTGCTGCGCCAAGGTCTTTCGCACGCGAAACCCTGGCAACGCCAACTCTCAGCGCACCTGACGGACGTGGACAAACAGCTGCAGGTGCTGCGGTTGACCGTAACGCTGGAGCGTCAGACGGACGAGATCCTGGCGGCCGCCGCTCACGTTGCGGGGTTCTGCCGTCTCGCGGCCGTTGCGCTAGCTGGCTCCCGAATCGACCCGACGACTCGCACCGCTGTACATCTGATTGTCGACCTGGCCAAACGCATTCACGCAGACTTGGGCTGTCTGCAGTAGCCTGCCCGAAGGTGCGGTGGCGCCGGACTAGGCGACGAAGCTGCTGATCCGTCTTACGTTCGCTGTGCAGTAGGGGCAGTCCACGCACTATTCACCTAGCAGCTTGCGCAGACCCGTGGCGAAACCCGGATCGAACATGGTTCTTCCAGTCTCGGTGATTATTTCTCCCAACTTGGTTTCCTCCCAACCTCGGCTTCTTAGGAAGGTCTCAGAAATTGCCTTCTTAAGTGCTTGCCGCTCTGAGTCGGTGAGCTGTGCTTCACGTGAGGGCTGCAAATCTGACGGCGCGACGGGCCGGCGGTCGACGATGATCGTCTTGGCAGCTTTCAGCACGTCCAACTGGTTCTTGAGCTTGTTGCGCTCAGAGATCGTGCGCTGGACGAGAAGACGAATGGCGGGGTCCTCGATGCGCTGGACAAACTCGTCAGTAGCGAGATTTTGCTTCTGGCGAACGGGAGCCGGGCCAGCGTGCGTTCCCCAGGCCGCGATCAACTTCCGATAGTCTGCCGCTGGTTCGTTGTAGAGACCGCGGGGGGCTTTGAATACGTCTTGGCGCTTGCACAAAGCGCCTATCGTCACGAGCGAAAAGTCCCGCTCGCCTGCTTCGTAGTGGACTCGACAGATCTCGTGGATGGCATTGAGCCTGTGGAGCTTTTGTGGACGAGGCCCGGTCTCGAGGATGGACTGGAGAACGGCGTCGGGGTGAATTGAAGAGTTCATGCTTCGATGAGCTTTTGCTGCACCTGAAGCGGCGTCTGCGGCCAACGCTCACGGTCGCGTTCAAAGAAGAAGTCGCGCAGATCAATGCCGAGGGCGTCACCAATCTTTTCGCCCAGGTCGATCATCTCGATGATCTTTCGCTGTCCGACCTGCTGGTCCGCAGGATCGGCATGGCGTGCGAGGCGTTGCACAAAAGCGTTTCCGATCTTCAGCTGATCAGCCTCGCTCAAACGCAAGAACATCGGTGGGAGGCCCTCGTTGTAGAGCGCGGAGTCAAGAAGCTGGCTGCGCCGAAGGACTGCCTTCCCCGCGTCCAGGTCCGGGTAAATCGAGATAGCGCTGCAGACGCCACAGAGTTGCAGGAGCTCAGACTCTGTTTCCTCAAAAATGGCCTTGGCCTCAACGGCATCCCCTTGAGCGATGAGTTGGGCACCGCCGCTGTCGCCATCATTCAGAACTGCCATACAACGTTCGATCAGTCGCCAGCACGCGAACAGGTCTTCCGCCAAATCACTGAAGCGCTTCAGGCTGCTTTCCCACAGGCGCTCACGCTGAACCAGCTCGCGCAGCTCGAGGAAAGGTTGACCGTCCGAAGACGCCTCCAACGCCGCCTTCCGTCGGCGTATCTCCTGCAGCGATGCTTCCGCTGCAATCGATTCGTTGCGCGCCTCGTCGAAGTGGTAGGCGATGACGTTGAAATGGGCCGACAAGGCGGGAATGAAGTGAGGCTCGGTCACGAACCATCGGCAGCGAACACAGTTCCGGCTACCACCTGGGACGGGGCCGAAAGCGGGCTTGTTCTTGGTGCCGACATTCGCGCCGCCGTTGTAGCAGCCACCGATCGCCCGCTCCCCTTCCACCTCGCTGGTGTTCCCGCCAACCAAACACAAGCCATGATGCATTGGCATCCACCCGGCGGCGTTTCGCTCGGCCGGATGAATCGGTATGACGGCCGCCAAGCTCGCCGAACTGTTGCAGACCGCTGACTCGACCAGCTTGTCGTACTCGGTGTCCAAAAGGAATTTGTGGACGGTTCGGTCTTTATCCGCATCCAACCGCTCAGCGGCCTTGGCCAATATCTCCGCGGTGCGCGTGTGTCCGACCTTTGTGTAGTAGATCGTCATGAGCAGACGACTGTGCCCCACGAGCTTTTGAAGGATGGGGAACGGCACGCCTCCGTCAAGGGCCAGTGCCGTGATCAACGACACCCGCAAGCTATGAAGCGGAAAGTGTGGCGCCAACACCTGACCCTTGGGGTCAGTTGGAACAAGCTCAATCGGCAAGCCGCCGGGATGGGTTTCACCTCGCGAGGCGAGCCGATGCTGGAATTCATGTAACAGCAACGCCCAGGCATGGCTGACCACGCCGTCGGAAACGGGAAACCCGCGTTCCTCTTTCTGTGGGGACTCCGCCACCCTGAATAGAAAGCAGGTATCCAAATACGAGTCCAGCTGACTCATGCTCTTGACAGAAATATGTCTTCCGTCCAGCGCCCGCCAAGACGTACGCTGCAAAATCGGATTGTATTTCGATTGCCAATTTCTTAGCTTTTCGAGCCAATAAAAGACGCTCTCAGTTGGATCCGGCGCATTGAACCATGGTGTAACGTAGCCTTTGTGTGGCCCCGATTTGTCCTGGTCCGCAGTCTTGTTGGTATTGATATACAACAACGTCGATGCAGCATTCGAACGCAAAGGATCTTGGCATCGGCGCAAAACGCCTTGCTGCCAAAGATCGCCAGCGTTTGCAGCGGCCAATGGATGATCGTTGAGAATCCAAGCGCCGCCAACATATTTCCATTTGTCGGACTCGCCGGAGTCCAGGAGCCGCACCTGTGCCGTTCTCAACGGCACCAAGAGCTTGACTAGCACTGCCACCCACCTGACCGGACTCCACATCTGATACACCGAGCGGTCGGGTCCACCATTCGCGCCCTTATAGACACGAATTCGCCAGACACAATCTGGGTCGTCCCTGTCGATTTCTGAGGGATCCACTTGATACCAATCTCGGCCGGGCGCGCCGCTCTCGCCGATGGGCGCTCCCTGCGCTACTTGCGCAAACGCCCAGTCGCGAAACGTGGGTCCGCACGCCAGCATGCTCCGGAGTTCATGAATATAGCCATATGGCAATGGCGAGCGAACAGACTCGAATAAAACGCGCCCGCGCGTTCCGGTTACCCGCTGAAATGGATTTTTGTAAGCTGGTGACAGTACAACTTCATCATCGTCAGTTTTTTCGCTCAGATGATTGACAAGGACCCAGTCAAAAAAGTCCACGAGCACATTGATATGAGCCTGCTCCTTTTTATCGTCGCTTGACTGGAATACACAGGAGTATTTGGGCAAAACAATGCCGCGGCGGAAGAATGCACCGAGTGTTTTGGGTACATCGGGCCTTGTCAGATACGACTTAAAGAAGCGCGCAAAAACCGTCAGGCATTGATGCATGCCCTTCTCTTTTCCCGCAATCCATTCGACTGCAAGTTGCCTCCAATGCTCCAGCTCAGGATGGTCACGCCGCACCCATTCTAAAGATCTATCATTTCCCTTTTGGATTCGTTCCGGCATCTGAGTCGGGACGTTCTGGGCCAACCATGGCCGAACGAATTTCGCCCATGAATCCAGCAGGATCCGATAGTCTTTCAGCGCCGGGGATGAGAGCGACGCTTTCCCCAAAAGTCCCTGCTCTGCACACAACCGGCCAATTACGGGCGGCCGGAAATCAAGATTGCCCCCCTCACTGTATGTTTTGCAGATGACGTGAAACTTCTGCAGAGTTGAACGTTTGTGCGCTATCTTCACCTTTCGAATTAGCCGTCGATAAACGGCGTCAGGATGATCCCGCGGCAGATGTTCGTCAGTATTTAGCCAAGTTCTGTCGATAAACTCCTGCCAGGCAATCAAAATTGCTTTGTAATTTGCTTTTGAAGCAAGAGCCGCTTTCGCGCTTGCTAACGAAACGAACGCACCAGCTGCGACGGCATCCGCTGCGACGTCGTGATAATTGAGATAGAGCTCACCGGAGCGATAGCGAGCCTCGCAGACATCGTGGACAGCCTGAAGTCGCTGGTCTGAAGCCGTCTTTCGGCCGGGGCCCATTAGCAACTGCTTGAGAACATCTTCAGGAGTGGTGCCCGCTTTAGCAGCCTGTGTACTGGCTGCAGTGTTGGCCGCGTATGCCTCCCATGCGTGAAGCAATTCGCCCGATTCGCCCGTCCTATAGATTTTTCCGCATTGCTCTGCTTTCAATTGATCCGCCGCCTTCTGCACGGCGGAACCGCGAAAGTCCAAATCACCGCGCTCGAACATAGTCCGGCAAACGGCATGGATCGCACTCAATGAATCGCGCTTGTTGTTGCGACGGCCGGGCGCTTGCAAAAGTTTTTGAAGCACGGCATCCGGGTGTCCAACTGGAATCTCCATGTCAATAACGGGGCCACGACTTTCCGCACGCAATCTCCATGCAAGCGCGATCTGCCGGTACTCGTTGTTTTCATCGCTTCGAACAGTCGCGCTTGACAGCGGACCTACCTCGCCTACTGCTTGCGCGACCGTGGAAATTCTGAAATCACTCTTGCCCAGCCCGAAGCGTGTTTGACACACTTCATGCACGAGGCGAAGTGAGGCTTTTCTTCGCTCGCTCACTCCCGGTGTGGAGAGCAGCCTCGCCATCACTTCTTCAGGGGACTCAACTCGACTCATGAATAATTCGGATTCGATAGAGGTCAACTCTTGTGGAGTTCGCGCAGCCGCTCGGTTCCTTGTTTCAGCGCCTCGGAGATCTCTTGGCTATTGGGCTGCGTGTAAACGCGCTGGCTCTCAATAGATGCGTGGTGCATGAACAGACGAATGAACTTGGGGTCCACCCGGGCACGATCGAGCCTTTTCCCGTAGGCGTGACGATGGCCGTGAGGCGTAGTCCCTAGCGCCTTATTGACCTCGAGTCCGATACGTCGGCACGCCGCCGCATGGGCGTCGTTATAAGACGACAACTTGTACATTTCGCCGCGAGGCTCACGCGCCAAGTTGATGAAGGCGAATGGATGGGGTCGTTTAACCCCGACTATTTGACCAAGGTATTTAAACCAAGTGTCCAAAAACCATTCGCCGTACTGCGGTCGAAACCAATATGCCTGCATGAAGAACTCGCCATCAAGGCGTGGATTCTTCCATCCGGCGTGCCGGGTATCTTGCAGTTTCGTGCGCGGCAAGATTCCGTATCTATCCAACAAAAAGGTACTTCTATTTATTTGAGCTGATCCGATTTGACTTCGCACTTGAACATGGCCTTCGCTCGGGTGATGAATTCTCACGAGCGCAGAGGATGTATTGGTCGGATCGGGTACGACATCCTCAATAAATAGGTGAAATGGCTCCGATTCGCGAAACCCTGCACCATGAAGCAAGAGCGTGATCAAGATGCCTCGATAGTCCGTCCGGTCCCCGACGCGAAATCCCTCGGTGATCAACTCTTCAAACCGATCCTCCGGAAATGCCGGTGGTTCAATGGGGTCTGCAGACACATGCCGCACACGGCCGACAACTCGCGCCTCGCTCTCGCGATTCCGCTCGTTTGTCCATATGTGCCCCAACAGTTGGTTCTGTCTCTGATAGTGCTGTGATGCTTTGATCCACCGAAGGTCATACGCCGAGGGCGTGACATGAGGGTTTAATGTGGCGGCAGACTCGCTATAGCGGCCGAGCCAATCAAAGAACAGCGATAAGTCAGATATTATGTGATTTCTGTTATTGAGTGAGCGGGGCGGCCAATATAACCCCGAGTTGTCTTCGCGAGTTTTTGCATCTACCGTCCCCGACAAAAGGCGCTTGGCAAAGTTCTGAAATAACAGATGCGTATCCAACTCATTTGGATTCGCGTGCATATATTCCAGGAACAATTGAACCGAGAAAGCTACTTTCTTCGTCCAAGCTGAGCTTCGGACGTCATACTTTTCCAAAAAGTAGTCGAGGAGCGGATGCAACAGGCCTGCCGGTGTCAGTACGCCAGGCACTTCCACAGGAACTCCAGTCCCGTCGGTTACGACGCGGACTTTCACCGTGACAAACATGAGCCGCGACAAAGCCCCGCGTGGCTTAGCCGTAGAAGCAGCGCGCGCAGACCTGTCGGTAGCGGTCGTTGCCGCCGATGAGAACTTGCGCGCCCTCAACGACTCGTGCGCCGTCATCATCGATGCGCATGTTCATCGTTGCCTTCTTGCCGCAGCGGCAGGCGGTCCGAATTTCCTCGAGGTTATCGGCAAGTGTCAGCAACACAGCAGCACCGGGGAACGGATCGCCACGGAAGTCGGAACGCAAGCCAAAGCACATCACGGGAATGTTCTTCGTGTGCACCCACCTGTGGAGCTGACGTGCTTGTTCCTCAGTGAGGAACTGAGCCTCGTCGATCAAGACACAAGCTACCTCAACGCCCTCCAGGCGCTCCAGAAAATTCGTGAGTCGCGTATAGGTAAAAGCCTCGCGCTTCAGTCCAATCCGCGATGAGATGAGGCCCTTGCCATCACGGTCGTCTAGCGCAGAGGTGAGAAGCAGGACCTTCTCGCCGTTCTCTTCGTAGTTGTGGGCCACCTGAAGAAGCGAACTGGTCTTGCCGGCATTCATTGCGGCATATCGATACCAAAGACGAGCCAAGCGGGTCTCCTGAGTGCGCCAGTCGTGAGGCTCGACTGCCACACGGAAACTTTGCACTCTAGCGCATCAGATCACGCATCAAAGGAGCGCCCCAACGAAGCCCGTTCCTCACTGGCTCTGAGAGCGAAACAGGTGTGCGTGTTGCCGCACAAAGTTTGCAGCTTTAGGCATAGATAGCTACGCGACGCCAAGTCAACTCAGGCGTCGGCGCCCGTTTGGCGCCCTAAATTCCTGAGGCCGGATTCGGACAGAAGCATCGGAAGTGCAAAACTTTGAGATGTAGACACCCCTCAATAATTGCGGCGTAACGGAAAAAGAGCTTGGCCATGGGTCGTTCCTGTAGGCCGCGCATTGTCTTCGCAGGCCGACCCCGTACCTTGGGGCAGGGAAAGCCCGCGGTTTCCTGGGTTTGAGGGCCGTAACTCCGGGGTTGCGAGGTGGCGCTGTCACGGACGGCGTGCGTCAATCACGGCTTCGTCCCGACCGGTCCGAAGAATGAGCAAAGACACCGTCACCGCCGTCCGCCAGGATGGCCTGCGCTATGCGTCGAAAGTGGGCGGCTCGCCCTTCCTCGGGAGTGGGCACACCCGGTCCTGTTTCAAGTGCGGCAAGCACCGCGCACCGGCCAGCCTGCAGTCCATCCGCTTGCTCGGGCGCAACGAAGTCGTCTGCAAGCCCAACTGCAAGGCCGAGCCCTGACGGCCGGGGCTCGGCCCCAACGCCTCATTTGCGGGCAGCAGCCAGCCGTGCTGCGAAGGCAGCCAGCCGTGCCGCGAAGGCCTGGGCGGTGTCGCTGATCAATTTGCCATAGGCGGCGCGGTAGGCGTCGGCGCTGGCGGGCTGCACCGCATAAGTGCGCGTCTTGCTCTGCGCGGCCTTCTGGTCCTGGCCCGTCGCGAGCGCCCGGAACATCGCCAGCGCGCCCGACACCGCGTTGCCGGCCTCGTCGCGCGAACGGTTCGCCTGCGCCTGCGTCTCCTGCAGTGAGAAAAGTGCGGCGTCTCCGTTCAACGGTTGATCCAGGTAGACGGCCCCCGTGTGCCCGATCCGCCGGGAGGTGGTGAAGTAGCGCGGCTCCCGGCCCACCAACTGCCACTGCGTCTCCTGCGCGAACAGCACGGGCCCCGGCGCGAAGCTCGACCGGGCGGTGCTGCTGAAGATGGAATGCCGGGTGGCCGACGGCGTACCGTGGCTGGCGAGGTAGTTCACCTCGATGAGCGTGGCGTCCAGCGCCTTGGCGATCTCGTTCTTCTGAATCTGCAGCCCGGCGTTTTGCGACGACGTTCGCAGGGCGAGGTTGCCGCGGGCCTGGGCGCTGCTGAAGAAGGCGAGTTGCCCCGCCGGTGCGAACACGCTGCTGACCTGGGTGTAGCCGCCCATGATGAAGTCGTCCTCGATCTTCCAGGGGGACGGCTTGCCCTGCTTCTCGAGGTAGGCCTTGGCGGCGGCCTGCACCTGCTCGTCGGGCAGCACTTCGAAGCCGGCGCGCTGCAGCGCCTCCAGCGTGTCGGCGTAGGCGCGGTCGGTGATGGCCTGCAGCGTCGCGTCGTCGACGCCGCCCAGGTCCGCCGAAATCATTGACGACGTCCCGCCGCCCACCGTGCTCATCGTCGTCAGCGACCGGTAGAACTCCACTGCGAAGTGCAGCACGGCGACGCGCCGGCCCGCGATGGCGGGGTTGTCGTCGCCGACGACGGGTGTGGCTTCCTGGGCCTGCGCGAAGGTCAGGGGCGCGACGAGCAGGGCGGCGGCGATGTGGCG
>APMI01006027.1_pt1 | contig 17195 bp, 12 predicted proteins | sample 667938 | NCBI WGS metagenome assembly APMI01 (sample SAMN01084076, study PRJNA167559) | wastewater metagenome | biome: Wastewater | place: Denmark: Ejby Moelle, Odense | collected 2011-11-28 | reverse complement strand
GTGCGGACCGCACCGCTCGCTTGGCGCGACGACGCGAGCGATGCGGCGCTGCTCGACGCGCTGGGGCGCTACCTCGGCGGCGCCGCCGTCGAACGACTGTCCGCGGACGCTGGTTGGCGCTCCGCCGCCGCTGCCCTGGACGAGCGCACCGACGACGACGCGCTGACGATGCCCGATGCTGACATCCTCGCCCGATGGCGGCCCGCCCGACCTCACCGTGGTCTGGTCGTCATGCTCAGCGGGCTCTCCGGCTCGGGCAAGTCGACCGTCGCGCGCGGCCTCGCCGAGGCGCTGGCCGCCACCAGCGCTCGGACGGTGAGCCTGTTGGACGGCGACGTCGTCCGACAGATGCTCTCCGCCGGGCTTGGCTTCGACCGCGAGTCCCGGATCATGAACGTCCGTCGGATCGGGTATGTCGGCTCGCTCGTCGCCCAGCACGGCGGGATCGCCATCTGCGCGCCGATCGCGCCGTACGCGAGCACCCGCGCGGAGGTCCGAGCCATGGCGCACGCCGTCGGCGACTTCATTCTCGTCCACGTCAACACCCCGTTGGCCGAGTGCGAGCGGCGGGACCTCAAGGGGCTCTACGCCAAGGCCCGCGCCGGTCTCATCCCAGAGTTCACCGGCATCTCCGACCCATATGACGAACCGCTGGATGCCGACCTTCGGGTCGACACCAGCTCGCTCACCCAGGACGAGGCGGTCGCCGCCGTCCTCGACCACCTCATCGGCGGCGGGTGGGTCTCGCCGAACACATCGACAACGACGCAGAGGACCTCATGAATATCGACCCCATGCTGACACTTGCCTGCTTCGGCATCGGCATCATCGTCGGACTCACCGGGATGGGCGGCGGAGCCCTGATGACGCCGGTGCTCGTCATCTTCTTCAACATCCCGCCGCTCACCGCCGTCTCCAGCGACCTCGTCGCTGCCGCGGTGATGAAGCCGGTGGGCTCCTATGTCCACGCCAAGCACGGCACGGTGAACTGGGACCTGGTCAAGTACCTGTGCATCGGCTCGATCCCGGCCGCCTTCTCGGGCGTCTTCATCATCAAGGCCCTCGGGAACAGCGCCGAGGTCGAGGCAACGACCAAGACGGCCCTCGGCATAGCCGTCCTCATCGCCGCCTTCGGGCTCGTCGCCCGCGCCTACATCCGGCTCGTCGAACGTGCCCGGAAGCGGGACGGGAAGCTGCCGCCCCTGCCGACGGAGCGCCCACGCGTCACCGTGCGCAGGCTGCCCACCATCCTGCTCGGAGTGTTCGGCGGGGTGGTCGTCGGGATGACCTCGGTCGGGTCCGGCTCGCTGATCATCATCGCCCTCATGGCGCTCTATCCGGCCCTCAAGGCCAACCAGCTGGTGGGGACCGACCTCGTCCAGGCCGTCCCCCTGGTGGCCTCGGCCGCCCTCGCGCACATCCTCTTCGGCGACTTCAAGATGGCCCTGACTGCCTCGTTGCTCATCGGCAGTATCCCCGGCGTGTGGATCGGCGCCCGGGTGTCCTCGCGCGCTCCCGGTGGCTTGATCCGTCGAGCCCTCGCGTTCGTCCTGCTCGCCTCGGCGCTGAAGATGCTCAACGTCTCGAACACCCAGACCCTGCAGGTCCTCGGCGTGGCCCTGTTCGCGGCCCCGCTCGTGTGGATGCTCGTCCGGCGTCGGCACGGCTTTCCGGCGCTGGCCCGCCACCGGTCAGCGGAGGCGCCCGTCGAGGCCTGATACAGCCCACAGCCACCCACTCCACGTGTTCGCCGACACTAGCCGACGTTGCGTCGTCTCCTCCGCAAAGACCGCAGGAAAACGACGTCGTCACGGTCTAGTCCGAACCGCGCGAGCGTGGCCGTGTAAACCGCCCCGACAACCAGGACAACGAGCATGAGGTTGACCCACCACAGCGTGCTCACCTCGCGAACAGCCCAGCCGCCGACGGCCGAGACGCAGGCCAGAAGAGCAGTGCGGAGAATGGCGGGCCGCCGTGCCGTGACATGGAGAACGGCGTGAACCTGGGCAACCTTGGCGAGGTTGCCCAGGATGAGAGCGGCGCTCCAGGCGGTAGCGGCTCCACCAATCCCCCATTTCGGGATGAGGAGAAGATTGAGGATGACGTTGAGGACTAGCACAACGACGTTGTCGATGAGGCTCAGCGCTACTTTCCCCGACATGTTGAGAACGACCCCGCAAGGCCCGGCAGCCGCGGACACCATCTGGCCGAGCGCCAGGATGACGACGACAGCGGCACCGGCACCCTTGTCATCGCCAAGCACGCGTAGCAGCAACCCAGGGACGAGAAGCAGGACAACGAACGCTGGTGCCGAGAGCTGGACGATCCACCGCGTCGCACTGCCGTAGGCCGTCGACACCCCAGCACGATCGCCGATGTGGTGCAGATGGGCGACGTGTGGGCTGAACGTGTTGATGATGGGCGTCATAACGTAGACGGCGAGGGAGACAATTCGCGCCGCCATGGTGAAAATGCCCACCTGTTCCTCGCTTGCGTGGGCCGCGAGGATGAGGGTGCCTGCCCACACGAGCCCCGTCTGGGCTAGTGCTGAGCCCCAGCTCACGAACGAGAAGGAGAAGATGCGGCGAGCCTCGTAGACCGGGCTTGCACGGGGAATGCTTCGCATTCGCCTTCCCAGCGCAATCGCGGCCATGGTGGCCGTCGTCCACGCGGAAAGCGGGATAGCCAGGATGGCGCCGTCCACCCCCCACCCGAGCAGCAGGAAGGCCGCGGTGAGGATGAGTTGCAGGAGCGGGTCGAGGATCCGCCCGATGAGGGCGAACTCGCGCTGGCTACGCCAACCCTGGGTAGCCGAGAGCGCCGCGTCCGAGAAGGATGCGGCGGGAAGAGCGACAGCGATCCAACGAATCCCTGAGACGAGGTCGGGGTTGCCGTAGAACTGGGCAACGCTGGGGGCAAGCGCTGCAAGCACGCCACCGATGACGACCGAGGCAGCGATCGTGACGCCGAGTCCGAGGCGAACCGTGCCCCGCACCCGGGCCGCGTCTTCGTCGGCGAGAAACATCGCCACAAAGCGGGTGAGGCCTGCCCGGAAACCTGCAAGCGACAAAAGGCTGAGCAGGGTGAGTATCGCGTAGAGGACGCTGTAGCGCCCAACCGCAGCGGATCCGAGGACATTGCCGATCAAGGTGATCACACCGAGCAGTGCAGCCTGGCCGAGAACTGCACCGACAAGGTTGAGCCCGCCGCCTCGTGCCATCCGGGCCATATCGGCCCCGCCTGAGGCTCCCGACCTCCGGTGCCGGCCCCCCTGTGGTTGCGAGGGGATCTGGCGTTGGCTGTCGTTCATGGTGTCGCCCCGAGTTCCTGGACCGGGGGTTTTCGCCCGCTCGTTGGGCGCCATGGGGTTCGTGCAGTCACTCCGCACGCCCAATCCCAGAGCGGTGGTCTTGCGGTGGAGGCCGGACCATCGTCCACGTGCCCTGGACACGCGAGGGGGTTATGCCGACGGCGAGACTCCCCGACGAGAGCAACCGGCACTCGGCGAGACACGGCATGAGGGCGCTCCAGTGGTCAACGGTTGGGGCGCACAGCCTGAGCGAACCCAGATCGCGGCGCCTGCGGCGGACCACGCCGACCGCGATCCTGAACCATTATGACGGTTCACCCTCCGGGCCGCAGGCGTTGGATCACCTGCCGACGCACCTCTCAAACACTCCTACGGGCCCCCTCAGGTGCGGGGCTGGACGTGTTGGTGCTTCGGATCGCGTCGGGACTCGATTGGCCCTAGCGACCCCCCAAGTCAGGCGGGCCCTTGCGACGCGGCCGCCGCAAGGACCCGCCTGACCGTGCTGCGGCCAGTGCCACCCAGGTCACCGATGCCCGGATGCAACGATGGGCACCCCGCCGCGGCCCATCAGCAACCGGCGGTCGACGGTGTCGGCGACGCTGGAGGAACCTCGGCCTTGCCGTTGAAGGTGTTGCCGACCTTAACGTAGTAGCTGCGCAGTGACGACCCGAGGCTCATCTCACCAAATCCGTTCGAGGCGATGTCGCCGGATGCCATCCCGCCAGCCTGGAAGTCGTTGGAGCCGGAAGCCACATTGCATCGCACGAGGATGTCGTATGAACTCGTGTTACGGCTTGGGTTTGAAAGGACGTTGTCCTTCATGCGCACGCTGAAGCCAGCCTTGCGATACTGGCTGACGGTGTTGTATTCCCAGATGTTGCCCCAGCCGGAAGCCTGCTCGTTGTAGCCGATTGCGACTCCACTCGCCTGGTTCGCACGGAACACGTTGAAAGACGCGTCGACGTCTGTCGTGAACGCCCGGCCGTCACCCGGCAGATCGGAGACCGTGTTTCCGCTCACCAGGTTGTAGTTCGACGCCCCACCGATGCGGATCCCTTCTTGCATGTAGTGGCTGAGGGTCGAGGCGGCAACGCGGCGGACTGTGGTGCCGGTGATCGTCCAGCCATCGCTGTAGTTGCCGAGCCAGATGCCCGGCCCCGTGCCGCACGCGATGTCCTGGATCGTCGAGTTGCGGATTGTCCCGTAGCGAGAGGCTCGAGAGTGCACCCCCTTGCGGGTGACCGTCACACCGTCGAGGGTGATCCCATCCGACGGGATGATCGTCGCGCCGACGATGCGGCTCACTTCAACCAGGGCACCGACAGCCGCAGTCGGGTCGTTGACACCGCGGCCTGGGATTGCTCGGCGGCTCGCCCAGTCGCCGGCGGCCACCTTGCTGGTGAACCAGCGGGAAGAGAGATTGGCATTCACGCCTGCGACCATGACGCCGCCAGAGATCGTCACGCCCCTCAGGGTCCACCAGCTGGCGCCCCGGATGAAGGTCACGGTGCGATTCTCGTCGGGTCCACTCGCGCCACACGGCGGCATCGGTAGGGACGCGGTGAGTGTCACGGGGCCAGAACCTTCAGCCTCAATCGTGATGGGCGCCGCCTTCGTTCCCGACCCCTTGATGGTGATTCGCCCCGAGTAGGTGCCCGCCGCCAGGGCGATGACATCGCCCGGCTTCGCGTTGGCGATGGCGGTGCCCAGCTCATCCGAAGTCTGCACCACGCGGCGAAGACCCCCACCCGTCGGGACCGTCGGGGGGGATGCGGCACTGACGCCTCTTGGGGCGGTAGTCGGTGAAGTCGGCGTGCGCTTGGTGACTGCCTGCACCTTCGGGGTCCCGGCGGACGGAATTGCGGCCGCCGGGGACGCGGCCTTTGCCCCTTCCGGCTCGGCAGGGCTGAAGGGAGGCGGTTCCGCCGAGGCATCTGCAGCTAGCTGGGGCGTTCGGGGGGCCGAGTATCCGGCGTCATGCACGGTGCACGCCGTCAGTGATACGGCAGAGCCAACGACAAGTAGAGCGCTCATGGCGCTCAGGCGACAGCTAGTCATGCTGGTCCTTCAATTGTGGAGTAAGCCGGGGTTTGTGGGGCGGAGAGCAGTTCAGGGGCGCTCCCGCTCAGCGACTACCCACAGTACGGACGGGTAGACGGGCATCCAAGCCCCGACCGTTATACCTGGGTCATGTGGGGGTCATGGTTCTGCGAGCTGACGTGGTTGGCCTCCGGCCTGACTCGTGCCACTTGACCGCGAATCTTAGTTGGAACTGACGTTTGTGCTGGTCAGGGGCGTGCGGTTGGGCTGGTTGACGTACCCCGCTCGTCGGTAGGGTCGGTCCGTGGTGTTCATCCGGAAGTCGGCTGGCCGCTCGGGCGCCACGAAAGTCCAGCTCGCGGAGCGCCGCGACGGGCGCAATGTCATCCTCGAGCACGTCGGAACAGCCCGAACCGCGGGCGAGCTGGCCGTGCTGATGGCCGAGGCCCACCGCCGTCTGCGCCCCGGCCAGGACGCCCTGGACCTGCCGCTGCCCGAGCACTCCGCTGACGGACGGCCCGGGGTTATCACCGCGAAGCAGTCGACGCTGCTGTGGCAGGTCCTGACGACCGTGTACGAGCGGCTCGGGTTCGACGTCATCGGCGACGCGGCGTTCCAGCAGCTGATGCTCGCCCGGATCATCGAGCCGACCAGCAAGGCCGACTCGGTGCGCGTCCTGGACGAGATCGGCATCCCGCACGCGTCGCTGCGCACCGTGTTCCGGTCCCTCGCCAAGGCCGACGCCGGTGAGTACCGGGCCAAGATCGCCACGGCCTGCTTCACCCACGCTGCGGCCAGCGGTGACGTCTCCTTGTGCCTGTATGACGTGACGACGCTGTACTTCGAGGCCGAGAAGGAGGACGACCCGCGCAAGGTCGGGTTCTCCAAGGAACGCCGGATCGACCCCCAGATCGTCGTCGGGCTGCTGGTCGACCGACACGGGTTCCCCCTCGAGATTGGCTGCTACGAGGGCAACCAGGCCGAGACCACGACGATCATCCCGACGGTCAAGGCCTTCCAGGCCCGTCATGGCCTCGCGGACATGGTCGTCCTCGCCCACGCGGGCATGTTGTCCGCGGGCAACGATAACCTCGCGTCCCACTTCCATTGGTACCCGGTATGAAATGCCTGAGAGGGTCACGACCTGTTCGTCCTGGCGCGTTGTCGTTGAAGCGTCGTACGGTGCGACCGTGCGGACAGGGGCTCTCTTGTGGGAACCGCATGGGCAGGCCGTTGTTGCTCCGTGGGCTGCGAGCCCGTGTTAGTAGGTGGCCGCCCCTGCGACTGGTCCGGCTGAGCTGAGAGCGCGTATCCGTAGGTGTCGTTTCCGTCCCAGCGGTTCCCGGTTCTTGAAGCGAAAGGGGAAGCGGTGATGCGTTACATCGGGATGGATGCGCATCGGGAGTTCGCCCAGGTTGCCGTTGTGGAGGACGGGCTGGTTCGTGATGAGGGCCGGATCGGGGTCACCCCGGAGGCGCTGACCCAGTGGGCGGCCTCCTTGTCCGCCGAGGACCAGGTGGCGTTGGAGGCGACCGGGAACAGCGACGCGATCGCGGTGCTGCTCACCCGTCGGGTTGCGCGGGTGGTGGTGTCCAACCCGTCGAAGACCCGTGCGATCGCCGAAGCGAAGGTCAAGACCGACAAAGTCGACGCGAGGATCCTGGCGCAGCTGCTGGCGGCAGACTTCTTGCCGCCGGTGTGGCTGCCCGACCCGCGGACCCGGGCGTTGCGTTGGCAGGTGGTGCGAAGGGCGCACATGGTGCGAGTCCGGACGCGGATCAAGAACCAGGTGCACGCGATCCTGGCGCGGAACCTGTGCCCGACCCCGCCGGTGAGTGACCTGTTCGGCAGGACCGGGCGGCACTGGCTGTCCCGGCAGGACCTGCCCGCCGACGAGGTCGCGACCGTGCAGGCGTTGCTGCGTCAGCTGGACTTCCACGCCGGGGAGTTGGCGGTCGTGGACCGCGAGCTCGCCGTGGAGGCCCTGGCCGACTCGGTGGTGGCCCGGTTGATGACCATCCCCGGGATCGACGCGATCGCCGGGATCAGCATCGTCGCTGCCGTCGGTGAGTTCACCCGCTTCCCCGACCCGGACAAGCTGGTCGCCTACGTCGGGCTCAACCCGAAGGTGCGCCAGTCCGGCAACTCCGCCCCGGTCCACGGTCGGATCGCCAAGGCCGGCCGTGCCCACGTGCGCGGGGTGCTCGTTGAGACGGCCTGGTCCGCGGTGCGAGCCCTGGACCGTTGCGGGCGTTCTATCGACGCATCGCCGCCGGTCGCGGCCCCCAGAAGGCGATCGTGGCCACCGCGCGGAAGATGACCATCCTGGCCTGGCACTTGGCCTTCAAGGACGAGGACTACGCCTTCGCCCGGCCCGCCCAAGCCCCACCCGCAGCGCAACTGCTTGACGATTTCATCCGTCGAGCAGAGGACCTTGCGGATCTCGACGTCGTAGTCCAGGAACGGGATGAACTGTTCCCAGGCGGCCCGCCACAGCTTGGGGATGGCCGGGTAGGGCTTGCCCCACTTCTCTTCGAACTCCTCGAACGCTGCCCACGCAGCCTGCGCGCTCGGAGCGGTGTAGATCGGGCGCAGGTCTTTGGCGATGGCTTCCCAGTACCGTTTGGAGGCGTACGGGAAGGTGCCGCGGATCAGGTGCACGATGCAGGTTTGGACGATCGCGGCGGGGAAGACTCCGTTCACGCTGTCCGGCAGCCCCTTGAGGCCGTCACAGACTGGGGGTACCTCCCGCTTGCGGGGGCGGAAGAACACGTCGGCGATGCCGCGGTTCTTCAGTTCGGTGAGCACGCCCATCCAGAACTTCGCGGACTCCCCGCTGCCGTTGCCCGGCCATAGTCCCAGCACGTCACGATGCCCGGCCAGGTCGACCCCGATCGCGGCGTAGAACGGCTGGTTCCCGACCTGCCCGTCACGGACCTTGACCATGATCGCGTCGATGAAGATGGCCGCGTACACCCGCTGCAACGGACGAGATGACCATGCCTGCATGTCCTCGATCACCTTGTCCGTGATCCGCGAAACCGTGTCCTTGGACACCGACGCCCCGTAGATCTCGGCGAAGTGCGCGCTGATCTCCCCGGTGGTCAGGCCGCGGGCGTACAAGGAGAGCACGATCGCGTCCACATCAGTCAATCGTCGTTGCCGCTTCCTGACGATCACCGGCTCGAACGAGCCGTCCCGATCCCGGGGGACCTCGATCTCGACCGGGCCGGCGTTGTCGGTCAACACCCTCTTGACCCGAGTCCCGTTCCTCGAGTTCGCACCGTTACGACCTTCGACGGCGTGCTTGTCGTAGCCGACGTGCTCGGTCATCTCTTCCTCGAGAGCGGCCTCGATGACCTGCATAGTGATCACCTTGAGCAGCCCCTCGGGGCCAGTCAGGTCATCACCCCTGACGCGAGCGGCTTTGACCAGCTCACGCACCGCGTTACGCTCCACCTCTTCCGGGGTGAGCGTCTTCTTTGCTGCCTTGCGCAGTGGGCTCACGCCCACCAGTGTGTCGGTCATCATCCCGACCCTTCCCGCCGACCTCCGTCAGCGTGTTGGGCCAGTTACACCGTTCGCCGGACAGTCTCCCCCAGCGGACTTGACCAGCGGGACTGTCCGCCAAACGGTGTTTCTGGCCTGACACGCCAGTACGGCTGGTGGGGAAGGTTGGTCACCTGTGACCGAGACAATCACGAGCATGAACTTGATGCCCAAGGAAGCCAGGAAGCGGTCGTCGTCGACCGCCACCTGGAGTGAGAAGGCCGCGATCGCGCAGCTGGTCAGGGCTGCGCGGGATCGGGGGGAGGAGATCACCGGCCCGGAGGGGCTGTTGAAGTCGATCACTGCACGGTCCTGGAGGTGGCGTTGGAGGAGTGCGGGTCCCCCCGCCTGCCGGGGAGATGACCGATCACCTCGGGCATGCCAAGCACCGAGCGCCCGAGGGGGGCGCCGAGAACGTCCGCAACGGGCCCCGGGCCAAGACGGTCCTGACCGATGCCGCGGGTGAGGTGACGATCGAGGTCCCCAGAGACCGGGCCGGCACGTTCGAGCCGGTCATCGTCAAGAAGCGGCAGCGGCGCCTGTCCGACGTGGATGCGGTGGCGATCAGCTTGTTCGCCAAGGGCTTGACTACCGGGGAGATCAGCGCGCATTTCGCCTGGGGGTACCTCCCGCGTGCGGGGGCGGTGTACGGCGTGAGTGTCTCGAGGGACACGATCTCGAGGATCACCGACAAGGTCGTCGAGTGGGGGTGCCCCCGCTTGCGGGGGGAGATGCAGCCCTGGTCCTCGCGTCCGCTGCAGGCGGTGTACGCGGCGGTCTTCATCGACGCGATCTACGTCAAGGTCCGCGACGGGCAGGTCGGCAACCAGCCCTACTAGGCCGCGATCGGGGTCGACCTGGACGGTCGCCGCGACGTCCTGGGCCTGTGGGCCGGGCACGGCGGCGGGGAGTCCGCGAAGTTCTGGATGAGCGTGCTCACCGACCTACGCAACCGGGGTGTGCGGGATGTGTTCTTCATCGTCTGTGACGGTCTGAAAGGCCTCCCCGACTCCGTCCACGCGGTCTTCCCCCGCGCGATCGTGCAGGCGTGCGTCATCCCATTTGGTCCGAGCCCGACGGAGCAAGCTGCCCTGAAGTGCCTCTACTTGGTGACCCGAGGACTGGACCCCAAAGGCACCGGCCAGGCACGATGGATCACCCGGTGGAAGCCGGCACTGAACGCGTTCGCCGTCACCTTCGCCGACCGCATGCCCGCGGCGGAGAACCTCTAGAAGATGAACGCCAGAACACCGTTCATCGGACAGACCCTGACCAGCAGGAGCGACATCAAACCTGGGCCGGTTCGCCAACCATCGATGCGTGGAAGCCCTGAAACTAGGGGACCGTCACCTTGATCGGAAGGCTGTACGGACCCCAGCCGAAGGAGTTCCAGGCGCGTATGCGGTAGGTGTAGGTCCCCCCAGACGCAACGGGGGTGTCCGTGTAGGAGTAGACCACGCCCAGGGTAGCTTTGCGCACGCCGTCGCGGGTGATCTGGAACTTCGTCACCGGGCTCGCGCCCTGGTTGGCAAGAGTCCAGCTGAGCAGCACCGACGAGTACCCCGCCGGATTGCCCGACAAGACGGGGGCACCCGGGACGCCAGAGGCCGGGACGCCCGACTTCTCGGCGGTTACCGGCCCCTGACCGACGCTGTTGAACGCCGCCAACTGGTAGTAGTATCGCGTTCCGGTGACAACGTCGGTGTCGATATAGCTGAGGTCGCCCGGGCTGAGAGTGGCGAGCAGATCCTCGTGACCACTCTCGGTGCTTCGGAAGAGGCGATAGCCGAGGATGCCGGCGCCGCCGTTCGACGACGGCCCCAGCCACGTGAGGGTGAGTTTGGCGTAGCTCGCCGTGACTGTGAGGCTACGCGGTGCGCTCGGCGCATTCAGCAGACCGACACGCGGAGTTGCGTCTGCTGGTGTGGAATCAACCGAGGACCCCAACTGATTGGCGGCGGCCACGTAGTAGGTGTAGGTGATGTCGTTCTTGGCCGATGAGTCGGCATATGTCGGCTGACGGCTCGTCGCGATCTGGGTCACCGGGCTCGTGGCGCTCGAGCGGTAGACCACATAGGTCGTGAGCGGCAGTCCACCATCCGTGTCGGGAATGTCCCAACTGAGCACGACCTGATGGTCTCCGGCCAGGGCGGCGAGGTTGGCGGGCGCTGCAGGGACAGTGATTGAGTCGAGGTCGCGGAACATCCCGAGGCCCTGTTGTGGGCTGGACCCCACCCGGGTGAAGTCACCACCCACGAACACGGCCTCAGGGGTCTCGCCCATTGCGAAGATGCCCAGCGCACTGTTGATATTGGGGGCGAAGGCCGTGATGGCGCCCGTGGAGTTAACGACAGACGCTAGCTTGTTGCGGTCGAGACCCTCGAATGACGCGGTGCCGCTGAAGTGGCCGCCACAGTAGCTGTAGTTCCCCTTGAGAACTGCGCCTGTGACGTCACCCGTCGCATGCTTGCTCCACTGAGTCGCCCCACTTGTCGCGTCGAGCAGGCTGCAGCCGCCGCCTGATCCCCCGACACCCACGAGGAGCTGATTCCCCTCGAGCGACATGGCGAGTGCAGGCGCGCGCGAGCCCGCATTTGTAGGACCCGAGACGAAGGAAAGGTCCCATATGCCTGTGGCCGGGGCGAGTTTGGCGATTCTCCCCAGGGACCCGCGACCGTCGATGGTCGTGAAGTCCCCACCAACGTAGGTCCGCGTCCCGTCCTCGCTTGTGATCATGCTCCGGACCCGGGCTGAGGCCACCGGCTGCCAGGTCTGGTCGAAGGCACCCGTCACGGGGTCGAGACGGGCAAGGTAGCTGCGGTCGTGGACCCCGCTGCCATCGGTGACGCTGGTGAAGGGACCACCGGCGTAGAGGTACCCGCCAGCGACCGTCAAGGCGTCGACGGCGATATTCGTTGACGCTGTGAAGGAGGACTCGGTCGTTCCGGTCGCGAGGTCGAGCGCGACGAGCGATTCGTGGGGGGCGCCGTTGACGGCCGTGAAGTCGCCGGCAACCCACAAGGTGGTGCCGTCAGTGGTGAGCGCGTTGACTGCGGCGTTGGCCGACGCGGAGAAGTCCAGGTCAAATCGCCCCGTTGACGGCATGAACCTGGCGATGCGGTTAGCGGGGTAGCTGACCCCGGTCGGACTGTAGACCGTGGTGAACTCACCACCGATGATCACCGCGCCGGACACGTCGAGGATCGCGTTGACTCGGCCGTTGGCGCTCCAAGTGCGAGCCACCGTCGACGCAACGCCCTGGCTGGACTCCGCCTGCGAGGAGGGCAAATTGGAACTGGCCGCGAGCAACGTAGCGATTGCGACGACGAGTGTCCGACCAATACGAACCTTCACAACGTCCCCCCTCCACTCCACAAGTGGAGCGGAACGTGTCGAGTCGACCACTCGCACCCCAAGCGGAGGTCGTCAGGACATGTGTGTCCCGGAGAGAGACAATACACGATCTGCGGTAAGCCGCTGGCGGTTTTCGCGGTGATCAGTCGACGCTGTTGGCGGCACGAATGGGCGCTGCCGAACGAGCCGCTGGCCTCCCGCACCAACGTAGGCCTGCGTCCGACGGCTGCGTCGCTCGGCAGGTGCGAACCTGCTTGCGGAGAGACCGTCGAACGGACGACCAGAAAGGGGCAGGTCGTCCCCCCGGAGGGGATGACCTGCCCCTTTCGACAGGGATTGGACTACGGGCGGAGGACCAGGCTCATACCCATGCCCTTGGTCGACGGAGCGTTCGTCGTCGCCGACGTGCCCGGGTCGGTTCCCGCCGACAACCGAAGTCCGGAGTCGCTGGCGAAGGTCGAGAACCGTGTCGTCGAGGCGCCGACAACGGATCCACGGTCGAACTGACCGGTCCCGGGGGTCCATGACGAGGTGTCTGTCGAGCGGTCCGCGAAGATCGACACGACCAAGTCGCTGTCGAGCACCGGCTGCTCGGGGGTGAGATGTGTCGCGACGGCAGAGTCGGAGACAGCGGCCGAGGACGCCACCCCTGAGAAGCCACGGTAGACAAGCAGCTGTGCCACGGTGCGCTTCTTCACTGGTTGGGTGAGGGCAACGACGCTTCCGGCATCGCCAGACGATGCCTGCTTGGTCCACACGATCGCCGTCAGCGATGTGCCGACCGATACGGTGCGCACTTGCGTCCAGCCGACCGGGTCGCCCGGCACGGACGACGCCTCCCCAGACCACGCAAGCAGCAGGGTGTCCCCGCTCTCGGTGCCGCTCGGAATGGTCAGTGACTTGACCAAGTCGTAGCTGTCGGTCGTCGCAGCCTGAGCAACAAATCCGGTCCCCGGTGGGGTGGCAATGGGAGTCACGGCCTTGGTGACCACTGACGATGTTCCCGTGTTATCAGTGACTGTCAGCGTGACAGAGACCGGGCCGCCTGCGGCGTACTCGTGGTCGACAGTCATGTCGCTGGAGGTCGTCCCGTCACCGAAGTCCCACGCCCATGAGGTGATCGTGCCGTCGGGGTCGGAGGAGGTGGACCCATCGAGGTGGCACGTCATACCCGTGCACTGGGCCGTGAACGACGCCGACGGCGCCAGGTTGGCCGGCCGGTTGCCGAGGAAGACCGCGCGCCCGTGCCAGTTTGGGCCACCCGTGGTCGGTCCCGAGACAAGGGTCGCGGTGCCGGCCGTCGTTGAACCCGTCCAGCCGATGGAGAACAGGTCGCCCGTGCTCCGCTTGACGTAGTAGAGGGTCGAGCCGACGACGAACATCCCGCCGACGTCGGTGAAGTTCATTGACGACGTGACGGTGGACGCGACGCCGCCGACGATGCCACTGTCCGGGGAGAAGGGCAGTGTCTTGAGGGTCGACTGACCGTTGGCGTAGTAGAGTTTTCCGGCGGTGTAAAACATGCCGGTCACGCTGGCGAGCTGGCCGTAGAACGTCGGTGTCACGCCGTCATACGTGCCGCCACTGCCGTTGGGGACATACATCCATTTCGGATCGTGGTACGGGTTGATTTCCCGAAGGGCGCCGATGGAGCTCCCGTCGAATGATGCAACTTTGAGCATGCCAGTCGTGCCGACGAAGAGCTTGTCGCCGACGGTGAAGGCGCCGCGCACGGTTGCCCAGTCGATCGGAGTGCCCGTGAGTTGTTCCGGTCCCGCGGTCGCTCCGTCGAAACTCCATGCGGAGAGCACGTCGGACGTCGAAGGACCAGGGGTCGTGTCGGTTCGCACGATCTCGATGCCGTTGATGAGCGGGTTCTCCACGAAGTGCGTGAAGTCGATGTTGACGGTCCCGTCGCTGACGATGTTGTAGGACTTCATCGTGCCGACGTTGTGGCCGAACTGCGCCGTGAGGTCGAGGTCATTGAGAACCACATTGCCCTCGAGGGAGACATCGAACACCCGTTGTCCGGGCAGGCTGGTGCACGCACAGCGATTGGCGAAGTAGAGCCGAACCGATAGTGGGGTGCCGGCAGCCACAGGGAACGACCAGGACATCTCGGGCAAGCTTCCGGAGTCCCAACGCTCGCTGTCGAAGATCCCCGGTGCGGTTGTGGGCGGGACGGTGCCGTCGAGGGTCGCCCCTGCGCCGAAGTACGCGGCGCTACTCCCGGTGTTCCGGTAGGGGCTCGAGGTGCCGTCGTCAGCCTGCCAGTCCGGCCCCCCGTCGACGGCCGGCACCAGTGCGCCGCCGGCGTTCAAACGGTAGAGGACGTTGGTCGGCGACCCAAGCCCGCCGTGCCCCACGTAGGCAGTGGCCGGCAGCGTCGGGGTCGTCGTCGCTGTTGCCGTGTAGCCACCGGCATAGGGGAAGAAGGCCATCTTCGGCCGGTAGTACTCCCGGTTGGGGCCGATGTAGTCAGTGTCCGTGCCGATCCACAGCCCGTCGCGGGCGACAAGCATGCCGAAGACAGCCGTCCCGCGGGGGCGACGTCCCGGATTCCACGTCATCGGCACGCCCGAAAGGGGGTCGACCGCGGAGATGCCGGATCGTGGCACAGCAGCGGCGCCGGCGTAGTCCGAACCGTTGGGGTTGTTCATCCAGCGCATGTGGCCACCCACATAGATCACGTGTTCGGCCGCGGCCACGCCCCAGATCGTGTCTCCGCCACTCGAGGAGATCCACTCAGGCCGCAGGTCGGAACCGGAAGCCGTCATGCCCCACTTCGTTGCCGTGTCGCACAGCGTGCCGGCGTTGGGCCCGCCGTTAGCCCCGACCACGAAGTAGCTGTCATCAGGGGCGATTGAGACACTTCGGACGTAGGAGTCGACCGACCAGTTAAAGCACAGGGGTTTGAACTGGTTTGTCTGCCAGTCGGGTCGCACGCTCGAGCTTGTGCCGGTGAGGTCGATCTGGACGATCTGGTCACGGTCGAGTCCGTTGGCCTTGCGGAAGTTGCCGACGACCACCATGCGGGAGCCGTCCTTGGTGATGTCGAGCGCGGCGGGCCCGATGGGCTTCTGAGCCAAGCTCGAGTTGGTGTTGTGATGCTCCGTCAGGCTGACAGTGAGCGCGGTGGTCAACGCTCCCGTTGTCGGGTTCAGGCTCGCGAGCCCCCCGCGCGCGGCCGCGCCGACTGTCGTGAAGTTGCCGCCGACATAGAGGTTGCCTCCGCGCAGCTTGAGATCCTGGATCGCGTCGTTGAAAGTGGGCGGCTTGAAGCCCGGTATGGGCGCGCCCGTCGTCGCGTCAAGAAGTGCCACCTTGCTCAGGGAGACTCCGTTGACCGATCGGAAGGCGCCAGCGATATAGAGGGTGTTGGGGGTGGGACCGGGGGTCACAGCGTACACATTGCCCAGGACTGTGGGCTTGAAGGTCGGGTCCAGCGCGCCAGTCACGCGGTTGAACGCCGCGATGCCTGAGCGGGCCTGACCCCCGACCTCGCTGTACGTGCCAGCCGAGTAGACCTTGTCGCCCACCTCGGCGAACTCGAGCACCTTTGTGCCCGAGGAGATGCCCGGCGTTGTCACTGAGGGAATCTCCGATGGCATCGCCCGCGGAGTCGGCGGCGGAGACGGGTCCGGCGTCGCGGTCGCCGTGGCGAGACTCGCGAAGAACGTGGTCAGGAATGTGGCGACTGCGGCTGCCGTCGCGAGCGTTCGTTTCACGGGTGACTCCCTCATGTGCAGCCGCGTAGACGGCAAAGTAATTGGCCCCAGGCCCTGGCGACGCCCCACGTCGCCTCGTTGGGCTCCCTGCCCAACTCGATAGATCATAGGGTCCTCGGTCGTGTCTGGGTCGAAGTTTGGGAGATTCTCCAAGACGAGGGTGGCTGCCCTCTTGTTCCACTAACCTCGATCTTTCATCGGGGCCTCGGGTCGGGGTGGGCGGCGCCCTGGATGACCCGTGGGGCCTGATTCTCTAGTGGGGGTGTGACAGGGCTGGATGTCGGTCCCCGGTGGTCGTCGTCTTCCACGTGGCGAGGGGGGTGCAGGTCAGGGTCGGGTTGGCGCGTGCGCGTTGGGGTCAGGGCGGTGCGGCGGTGAGCCGGGCGTGGCCGGTGATGACCAGGTCGGCCCAGGGGGCGGTGTCCTTGATGTGCAGCAGGGGCCGTCGTCCTCGCCTGGCGAGGGTCGCGGCCATGGAGAACACGCGGAGCCGCAGCCGCTTGGGTTCCCACCGTCGAGCATCGGTGTCGTGCAGCGCGATCAGCTGGGTCCAGGCGGTCAGGTCCAGGGCGAGCTGGACGATCACCAGCCAGATCCGGTTCTGGTCGAACCCGTGTAGTGGGAGGTCGGCCAGGCCGGTGTCTTTGGCGATCCGGATCCGGTCCGCCCCCGCAAGCGGGAGGTGCCTCCTACAGCGGGCGCGCCGGCGGTGCCGCAGCTCCAGGTCCTGCAGCTGGCCGCGGGCCGTGTTGGTCGCGAACGCGGTGAGCCGGTACCCGTCGACGTCGTCGAAGCGGAGCTGGGCGCCGGGGTGGGGCCGTTCGCGGCGGAGCGTGACCCGCAAACCGGGCGGGTACCCCTTCAGGAGTCCTCTGCTGGTGAGCAGGTCAGTGATCTCGACCAGCCCGGCCCCTTCCCGGGTGTCGCCATCGGCGTCGAGCGCGGCCTGCCAGCACGACTCGGGGACTAGGGCGTAGAGGGCGGACATGACCTCGGGCAGGGTGAACCCGACGGAGTACTGCACGCCACGGGCGTGGAGCCAATCGAGGAAGTCGTGGGTGTGCCCGGCGCCGTCGGTGCGGAACAGCACCTTCTTCCCCGGCCGGGACGCGTCGATACCCGGCAACGCCCTCACAGCGGCTCGGGCGACGCTGATGTGGTCGGCCGCCGTGTTCGACCCGGCGTTGCCCTTGCGCAGCAGCATCGTCAACGGC
>APMI01006934.1_pt1 | contig 17199 bp, 10 predicted proteins | sample 667938 | NCBI WGS metagenome assembly APMI01 (sample SAMN01084076, study PRJNA167559) | wastewater metagenome | biome: Wastewater | place: Denmark: Ejby Moelle, Odense | collected 2011-11-28 | reverse complement strand
CAGGACCAAGAAACATGTGGCCACACCGTACAAAAAATCGAACTGCAAAAGACTGAATATGTAAACGCAGGTAATTAAGGTAGTACCAATATTAATCGAAATGAATCAGTTTTGTCGGGTCTAGAGTAATAACCTCAGACATCATTGAAACAGTTTCAAAACCTTTTGATTTTGGCTTAGGCTTTGTTTTCGCCCCTTTCATTTGCAATAGATACTTTTCCAAATCATGGTCATCCTCCAAGTCTTGAGCATTTATTGCATGACTTCGGTAATAACTTAGCCAGTGCCATTTCAATGCAGCCCAATTCGTTAGGAAGATTGATTGTTCATTATAATTTTTATACTTGATAGAAATTATAAAACCGCCTCCCTTTGCTTCTTTTTGATGGTGAATCACAATACGCTCAATCAACGTGTGGATAAGGCGTTTCAATTCATCAAATCCAACGTCCTCTGAATAGCTCTCTATAACTGATTTCGCTTTCTTTCTTCTTGCATCATAGTCAGCTTCACTAATCATAATTTCTAAGTCTTCAATCTCCCTTTCAATTTTGGCCAGCTTATTTTTATTTGAGACATACTCTTTAACAAAGTTCTCGTCATCACTAAGAGCTGGGTTTTTTAGCAATTGTCCCAAACGCTTTATCGCATTTACGGTATTTTCTTTTTCGATTTCTTTTTTAGCCTTGGCTTTCTTAAGCTTCAAAGACTGAGTGCCATCTTTTGGAGCAGCAACCAATAATGATTTTAACCCTTTAGAATGAAAAAGATGTTGGATTATAAACGTCTCAAATTTCGGCAAAGAAATGCCTCTACTGGCTGTACAAGTTTTATGTGGCGGTCGTTTCCCCTTGCACTTATAAGCATTATCACTACCCTTTGGCCGCTTTTTTCCAAGCACCTCATTTTTGCAATGGCCGCACGAAACCAATCCATTTAATAGGTAATGATGCTGCTCCTTTTTCCCAACGTTTTTCTTATTGTTTTCCAGATTCGCATTCGCAGCATCCCAAATGTTTGGTTTTACAATAACAGGAATATCGTTAAAGATTATTAGCTCAACGGGAACTTTTTCTTTGTGCTGCTTTCCATTTATATACTTGATATTGTCTTCATGCCTCCACCATTCTCTTATTCCTTTATACATTTTATTCCGAAGCATATCGCTTATGACATTTCCTCGCCACAATACTTTGCTTTTACTAAATTTTATTTTGGTATTGGTGTATTTATCTCGCCTAGTGATTTCGCCAGAGAAATTGCCACTGAATTTAGTTGGAACACCTTCTTCATTAAATATATTAGCTATGGTATATGCTCCAACGCCTTTGAGAGATAGTTGGAACATTCTGCGTACATATTTGGCCTCCTCCTCATAAATTTCATACTTATTGCCAGCACCTTTTTTGTAGCCATAAGGTTTAAGCCCGTGGGTTTTGCCTTCCCTTGCTTTTCTCGCATTAGCCAACCTGACTTTTTTGGAGGTAATCTCAGAGTAGTAAGAATTTACCACACTCATTAGCTTTGCAAACATCCTATTGGTGTCATTATCTAAATCAAACTTATTTCCGCCAGGATAATATTCTATTCCATTGTTCAAACACTCTGCAACAAAAAAATCCCAAGTTCTAGTATCACGTTCAATCCTTGATTGGTCAATACAATAGATATGAGTAATTTCCTTTTTCTTGATGTCACTAAATAAATCTGATAGGCCATCTCTTACAGATTCATCAAGCGTTCCGCTAATGCCGTCATCAATATATACCCTAAAGCCAATGCCTAGTTTCTTGGCACAAACAATACCTGCCTCCCTTTGATTTTCAATGGTATGCTTATCAGCTCTGTTTTTTGAAGTTCTGCAATAGATTCCTAGCATAGAAAATTAAATTATGGAAATCCCAAAAGGGAGGATGCTTAATTGGAAGTTATAGAAGCATCCTTGAAAGGTAGCAAACCATGATTAGAAGCTATTTTTTTTACTTTCATTATGGTTTTTGTGGAGCATTCGTGAACGCTGCTTGTTTCACGAATGGTTAACCCTTTCTTGAGTGACTTGATGATTTTTTGGGATTGTTCTTTCTGTAGAAACTCTACTTGAGTTTCATTACTTCCTATTGGTCTGCCTAACAAGCCACCTCTCTGTACATAAACTAGCCGCCCGACTTGAGTTCGTTCCTTTATATTTTCAAGCTCTGTCTCATACAAAGAACTCATAACCGAGCTTATCATTTTCCAAATCGGATTCTTTTTACCATTTGGTCGTGATTGCAATCCAATATTTCTTACAACAACGTTCACTTCTCTTTCTTCTAACCATTCCAATGTGCGTATAACATCACCTGTATTTCTACCGAGCCTACTGAACTCTTCAACCACTAATTCTTCAACTTTTCCAGCTTCAACCAACTTGACCAGCTCCATGCCTTTTGGTCTATCCTTAAAACTGATAGAGCCAGAAATTTTATCCAGCAGTATCAAATCATAATTGTCTTTGTCCATTGAAAACCTATCGCCTGTCTGTTGGATGGTAGAAACTCTGTTGTATTTTACCTTCATTGTAGTCTTTTTAATCACACAGTAAATGTACAACAAATTGTTGATTTCCAGGCTCTTATGGCATAAAAAAAGAGAAACAAAAATGTTTCCCTTTTAGTCATAAATTCTTTTACAACATCTGTTATACTATCGTATTTTAAATTCTGGGCTATTACTTGAGATTCCCGAACTACTAACCTTAATATATTCATCAGCTCCTTTACAGATACCTGACCAACCGCTATAAACCTTATCGCCATCTTCCACCGCCCTTATCGTATGAATCTCCCCCAATGCAGTTTCGCCAACTCCTGAATTTCCATAAGTTAAGATGACTAAGTGACTAGCCTGACCATTATTTGTTTCTACTTTGTTGAAATAAACAAAAAAGTAAGAGAAATCCATACCACAATGATTTATCACCCCTTTCACATCAGGCTTACCCAAGAATGGTACAATTTGTTTTTGAAGTTGATGAGATAGCTCCTGTTCAACATCATGGAAACGCATCAACCTACTTTTATTGGTATTTGCAGTGTATGAATTAGGATTCAATAATGTTTCTACAGAACAAGTAGATTTTGATTTTATTAGTGAGTAACAATCTGGTATTGCTGTTTCTTGGTTAGTAATACAAAGTCCATCTGGTTGCAGCATATAACAATCTGAGCAACCGTCTTTGACTATTTTGCCACCTTTAAATTCTGCTTTTTCAAGCATAGGATTATTATCTGCATATTGATATTTCATTTCAACTTTATCACCCTCAAATATTAGTTCATAGCTTGCTTTTTGGTTAGGAGCATTACCAAATCTTTGTTCAAAGAATAAAACCTGTTTGATATTTTTATTGTCTTCAGCAGGGCGAACCTCAGAAGTAGAAGTAGTTTGTTTTGAATTACCATCAAGGGGTTGTTGCTTGGGTTTGGTATTGCATGTAATAAACACAAATCCAAAACAGGCAATAAACAGGTTTCTGGTTGTCATTCTTTTTCGCATGTGATTTTATTTAAGTTTCATTTCAAGAGTATAAAGCTGTATTACAACATAGCAAAAATAGTCTTATCTTATCATTTATGATAAGGTAGAAGTTGAACAATTATTGGACTTTCCCCAGCGATGGGGAAACAGGTTAAGGACTATAATGAGTTGCTAATAAATCTCGGAAAGCGTATAACCGCTTTTCGCAAGGCAAAGGGCATGACCCAAGCCGAACTAGCCTTTAGGTGCGACTTTGAAGACCCTAATATGAATCGGATTGAAAAAGGGAAAACTAATCCTACATTCTTAACACTTGAAAAAATTTGTAGGGAACTGGATGTAGATATATCAACTCTTTTAAAAGACCTTTGAGCGTATTAAAATTAGTTATTGTCTATAAAAGTATCCATTCATATAACTTTAATTTTGCTATACAGCCTTCGCCAGCACCTTATCTACAAACTCATCCATGCTGCTTACATGGTGCATTTCTAACCTACTGTTGCTGGTCTTTGCTAACTCTTTGAAATGTTCCTTGCCACAATGGATTTTCCCTTGCTCTACGGGTCTCAAGAACTCATAAGACATAGAACCTTTGCTTTCCACCACAAAGTACAGTTGCTCTAGTCCATCAAGCTCTATTAAAACAGCCCAGTCTGGATTGTACATTCCCAAGGGTGTATCAATCTGAAACCACTTGGGTAACTTGGCATAAACTTTTACATTGGTATTTTGCTCAAACTCTTTTGCTAGTTCTGATTCTATCCCACTATCATACACCACATAATCGTAAGGGGATTTGGTGCTGGCAATCATATTGGATTTCAAGTAGCCCGTTAATTCTTCGTCTTTGAACAATTGCTGGCTATGGTATGCGTCCTCACCAATCTTTCTATAAACAATACCATCAACTACATGCAAACGCATTTGCTCGTTAATAATATCAATGCAACCCTCCATAAACTTTTGGGGATTGATTTTGAAGTAATTGATGTTGTTGCAACCAAGCAAAATGGCCACCACTGATTTCCTTGTTAGCTGTGTTTCATTTTGCAGATAGGTAACTATATCTGGCAACACAGAAACTTCAGTAGCAGCACTACTAAATTCATTTTTAGGGTCTTCACTTATATCAATACCACCTTTGTCAATCTTTAGATTTACTTTATTGTAAATGAGCTTGCCACCGTTAACAATGAGTTTATCATTGATTTGCTTGATACAGGCATCCACTAATTTTTGGGAATCAAAATTTACCGAGTAGGTCGTTTTGTATTTTATCTTGTCCCAAAGCTTCTTAAACTCTTCATCGTCCAGAATCTGCTCTTTAACTTTTGCCGTAACCTTATCCTCATTCTTTTTGATTTCACGTTTACCAGCAGTTTGTTTTAGTGTATCAATAATTTGGTTAGCAATATGTGGCTCGAACTCTTGTCCCAAATCAACTGTTCCATTTTTCAAGGCTTCTCGTAACTGGTCTTGCACCTTACCTGCTTTCGTGATATACTGCATCAATGCAAAGTGATTGTATAATTGTTCCGATTTTTCCTGACCGAGAAATACTGGCTCACTACCAATCATTTCAACAACCACATTGTTGAAACTATGGGACTGCAAAACACCAAAAGCAATGCCCATATCCTTCTCCATTTCTTTCTGCAACCCGTCAACAAAATCTTCATAGGATTCACTAGCCATTACAGTTAATGTATTTACTGCAAAGCCCATTACTCTTTCTCCTTGTTGGTTTACCGCTAGCCTTAAACCTCTTCCAATCTCTTGTCTTCTGGTAATATCAGAATTGCCAGCTTCTTTCAATGTGCATATTTGGAAAACATTGGGATTGTCCCAACCTTCCCTTAATGCAGAGTGTGAAAAGATGAACCTTAGCTTATGTTTCTTTTCAGTACCAAAGCTTAATAAGGTTTCTTTATCCCTCATGATTAGTTGGTAAGTATCTTCATCATTGCTTCTTTCAGATGAATCCTTGAATGCTTCAAACTTCTCTTTCTTGTTGCTTTGCTTAGGCTTCTTATCAATGGAGAAATAACCATCGTGAACAGCAGAAGCTTCACTATCCAAATCCTGTATTCCAGCGAACAGGGTTTTATACTTCGGCCTCTTTATCAGCTTCTTGTATTCGTCCTCAAACATATCAGCATAGTCACCATTGGTAGGATTTCCATCATTGTCATACACCCTGTAGTGCTTTACAGCATCAATGAAAAACAGGCTCAAAACTTTTATGCCTTGAGGGTTTAAGATTAGCTCCTTATCCAAATGCTCCTCTATGGTTTTCCTTATCTGCATCCTTTTAATGAGACTATCATCAAAAGCACCAATGGCTTCGCCTATCTTAATAATAGTATCATCACTTAGCTCAATGTATTCATCTCCTTGAGCAGTATTGATATTCCTTACAAACAGGTTTACATATTGTGGCAGTTTAGTCAATTGGCCAAAATCCGTATTCTGTTTTACATCCTTTGAAGTGCGTTTGGCTTTGCCTTCCTTGTCTTTTATATCTAGCTCTACTTTGGCAGTAATGCCATTTGCATTTTTGGTTGAAACAAGCCTTATATAAGCTGTGCTAACAGCAGAGCCTTCCACCTTAACAGAGGCCACTTCAATTTGCTTCACCAATTGATTCCTGTACGCATCAACAGCGTCCAGTTTGTAGAGCAGGTTTACTTTCTCTTTGTGCGTGGCTGAGTAACGCAACAAGGCCAGTGGCTTTAGGTTTTTTACAGAACGCATGGCCAAATCACTACCAATTGTTTTTTGTGGCTCATCAATAATCACAACAGGATTTGCCTTTTGTATAAGGGCTATAGGCGTATAACCTAACTTGTCATTGTAGTCTAGCAAAATCCTGTTTGCTTTCTTTGATTCAGCTTCAAGGTCTTTGTTGAATGCTTGAATATTAATAACCATGATTTGCAGATTATCATCCACTGCAAAATCCCGTATCTCATTTAGGTCACTGCTTTTGTAAATGAAAAAATTATAGTCAATACCGTTATAGTTTTCCTTGAAATGCTTTTTAGTTATCTCCAATGTTTTGTAAACACCTTCTTTAATAGGAATGGATGGTACTACAATAATGAATTTGGTAAAGCCATACTTCGCATTCATCTCCATGATGCTGCGTAGGTACACATAGGTTTTTCCTGTACCAGTTTCCATTTCTACTGAGAAATCCAGATGTCCTTTTAATTGTTCTTTGTTGGATGGTTTTAGGCCATTACGCAATTGAATCTTTTGAACGTTCTCCAATATCTGGTCGTCTGTAAGCTCCAGCTTGTTGGCAAAACCTATATCGTTCATTTCTAGGTTTTGCTGCTTGGCTAGGTATTGTGGTGAGTAAACGGTAAAGTTGCTCTTGGCAATTTCCTGCCCAGCAAAAATATCCACCACACTACTTATGGCATCATGCTGATAATCTAAGCCTTTATCAAATTTTATTTCCATGCTTACAGACTATTGATTTGTTGGATATTGTACTGCTTCAAAATTTGGATGGAGTTGGTCTTGGCTACATCATCCTTAAAACCATTGTCATTGAACAATACCCTGCAAGTAGATGGGTTTAAAGCTTGCTTCCATTTACCAATTTCCTCAGCAACCTGTAATGTAATATCATTTGCCAAGCAAACAAATAAGCTGCCCAATCCAATGCTATATACTTTGGATTCACCAACCATTTTTTCTTCTATAGGTACAGTTAGGTTTAAGCCGTATTTCAATAACACTTCAAACAATACATCATCTTCTGTTCTGTCTATTTTTATGCTGCTGGTGCTATTGAATAAGTTTTGTTCAAGATTCTCAATACTACCATCCCAAGTGTGTATATTACTACTATCTAACTTAAATACTTTGAAGCCTATATCTAATTGAGTTAGCAGCTTTAGTGCGGAGAAATCGGTACTTTCAATGTCACCCAAAGGAAGTTCTGTAGCCTTTTTTAGTTCCTCTTCATCGGCCTTAACTTGTAACTCACTAATTATTTTATCACCTGCAAGTCTTATGCGTTCTTTAGCTAGCTCGGCAATATTTGGTGGCTTATTAATGTTTTCTAAATAGCTAATAGCTCTTTGTAAAGTTGCTTTTGAACTACCAGTGGCACTTTTTAAATTTTCGACTAGATTCTCTGGTAGTTGAACCAGAATAAATTTACATTGATAGGCATTTAAAGTGTTTAATTTCATTATAGTCTCAGAAGTAGTACCTGAACCTGAAAAGAAATCCAACACAATATCGTTGTCTTTAACACCTAAAGACTTGAATAAGTCATAAAGCAGTTCTGGGTCTTTAGGGTTAGTAAACAAATTTTCTCCAAATAATTTTGTCAAATTTTTTGAAGCTACACGACCATCTTTATACCGAATGCTTGTCAAACTCTGAAACTCGGTGTCCTTTAAATATGTTTTATTATTTGGAACTGTATCATGGGTATTTGCAAAATGAACAAGCCCGTTTTTTATTCTTTCTTTCATTGTGTTCTCTGGGTAACGCCAACCACTTGCAGGAGGCTTGCACAATTCCCCAGTTTCTGGATGATACACATCGTAAACGTATTGGCCGTGATTAGGGCCTGAAATATCAGATGCAAAATAAACGCCCTTTTCATCCATCCAGTTATAATGTTTGGAAGATTTAATTGGGTTCGACTCTGGGAATTGACTATACCATTCTAGAGCCTCTCGATGGATTGCCTCCCAGTTATCTCCATGCTTATCTCTTAATGAATCAAATGCTTTATATATTTCATCTAGTCCTTCTTTTTTTTCAATCCAACTTCCCTTATTTACTGTTTTGCTTTTCACAAAACATAATATGTATTCATGTTGAATGGAAATGTAATCTTGGTCATTCTTACTGCTGTTTTTCCAAATAATTTCGCCAGCAAAATTATCTTCTCCAAAAATCTCATCACATAGTTTCCTAAGGTTATGTACCTCTTTTTCGTCAATCGAAACAATTAATACTCCATCATTCCTCAATAAATTTCTAGCCAATTTTAACCTTGGGTACATCATTTTTAGCCAGTTGCTATGATAACGTCCATCGCTTTCTGTATTGGTGCTGGTTCGTTTACCCTCTTCATCTAATTGTCCTGTAACAGCCAAATAATTACTTAAATTGTCACTATAGTTGTCTCTATACACAAAATCTTTTCCAGTGTTATAGGGAGGGTCTATGTATATCAATTTTATTTGGCTAGAATAGCTTTTTTGCAACAATTTCAAAACCTCAAGATTATCACCTTCGACATAGAGATTATTAGTGCTATCCCATTTCTTGCTGCTTTCTTTATCTGGGCGTAAAGTGGCAGTGCTGGGCTTATTGGCTTCACGCCTTGCATCACTTTTTCCAACCCAAGTAAACCTATAATATTCTTCATTGGTTTCCACCTCATCGCTTATCAAAGCCTCAAGCTCCTTCAAGTCAATTTTACCCTCTTTTACAATAGTTGGGAAAAGGCTTTTCAATGTATCTATATTGGCCTGCAGCACATCATGGCTTTGGCTAAGTGGGTGTTCCTTGGTTATCTTTTCCATATTATCTTAGTTGCTCTTTTATGGTTTCAATTTCTTTTCTCAGGCGGTAAACATCTGTATTTATTTTCACTTGCTCATTCAACTGTATTTCATTTTTTGCTTTGGCCTCCAAACTGGCTATTTCAGCCTCCTTTTTCCTCATCAATTCCAGATTGGCCACATCTTGCTGGCTACGCTCCAAAGGCCTGTTTTGGTATGTACCAACAATGTTGGCCGTTTGCAGGGCAATGATACTTTGGTTATAACTGTTGTACAGGGTTTGCAGGTTCTGCTTGTCCAATTTATCAAAAGCCAGATTGTTCAGGAACAAAACTTGTGATGGGTTTTCTGTGTTAATAGCTATCGTTTCCGTAATCAAGTTTTTTTCAATCGTTCTTTTAGAGCTATCATTTTGATTGAGGCGTTTGGTACAGGTGTTTATTACAAACCCAGCTTGGTTATAAACGCAAAGCAATAGATGGTATGGCAAGAACTTCTGTACAAAGCTGATGATGGAGTGGTGGTTCTTTTCAAAGTTCTCCTCACTCGTTTGCACAGCTATTACCTGAATCTCCTCAAACACTGTCTGCTGGTCACTATATGCAGCTACATTTATTTGCTCTGGTTTTAATGATGCCAACCAATCCATCTGGATAATAATGGTTGCATCATCCAGCATCTTCTTTTCAGATAGCACCAATTGAAAATTACGCTTAAAAAAAGCTTTGGTAATCTTTCTGTTTACCAAGCTTCTTTCTGGCAGTTGCAATATCGTTTTCAATAACTCCATTCTTACTTGATGATTAAGAATGAAATGATTTCATAAGGGGCATTGATGTCTTTCTTTGAAATGGCTGTACCCCCAGGTGTGGCCAATGAATCCAGCCCAAACTCTTCATCTACTCCTTTGATGTTTACCAATGCAGCATCCAGTAACTGCACATAACTATCCATGTTTTTGCCAGCCTTGGTTTGTTTATTGAAAGCTGCTAACAACTCATTGGCGATTTCCTTTTTACCTAAACATAATTTCTTGAAATAATCAAGGCAACGTTTGGGATTGTTGCTTGGTATGAATATTTCTCCACCCTCGTTTACATAACATAAAGCAAAAGGATAAATGGCATTGTTGGCAAACACATCATCCGTGTTTTCAGTGAGTTCCTTTAGGCAGAAGATGGCACCTTTTTGACCATCTGTTACATTATTCTGGGTAATGGAGAAAATGCCTTTGGGCATCAATTCAAATGCTGTTTTTTCTTCCTCAGTCAATCGGTCTGCATCAATCTTGAAATCATTGAAAGTTAAGTCTGTTATGGAAATGCCTCCTTCAATGTCTTCCAAATCAAGTACCTGAGTTTGTAACTGTTTTAATTGCTTACGCCTATAATCCAAGTCTTGATTTTGGTTGGCTGTTTCATCAATGATATTATCATCACCAGTAGCAGATACATCGAGAATTTGCATCCTGCCCCTAACCCTTCCAATCAAATCAATGTAGCTATCCAAATCAAGGTTGGGGAAGAAGTTTACTAACTGAATTTTCTCGTTTACAGAACCAATCCTATCAATACGGCCAAAGCGTTGAATGATACGAACAGGATTCCAGTGAATATCATAGTTGATTAGGTAATCACAATCCTGCAAGTTTTGGCCTTCAGAAATACAATCGGTACAGAATAGAATATCTATCTGGTTCTTTTCATCTGGATAGATAGCGTTACGTTTCTTTGATAGCGGTGAAAAGTTGACCAATATCGAACTTAATCCAGACAAACAATTGGGCATATTGGTTTTGTTGGTGTCTCCACCTGTTACTTGTGCAGCGTACAGGTTCTGCTCCAATAACCATGAACTTAGCTCACTGTAGAGATATTTTACAGTATCTGCAAAGGCCGAGAATACAATTACCTTTTTGTTGTCCTTGTTAAAAGGGTTGGTAATCTTTTCAAGAATTAATTCCTTCAAGATTTTGAGTTTAGCATCCCTTGAAGCATCCACCACTTTTGTTTGTGAAAGGATTGTTTGAATCCTTCTTTTATCGTCCAAAAGGTCTTCTTTGCATTTTATCAAATCAAGGTCTTGTAGCAGCACTTTTACCTTGCCACCAACCAAGAACTCTTCTAAGGCTTCATCATCAAAATCAATGCTCATAATATCAAGGCTGCTATCAAAAAAGTCCGAGGCTTGGGCATTCTCCACTTTGGCCAGTAATTCATCTATTTGTGTTAGCAATGATTCCAATGTTAACCTGAAGGAATGGATAGAGCTTTCCAATCTTTTCAGCAGGTTAACCCTCATTAAGTGAATCAAGCTTTCTTCACGGTTTGATTGCTTGAAAACGCCTTTCGATGTAGTGGTATCATATTTTGCTTCATAGCTCTCCTTCTTATCATCCCTTACATAAGATAGGGGAGAATAGAACTTTAAGTTGAGGGCATTCAGCTCATTGTTTACCTTGTCAATTGTAGGAAAAGAGCCAGCAGTATCAAAATCTGGGCTTCTGCTTATAGGGGGCAATCTGGTTGGGAATTTTCCAATATCGCTTACGTCATAATACTTTTCAATATGCTTTCTTGAACGTGCTATGGTCAGCAGGTCTAATAGCTTGAAATAATCCCCATTCAGGCCATTTACAAGCTCATCCCTACTAGCACTATCATTTGCATTGGTGCGAAGCCAATGATTGAACTTTTGCTGGGCTTTGCGTAATGTTTGTTCAATGCTGTTGATGCCAAAAGGCTTCAAGGCTTTGTCGTTTTGCTCAGTGATGAATGCTATCTGGTTCTTTATATCATTCATTCTGGTATTCACAGGTGTTGCTGATAACATCAAAACCTTTGTCTTAACGCCAGTTTTAATGATGTCAGTCATCAACCTGCTATATCGTGTAATGGATTCCTTTCGTGGGTCGTTATTCCTGAAATTGTGGGACTCATCTATCACCACTAAATCATAGTTGCCCCAGTTTACAGTCTCAAGGTTGGTATCACCAGAAAATCCTTTTTCCCTGTTGAGGTCTGTGTGGTTCAATACATCAAAATTCATCCTATCCTTTGACAGGATATTTCTAACATCATTCTGACTATAGATAATCCAGTTGTCACGCAATTTCTTTGGGCATAGAACCAAAATCCTATCATTACGCAATTGGTAATATTTCATTATTGCCAATGCTTCAAAAGTTTTACCAAGTCCAACACTATCTGCTATGATGCAGCCACCATAAGTTTCAATCTTATCTATTGCACCCAATACAGCATCTTGTTGGAAGTTGAATAACATGCTCCAAACAGTGGTGTCCTTGAAGCCAGTTTTTCTTAACCGTTGCTCTGAAACTTCATTGATTACTTTGTCCCTGAAAACATGGTTTAAAGTAAACTTATAAAGGGTGTCTGCTGAGTTGCTAGCAAATGCCTTGCTAACGCTGTTTTGGATTTGTAAGGAAATGTCTTTATTGCTTTTGTTCCATGCTGTTTCAAAAATGGTGAGGAACTGGTTTCCTTCATCTATAAACTCGCTAATGTAAATGGGGTTATCAGAACTCAAACGCCCAAGCGTAACAAGATTGAGGTCATTAGGTACAATCGAATAACAAATGCTTGAGTCTGCATTTTTAACGAGAATGAATTTTTGCCCACCAACCTTGCCTTCACGCATTTGACATTTGGTTGAGAGGATTTCGTAGGCTTGCTCTGCTTTATACTTATACTTCAAGTCAAAATATGCTTTGGATTCAGCATCATCATACGAAAAACGAAGGTCATTCTCAGCATTTCGATTGTCGATTAGTATTTGTATAAACTTAGCACCCTTGAAATAATCATACAGCTCATACAGCGATAATATGCTTTGGTAAGATGTGGCTATATAAATCTCGGAATCCTTTGATATTCTGGAACTAAGCTCTTCAAAAAAAAGCTTGTCTTGGTTGTTTAATATTTTCATTTTGGTCAGAGTTAAAGGGCATTCCCATTTCTTTTCAATGGCATAAAGAAATGCTTTCAAATCTAATGCTAATATGTGAAATCCAAGGCGTTCTAGTACGAGTCTTGGAGATTCTGGATTGCCGCATATTTATTGTTATATGAAATACTACAGAATAAAACAGGAGGCAGGGTTAGCTGCCGAGGAAAACAACTATACCTCATAGGACAAAGATTACTGCACCCGTATTCAGCATTGCCAATAACCAGCATAACCATTGAGAAGGCAAAAAGACACCAAGGCTTCATCGTGATATTGTCCAATGACATTTTTGATGGGGGATGGCCAGAAGTAACCAATCAGAAATGTCCACAGGTAGAATTGAATGATTACTTAAGTTTTGCCATGCTGAAATTTCTTTAATATTGGCTCATTCCGTACATGCCAGTTGAGTAACAGGTTTTGATGATTTGCTAGATATTTATTATTGGCTGTTTAGCCATTATATCTTTCATGCCCCTTGTGTTTTTACACTGAGGGGTTTTTGTTTTAGCATACTTTAATTTTCGACCATTGTGGCCTAAAGAGAGGTGGGATGAATCTTTCGTTGACAAGAAGATAACAATTAAAATTTGGGGCGTTTCCTGGCCCTGTAGGCGGTGCTATTGGCATTGATTGTAACTGCTGGGATGCTCTGCTTATCAAATAGACCCTCCCTCCCGTTACCCACCTTCCCACCCCCTACACGGGATGCCCCCTATAATGCCGTTGATATGCTAAATTTTCTGCCGCCAAAAAAATCGATTTAAAATTTTTGAAGCCCTTTTTTGAAAAAATTTTTTTGGAGGAAATTTGAGATGCTTTTTTTGTTCCATTAGAACTAATAGTGACCATAACTAAATCTTTACTGTACCTTTTTGCACCTTATCGAGCACGTATTTACTCATGAATTCATTTAGCCAAATCATTGATTTTTGTATTGATTTCGGCTATTCTGGTCATGTCATTCGTCAAGTCTGTAGGAAGTTGTTGTTTCAAATTTTTGAAAACCAAAAATCAATTGAAAATCGACTCTCTTGTTTCGTAAACATAGCTATGTAATATGTATTGTTTATTTGAACTGCCCAAAACATTAACCTCTAATACCTTCTCAATAAATTCTGAGCCATCGTCAAAAAAGATTACTGCATCGATAACCTCTCTCTCTATTCCAGCACTAGCATCTTCCCTTATTTGCTTTTTTAAGGAAGCATTGTAAGTGGTGGCGGAAAAATGGATACGCATATAACTTGATGTATCAATTAAATTGTTGTTGTTTTCAAAATCAATAGGCGTATTTATATTGGCAGTTGTTAGAGTAGCATTTTTGCTTTGAACATCAACTTTGGATTGCTGATTTTCAGTTGAAAGTTTCGCAGTAGTTTTAACACCATGTTTTAGCACAACGTCTTCCATGACAGATTTTACTCTTTCTGCATCTTTTGGATGACAAATCAAAGCATCATAAACATATCCAACATATATCCTTTCTGTATTTAAAATACTGATTACATCGGTCATTATCTTAACCTCCAATTCAAATAACCTTCGTGATGTGGTCTTATAATTAAACTCACTATTGTATTTTTCATTGATGATATTGCTCATCATATTGGGTTCATGTTGGTCATAATAGTCCCATAGGACTGATTCTTTCATCTGCCATACTTTCTTATTAAAGAAGGAGAGATGCTCTATCTTAACCAAACTCTTTTCTATGCCTGTAACCTGCTCAATTTTATCATGTGTAAGGTATTCGCCTTTGCCACCATATATGGCCACAGCCAAGTTTGGATGAAGGCAACTGTAGTCACATTCAACATTTGCTTTATTCCCAAATTTTACCAGCTTCCTAATCCAACTTGGCATTAGCGTAAAGGAGTCAATAACCCGACCGCCGCTTTCAATCGAACCTGGAGTTGGTATCACTAGGCCATTATCTGTCAAGTATTGAAATATTGCAATGGAGTCCTCAACAAACGAAATCTGCTCTGGGTTCTTAAAGTATGTCCTACTATGTTTGTTCAAGAACTTTAATGTTTTGTTTTTCTTGGTTTGGTAGTTCATCTTGGTAAGCCTTCTGGCCTCAAGCTTGATTTGGCCTATAGTGGGCAACGTCATTGTTGAGTAAGCTTCGATAAGATTCTTACAAATGGGATTATCCATTGCATTTTTATATGCCCACATATAGCGTCTGTTTAATAGCTTTTTGGCCTCAATAGTGGTTAGCTCATAGGTGACAATTCCTTTTTTGATATAGGCTTCACCAAGGCGATAGTGGAAGCTCTTTACTCCTTCTTGATGAGTATGGTCGCATTCTAATATAGCACCTGTTTTTAACGGATATTCTAGTGCTGTTCTAATCTTTTTGTACGCTAGAGGCTCTATACATAAAAAGTCTCTGAGGTATTCAGCCTTGAGAGCTTTCCATCCATTGGAGCTATTATTATCCAGCATCTCAAAATATGTTGATGTAAGTTGGGTAGTGAATAGCAAGCACATTTCTACAGCTACCTCAAAATTTGAATGAATCTCTTTTAAAAGTCCTTTCGGTATAAATCTTTTTACAGCATACTCGACTTTGCTGGGTACTTTGATTTTATTCTGATGGTCGAAGAATAGCGGAAAATTAGTACGAATATCTGATGTAATACCATCATCATTATCCTTTAGAACAGTAGTAATATCAATACTTTCATTAATTGTACTACTTGTATAAGTAACTACATCATTAATGAAGGAACTTAATTTATTGGATGAAAATGATGAACAGATAAATAAATCTGAATTCTGATAATCCCATTGAGTGAGTTGTGAAATTGGTGTTTGAAATTTGTATATATCACCTGTATATACAGTAAAGTAATTTAATAGCATTGTCCATATTATTCTGCATTTATGTTATGTTGGTTCTGCACCAATCTGGTGCAGAAGCTGGGGTAATTACTCCCCAGCAACCAGACCCTTAGATAAGTTCTAAGGATTCGCTTATAGTAATAAGTATTCTTAAAATGTAAAGAAGTTGGTGAAGCCCAAACTTGGCTTCAACGAATTTTATAAAACGCACCTTAGCAGTTCTTGTACTGTAATGTCATCCAACTGCTTTGGAGCTATGTTGGTTTCTGTTATGGGATGACACCAAGTCTGTCGACTAGAGTATTGAGGAAAATCGACATTACAAATATACTTTTTTGTTTTTATAGATGCAAGTGGGGGAACGTAATTAATTGAATAAGTAATTTGGCAAGGATTAATCAATCGCTAAAACGATTCAAAAATTCCTAGGCCAAAAAGAGCAAAGTCATACTTAACTGGGTCGGTTGCATCTAAAATTCGTAAGGTTTTATCAAGTTCCAAAACTGCCTTCGAATCGTTTTGAATACGCTGCAATAGTCCAAGTTTTCGAGCAACATTCCCAGAATGTAAGTCAAGCGGACATGATAACTGTGATGGTTGTATCTTCTTCCAGATGCCAAAATCAACCCCACACTTATCATTTCTGACCAACCACCTTAAGTACATGTTTATTTTCTTAGCTGCTGAACCTTTGAACGGGTCGGATACATGTTTTTCTAATCGCTCTGGATGGTCAATCTCAAAGAAGTGCTTTCTAAAGTGATGTATTGCTGGCTGAAGGGAATCTTCTGTAGCATACTTTATAAAAAGGTTTTCAATACCTTGATGTTTCTTGTAAATGTGCCGCAAAGCCTTGACGAAATACTTTAAGTCATGACCATTGAAAGTCCGATACACATAGTTATCAAACCTTCCCAGTTGGTTAGTCGAATGGCTCATAACAAAATCATAAGGTGAGTTTCCCATAAGCTCTACCAATCTATGACCAGCTTTTACTATTTGTGGTCTGCTGCCCCAAGATATTGTTGCAGCCAAGAAGCCAGCAATTTCAATATCTTCTTTTTGTGAGTATCTATGTGGTATGCTAATCGGGTCTGCTTCGATGAATGCTGGCGTGTTGTATTGCTGCACCTTTTCATCTAAGAATGCCTTTATCTCTGAATCTATTTGTAAGTTTATAGCTAATTGTATTTTGTTTTGCAAATGTACCTTTTATCACAAAAATGGCTACTACCCTAATTGCCCGTATTTACATGTTTTTGCGGTGGATGGTGCGTAACGATAACCGTGGCGTGGATTTTGGCGTATGGAAAAA